>JAABVA010000110.1_pt1 | contig 102372 bp, 103 predicted proteins | sample 5560331 | NCBI WGS metagenome assembly JAABVA01 (sample SAMN12812661, study PRJNA571458) | rock metagenome | isolation source: Antarctica rocks | place: Antarctica: Victoria Land, Mt New Zealand sud | collected 2016-01-07
CCCCCTATTAATTTGCTACTATAAATATATACCACCCCTGTGTTTAAAACCTCCTTCAAAAAACATGTATAAAACACGCTTTGAGCTAGCCTAAAGAAGATAGTCAAAAAACATGTTTTAAACACGTTCGCACCCTAGCCTCAACCCTACCGGCAACCCCTTTACCTTAATTTAGTGTAAGGCTAAAGGCATAAATAAGGCACGAGCCGCACGACCGGCAATTTTTAATATAGAACCTCTGTACCTTATGCATCTGAATGAAGAGATCCATACCGATCTCCCTGAGGATGAAACGTTAAGCTGCTATGGTGGCTTGAAGATGATGCTGTTCGTATACATGGAGCAAACACTTCAGCGACGTGATGACTACTGCGCCCGACACGATGCGTCACCGCATGCCAATGGTCCGGATCGAGGTTTCTGTCCACCACTCGCGTCCAATTATTCTCACAATAGAAGTATGCCGCTCGCCTCAACTGATGTTCCCTTTCATGCGATGATGCCTCGATAAAACTTTTTGATTGGTTCAAAGTCTAGTAATTCTGCTTCTATGTCCTGGTCTGCCAGCCGCGGTATTCCTTTCATGAACAATATTATTATAGAGACACTGAAACAATGACTGGAATCAAAGTACGATGATCGATCGATGAAATCAATCTTCAATGGAAAGGAAGCGAGTCCGGAGACATTCTTTGAGGTCACGTTCAGACGCTTGCTAGGGGCTAAACATAGCTGTCGTCACTGTGAGCCCCCCTGTCCACCATCGTGAATTTATTCATGTATCGAGACATTCGAGAGAGTCGGTCCGTTAACGGACTTGTTAGTGGAGTGGCGCATGACTGTTTCAATCAATGCAAGAGATGACATCAGATTCTGGTCCTCCTGCAAGGCGTTCAGCTGCACACACCGCGCCTCTTCTATGTCGTACCTCTCCAAGGCATGCAACTTTCACATTGCAATCATCAACCATATACGCCACTGTGTATCATGTGCCCCTGCCCAGGTATTGCTATGGTCAGGGTCTTGTACCAACAAGGTAGGTCACATGCGTCCAACATGTCTATGTCAGGTAATAAGCCCAACTTATCACTTCTCTTGAGCGTGTTTCGTGATGGTTGCCAGGTCTCACCTTCACGGCGTGGTCAGTCCTACTCTCCGAAAATGTCTATAAAAGACCGTCCTTGCTCTCGTGGACAGGAAGTCTTGATCGAAACAGCAAAGTGCTCTACCACCTCAGCCCTTTAAGGATCCCAGTTTCTTCATCATCACAGTCTCGACTTTTCTATCATGTATCATTCCAAGTGGACTGTCTTTTTGTGCCAGCTCTTGGCCTCGGCCTCGCTCACAAACGCCAATCCAATTGCCGAGTGAGTCTACTTTTCAGGGCTCTTCGAACCACCTCTAACGTTCGTCAGTGCTCCGTCACTCACCGCTCGCTCTAATTCAGCTATCGTAGAACGAGCACCAGGGGCCCAACCCTCAGATTACCCTTATGGCACCGCAATAGTGAACGAGCCTCAATACCTTAATTGGGACCCTAACGACAATGGACAACAGAAGGCCGACGCGGGTAAAATTCACAACGGCTATGATGACATGATAAACATGGTCTACTTTGCCTGGGTAGAAGCCGATAGCAAAAGTGATACATTCAAGCGCTGGTTTAACGAAGGCGATGCCGACAACGTTAAAAAAGTCCTCGAAAAAATAATAGATCCAAAAGGCGTCGGCCAAGCCAATCCATTGATGACACAATGGGTATGCCAGCAAGACGATGAATTCAACAGGTGTACTGGCACAAGCAACGCATGGTCGGCATGGCAACGAGGGGTTTTTCACATGTGTCCCAAAGGGCTTCAACTGCCGAATATCAGAGATCTCAAGTGTAGCGATCTGGACGGCTATGCCTCTCAGAAGATGGCAAGCGTCGCCTTCACAATGATGCACGAGGCAACGTAAGTGCACGACCAACGCTCTCGCCGCTCATCGGCGAAAGAAGCCAAATCTGAGCACGCTGACATGCTTTCATCTCAACAGGCACTGGACCAAAATAGGCGACGATGCTCTCGGCAAACACATCAAGGACGTACGGCCCGGTGGCGCCGGCGCGTACGATTGCACCCAGCTATCAGCTGCAGACAAACTCGTTAACGCGCAGAATTACGCCTTCCTAGGAGCCGTAAGCCCCTGTTCCGGCTTTCCCCCCCTCTTGTTTCCCCTTCACCCTATCTACAATTTAACTAAAATCGTCCTCAGGAAGCCTATTTCCTGCGAAAACAATGCACCTTCACTAATCCACCGCCCGGCACCGTCGGCACCAACGACGGCGGCGACGAAGTCGACGGTACCTCCGACCCACAACCCCAACCGACACAAGTCGCGCCTGCTCCCCCACCCTACAACACAGGAACCTGCTGCTTCCACCTCGAAGAAACAGAGATCCCCTGCCTCGGCGACGACAAGAATCTGCTCGCGTACGTTAAAATGGTGGACGATAAGAAGCTCCCGATCGGGGAAACGCAGGTCTCCAACGGCGAAGCAGGCGTACATATCGATGTTGGGAATTCCTATTCTTTTAAGTCGAAATTGATGAATCCGCTCGTAATCACGGGGGAGCATCAGAATGATTACGTGCAGTTTACTATTGGTGGATTGAGCTGGCAGAGCAAGACGCCGAATGGGGGGGCGAGTTGTACGGTTGGGGGGTGGGATCCAAGGGACGGGCCGATCTGTGCGCACTTTGGGACACAGCCGGCAAAAAATGATATGGATTGTTGCTTCCCATGTGATGGGAAGACTTAGGTTGTGATGGAGGTTGTGGAAGTGGAGGAATGAAACTATGGCGCATGGTTGGAAGCATTGGATGTAATTATATCTGCGTAACAGTACTTGGGTTATCAGCGGCGTTGGATTAGCTTGAACAGGTATTAAGTATCTGACGGCTAGCTATGTCCGTGCAGTTGAGGGAAGTAGGGAAGAATGATCAGTGCACATGAAAGATGTTCTACTTCAATCCGTGGACCCCGATTGCTTATCTATTCCAGAGATGATTCGTGTATGCGGCCCAGCTTCGAAAACAGGAGCCGTCTCCTTCCTTGGCCATTTTCTGGATGTCCACTAGAAAGCGCCGCTACCATAAGGTTATGGAGTTCACATAGATTAGCCACGAAGCCAACAACCGACATGATCGATCACGCAAGTATCAAGGAGGCTGATGTGTACCGATGTAGTGATAGCAGCCTCCCTCTAAGCCCGTGACACCGAGCATTCCGGAAGTTCCAGCATCAAGATCCATGAGAATTGTGCGACGATTGTTCTCACCTCTCATGACTCAAAAGTGGTCGAAGATAAAACCTAATATCACAAGCTAAGATAAATGCTATCTCACGGCGAAGAGTCTTGTCCGCTGTGTAAAGCACCCTGCGAATTTCAGTGCGGACACTCTAAATGCCACAAAAAATGCCAAGAGCCCTGTGCACCGTGCGCTCAAGATTGCTCATGGTCGTGCCCGCACCGTGGACGCTGTCAGATGCCCTGCGCCGTCCCCTGCAGTATATTTCCATGTTCCGAAAGATGTGGAGAAACGCTCAGCTGCGGCTATTAGTGTCCATCGGTATACGGTGAAAAGTGTCCTCCCCCTAAATATTGTCAGATCTGCGCTTCCAAAGATATCAAAGGTGTTATGGTGGATTACATCCTACAAAATACGTATGGTAACACCGACCTTGACGAAGATCCCGTCATTATGCCGTTATATCGCCATCTAATGGCACTTTCGAACATAGATAGGCCCATGGGAATGTTTGATTACTATGAGCTATCCCCAAGCTCTTCCGTTAACGCCCTTAAACCGCTGCCAGAAGCGTTCTCGACCGAGAATATAAAGAAATGTCCCATGTGCCGGGGTCCTCTTCCTGATATTAACCAGTACAATCGCATAGTTCGCCAAGGCCTGATCGAAGAAGCCACCAAAAAATTTATTCCTGGGCCAATCAACAGTATCTCCCACTCGAGCAACGCTTGTACGAGGAATAGAAGCGGCTCCAACAGAGCGCCGACGCGGGAGAAATCGTCCCTCAACAGCCATCTGGCGCGCAAATCACGGAGAGTCCATCAGCAGTAAACGATATTAGATTGGGAAAATCCCCAGCCCATCAGATTGACAGGATTAGAAAATTTCCCGCCTTAAAAGCTCGCTACAAACCCTGCACCGGGTCGAGATTACAAAACTTTTGACAAGTCAGCGAAGCAGAGCAGCCTTTTGGCCGCATCTTCGATATGATTCAGAATATTCGAAGAAGGCGTGGCATTACGACTGACTTCGCCGTCGACCGAAATGTTCTCAATACGCGTAATCGGATGCTCACTAGCTTGCTGTCTATCCGTTGTAATCTGGCCATCTTATCTGACTTTTTTGTCCTTCGCCAGAAGCGTCAGGAACCCGCCAATCAGCACAACTGGATCAAAGCAGAGCTTCACCTCGACTTTGCCAAAAATCGACAGACTTGTGAGAGCCTCGTCACAGAGACAATCGTCCGAGATCAACCTATGCATGAAGTGGAAGCCAGAATCTTTTTTGTTCGCTAGTCAATACTTGAACGTTCTTACAAATCTTCGAGCCTTAAACGGTCCGAGACGTTACTCTCAGAGGCAAAGTAATACGTGGCTTTGGCACAGAGAACATGCAAAAGATACCCGGGCTAAACTTAAGGTATGCTTAGAGATGTCTCGAACTTCGATACGATACTAAAGGACACGCCTTTCTATATATCGGTCGATAATGAGGAGAAACGGCAGGTGTACGCGGCAATGGCGCGGGAGTTTACCGGTACGGGTCATTGGTATACCTGTCTTAATGGTCATCCTTTTACAGTTGGAGAGTGTGGCATACCAATGCAGACGTCGGTATGCCCACAATACGCCGCTCCCGTAGGGGGGGGCAGAGCCATCAACCAGCGGCCGGGGTAACACATACCCGAGACTTTAAGGAACGCTTTAGGGCGATGGCTCTTGGATGAATTGAGCCTCATAGCCCATAATGGAATTAGGGGGCAGATTGGCAAACAACGAGGGTGGAACAGGATCAGGATAAGAAGACGGGCTTATTGATGTTATGGCCAAGGCCGTTTACGCTATACTTTGCTAATAGCTTAATCATCATTGAAAATGCTATCTTGAAATGAGATTAACTGAGCAGCAATCACAGATTGCGGTGATTTGGCGGAGAAAGTGACCGTGCATATGGCTATATAAGCATTTCATGGGCACAAGATGAAGCCAAGAGCCGGCGAAGCTGTAGGAGTCTAGGCAGCAACAGCAGGCTGAGCCAGGCAACAACTGTTGGGAAAATAACAGGAGCAAGCTGTAGCGCAGGTAGGGTGCAGCCAAACCAGGCTCTCTTGAGGAGCCAGAACCCTTGCTCTTTTGCTGCGCCCCAGTGCGTGCTCCCTGGATGCTCCCCCGTGCTCCCCTCGTGCTCCCTCGATGCTCCCTCGTGCTCCCTCGATGCTCCCCCTTGCTCCCTCGCTGCTCCCTCTAAAGCGGCCCTGCTCCCTTTCCCGATCGAAAAGGGTAATCTCAGATCCTAAGCTCGGGGTGTATATGTATATATATATATATCCGGGCCGAGTGCGGGACGTCACTATATAGTCTCTTGGGCCTGGGCCACTTCATTGAGGGGAAGGGGAAGATTATTGGGTGGCGGGGACGGGGGATACCATTTTTCTTGGGTATGTGGTCGTTGGCATTGGGATCGATATTTTCTTACTCTTTGGTCGAGAACGCGGTATATGTAAGGTTTGGTAGGGTGCTCAAGTTATATACACATGCCCCACCAAGGGCCGCCATCAAATCTTCCAATTCCAAGCATGCTCCTCCCTCCCGCCCTGAATCCCCTCCACCCACCCCAAAATCCTCCTCGCCACCTCTCCCGCCTCTACCCCCTCCGCTAGCCCACACTCCACCATCCTTCCCCTCCAGCTGATCCTCCGCACTGGACTCACCACCGCCGCCGTGCCCGCCCCAAACGCCTCGAGCAAGCGCCCCTCGTCGGCTGCGTTGGCGAGCTCCGCCATGGTGAACTTGCGCTCCAGCACCTCCCAGCCCTCGGGGGCGAGGCGTTCGCGCGCAAGTGCCAGGATGGAGTCGCGCGTCACGCCGTCGAGGATCGTGCCGTCGAGCGGGGCGGTCCAGAGCTGCTTCGTCCCGGACTCGCGATCCTTCACCGCGGCGAAGAAGTTCATCGTGCCGACCTCGGTGACGAACTCCTCCTCGCCGAAGAGCCACAGGTTCTGCTGGAAGCCGCGCTTGGCGGCCTCGAGCTGGGGCACGATGCAGGGGGCGTAATTGGCGCCGAGTTTGCGGTCGCCGACACCGCCGGGCCAGGCGCGCACGGCGGAGGTGGTGGCTTCGAGGGAGACGGCGCGGAAGCCGGAGGGGAAGTAGGGACCTACGGGGGAGGCGATGAGGTAGAGGAGGGCGGAGCCGGGGGGGCCGATGCCGAGGGTGCGTTGGGTGCCGATTAGGGTGGGGCGGAGGTAGAGGGAGTAGCCGCGGGCTCTGTGGGGGGTGTGGTTAGTTGGGAGGTGGGAGGGAGGGGGAGGAAGGGGCAGGTACGTGGGAATGAAGCGTTCTTCTAAAGAGACAAATTTGGAGATTAGAGAGATAAGGGCTTCAGGTTCGACGGTTGGGAGGGCGATGCGCGAGGCGGATTTATTCAGGCGTGCCATGTTTTTGTCTGGTCTGAAGAGGCTGATTTGGCCCTGAGGGGTTTTGTACGCTTTCATGCCCTCGAAGCATTCAAAAGCGTAGTGGAAGACGCAGGTTGCGGGGTCGAGAGAGAGGTTTTGGTAGGGCGTTATCCGTGGGGGCAGCCAGCCTTGTGAAGCGGTCCATTCTATGGAAAGCATGTGGTCTATACTTTCCTACGTCTTAGCTTTTCGCCGGGGCTTATGGCGGGGGGATGGGGAGCTTGCCGGTGAATGTGCGGCCAAAGACGAGCTCGTTGGGGGGCACGAGTTCTTTCGGCGTAGTGGTTTTCATGACTGAGAGGGCGGACGGATCTATGCCGGGGAGCTTGGCGATTGCGTCTTCTTGCGATTGTATGCTGTACCGTCGCTGGTGTTGCCATTGCGCCGTGGGTTTGGAAGGAATCTCTGCTCGAAATGCGTAGAGGCATGATCGCGTTGCGAGGGCGAGACGGTGCCTAGCCATGGCGGTGAGGAGATTCGGCAATTGGAAAATCGAGGATTGTCTATGTCTGACTTCGGATTCTGAGGAATCTGATAGCGAAGGAGTTTGATGCCGATAATCGGAAGCGAGGCCATGGGCGGATAACAGCGGCGCCTTGCAAGGCTGATATTTCGCCGTTAGCGCGCGGGTGTGCTGTGCGTTCTCGATTCACCTCCTTGTAGGAGCTCTATCGTTTTCACATTATGAACCACATCACCTTTCCTGAAGGGGCATTTACTTCTGACTCGAAGAAGCGTAATGCATACCGCGACACTCCAGCCAGGAGCCGCATGATTGGAGTAATCGGGTCGAGATAAGCAGCAGCTCTTCCTTTCGATCTGGTGAAAGCAGTAGCACTTCTTCCGAAGCACAGACTTTATTCAAAGAGTATCAACGCTTCATGAAGCTTTCAGGGATCGGTACCAGTTGGCCCTAGCCCATTTTCTCTTCTGTTTGATACGTGGAACTCTTCGCCAGCTCAGCTTGTTTTATGGTGCGTTGCGTGCGGTAGCGAACAGTATGATTCGTCCCACACCGCCTTATCGCTTTGGCTAGAGTAACCTCGCTTGGTCTGCTCGGCTTGCGGGACTAATGCTTACGTTGAGGCTTGGATAGATCTTGTAAATAGGGACTCCAACTCGGCTTCTCGTCAATGGGTAAACCGTTGAATCAACAACTAGTAGATGCACGGGGCACTACTTTTGCTACCAACGATAGTCATGGCTCCATTCAAGCTAATCGTGGCCCAGCCCAAGCTCCAATTCGGATGTTGTAGCGCTGCAACAACGCGAAAGGCAAGACAAACTCTAGGTCCTCGATTGAGCTGCTACTGGGGATCCTTCGCCTTCTATCTCAATGGGGTGCTTCACCGATTCCCGTCTTATCATTTCAGGAATCTAGTAGCGAAATACTTCATACCAGATCGAATTGCAAATTCTGGTAAAGCGTTATCAGAGTCTCTGCAGTAGAGCCGAGGAGTTCCCAAGACGGAGGCTTACTATTACTAGGGCGTAATCCACAATGAAATAGACTTGACCTACCAACACAGCGATTGCCATATCTGAGAATCCTTATTCTGATGAGCTCTTTTCATAGTTTCTGATGTTATTGAACTTTAGTCGTTGAAGGTATTGCTATAACCGAGTCGCTTGCGTTACTTGCCACACCAACCTAATTGGCTTTACCTTTTTGTATATTGGCAAAGGTGATAGGAATCTACAGTCCTCATATCCTGCAAAGCCACCTGGCTGTAAACCCTACAGTACACCGCGATACCAAGGAACGAGGTTGGTGCTCTGATGAGTGACTCAAGGCCTATGATGGACTTGAGCTTCTGGATGCAGCGATCTCTCCAATGCCCTGAGTGTGCCGGGTAGAGCGTTGTATGCTTGTCAAAGCGAGTAGTGAATTCCCGAATCATTCCCCAACTGCCATCAGTACGATCGGCGGTTCGAGAAAAAGAATGCATGAGTCGACCCGCAGATCGACGATGAGCGGTTCATCGCAAATCCCTGGGTGTCTTCCTCATGGCTTCACATGGACCAGATCCGCAATAACCGTTGGAAGCATCTCGGTCATGATGTCGTGATGGTGATTGATCACCCGTTATCATTGGGACTTAAGAGTAAGCCGGTACTCAGCGTTTCTTGTTCATGTCTCTACTTGCCTCCTTTGAAGCGTGCCTTCTACATTCCCAGATGGCCAAGGAAACACAGAATGGAGTTGTGTCTACGGCCGACGAGAGCGCTTCATACGGAGAGAACGAGCAGAAGGCGCCGAATGGCGGAACTCAAGCTTGGCTTGTTGTTTTGGGCGCATTCATCTCCATGTTCTGCACCCAGGGTTACATCGGCTCATTCGGGTAATTCCTGGTTGTGATGTACAATACACACGCTAATCCCAAATGTCGTTGTCACAGTATATTCCAGTCTTACTACACTACGCACTTCCTACAACATGAATCTCCTAGCAACATCTCATGGATCGGATCGTTACAAGTCTTTCTCATCTTCTTTGGCGGCGTGTTCGCTGGCCCCTTGGCAGATCGCTTTGGTTCGAAGGTACCCTCTCTGTCTGTTACGTGCGCACTCTGTCACAAGCAGCCGCATCTCCCACGAGCTTCGAGTTGAACCTGAACATCTACAGGCTGTTTTAATCCCTGCGTCCTTGATACTGGTTCTTTCGGTCATGCTGACAAGTTTCTGCAACCGATACTATCACTTTATCCTGGCTCAAGGCATTCTCCCCGGTTTGGCGTGCGGAATGATTCTCACACCTGTGCTATCTGCTGCGGGCCAGTATTTTACCACCAGACGGGCCTGGGCAATGGGGATCATAGTAAGTGGAGCATCTGTGGGGGGCGTGGTGTTTCCACTTGCGCTTGATCGTCTTTTGAATAGATCGAGCCTGGGCTTCGGGTGGACGATCCGCTTGATGGGATTCATTATCCTCGCGCTACTGTCCTCCGCTTGCCTGCTCGTCAAGGAGCACGCCCCGCGCCGCCTTGAGCACCGGCTTTCTCTGGAAGTGTTGAAGAACAAACCATATGTTTTTGCCAACGTTGGGTTTTTTCTGACTTTACTGGGATTGTGGACGCCCGTCTTCTACATAATCGACTACGCCGTGGCTCAGGGCATGAGCCTCGAGATGGCATTTTACGAGGTTTCTATCCTCAACGCTGCCTCCATTCTTGGCCGCACCCTTCCATGCTACGTGGGCGATCGAATGGGTAGATACAACATGATGGTCTTCATGAATGCTAGCTCTGGCGTTTTGCTCCTTTGCTGGACTTTAGCACAATCGACTATTAGCATCACAGTCTTCATCTGGCTCTATGGCTTCTTCTCAGGAGCGGTCAACTCGTTGTACGCCCCTTGCATCGCTCAAAGTAAGTACGCCAACCTTCACCAAGCTCCTTTCATCAGATCATCCGGTGATCTGATGCTCACCTTTCTTCGTTCAGTCTGTCCAAAGTCAAGCGATATCGGAACCTACCTCGGTATGGGGTTTTGTTTCTGTAGCTTTGCCGGCTTAGCCGGAACCCCGATCTGCGGTGCACTCGTCAAGCAATCGGGATACTATCTCTATGCCTCGATCTTCAGTGGTTCAATGGTATTGGCCGGCGCTGGGTCGAACTTGGTGGCCCGCCTTTTCCTTTCTCGAGAGTTCCGAGTGGTGATCTAGTATCAGGGTTTCATTGGGATGATGATACGTCTCGACTTCTAGTTGTATTTGGCTTCGTATGCTCTTAGGGTTCTACTTCAAAAGTCAATCTTCATGGCTATCAATGCGTCGGCCAATTTGCTAACCATCTAAATATTCAACTCGTTCTTCTCTCACCAACTACTTCCTTGACTTATTCAAATGGCGAATATTCCAGTGGACTATCCTCCAATTCAACCTTTTTTTCATCAACCATTCCTGTGACTTTCTCGGAACAATGAGTATTCTACATGCCGAAAACGATCCTGATTGACGAATAAGGCAAATTAACTGTATGGATAATAGAGAAGGCAAGTAAGACGGACGAAATGAACCTCACGAGCCTACAAAGTTACGAAGCTAGCACAGACATATCTTTTACAAACGCACCATACCAACTGTCACGGGAAAGCGTTGATGTCTGTATATCTAGTATGTAGTTAAGAAGAGAGCTGCTTGGATCTGGCCTTACGGTAAGGCTAGCGTAAAGGTTGCTGAAGATCCTATGACACCAACTCTATAAATTAATCGTTTCGGACGCATTACCGTCACGCCTGTTCTATAACCCTCGACTATCACCTCGCTCATTCACTGACGCCCCTTTCCGTTGTTCAAGAACCCGCTTTCTCCGATTTCTTCAATCGAAGAATATTTCTATTAGCAGGAAAGTCAAGTATCGACAAATCGCGCAACATTACAACTTGGAGAACCAAGCAAAGCCCACGGGGGAGTATTGAAGAGTCCCCGTCCGTTTGTAGCCTTGAGGAGAGGAGATTCCTTCAGTCTCAGGGTCTACATGCTGATCGCTGGATAAATGACACGGACAAGAGGAAAGACAAAACGGTGAATTGAACAATCATTCCATGTTACGAAACGAAGAAGGGTGGATAGGCACAGCTTCTCCAACTACAATGCACCAACACTTGCACTCGCTAATCCTTTCTGTCAAGCCCCTTTATATCCGTTTCTCATAAATTCCCACCGCCACCTTGCTCAATCCCCGATCCCCTTTCCCTTTCCCCACACCCTGATCTCCTGATCCCTCCAGTTGGCCAAAATTCCGATGTACAGACGCTTGAAACATCGACGAATCATCTGGGGGAGTGTCCCTGAGGTCATCAGCCCGATTGTTCCAACCTGGGTGCAGTAGCAGAATGGGACCTCCCTTGTTACAGCAATATATGGAGAGCTAAGATCTCTAAAACCAACGATGATGGAAGAAGTTAAAAAGGCCTAGCGTTTGAGCAATCGGCTCACCGCAACCGTTAAGCGCAAGTCCAACGAAATCCGCTTAAGTACGCATCCCGACTCCCAAGCCCTCAAGCCGGCTGCTGGGGGTCCGAGTCTCAACAAGCTGAGGTCGAGGACAATACGGATCTCGAAAGGACACACACAAAGGGCTGGCCCAGTATACGGCCTCGTTGCCTAATGAGCCTATAAGATCGGCGGATACTGGCCACTCAGAAAATCAAGCAAAGTCCACGGTGGGGGAGTGAAGTGTGTTCGCCTAGAGGTTAAATGGGTACTACACTGCTTGCTACACGCAAACCAATTATTTGTACAAAAGAGAGGGGAAGATTGACGAACATAACAATCGCTCCTATCTAACGAAACTAATATGGTAGCATAAACACATCTTCCTACGACCAGAAGAAGTCAACTCCCCCTACCTATCCTTTCTACGCATCTCCCCTACATCCGTTCCCTAGGGATCGCTACCACCGTACCAGTCAACTCCCTTCCTCTCCCCAAAAGTTTCCCCTATCTTCTCCAAATGGAGAACCTGTCAATCGGCAGATGTTATCGATCGACGGATTACACATAGTCAATTACTCAAACAAGATGCAAAGGCAGAATGATCTAATAGAGCAATCACTCCTAGCATGTATCAATCTGGGAGGTAGCACACACGCATGTTCCATATCCCAATAAGTCACCTCTCCCAATCCCAACCCTTCCTCTTCACCCCTTCCACCTATTTTTCTATTACCTCTTACACTACGTTGCTCAGCTCCTTCGTCTTCCCCTTTCCCGAGTCGTCTTACCATAGAATGGCAAGACAGACATATAGAATAACTCCTATTTTACGAAATGAAGAACATAGGATAGGACCTTTTCAATTACCCTTACACCACATCGCTCAACATCTTCCCCTCTCTAGAATCTACCTACTTGCCTTCTCCATATGATGAATCTCTTACTTGGCAAACGAGTTCAAATAGAGAATAATGCAGATCAATTCACAATCACAAGAGACGAACGGAAATCGGACGAATGATTTAATCTGTCCTAGCCTATCTATATAGGCAGCCGTACAGGCATAGCTTCCACAATCACAACAAGACAATTCCCCCCACCATTCAACCTTTCCCCTGCACCTCCCTCACTCCACTTTTCCATTACCTCTTACATCACGTTGATAGATGGTTTCCCAGTTCACAATGTCACAACTCAGGCTTCTCCAGGCGACGATTCTCTTAACAGACAGGCGGGTTCAATCAGATCAGGGAAATCAGAAGACATAAATAAGTGACAGAAGGAAGCCAGACCGATGGATTGATCTCTTCTAGCCTATCAATATGGGAGGCGCAGAACGCGGATCCTCCACAGCCTCATCAAGCCAGTTCTCCCCATCTCTCAACCCTCCCCCCTCACCCCCTTCCCACCCCTTTTCCATTGCCTCCTACACCACCTTACTCAACCCCTTTCTGCTTCTGACATTTCACCTTCCTAACTTCTCCAGATGACGAATGTCTTAAGCGACCAACGGATTCGATTAACGCATCAGGCAAATCAAATTGGATGAACATAAAAAAAAAAGAAAGAGGAGCGAATCGATTAACTTCTTTTTAAACATCAACCTAGAAGGCACAGCCCACGGATTCTCCACAACCTCAACAAGCCTATTCTCCCCTTCACTCTCCTTTTCCTCTACCCCTTTACCCTCCTTTTCCATTACCTCTTACATCACATCGCTCAACTTCTCTTTTCTGCTTGCGTTTCATCTCCTGGTTTCTCCAGTTAACGAACGTCGTACTAGACAGGCAGGTTTAATTTACGAATCACACGAATCACACGAATTAGCTCATATGAAGAAGGATCAAAAGGAAGGCAAACGAATCGATTTACTTCTCCTAGAACACCGTCTTAGGAGGCACAGCACGCGAATCCTCCACAACCCCACCAAGCCAATTCCGGCCCCCCAACCCCCAACTCGCTCACTTCTTCCACCACGCAAAGAACTTCCTCCACCCCTTCCTCTCTACATTCGGAGTCTCCCCCGGGAGACTCCTCCACTGCCGAAGTTCGAACCCGCCGCGTCCAGTGTACGCGTCATCCGGCCATGCCCTATGCATGGGCTGTGGGTGATCCTTGCGATCTAACCAACAGCCCAACAAGATCGCAAGAAACACAAACACCGGAAGACCGACGCCCACAGCAATTTGAACGGTTCTGAAGTCGTGGTCACTGAGTTGCGGCGTCTCGTCTCCAAACGTGGAGAGGCCCGTGGTGGCGGCTGGGGCGGGGAGCGTCGTGGTCGTGGTCGTTGGCAACGTGGTAAACAAGGAAGCCATTGACGATAAGATGGGGTCCAGAGCAGCACGCACGACAAGAGGTTTGGCGGTGTTGGTGGCGGCGAGATTGGTACTACCGGTGCCAGAGCTCACGTAGTTGCCATCAGATTTGGCGGAAGCACCCGTGGCGAGCGGCGCGGAGACATAAGCGAAACCGGCTATTGGAACGTCAGAAAACCTCACGATCACCAGCTTTAACAACTTGCACTTACCGGACTGGAGGCTGGTAGCCGCGGTGCCGGTACTGACGTCGTAGCCATCGAAAGTGACAGAAGCGTGCGTAGTAGACGGTACGGAAACACAAGCCATACCAGCTATTGGAAAGTCAGCAAATACCACGATCACCCGCTTTCGACAATTTTCACTCACAAGACGACGAGGAGGTAAGACGACCAGCAGCGGACCCAATAGTGACATTGGCGGCAGCACGCTCACCAAGCTCGACAACACCGGCACCGCCAGCCGCGACGACACCACCAGCAACAGCATCCGAAGCGAGGACGAAAAGCCCAAGAGCGAGCACAAGGAACGACGACCAACCAGCAACTTTTAGCGCCATTTTGGAGCTAAAGTGAGGATTTTGGAGTCGGGTGTGATAAAAAAAGAGGTAGGTAATGAACAAAGACTCCTGAAGAGGGCTGAATAGATAGACAGTTGTCTAGGAAGAGAGAGCTGGAACAAGGATAGCGTCCGAGCAAAGAAGATATGTTGGAACGAAAAGCGGTGCAAAAATTTTTGCGGTGTTTTTCGTTGGAAGATATGTTCGTGCAGAAAGGAAAGTCTCACTTAGGACGAAGGGGTTATAAGGTTGTTCAGACGCGATTTCGGGGCCGGAAGAACAGATGCGCCGGTTGTGTTGTCCATGGGGTTGGGGTTGGAACTTTAAGATAGCGATTAGATCTTGGGGTGCTGGGGGTGTGATGTGCTTGGAGGAGGGGAGTATTAGCCCGGAGTTGGAGGGGCAATGATTGTGCTTGGATAGGGGGTCAGGAGCTGCAAAGAAGGAGATGGGTATGAAGATAGGCAGGTAATTGGTATGCAGAGCGAGAGCGCTCAGCACTAGTCTATTGGGAAATCCGGAGGGTTTGGGAAAGGAAAAGCTCTATGGTGAAAGACACAATGGTATACATACGCCGTACCATGCAACATAACCGCTTACCAAGACTCTCCCGTCACATTACTGGTCCTTGAAGATCTTTGGCAAAGACTGTTAACACGTTAGCACGTCCGGCGTCTCCATCTCATCCGTCCTGAGCACTCGCCTTCGCATACTTCGGCTCCACAAACAACCCCTCCGCCTCCACCAAAACCTCCCCCATCTCCGTCCCCTCCCCCAACAACGAAATATTCCCCTTAACCCACGCCTTCCGCCCCTCAACCTTCACCAGCTCCGCCCTCAGCACCATAAACTGCCCCGCCGGCGCCGGCTTCCGGTAATTCACCGTCAGCTGCGCCGTCACCCCAATCTTATTCGGCAGCGCCATAAAACTGCACCTCGCCAGCCCCTCGTCCAGAAGCGTCGCTAACATCCCACCATGGATAATCCCCACATGCCCGCACAGGTCAGTGCCCAGATACGAGATCGACACCAGCTCCTTCCCATCATGCGAGAACATCGGCGGCGGCACGGGCATCTTGCCATGCCCCATCAACGTCCCCGCCGTGAGGCTGTGTTTCCGATGCGGCTCCACAATGCGGAGATGCGGTCTCGATTCTTTGAAATTGGGATTCGCGCGCAGGGCTTTGGTCAGGGGGTGGTTCTGGATGTAGGCGTCTACTTCGGCGGCGTGCGCGTCGGCGGGGAGGAATTTGCTGAGGGAGTCGTGGTCTGTCGGGGCGTTGGCGAGGGCTGTGAGGGCGGCGATGGCGGGGGCGGTTGCGAGGAGGAAGCCGAGGGATGTGAAGGCGATGGAGAGGGCGGAGAGGGTTATGAGGCGGCGGAGACGGGAGGGTGGGAGGTAGGTTTGGGGGGCTACAGGGTTGAGGGGGTGTTAGTATGGTTGAGAGGCTACAATGAATGTTTGGGAGGGTTTGTTGACCTGTTTGCTCGCTATATAACCGCCATTGCCGAGTACAAGGAGGTGACTGGAGGTTCGGCGTAAGAGTCCTCTGTGCTTTTCGCTGTGAGAAGCGCAGCCCTGGCCAGGCCAATTGCCGCATCGTGAATGAGGAACAGCCAGGCCGAAGGAAAGGCATGTGGGTTCCTATCTACGTTGAGAGCATTGAGAAGGTGCTGTGAGAATAATCTGAAGTCAAAAAGTATTCACGCCGGCTGCGGCGGTGCCTCGGCTCGCGCTTATCTCCGGAGTTAAGATGAGCTTTACTGACCTACAAGAAGGGAAATTGTAGGCGAATGGGTTCTTTAGAGAACGCTTGGGAAAATTAATCAATAGTCGCTTGGATAATTCAATATATACTAGTCGTAACTGGGCTCTATAGCTGGACATATCTATCCAGCTCATCTTCTTCATCATCATCATCATCATCATCATCATCCAACATCTTAGCGTAGTCATCTGCTGAAGCGAACGTTGGCAGATTCTTGAGCCTGCGCCGCTTCTTGCTCCGTGTTTCCTCGTCGGCTTTCAGCGGAAGCTGCTCCTTGCTGAATTGCACTTCATCCTTGAACATCTTGTCAAAGTCACTTGGAGCCTCATCATCACTGCTCAGAAGTGCCTCTTCCTCCTCTCCTAGATCTAAAACGTCAAGACCGGCATCCCCTTCATTCTCTTCGTCTTCTGCTTGGTCCTCGTCGGCTGCTGAGCCAGTCTCTCCTTCGTCACTATCCCCCATTGCCGATTCCAAGTCATCCATATCGCCATCACTCTGATCGCTTCCCTCCAGCTCAGGTCTTGAATCCACAAGTGCCTTCCAGATTTCATCCTCATCCTCTTCCGCCCCACTACTGTCGTCTGCACCGGCCTTCCGCTCTGCTTTTTTCTTGTTGACTTTGTCCTTGCCTTTGCCCATTGTGCTGAAGTACTTGTGGAAGAAAACCTCGTCCGCGTCCACCTTGCCGCCTTCCATTCTCCAGAACGAGTCCGAGTTGACAGGATCTCTACCTGCATTCTTGGAACGCGCAGATACAAGGATGCCACTGGCATCCCCTCCAGCCATCGGCTGCATGATGGAGTTACCTCGTGGTCCACCCGTGGTTTTCGCGTTTTTGTATACGAAGCGGTCAAGAAAATGGATAAGGGTGTGTGACGACAGGTCAGGTTTCGGTGGCATGGTTTCATGGCATAGAAGCTTTGAAGCGAATAACGCTACTGAGGGATGAAAGTGCATGAGGAACATAGTCTGTAGGACCGATTAGTATATCTTCGCCCAAATGGTTTTTTGGCCCAACTTACCAGTTCCCAAAGACAACTGCTCTCGGCATTGCTGTGCTCAGGATCTCGCTTCCTCCCATCGTAGGTCCTCCTGGCGGCGTATCTTGCAGGTTTCTCCATTTCTATATCTTCTTGAGCTTGTGCCCTTGGATCATCACCATCCTCTTGCAAGTCTTGGAAGTTTTCCTCTTCGTCGCTGTCCCCTTCCTCAGCTTGGTCTATAAACGCATGGAGATTGGCAAAGACGCCTTCAAGTTCTCTAAGTAGGTACAAAGTTCCACAGGCAAACGCTGGCTGGTGCATGGTGACTACCTGTAGCAGTCGCTTTGCGAACGCTTTAACTCGTTTCACATTAAGATCGGCTCTCAGAGCCCTGAAGAGAAGATTGAGGTACAGTGCTTGCTTCGAAGATGTCAATAGCCTGGAATCAAGTAACGATTCGTACAGCGTCCGATAGAATCTGTCAGCTGAACCCTGATGTGAGCCATTGAGTTGTTGTATTAGCATCAACGCTTGAATACTTGTGTTGAAGTTGGACGAATGTGTCACTCGGAAAAGCGTGTCTAAGTGCTTCTCAAACCTGTGTATAATTAGTATATTAAACCGCCATTTACTGGAGAGGCTTACGATTCATCATCGGTGGCGATGAATGGTATTGCACGATTCACGCCGGTCAGAACCGCTGACAGCATTTTCTCCCGCAAATCGTCACCAACATTGGCAGACTTCTGCAGCAGAGCCTGCTTCTTTATGGCCTTCTTCCCGGGAGCGCTTCCGCCTCTTTGCACCTCCCCTTTTTTGTTGATGACTACCGAATTTGCCCCCGAAGTAGCTGAAGCAGGCTCCACGGCTTCCGGATGTTCCAAAAGCTTGAGGAACAAGCTGAAATAGATGTCTAATAGTTTTCGCGCGACATTCCCTTCTTTCGTGCTCAACACTGTCTGGTTCAACGTTATGATCGCGTAGTACTGTGCATGTAAATTCTGACCAGGACGGAAAAGCAAATCCGATTCAACGGACGCAACAATAGTCGGCTTCATCAGGGGATGAGTGGTTTGAAGTTGAAGAATGCTATACGATGTCCTTGATGCAATCTTCTTGTCGGAGTCACCAAGTTTATTGACAAGTAAGCGTAGAAGATTTGCTTCCTGTTCAGGTTTTTCTTTGAGAAGTTGGCACACATAGTCTACGGCTTTGACCCTGGCAAACACAACCTCGTCGTTGCACCAAGTCTCGATAATCTTCAGAATTTCAAAGTATGTTGATTTAAGCCAATCCTCATATGCCCATAAAATCAAGTGAACTTCTTTAAGTAGTTTCGGAAGTGGATCATTTGGCTTCCAGTGCGGTTTCGCCTCGCTGAATGCTGCAACTAGTGCTGGCTGGCTGGCGAAGACTCGTAGCTTCCGATCCGATGGTAACAAAGCTCCTGGACCGAAAAGATCTTTCAAAGCTCCAAGTACTTCAACTGCTTGACCTCTACTACGCTTTCTAGCCAAGCCAACTAGGCTCTCCAAGGCTTTCATATTGTGGACTGGAGACTCTTGCACTGACAGTGTCAAAGCAGATATTTTGTCCGAGAGAGTGCCTGATGACATTATAGTAGAGTAAAAATGGTGGGCTGACGATGCTGAACCATTCCGAGAGGCATACTTAGTGTTTTCATTTTCGAGAAGTGACATAGCAAACTGATGAACTCGATTAGACAGATCCTGCGGCAGTGCGAAGTTTTGGGGTGACTGTGATGTTTCAGGAAGCGCAACTGCGTGCCATTCTGACTGAGGGTAAAAATGCTGGAGAAAAGTTAATTACTGGATAAATGGGCTGCATTATCTGCAAACCGGGATGTTGTGCAGACGAAGCTTACCAGACGCGGTGAGCTTTTCCCTGTAGGCTTCGTCGACTGGACTGTCGATTCCCCACCGTTTTGAAGAATTGGTGGAGGTCCTTTATCGAAGGTGGTGACAAGATTGCTGTCTATAGATTCTGCGTCTACCTCAGAGTCAGAGTACCCTTCAATCTCTTTAGAATGTGCCTTCTCTACACCAAGCTCTTTGACAAGGAAAGCTAAGTCCTTCTGCAAATCACCCCGTAACGCCTTGGTTTGATCTAGCTCATGGCCTTCTATTTCCGAGTCCGAGAGAGCTTCCGCGACAAGTTCGTAGTCCTCTTTGGTACCCCCGAGGGCGAGAATTTCCTCTTCTATATTGAAGCTTTCTGTGGAAGCTTTGTTTGCCTTGGCGCCGAGCTTGACGCTGTTGACATCACTCCTACTATTCGATAGCCCTTTGACTTTTCCATCGTGGAGTCTCTTCTTTCCCTGCTGCGGCTTAGGCACAAGAACGGACTTCTTCCCCACCAACTTGGCGTTGCCATTACTTTGACCCTCTACAACTGTAGGCGGATTGGCTGATTTGGCTGACGGCTCCATGACTTGTAAAGATCGAGGCGCTTGTATACGTCCATTGTTGGTCTTGATCACTGGAGCCTTTCGTGTTTTTTCGTTGGGTACCTTCTTGAGATTGTTCTGGATCTTTTCCGTCAAGCTCAGTACTGAATCTGGATTCAGCTCTGGAAGATCGATTTCCTGGGTATGGGCATTCGAAGCTTCGAGCCACTTCTTCAACCTCGCAGGCATGCTGGGCTTTCAAGTGCTCTCCACCGAACAGATGCGTCTCAAATTTGTTGTCGAAGGCTTACCACCGACAGCCCTATGCCTTGTGAGGAGAATAATAAGCGAGGATTGGGCCCTACGCACCCAAAATTACCCGGCTTTCGTCTGGCGTACATATTTACGCTCTCCTCCACCCCTCTTTTCTTTCTTTAGCTCTCTTTGCCTTTTGGCTTAGGTACGTTTTTACCACCACCGATCAGTATTCTGCAGTCTACTAATTAGCCGACAGATCAAGTGTAGTATCTGTTCTTTTCAGTTTAATCTCTGAAATTCTTCTACGGAAGAAATCAATGATTAAATTTATTTTTGTACTTAGCGATGGGTCCTCTGGGCTTGCTCATGATCCATTGCACCGTGTCATCGGCCTTACACTGCCGCCGATTGACGCGAACTCACTTTTCATCAAAAGCTGCAGCTTGTCTGAGGCCTTGAAGAAGAATATCTGGATAGTTTGGTGCGCTGCTGTGTAAATATCATGCAATACTCAGATTAGACGCTGACTTGATGGATATGTGCGCTCGAACGTCCCTAGAGCCCACAGCGCATAGCAGTAGAGAAACTTTGAAGCTGTCGACTGTGATAACTATGTAATGTGGTAACGGTTAGTAGACGGTAGAGCAACTTCCTGAATACAAGTAGTCTGTTTCATCAAGCTGCTCTCGACTACACCCAAAGCTCTCGATCTGGCACCATTCCTTCGTCGTTGAGCGTCTTACACATATCCGGCTGGTGTGATACATCTATTTTGAATTGCACCATGTCCAAAGCGCCCAGGTATCTACTCGTATCGCTGCCGACATCCATAAATCCTAGCCATGACCACGATGAAGCCCTCACTAGCCTACGATCTGCTGTTACAACGGACAATGGCACAGTCTACCCCTTTCAAATACCCGAGTTCAAAGTCGGGACTCTCGATGCACTTGTACAGCAGGCGGATGAGCTGGGCAAGCTCGAAGCGGGATGCGAAGCCGTGGTGGGGAAAGTGGGAGACTCGTTAAAGACTATATTGGAAGGAGACGAGGAGAAGATCGCTCAGCAGAAAACGGTGAACGACAGTAAGTGGCACCTCTGGCCTGATAGGTTCTAGGGGCTGATGGTGGAGTAGAGCCGGCGGAGCAATACCTCAGAACGTTTCATTGGAACAAGGTCAAATACAGGGCAGACAAACCCATATCTGAGATGATAGATACACTACAGAAGGTAAGGCATGCCCTTTGTTAATGTAACGTGTAGTGCCGTACTGATAGAGCAACTTCCAGGAAGTTTCCAGCATTGACAATGATGTCAAAAACAAGTACAACCAATACAACCAAATCAAAACCACCCTAACCACACTCCAGCGGCGGCAAAAGTACTCCTTCCTTCCTTCCTTTGCCCTCCCCACAGTTGCACAGCTAACGCCTCTCTTCCCCACAACAGTGGCAACCTCTCCAACAAATCCCTTACAACCGTCGTTCCCCCATCACTCCTAATCCGTGATTCCGATTACCTCGAAACACACCTCATCGCCGTCCCTAATGCCCTTACCAAGGACTTCCTAAAAACCTACGAAACCCTCTCCCCCATGACCGTCCCGCGCTCAGCCACCCAGATTGCTGAAGACGATGATTTCACACTCTACGCCGTCACCACTTTCAAAAAGCATAGCCAGGAGTTCATCCGCAAATGCAGGGAAGCGAAATGGACGCCTAGGGATTTCAAGTATCAGGAGGGTGGAAAGGAGGAAGAACAAAAAGAATTGGAGAGGGCGGGGAAAGAGGAGAGGAAGGTGTGGGGGGAGGCTTTGAGACTAGGTAGGACTGCGTGGGGCGAGGCCGTGATGGCTTGGGTGCACGTATTGGCATTGAGGGTGTTTGTGGAGACCGTATTGAGGTATGGATTGCCGTTGGATTTTGTGTGTGGGCTTGTAAGGGTATGTTAATTCCTTCCTATCCAAAGCCTTTAGGACCCTGTTGTGCAGGGTACTGGCTAATGAATGTGAAAAACGACAGACGACACCCAAGCTCATGAAAAGAGTCCGAAACTCCTTGGATGCTTCGTACTCGTACCTTGCGGGAAATGCATTTGGGCGAGACAAGAAAGGTAGAATTACAAAGGACGACTCCTCGACATCGGCAGATATGCAGGCAGCTGGACATATGGGGGATGGCGGGGATTACTCGGCATACGTGTGCTATGAATTTGAGATTAAGTAAATTGTAGTATAGTAGGATTACCATTGACGAAACTGTATTCCTATTCTCAGAATCGAAGTAGTACCCCAGAATCTCCGTGGATATTCGTCATACAGCCCCTCGACGTCCCACCACCTCCTACGTCGCTTTCGCCTTGCCTATCAAACCTTTCTCCTCAAGTGCTTCAATAATCTGTTGAACCGCTTCCTCCACCCCTAGTTCTCCATTCTTCACCACCACCTCCGCATTCTCCGGCTCCTCATAGGGCGCGCTGATCCCCGTAAAATCTTTAATCTCCCCAGTCCTCGCCTTCTTATACAGCCCTTTGGGATCGCGCTTTTCGGCAACCTCTAGAGGAACATGGATGTAGATTTCTATAAAGGGGATGTTGCGGTCTTCATGGAGCTTGCGGGCGAGCGCGCGGTCGGATCGATAAGGGGAGATAAAGGACGTCAAGGTGGCGGTGCAGGAGTCGGAGAACAGGAGTGCAACCTATTGCAAAAGGCGGCCGTTAGCGCATGGGTCAACGAAGCTGCGAAGCATCTACTGTTTACTTCAGCGACCCTTCTGATGTTCTCCCCTCGATCTTTCTCGCTAAACCCCAGATCTTTGTTCAGGCCGAAGCGCACATTGTCCCCATCGAGGCGGTAGGCGGCAAGCCCTAGGTGAAGCAGGTGCTGCTCGAGGGCTATGGCGATGGTGGATTTACCGCTAGCTGAGAGACCGGTAAACCAGAGGGTGAAGCCCTTCTGGCCGCGCAGGGCACTGCGTTCGTCGTGGGTGAGGCCGTGGTGCCATGTGATGTTTCTAATGGGGAAAGAGTTCAGCTTGTTATAGCCACCTGGGACGGAGGAGCGAGCGGCGCACCTACGTGGCCATTACTCTCTACAGTTTTATGAGCCTTTGGAATACAAAGACCCCTGATAGATCAAACGTTGGAGATTTGACGGGACGAAGCGGGATTCTGTGCGTGACTTGCTCGGCTAAACCATTTAGAGATTGCCGAAAACTGGGTGCATCTGCCCTTCAACGTCAGGTCTTCAGCCAGATAGCGTTCCAGCAACAGTCCCCATCTTGAAGCCTGCCTGCAACGGCAAGCTCCATCTACAGAATATCTCCTTGGGCATGGTGGGGCCTGGTGTACTCGGATTCCGGAGATCTCATCCGTATGACCCGAATCAATCCAGAAGCGCAGTCAAGCATGACTGAATCCAAGATGATGAGGGGTTCCGTAAGTGAAGGAAACGTGCTAAAGGTACATTCTGATATCACATAATGGTGAACATTCTTATAAGTTTAGTCAAGGATGCTGCTATCGATTATAATTCGACTCTACTATTCCTCTTTATGTTCTTTCTATTTCTTAATCTTATAAGTCTTTCCTTTAGTACATTCGGATTGGAGATTTGTCAATTTCGTCTGCTCAGGGTTTTTCCCTTGGCACTAGGAAAAGCATGCAATCCAAAGGGCGAAGTGTAGTGATATGCTCATTCCCTAATATGTTAAGAACGTGTGAACTTGCAAGAAGTGTTCATGATACATTTATGTGCTCCTTCTGCTATTGAATCTATTGATATAGGAAGTGATGACCAGTTTCCTTCAAACTTACCATTCTGCGAGTGTTATGTGGTCAAAGTCTTGCGCATTTGGACACTTGTGTTGGTGTGCGAGCCAATGTGTTCATACCTTGGGGCGAAAACGTGTATTTTTGTACATGCTGGCTTCCACTACTCGACTTCACATTTCATCACCCATCTCAAAATCGCGAAGTGTCGAATAAGACAAGGTCATTAGTGACACTATAAACTGCACAGCTTTTATATATCATTTATATAAAGCATCGTGAACCCCTTCGAGGTCAAGAGACGGAAATTAGCTTGCCAGTATGGCCTGGACCACCTGGACTGAGTGGTGGGTCGAAAAAATTGCAGGACGAGGTAAGAGCAACCCACACCTTGAGCCCCACAGTATGCTAACCCATAAAAGCTCTATCGAATAAGTATAGAGAGAAATCCTTTGATAGAGAATTCCAGAGACAGATGAGACGAAAATTACTGTCTCGAGAATGAGATCAAGCTGAGATTTCAATTGGATGTGATGGCCTGGCTACATTACGCCGATCGAGATACGCGTCTTTAGCATACTGCAGCTCCACCATCTCGACGCGGTCAACTTCATCTTTCAACAGTGGCTCTATGCTTCTAACACATCTAAGCACCTCATCTAGCTCTCGCTCTGGGATCTTGACGAGTCCAGCTAGCACCAAGTCCAGCGTGTCATCCGTCACATCTTCGGGCTCGTCGATCAATATTAACACGTCCCTTGCAAGCGTAGCGCTTAGGAGAGTCCATAATCCCAAGCCGTCTAATTCACCATTCCTAGTATCGCTTAGACAGCTTATCTCTTCAAAAAAAACCCCTACTACGCAAGTAGCTCAAACTCGATCTTTGCAGGTCCCTGTGAACAGCTTATCCCGAATTGTGGCTGATGCAAGCCCCGTGGTAATTTGCCATATATCCGCCTAAGTATTCCGCTGTTTTCCCATAAGCTGTGGCCGGCAACGAGATTTACCTGTACGAGGTGCAACTTTCTGCAAGCTACCTATGCTTTTCAGAAGAGCTGAACAATCTCATCGACATAGCAGTAACAGTGCTTTACCCACGCGTTGAGCTTATACACAGTCGAAAAGCGAAGCAATAACAACGCGACCCCCTTCGCGTTGAAGCTCGCACATACACAGAGTAACAGTAACGTCTTTGCGCACGCGTTGCAGCTCATATACGACACACACACATATACACTGCGAAGGCACGACACAGTCTTTGCGCACGCACACATCGACTGCAACGACACGAGCGAGCAGCTGTTATGCATTTTTGTTGTATTTTCATGCATTCGAAACAGCTTCGACAGGCGTTGCACACACATACTGCGAAGGCACGACATAGCTTTCGCTTCAACTTCGTACAAGTAGGAAGGTTTTATGCATTTTACGTGTTTTATGCATTCGCAAAAGCTTATGCAAATATGATAGGATTTTTGCCTTTTGATTTTTGGTATTTTTGACATTTTTCGCAATTCGCAAATTGCACGCGCTCGTATACGCATTTTAACGGGGTGACTGCACAATGGAAAGATATTCAGCATTGATTTTGGTCAAATTACATGTAATTTAGCATACACACAGCGCCTAGATACCTTAGTGCCATAGCCATAGGCTGCATGCACTTCATGGAGAAATAGAAATAAAAATAATAAAATCCCGTAAGCTGTTGCCTCGCTGCATCAACCGAATGGGACTGGAATGAGAACAATGGCGAGAGGGCGGCGCCTCAGGTTCCCGTCCACGGCCCGAATCCTCTCTTTGCCCGGACAATTGGGGATTTGCCACGGATGCTGAGGGGTTCAGTAAGTAATTTATCTCAAGGGATTCCAAGGTCGGAGTTTTACCTCTTAGAGACATCTGAGCTGGGGATCGGCTGCGAGTGCCTCATTAACATCGCTTACGCCGCTCTGGACGCTAGATGCAGAAGATTGTCGGATCGAGCGCACCCGCTGGTGATTTGCCATTTTCTCCGAGTGTCGCTATTCTTTCGCATGTTGCCGCTCCCTTTTCTCTATACTTTCCTTTATGAGTTCTAGCGCGCGGTTTGCAGGAATCCACGTCTGCGGATCGTCGTCCTTAACAACTGTAAGGTAGCGATCTCTAACGGTTTCTATTGCCTTGATCCAGGATGGTAGTTCAGCCAACCGAGTGAGAGGGATAGCGCTGGGCATATCATGCAGATCTGCATATATGCGTTCGGCGAGTCTAGTCCATTGCATCTTCTCTATGAAATCCCCTACATCGTCATGGCAATATCCATTCCTTTCTGCGTAGGCCTGAATTGCCCACATAGTCTGGTCGTAGTCGAGCGGTATCTTCATGCATGCATCATAAACGGCGGCCTTTACGCCGACTTCAGCTGACGAATTGGCTTGAATTTGTACAGTCAATCTTTCAGCAATCATAGTCCAATTGCTGCGCGCCGAGAGTTGTTCGTAGTATGGGGTTTTCAGCTCCCGTGAGCGGTGACGAAGCTCCGAAGTATTGGCACCTAGATAATCTCCATAGCTTGCTAAAAATTCGAGTTCTCGTAATCGTTGTAGCTCATGGACTAGCTCCATCTCCGAATTGCTGAACTCCCTTTGTAGGAACGCTTTAGAGTGGAGTAGCTCGTCATACGCAAACACAGCCCCGATGTTTCTCTCAGTTGTCGACTCTAGTGCGTGTTCATATGCATCATGATATTTTTTCATGAATGCATGGGTGACCGGCGATATCTTCCGGGTCAGTCGTGCCTCTGAATACTGAAGGCCCTGTTGATGGCGATTCTGAGTATAGTAATTGACGTCCTCTTCCGGCTGTGGAGGTATTAGATCTGCCATGGTGTCTGACATTAGGCAGAAAGGGTTATGCAGGATAAGTAAGGTAGTAAGCAGTGTAGACTTGGTGATTATCCGTACCCCGCACTTTCACTCATCCTTCGCTTAGTACTAGTCAGCCATGTAACCCGACCAGCCATACAACCCGAAAATTCGAATATTTGACCTACCACCTTCAAAAATCCACCAACTTTCAACCACATGGCTGCTACTTACGCTATCATCGAGGGTCGCATTCAGAAGGCTATTGACGCCATAAACACGCGTGACAATCCTAATCGAGCCGAAATTGCGCGCGAATTTGATGTTCCGGTGCAAAGACTACGATTCAGACTGAAAGGTCATCCACCAGCATCAGCAGTACGAGGACTGCATAACAGAGCTTTAAAACCTGATCAGGAGCTAGCTTTGCATACATACATAAAGAGATTGGACGAATTGGATCTATCAGCACGGCTGAATCTGATTGAATCAGCTGGTAATCTTCTACTGCGTCAGGATAGTCCCTGGGCGTCATTAGGTCCCAAATGGGCCAAGCGATGGCTAGATCGTCAATCGGATCTTCATAAAGCTAAACGGAAGCCTTTGGCAGCTGCACGAAAGAATGCACATAATGAGGAGCTTCTGAAGGGTCATTTTGATGCTTATGACGAGGTGGTTAAGCAATACGGCATGACGGAGGAGAATACATGAAATTTCGACGAAATCGGATATCGTATGGGCATTGCACGCTCTGACTGGATCATTACAGTAGATCCAGTACGAAGAATATACATGTCGGACTCAGATAACAGAGAATTCTGTACCGTCATTGAGTGTATTAACGGTACTGGCAAAGATATTCCATCAATGCTCATTCTTCAGAGGATCAATCTATTGTCCTTTCATTTCAACAACGATATCGATGACGAGGTGGTTTTCACTACATCGGATACAGGCTATTCAAATGACTGGATATCACTGCAGTGAATTAAACATTTTGATCACTACAGTCAACGATATCAACGAGGTGCATGAAGACTACTCGTAATGAATGGCTACGGATTTCACCATACACGCGAATTTCTATCCTACTGTGAGGATCACAAGATCATACCTTTCGGCTTACCTTCGCATACTACTCATCTGCTTCAGCCGCTGAATGTATGTGTTTTTCAGCCTCTGAAACACTGGCATTCGAAAGCCGTTAACGAAGCGATTCAAACGGGTGACGAGACCTTCACCAAAATCGAATTTCTGGCTGCTTTCAACGGGTTCAGAAGTAAAGCCTTCAAGGAAACTACTATACGTTCGGCTTGAAAGCAAACTGGTCTAATTCCCTTCGATTCTAATGCGGTTCTGAATAAGGTGCGAGAAACTCGATCCTCAGCTCGTCCTATTACACCACCTACGACGGAATCACCCGATGTCTGAAAGACTACCCCTACTACTAGATTACAGCTGAGAAGACAACAAGTCAGTCTACTTTGCGCCGGCTATGAACCCGAGCTTCATCAGAAGCTATTCAAATATACGAAAGGAGTCAATGCGATGGCTCGTAGGATTGAGCTACTGGAGAATAAGCTAGGCCGAACACAGTCGGCTCAGAATGCTCGAAATGCACGCAAAAAGCAGTCTGATAAGGTTCTCCAAACAGGAGGCCTACTTTATGCCAAAGATGCTCGAACCATGACTCAAGATAGAGTACAAGTAGAAGAATCAAGGCAACGGACTCGCGACGAGCGTGGAGAAAAACGCTATATCAATGAGCTAAAGAAGGTCTACAAGGCTACTAAACCTCATAGAATGAAGCTTCTAAAGCAGCGCGAAGCTATGCGGAAGCGTTGGAAGCGTGTAATGGGCGAATTGCTCACTATATATATGGATGTAGAAGATATATGAATTTTCGGGTTGTATGGCTGGTCGGGTTACATGGCTGACTAGTACTAAGCGAAGGATGAGTGAAAGTGCGGGGTACGGATAGGGTGAATGTAGTTTTAAGTTCAGTAGGTAGATTGGTTCTACTGGGCTCTTCCCGACGCTAAGAGTTACGGGAGGCCATTTGGACAAGTCCAAGCACATCATTTACAAGCCAGAGGATATAACGCCCGACGGTAGACACATCGTACGTGGATTCAAGATACCTGCAGAACCAAAGAGTTCGGAGAGGGCCCAGGACCATGAATCTCTCTCCCAACCCTCATACAACACCACTGACACAGCCTTCCGCGAAGACCACCTCGCTATGAAATTCACCTCCGACGAGCTCGACGTCACAAACCTTCCCCAACCTCACTCATACGGCAATCTATGCCAGGACAAGGGCAAAGGCAAAGAATCCCAAGAACAGTCCCAGGCCAAGTAAGCCAAAGCCGTACCGAGAAAACTCACTCCCTTGGAGTCCCTTCCACCTGGAGGCCCACCACCTCACCAGCGCGTCGCTATAAAGCGCCGCGCTATCCGACAAAGCAAGCGTGGGGAAGATCTGGACGCGGCACCCAAGGCCAGCAAGCGGGTCCGGTGGAGCGACGAGTTGGAGGAGAAGACTCCTCGACAAGGGCGCCGGAGGGGGAAATTGGGTCGAAGGGTTGATACGGTGGTGCATCTTCGAGCTACTTCGCAGCCGACGGTTCCCGTTAAGGGTGGCGAGGTTTTCTAGTTGAGTGAAAAGAAGTTTCGGTTTGTTGATCTGGGGGAAGCGGGTGTCTGGGCGACGTTGGGGAATTGGGAGGGTGTTTGGTGGGTTTCTTGCTTAATTGATGGCTATATATATCTAGACCAATTCAGATCGAAATTCTAGATTGCTTTTGAGCGGTTTTGGGTGGAGCTCTTGCCGCGTAGAAGACGACGAAAACCGCTGCAAAGTCCAGGGCATGGAGTCGAGATCCATACTGATGCACGATGTCTACTCGTACGGATCCAGCTAACGAATCGCCCGTATGTTAACGTAAGTCGGATGGCGGGAAGATGATGTAGAAAGCGACGGAATGTGTAGTTTGGCGTTTGTGCTCATAAAAACATGAAATCCTTATATCAAGTCGTAGTTTAGAAGATCCGAGATATGGTGACAATAAATGCCGATATACTCTCAAACTTATCTATACCACCAGAATCGCCAAATCACTAAAACGCCAATCTTCCTAACCCCCTTGGACCGCCGAACGGCCACCCACTATCCAACCAATCATCGACCTACCAAAACCCCTATATCATCCCAAAACCCATCAGAGCAAGCTCTCAAAAGCATCCAAGCCCTTCTTTTGCTGTTGCGGTTGTTGTGGCCGAGCCATAGTGGCGCTAGTGCTTCGTCCAAGACCTGCGCCGTAATGTGGTTTTTGTGACGTCGCGGATGGTGGGGGCGCGATGGAGAAGGTGGGGAAGGCAGTGTGGGTTGGGGGGTGATGATGGGGCTGGAGGGAGGGGAATTGAGTGGATTGTGATTGAGGGGGGTTGAACGTCCAGGACGCAGTTGTGGCGCTGACTGGTTGCATTGGTTGCATAGAAGGGAAGGAGCTCATGGCATTCGTAGGTTGCATAGGGGCAAAAGAGCTCAAGCCATTGGCCGTTGCGTTGGTGGTGCCAGGAGGAGCGGGTTTCAGCGTAGTTAAGGCGCTGAGGGTCTGGTCGGGGGTAATGGCTCGGGAGGAAGGTTGTGTGGAAAAGACGCCGTTGCTGGATAAGGCGGGCGTGTTGCGTTGATTTGGGGTTGGGCTTAGGCTTGGTGTCGACCACGAGAACACCGTTGTGGGGGTTGTTGTGGATTGGGCTCGCTGTGGCTGAGGCCTGAGGGTATCGCTAAGCATGTCGCTGCCGTTACTGGTTCCTTTGCCGAGCACAAGACGTTCGAAATTGTTCTCGCCCACGTCGTCGCCCCCACTAGTTGATCCTATGCCGTTGCTGGAGCCCATATTCATGAGATCGTTGGACCGAGCATTTTCCATGCTGCTGCTGGAATTAGACGCCAGGTCTCGCAACTTTCGGGTCTGCTCCTGCTCGATCTTCGCTGATAAGGCCTTGATCAGTGTCATAAATTCTTGGAATTGCTGAAGATTGAGCAGTGGACCCAGACTGAAGGTCCAGAGTATGGGAAGAACGTCCATTGCTAAGAACTCGGAATCTGCAATTTTGCCAACTTGCTTGAACACGGCAAGTGCCGCCATCATTACTGCGGGCTCTTTCGTCTTCATTGCTTTTAGCAATGGAACAACCTTTTCCTGTACCGTATACTTGTCTAGGATCGCGCTGCTGTTTGGCCTTTGGGTTTTTGAGTCAATTGCTGCACCGCTCAGACCGTCGCCATCCTCGCTACTATCGGACGGAGACCCTCCACAGAGTATGACGAATGCCTCTAATCCTCGGATCTTGATGCCTAAACTACTAGTCTTGCTGAAAACAGCAGCCACCACCGGAAAGAGCTCGTTCTTGATGGTAGTGAAATCCAGGGTGGTAAGGACTGTGGGGAGGCACCCCAACGATTTGTCAACTATGGAATGAGTCGGAGATTCAAGGCCAAGCTGTAGAATTGGTAGGATGTCTGCTTCAAGTAAGCATCCTGCTCTTGACCTTTGAACTCATATACGCACCATTCTTGAACTCCTTTCCAGAACAACTCTCTGCAATGAGTGCCATGTTCTCGAGGACAACTACAAGCCCAGCCTCCTTCGCAGTATCTCGCTCGCCTGTACCAGCTTTTCCGCCGCTTATAAGGAAAGTATCACGCAATTGAGGGATAACCTTCTCGATAAATGCTCGCCTGCCGGATGGGAGTATCTTGATAATTTTGAAGATATTTTGCAATATCAAGAACAGTAATTCTTTGTCTTTCGTTTCCTCGAGCAGTGCTGGCAATACTTTCTTTTCTAAAATCGATGTTGGGAATTGCTCTAGAATTCTAGGCAATCCACGCATGAATTGCGACTTCTCAAGCGGCGTTTTTGCAGGCAAGGAATCCAAGAATCTGATTGATGACACAAGTACGTTGTCAAAAAACTGCGACTGCTGGAACTCACGAGCATTCATTCGTTGCCCTGGTCTTCTGGTAATCAAACGAGGGAGAACCCCCGACAAGAGGTCTTTCGGTAAAGGTCTGGAGCAAAGAAAGTTGTTGTTTGACGATGGAACCGAGGATGAGGAGCTGAATATCTTTTTATAAGTTGAAAGATTTTGATTAGCCTTGAGCGGTGATGTGTGAGGCGAATGGTAAAGAGCTAGCATTATAAGACCCAAAGAGAACATATCCGCAGCCGCGGAAACATTGCTATCCAGGACGAAGTCGGGAGAGGTGTAATCTAGGTTGAGCTGCACAGAACTTGGTAAACGAGGATCATGGTAAAGTAGTTCTGAAAGGGATATAGGGGCCAATGTGCTTTGCGAGTTGGACGTATCAGGCGGGCCTGCGAATCCCAGACCAGCAATCTTCCAATCCGACTAAGAAAGCACAATTGTCAGTCTCAAAATACAACAAGCACTGCTATCGCAAGATAGGAAAGAGTCAGGATCTATGTCTAGAGTGAGAAGCAATATTGTAGCAGAAGTCGAGTATTCCGGAAATTGTGAGATAGGCACGCATTTCACGAGAGTAAGTTCCAGGAGAGGCTGACAAAATGTTTTAAATAGAAATGTGCGTTATCCAAGGAAGGGTGAACCATTTTCACATACTTTAGCGTTGATATATATACCCTCTGGTGTCAGGTTGCCATGTACCAGGCCCGCAGATTCATGGAGAAAATCAAGCCCTTGTGCCACTTGCAGTAATCCCTTTTGTATTTCTAGCTCATCAATTTCTAGTTCTCTTCTCCTTTTCTGTCCGTCGGCCTCTTCAACAACGAATCTGCTCGGTCTGCCCCCAACACCTCCGGCTCTTTCCTGATCGTCTTTCTCTTGTAGAAGTCCAGCCAAAGACGCCGTGACCGGCTCTGTCGCAAACATCAAACCTCCATTACGCGTCTCTTCGATGGGTTCCGCAAGCTCAAGGATACTTGGATGTCGTAGTCTTGCTAATGCATTGGATTCCTTCTTAACCCTCGCAATAACCTCATCATGCAGCTTCCTTAAGGCGGAGCCGCCAGATCTGCCACCTAGCCCTCCAGATTGCGGATCCAGCGATTTCCGCTCGAACACGAAGACTGAGACCGGTTTACCAGTAGTCTTCTTCTTCGCGTCGTAAACCTTCCATGCCCCAGAAGTTGATGAAGGGGTCGATGAGATGACATAGTTTGCGGATATGTTTGACGTAAAGGACTTCAATGCGTTGGTGAACATCGTAGCTACGGCTCGCTGTGACCCGAGCTACGTGCCGGCTCAGCTTAGATGTAAGATCGTTCAATTGAATTGACCATCGTCGACTGTCGCGAATGTTGACGTGTGCTTTGTCAAAGGACCGTGACCGTAACTTATTCCATTCGAGGTGCACAGATAGCCCTTGTGCTCTGCCATGATTATTTTGGACCACCACGACCTCAGAGGTTTGGGGCTAAGCCTCTTCAGGTTAGCGCTTTGCTTACTACGGACGCTGGTGCTGCACTGAGCTCGCGAAGTAAGGTAAGCAGAGCTAACCCGAAGGGGCTAAGCGATTATGGTTAGCCTGAAGGGGCTTAGCCCTACACGTCTAAGGTCCTGAGAGGCTGAGGCAAGGCAATTCAATTGTTCTGTCAAATCGGTTCAGGAGGCAAACGGGCCATCGCTATTGGCCCTGGACGTTGCACAGACTCGGAGGGACTTGCTGGCATTCAAGTCTTTCCAGTCCATTGCGTGCTTGTTGGTTTGAACCTCCTCTTTACACTACTATCTTTCTTTTTAACCAACGCGGAGAACGTTACCATTTGTTGTGATTAGGGATCAAGGCAATAAGGCAAACAAGGCAACTACAACGACAGTTACCTATTGGTCGACGCATTGGGTACGGTGGCGAAGCCACTGGAGCCTCAGAATCATACGGCTGTAAAGTACTTATGGATATCGGGTCCTTTGATAAAATGTGGTTTCACTATTTGTTCCTGTGGTCATCCATGCTTATCTATTGATTTCTTATATCCGAAATTGATTACCAGCGTTGAAAGAGATTAGTTTAAGAAGATTTATCCAGAATATAATCGTTTGGAAGGCATCTGTTCGACGTTATTAGTATCCCTCTCCAACGGCACGTGGGGAACACTCGTCTGCGATTATCTATACAAGGGAAGAAAATGAACGAAAGACAGCAAAAGCCCGTTTCGCCAGAGGCAGGCGAGGTGAAACAACCTCCGAGGCCAGATATAGAGCCTGGTATCAATGGAGCCTTGGCCGATCAGATACAGAGGGAATTAAAGTTCAGGTTACAGAGGGCACCAGAGAATATAGTGACAAAAGTTGGGCTCGTCAAGATTATACGTAAGTCACATTACTGCAAACAATGGACGGCTAGTGAACGCTGGAATTAGTTATACTTTTGCAAGTTTTGCTACTCATCCACAATAATTATGGTACGTGGATCTCGGATCAGCACTACGATGGATCTTCTGCTGACAAACAACGGTCAGGAGCACTTGGGTATTGGCCTCTCTTCTTGGATCTTTCTGTGTATTGTCGAGAGGCTCTCAAGGGGACTCATCTTGCTCATGCTGCAAGATTGGATTCTCCTTCATTGGATGCTTATAATCTATGGCGTGGCGTTGTGGTGCCTGGTTTTCTCTCAGTAACAACCTACATCGTGTGAGCTTTCTTAATAGCCGGTCTTTCACATTTGTTGACTGCATACCAGAGTATCGTTGCTCTCATTACGTCACGAGCTATACCACTGGAAACCACACTTACTTCAAGAATATCTTGAATCGGCAAAGGATTCTTTTGTTGGCCGGTTTCTTCCTGGTTCTTGGCTGGATTATGCATTCCACATTTATGAGATTAAACACAGGTTGGTGCTTCCTTTGCTAGTCGTCCAATCGACCGATCTTCAATCAACTATTATTCGTCTATGAGTGGCTACTTATTGACAATGTACTAGGGATTATATCAGTCACAAGCTACAAAAGCCATCATATCGCGCTCTTGATGATGCCAAGCAGTTCATACAAATTTTAAAGACCGTGGGCTTCAATTTGGTATGCCATTGGTCTTGCTTTGCATTCGTAATCAGCTAATGTCTACCCCAGTTGATATCCCTCGGCGTACTCCTTACCCTGTGGATGTTACTTCTTCAGACAAAGCTTGATACACATGATGTACTAGTCCTACCAAGATCATATGTTCCATCTGTTCAGGTATTTCGATAGCCTTCTGAGATATCTTGCTCTCACGACTCTGACAATCCAAAGTTTACCGCCTGGTATGCATGCAACGACTTCTTCTACTTCTACCCACACTGGATAGCCCACACCAAGAAGTCTCGCAAGGGTATTCACTACAAGTTCTTGCCTGCTCCGATCGCAGACGCTATACAGAAAAGCCTCCAGGGAGTCCATAAAGCCCATCACAAATCTAAAGCTCAGCTAGGAGTAGCCGCGTGGTACTGTTCACCCCGGGAACAAATTTTCCTCAACTTAGGTCCTGTAGGTCGTCCAAAACCTGATTCATCCCTTCCAAAAGCTAAACCTCTGTTTCGTCCCAGGCGTTCATCGGCCCACTCCTAACTCAGCTGCTCTCCGAGGCTGTGGGAGTGGACCACATCTGGGGTACTCACCTCCTAATTCTATACATCTGGCTCATGGCCGCCACCGCCAGCTCTGTCCTCTCGCACACAGGTTATCGTTCCCGCTGGAACGACCCAGGAAAACACGGTCAGTCCAGCAATCTCTTCCTTCAGAATACCTACTAAACTTCCCGAACGCCAGACCTCCATCATGAGCGTGCCTTTGACCCAATCAAAGCCGTCAACTTTGGAACAATGGGCCTCTTCGATTGGCTCCACGGAACCGCAAGCTCCATACCAAAAGCCGATGCCCTGGCATGGCGCGCGCAAAGAGACCGCCAAGCAGCGCTCGTCACGGCTAGCAGACGTACTGGTATTGCGCTGACGTCAGAGCAGACTGAGGTGGTTAAGCAACCTGACCATAGTGGTGAATGGCTTGATAAGCGAGCAGATGAGTAGCCGGTACTGACCTTATGGGAAACCCATTTTTCTGGTCTTGGAGCGGGTGCATTGAGGATGAAGGGTAAGGTCGAAGGTGATTGAAATCGAAGTTCTTCTGACTAGACCATGAACATGTTCGATTCGAATTTGTAGGCGAATCATTTTCGGCACACCCAGCAAGCAACAGTGACCTCTAATCTCCTCCTTTCGCCAGACACGCCAAGCTACCACAAACATCTAAATCACACAGTGAGTCACCTTCCCAGTTCCAAGTCCTCTTTCTTTCCACAAGCATCCTCGAGATCAAGTTTGTAGTCATTTTCTTTCCCTTGTTAAGATTACATAACAGAAACTTTCTTCGTCTTTTGTCAGCCCAACAAGCTCGGTTACCGTCTCTTTTCGGTGACGAATTATTTGGAAAGTTTCAATTTATGTAAGCGTTTTATGCGATAGATGACAATATGTCATCATCATTCCTTACATTTCGTTCGTAGATAAAATAATAGATCTACTCTGTTGTGGTCCGAGGATAGCAAATCGCCTTCCTCACAATATTGACTGAGGAGACAGGCCATCCCCCACCGCCTTCCCATCCTCTCTACCCTTTTTCTCATCTTTCAGCTACCCCCTCTCACTTCCCTCATCATACACATAACGGTGACCTTCTTAAGAAGCCAAAGGCGGGCCTCAGGGGTCTTATAGCGAGGCCAGGCCGAGAGTCCCGGAGGAAGTTGGTCAGGAGGATTTCCGGACCAATCGAAAGCAGTCTCTCGAAGGGTCCGACCTTCCCCCCCCCGCTTTCCAATAAAATCCCCCATACGTGTACTAGCCAGCGATAACAACAACCTTTAACAAAAAGGCGGAATCGAACTATATGTCTTGGCATTGAATAGATCGGCCAGAGGTATTGGCGGAATATGGTGCGGGGGATGGGGTTGTTTGTGGTTTTAGGGTCTTTGATAGTTGCACGTGGTTTGCGGGAAGATAGTAGTGGTCGGAAGTCTGAAGAGGAGGTGGTGGTGGTGGTTGTTGGTTGGCTGTGGGGGGTGGGGTATAAGATATATAAGTAAGTATTTGTTGGGATGTCGAGACTGTTGTTTGTTAACTTTTCGTTTCCTTGTTGGTGAAGTGAACGATTACGGAGGGAATCTTGTATTTTTCTGAGCCTTGTCTAGTTATTCGGTTCTTTCTCATCTCGTTCCTCCTGATGGTTTTCGCTTTGTAGTGAGTGTTCTTGTTCAGGTCGTTGTGGTTACGCTAGGGCGCGAGGGAGAATGAATGGGAATGAACAGGGCATGATGCGAGTAAGATTTTTCGACTCCTGGTTATGCTATGCCGTTATATATAAATTACTATCTTGACTAGACTGATAAAACCGCCATTCAGACAGCAATCTAACGTCCCGGCGGCCGTTCAATGCCTTATCACAGGTAATTCCGCGCCCGTTGCCTCGCCCAGCTGAACATTACTTTCCGCCATTTCGCTTGGTGCAACCGTCGCCGAATAAAACGATAATGGTGGTCCAGCTCGCGACTCGTCTTCCCCAGGCTGGCCTTGACTACCTGCAAGCTCATTCAAAAGTTGCTGGTTTCGCTTGTTTCGCCTTGTGAGGTAGACGATGTAAATCAGGGCGCCGACGAGAGCAATTCCGGCCGGGATCCCAACGCCAGCACCTACTTTGACACCCAGGTTGCTGGACGGTGGTGTGCCACTATTTACTTGGCCGGACGTACTAGTTTGTCCGGATCCACTTTGCGTGGCGGTAGTACTGTTTGCACTGGAAGATGAGGGGGTATTAGGAGGCGATGATGATGATGATGATGACTGTGATGTTATAGATGCAGACGTTTGGGTCGAGACCGTCGTTGAAGAGGTGACAGGCGCCGCTCCCACTTGGGTCACAATCTTTCCGGCACCAATGTTGAGGAAGTTGCTTGGATTTGAGCAACAACCTCCATAGACAAGACCTGAGTCGCAGCACCAATTGTCGGCGTAAGTACAGTTGTAAACAGTTGCACCACCAGCACGATTTACTACAAGAACGTCAGTATGTCTAACCGCAACTGACCAACGCATTCAAGCTAACCCGACAAGCAGAATTGAGGACATGCGGGCGAGTTCCAACTCTTGTCGGTACAGGAATGCCTCCCATAATTTGTGCCGCCCGTACTATTGGTCAAACCACAAACACCATTCGATAAACATGTCCAGTTCCGTTGACAGCAGGCACTGACGGCAGCGGAGGGGTTGCACGCGAGATCATCGTTCAGATCGCCATTAGGATAGTAGCAAAGGGTCGAAGCTTGTGAAAATAACAGAAATAGCAAGGCTACGGACAAAAGCATGGAAGACTCCCAAGTGGTTGCCAGTGCCATCACGAGCCTCATTGAAATACAGAGCATGCTGGAGGCAGGAATTGAAGAGGGCGAAAAGACCCAAGAAAGAAGTCTGGCTATCAGGGGCATTGCAACGAATATTCTTATCCAGAGAACAATCACGTTCAAGGATATTCCGGCGTAGCAGAGCAGCCTTGCAGGATCGCCGTTGACTGTCAGTGATTGGCTCACCTCTACATTACGACGCTTGAATTGTTTCACGGCTGCAGCTGAATGCAGCAGCTTGCTTTGCATTCAGTGTTGGTCCGGTGCATTTGGTCTATGGAAAAGCAGCGCTGGTAGAGCCTCATGATAGTACGTTCCACACGGTTTGATAAGAGTAGCTGGGAGTAGGGTGACTGTGCCTAATGAGGAGCATGCCATGTTCAAACATCTTTGATTTTCCGGTGTTCTACGGGATTAATAAAACTTCCCCAACCACACCCGCGAGGCTTTCCATTTGCCGAGCCTGCCATAAGTGGATATGCAGGCGCTCTGGATCCAGTGCCGCTTTTATTTTGCATGTACCTTGCTGTGCCTGCATCCCCTTCCGAGCATTGGAGGATCAACAAAGTCCTCGAGGCTGCCAGCCTCGTTGGCGCAAACGCTGATATGCATTTCCTTCGTTTCTCATTCGCTTCCATGCCTAGATATTATCCAAGATAATCCCCACTTTCATTCAGTCTTGAAAGTCCCTTTGAGGGAGTACCCCGAACCACTTGATCGAACTCGATGCGCGTTCTAGGAAGACGCTGGTCGTCGGCCTTGTCCATTGCAGCCTGCCTTATCATCTCCTATTATCTGTTCGATAAATGGTTCCCTTTAACTCTAAATCCTGGTTCAAAGGCCAGCAGCCCACCTACAGACACCGGCTCGTTACCCGAACCGACTTCAAGCCCCACAGAACAGCGATTCCGGTGGGATGAAGTACCTCACAGGTATCCCGTGACCTCGGTGATTCCTCTTCCAACGGGCAAACCTGTAAAGATTCCACGGATACAGCACCAATTTAGGGCGGACGATACGTCAAGAGAGGGAGATCTTATAAGAAAAACGAGGCTCCGAGCGGTTCAGGAAACCTTGGAACACGTGTGGGAAGGATATAGACAACATGCGTGGCTAAAGGACGAGGTGTCGCCTATATCCAAAGGAAATCGGAATACATTCGGAGGTTGGGCAGCAACTCTTGTCGATACATTGGATACGCTATGGATCATGGGCTTGCATAAAGAGTTTGATGAGGCCGTATCTGCCATTGTCGACATTAATTTTACCAAATCCTCGGAAGACGAGATCAACGTTTTCGAGACCACTATCAGGTACCTCGGAGGGTTTCTCAGCGCGTATGATTTAAGCGGCAATTCGGTCCTTCTGCACAAAGCAATTGAACTCGGGGAAATGCTCTATGTTGCTTTCGACACGCCAAATAGGATGCCAATAACGCGCTGGAAGTGGGAATCGTAAGCTTACAGGTATCCAGTATTCAGACTTGGTTACTGATACTCCTCAGGGCAGCCCAAGGACAATCTCAGGAGGCCCATGAATGGGTTCTTCTTGCTGAGATCGGATCTCTTTCCCTCGAGTTCACACGGCTCTCCCAACTATCGAAAGATCCAAAGTATTTCGACGCTATTCAACGGATTTCAGACCAGCTTGATCTACAGCAAAATCTTACCAAACTGCCCGGAATGTGGCCACTCTCCGTCAATGCCAGAGACTTGTCATTTGTCGGTGACAACACCTTTTCAATTGGCGCCATGTCAGACTCGACCTACGAGTACCTACCAAAACAGTACATGATGCTGGGGGGGCTCGAAAATCAATACCGCAAGATGTACGAGGATTCAATTGATGTAGTAAAGAAGAAACTCATGATCCGTCCTTTGAATCAACATAACCTAGACGTTCTCTTACCTGTCAATGGAAGAACAAATGATGGCAGCTTTGATTTGGACCCCCAAGGTCAACACCTTGTCTGCTTCGCGGGGGGCATGGTAGGCATAGGTGCCAAAATATTCGAGCGAGACGAGCTGGATCTCGCTCGGAAGCTGGTTGATGGCTGCATATGGGCGTACGAAGCAATGCCAACGGGAATAATGCCTGAAACGTTCCACATGATACCAAGCGCGATGGGTCATGAATGGAACGAGACGGAATGGCACGAAGGGATTTTACGCCGCCAAGGCGATTCCCAAGGCGGTTCCCAAGGTGTCGCGCAAGAGTACATTTCCAGCAAGCGATTGCAACCTGGGTTTACAGACATTGGTGACCGACGTTATATCCTAAGGTAAGCCTGATACGAATCACATGGTCACTTTGGTCGCGCTTACCAATACTAATTATCACAAAAGACCAGAAGCCATTGAATCAATATTTATTCTCTATCGCATCACGGGTGATACATCTCTGCAAGATAAGGCTTGGAGAATGTTTGAGGCTATCGAAAAGTACACGCGGACTGAGATTGCCAACGCAGCGCTCGACGATGTGACTACTGAGGATGCTCCCAAATCCGACCGGATGGAGAGTTTCTGGACTGCAGAGACCCTCAAGTACTTTTACTTGATTTTTAGCACGCCGGATGTCATTAGCTTGGATGAATACGTGTTGTAAGTACTTGGATTAGGTTGATAAGTGAAACAGTTAACTGATGACACCTATAGCAATACCGAAGCTCATCCTCTCAAAAGACCTCAGCAACATGGGTTCTGGAATTGGTGATCCTTGTCCTGAGACACTCTGCCTCACGGTGTGATCATATTTCAAACACGCGTGTATGAATGGAATTGTTACTCAATGCCTTACAGGTAAGCGCAACAATCTCCAAAACAACAATCTCATGAGCATAGGAAATCGATAGGTTCCTCGGTACTTCCGTACTTTCACCATCAAACTTGTCGCTTTGAAACCCATCACACATGAGATTCTCAGCATTGCCAGCCAATCAATCCACCGTTGTTTACGGATTATCTTTTCTTAAAAGCGGCGGCGGTGGCGGTGGCGGACAATTGTAACTGCGCTTTCGCTTAAGAGGCCAGTTTCCGGGGGCGCGGAACCGGATCTCCGGGCGCCTCGACGCGGGAACATGCCAACTTCCTCGTTTGGCTGGTCAGTGCTCAGCCCTGCTCGGGGCATGCTCAGGCTCGGCTCAGGTTAGAGCGGCGCCTGCTCAGCTTGGCAGCTAGAAGTGGAAGGGGAAGAAGATTTTTGTAGTCCTCTATATTGTTGTATACTTTCACCCAAGCAGCCTCACGTTCAGTTCTTGTGAATCGAATCGTGCATCTCAACGCATGAATGTATCAAGTCATGAATGATTTGCTCTCTTTGAAACGTAGAGCCTACAAAACGAAGGGATTTCTATAGTGACCGAACATCTTTGACCGTCAATGACGAGATTAAGCGCCCACTTCCTCATTCGGCTCACATCTGAAGCAGACGGGACGCTTTGGAGTTGCATTTTGTGATACGTTTTTGGCTGCGCCTTATTTGGGGGAAGGGATGTACAAGGTGCGTGTAGCCAATGTGTGTCGTCCGTAGGCTGCAGCATATCTCTTCTTCATTGGTTGACAAAAATGGATGTTTCAGATCCTGCAATTGAGCTTCTCATAGGCTGGCGACAATGCCTACAGTTGATGACATTGAAGTGGTTGCGCAAACAGCGCCAATGATAAATAATTGTCTCTGTGCCATGGTTCTCGGGGCTTTATTCAGCGTCTTGCTTTGCTTGTATCGAAAATTACAGTACTCTGATCTGTTCTCCTACGCTGCCGTGCCTGCTACTGCTTTCTAACTGTAATATGCCTTTTCGGCTGATGTCTAAATTTGCAATTCTGTACATCCATCTCATCGTTTCGACACAGAGCGTGATCGCGCTCGATTCCAATACTACGGTCTCAGGGAAGAGCAATACCCAAAATGCGAATCTCAAGCAAGGATGGACCTCTCAACCGGACGGAAGGGGAACATTGGATATCCTTTGGAGCTGCGGCATTACCATGTTCTTGTGCTCCTGGTCCATGCTGTGTATGAACATGCCGGGGCCGAAGGAGTCTAGAATGCAAATACTGTGGCGCAAATCGTCCCTGACCGCCCTAGGCATCCTGTGCCCCGAATTGATCTTTGAGATTGCGTTTAGCCAGTGGCTATCAGCTCGCCAGTCTATACAAGACTTCAATTCGTCCGGCTTCGGAAACAGACCAGCCAAGGACAGATGGTACAAGTTCAAATTGATCGGGAATAAGTCTACCGAGGGAACATCGATAGGGAACAGCTGTGCCGAGGAGAGATGGACCATGAAAGAGGCATTCTTCGCGGACATGGGTGGTTTCATACTCCACACAAGAGATCAACTGCCATTCCCTATAGACGCCAAACAGCTCCACTATCTGGTCTCTAGACGGTATCTGAAGCTGCCCATACTTGACCATCGAGTGATTGAGGACAAGAACAAAGTCGACGGTCTTCTTCGAACTATCACCCTCTGCCAGATAACATGGTTTCTAATCAGTGTCATCGGTCGGTGGGCACAGCAGCTGGTGGTGACCACCGCGGAATTGACGACGGTGTCATTCATCCTGTGCAGTCTTGGGACTGCTTTCTGTTGGTGGCACAAGCCTGCCGACGCTGTATTAGCGGAAGTCCTCGAGAGTGACATCAGTATCAACGACATACTACAAGCTGAAGGCCAAACGTCTGATGGATGGAAGAGCACTCCACTAGACTTTGTCAGTCGCAACGAATGGTGGTGGTCCAGGTGCTGGGCAAATTTCGTTAACATCCTCCGAAATATGCGTCTTACTTTTGGATCGGACGTAAAACCTATCGATCGCATTGCGGACTCTCTACAGAAAGAGATATCAAAAAAATCGCTGTATATATGCATGACTCTTACAAGCGGCTATTTTTCTGTGCTCTTCGTGGGCTGGAACTACAGCTTTCCCACCCGGACGGAGCAACTGCTTTGGCGTGGGGCATGCGTAACAATGATGGCAACACTTTTCATCCTTACGATCTTTGCCGGGCTAGGGGGCACCTACCCTGCGTTATGGCAAAGATTTCGACAATATTCCACGTCAAAGATCTCCCGGATCAAATGCCAAGAGAGTGGTTTTCGGCCCGAAAATTCGACGAGGAGCAGACACATGGGAAAGAGACTGAACGGTGTGCTTGATTGCGTCAGAAACAACTCAGTCGGGAAGGACCCTCTGCTTTACGTTCCCTTGAAAATCATAATACCCATGTACCTTGTCGGGTTTTTCTATTGTCATGCCCGCACATATATCCTTATTGCAGATATCATCGAGCTGAGGTCACTGCCTGCGAGTGCATATGCGACGGTGAACTGGCAAGGGTTTTTGCCCCATCTTGGCTAGTATGTCTCGTAATGTGGCCTTTATACAGAGGATGGGAAAGCCCATTCCGATTGGATATGGTCGTTCCTGTGAGGCGAGGCGAGGCAAAGATTATTCGGGCTTCGTCTCCGTGGGGTTATGTATTCAGGATTTGGGGCAGATTGATGCAGAGTTTCATCGTCCGTACACGAGACCGGGAATTCTATATAACCGGGATAATGTAGGGACCGATGCCGCAGCATTCCTCGCATTATGCACGGTGGTAGGGGATGCAAGATTCGCAACACCCTCTATTACGGCTGCTTGAGGGTGTGAGTGCTCAGACGCAGTGATGTTCAAGGGAGGACAAAGAAGTCAAGAGAAAAAGGATGTCAATTAGGCGATGGTTGTGTGGACGACGGAGATCAAGGTGGAGGATGTGGCGACGAGAAGGACGTAGCTGAGAGGGGCAGGGAAGGGTAAGTAATCGGGAAATGTTGGGGGGTTGTCTGCAGGATGATGCTTTGATTTACCCGTAGTTGTCTGGAAGGGAGAATGTGAGAGGCATTGTGGACGATCGATTTGGTCTGGGATTGGGATGAGAGGCTTTAGGACGCCGAAGCGGGAAAGGATGGAGGACGCGGTTCTTGAGGGATGGGGATGCTTTGATATGTAGGCCGGCCGTATGCGTAGTCTTGTCGGTGAGACCACTGGCTGGAACATGCATGTAGCTCCTTGAGCCGTCACGTGCCATTTTCGTAATTGAGATGTAGACAGACCCACTTTACCGTGTTAATCAGTGATTCTCACGCCATTTGGCATGGCTGCCTAGGTAAGCACGGTAAGGTAGACAACATTTATAGTCCGCCACCCCTCGTGCCATCATTGTACAAGTTTTCTCAATTTTTGTCGAGCATCGTTGGAAATAAACGTTCTGGCACAGAGGACTAAGCAGACTTTAGCAGAAGGCTTTTTTTTAAGAGAGGCATATAGATGGCGACAATGAGGTGGAAAATGAATGTCTGTCTACGACTGTGTTGGACTTGAGGGCTTGGGCGACGTTTCGGATCGATTTTCAGTCACCGGCTCGGTCTGGACTATGTACTTACTGTAGCACCAATGTCACGTATTACTGAGTCTTCTGCTCGGAATCCCAAGTATGCAAATGTGTTCCCCATGTTTGGTTTCTATGTGCAAGATGCGAAAAAGGTTCCATCATTCGTTCCGAGGCAATACATCTGATGAAGCCTGAATGCACAAGCCTGATTGCTAAGATTCTGCAAAATACTTGCGGTTGGTTTCTATGCAACCATCGCAAAGGCTCATGAAACCGTGTATTGATGCTATTTTCTAGCGACCAACATGGCCAAGCAGGTTGGAGCTATACCAGGAGTCACTCCTATGTGCCATGTTTGCCGCATGGCGCTCGGCCGCACTAGTCACATTCTCTTCCTAGACCATAGAACATGCCATATATACGGGACAAGGCTTTTCCAACTTCTTATCCAACCCTCCTTTCGCGAGGCCCGCTGTTGCTCGGGACTCGGTTCGAAGGCTTTGTGGCCGTTACAGCAACGTATCTCCAGAGACCCCTTTTAAGAACACGGTAGCCCTGTACCCCTGCCTGAGTATTCACGAACCAAGCTTGAAGTCCCAAAAGACATATAATGAGGTACGGTATGTATCCCACAAGAAAGAACAGCCGCATCATGGGTTTGATGTTTTCCGACAGATCTTTCACAACGACATTTTGAAAGCCTTGTTTTTCGAGCATGCGCTGCAGAGCCCCGTATAAGAAACACTCATTCGCTGGCATCGATGCTTCTCTATTGATCTGCTTCATTGACTCATAAAGATCTTTTGGAAAGTCTTTGGGAAGATTGTCAAAGTCTGGATGATCGTATTCGTACAAGGCGATTGAACCCCCCGGCTTGATCACGCGAAAGAATTCTCCCAATGCTTTTTCGGGATCTGTTGCATGAACCAAAGTCTCCATTGTATAGACACCGTCAAAAGATTCGTCGGCCAAGCCGTTCAGGTCATGGTAATCCATCAAACTGACAGTGACAGCCTTTTCAAGTTCATGCGCCTGAATCTCTTGCCGTGCCCACTTGATGTGTTTGGTCACAACATCAATACCGTGGACGTGCAAACCCTTGCGAGCCAAGTACATAGCGACATGACCAACACCACATCCAGCGTCTAGCACCTCAGCGTGAGGCTGAAGCTTGAGAGAATCGAACAGATGATCTTCCATCCTTCTGAGTGCGCCATTGATAGGGAAAGGCCACTTTGTACCCGGCTGATAGTACCCAAAGTGCCTTGTGCCGCCCAAAAATAGTCGATAGCCAATCCTCGACTCGAAGCTAGCGTAATATCTTTGGAGAGAAGGGTTGGTTTCAAGGAGAGGCTCTTCCTCCGTATTCATCACGAAAGGGATCAATGTAGAGCCCCGTTCGAATCGTTGAAGTTTGTCAGGACAGTACTGTGGGCATTCAAGGCGCGGACGGTAAATACTACTGAAAATCGTCAGCCTTGTCTGCTAATTTTCGCATACTAGAAGACCTCATACCCTAGATAGCGGCTATATAGAGGTATATGTATGTACCTTCAGTCGTGATCTTGTTCAGGTTTGCTGGAGACCGGATAGATAATCGAGCAACAGTCAGCTACTTGGTGAATCCAAGGTAAATCTGCTCCAACTATTCTATAAGCTAGGCTGCTGTAGAATACGAGTTACTAAGCGAACATCAAAAATTCGACAGTCGATGGTTTTCTGCACAACAGCAAACGCTATAGTAGATTTTTGTTTTTGATGCGATCAAGAAGTTGCTCAATTATAAGTGTAAATTTTGTAATTTTCAGAGAATATTCGAAAGCGTTATGGTTTTTACAAGTCAAAGCAATTTGAGTGTGTTGCAGGGGTGCGGGAGAATTTTGAGAGGGGCCTCGTACTCCGTAGATTTGGTAGGGCCCATATAGGGGTGCTCATATAATAAATATCTATAACGGATAGTCTCTATATTACGGAACGGAGGAGCCGATTTGCCACCTCCGTTATAGGCAGCTTTGACTGTATTGTAGCCGCTATGCTGATGTTTGACGACGAGGGATTACGGTTTTGGAAAGGCCACTTACGCCTGGAAAGGGCGGGCGTTAAGTCGATGAATACATGTGCTTACAGCAGGTTGCATGACGAGTCACGCGGTACCCACCCTCTGGCAAGAACATTTCAAGATTAGTCTTCAGCATCTTGTACGCTAGACCTGATGCTGTACCCGGATTTGTTAAGTAGAATATTGTGAGCGAAACCGAGTTAAGAGGATTAGGCAACTGGAGACTTTGAGAGCAAGACCAAACGATATCAGTATCTCCCGTACCGTTTTAAACCTTCAGAATGTCATTGGAAGACTCTGGATGTGAGGGATAGGGAGAATCGAGCACGCTCGCAGTTAGTAGCTCGACTTCTGTATTTTGTCTGAAAGCATTGCTTGGAATGGTAGGGAGCCAACGAGAACAAGACAAGAAGAGGCTGGAAAAGGAAACGAGGAATGCAGAATGCGGATCAGCTGGGTATAATATCGGATATAGATATCAAGACGGGGTTCATTTGGCAGTGCCAGGGAGACACGAAGTTTGAATTCTGATTACAACCACGATGGCCCGGTCCAGCTGCAGGTCGATATTCATGCAGGGCCATCAAGAGTGCACAGGGTAAGGCAGATTATTCCGGCGCTGATGGTCGTATTCCAAGAGTGGGGAAATGAGCGGTCAAAGTAAGCATGTCGAGAAGAGCATGTCGTAATCATATCACAACTGCTCAATTCCCAGAACCTGGTCTGGACCCACAGCTTACAGAAATCTCTTGCTCCATGGTGTGTTGCTCGGTCCAAGGATGTTCGATGACCATGGGTGTGTTGCCACTCCCATGGCTGACGTGAGAGGCCAAAGGCAGTTTACGAGATACAAAACACCAAGTGTAATATATAGGTCGGAAGACCGGTGGCGAATGCCTGGGAGCCCTAACGTCTCATGCCAGGTCCCGAGAGGGTCCAGATCTGTATGTGAGATGTTGACGGGACCCACCGGCGCGGAGTGTCGCAATTCTGATGCTGGCAGCCACGCGACTTCAAGCCTGGAAAGTGCAGTAGGTAGTAAGGAATCCCGACTTTGACATAAGACATGAGGCCCAGATCATGGTGGACACAGTAGGAGCACCAGAAGCACGGCAATCGGCAGTCGTACGTTGGTATTCGCTCGAAATTCTAGTTCCCGAATCACCGATTGGATATTATTGTTCGCACCCAATCGAACCGGGTAAAAGGTGCACATATGGAAAATCAAGGTTGGAGCTGCTGCACCCCGCGTCTGGGCGTAAAATAGCCGGATATTTAGCTTGAGAGATGAAAAGTGAAGGGTCGGCGGATCTCGTGCCGGAAGGATTAATCAAGCGTTTGTGTTGGAGACCAGCTTAGCTTGAGAAGTTGAGAGGCACCACAACCTGTAAAAGTAAGTAAGTAAGTAAAGTACTATGTACGGAGTACGTGCTGTGTAATCGTTCGCATCACGAGTTCAAGGTCTCCGAGGTTATACACGGCGCGGCAACAGCCAATCCAGGGCCTCGGGATACTCTATGACTTGCCGCTTCGTATTCGATAATCGAAACAGGGTCACGGTCACGGTCATGGTCACGGGACTACCTCAGCCTTCGAATTCAAGCTAATTTACTTTAGGCATAACTCACAACGCATGTTACAGGTAGATACTACCTAGATACCTCGGTTTGGAAAAGCTTGCCTGATTCGGGAAGAGCCGATGTTCCCCAGAAAATCCAATGGCGGCGCATGCGGCGAAAATGGCAGGAATGCGCGTGACTTTGACTTTTACGGAATCCATTGGAAGGTACGGATACCTTACCTCCCTAACGAAAACACTCCGTTCGCAGACCAATGCTCGAGTTGTTCTCGATGTCTGTCATGCGATCTAGCGACATAGCGACATAGCGACATAGCGATAAGACTGGATGGTTATATACAGTATTGCCGGATCAGTGCAGACACTTTGACTTCGCTTCGGCGATTTGGCCTAGAATACCGGTTAAGCCTAACCCATACAAATGTCTCCGGCTTGGTGGGTCAGGGGCAACCGCCTCATGGATCCCCGCCGGCCATGTGGTCTTGCTGAGAGACAAGGGCGGCAAAGTTACCTGGGAAATGGAGTCCGATATTGAGGATCGAATGGATTATGGAGGACGTTGGGGCTAGACTCTACGGAGGGAAGGTGGATTGATTGGGATACAGTGTCCGCTACCTACCTTAGGTACCTTAAGGTAGGGGTTCATCTACCTCAGGTGTAGTTAGGTGCATACGGAGGGAGGGGCCCCGGTAGGTGTGGCCTGAGAATTGTGGTCAATTTCTGCCGAGAATGCAACCCAAACCGCTTCATACGAGAATGTAACCTCGTTTAACCAGGGATAGGCAGGTAGCTGCGGCGCAACATTGACCTATGATTTGCTTAGAGTACGGAGTACTGTTCAAAGAAATTGCTAGAGTAGGTAGAGAAGAGAGGAAGGTAGGCTGATCATCGTTAACACTTACGACGTACTGCGGTGCTGCAGCAGGAGGTGTGTGGTACTGGAAGTTTTCAAAGTGAATGCTGTTGTGCAACCCCGGATTGCTCGAGAACGGCATCGAGATCTTCACCTGTCATCACCTCGGTCGCAGCGTCAACCAGCCAATCGTAATGAGCAGCCGTTTCCTTTCGACCCCGCTACTGCGTCTGCCGGGATCCTCTGGGCCGCAATTGGTGCGGAGAGGGACAGAGTAGCCGCATGCGGACATGCCCCGCACTCAGCTGCTGTGTCACAGACTCCTTGTCTGTGTAAAGTACGGAGTAGGTGTTGCACTGGTGACCACCCCCCCCCCCACCCCCCCTGGGACCCCCGGTCCCCCGCCGTACAATTTACCCCGAGGGGGTTGATGGGGTCATGTTTGTTTTCGGCACAACACTACTACTAACCCACTGCAAGGTAACATCCAAACGCAGTGAATCGATGCTTATTGAATCCACTCACTCTCTGCTATAAGATTCCCTGCCCCCCATTCTCTCTTTCCATCTTTCTTCTTACCTCTCATCCTTGATCCACCGGAACTAATCTCTGCCCTCTCCGCGAGTGTCTCCGGAGTGTGCATCTCGACCCCCTTAGCTTCCTCCCTCTTCAACTAACCACATAACAACAACAACCACCGCCGCCATGCCTGGAGGAGCTGTTGTGATCACGGGGACGGCCGATACCTCGCGTATCGAGGCCCCCGTCACGGTCAAGGCTTACCTGATGTGCGCCTTTGCTGCCTTTGGGGGGATTTTCTTCGGTTATGACACTGGATGGATGGGAGGTGTCCTCGGGATGCCGTACTTCATTCGCCAGTACACCGGTATGGCCTATCCCAACGTCGTCTACCCCGACACTGGTTCAGACGCCTACAAAGCCTACAAGAAGACCTTCCACTTGACCGCCCGCGACCAGTCTTTGACTACCTCCATTCTGTCTGCCGGTACCTTCTTTGGGGCAATCATTGCTGGTGATGTTGCCGACTTCATTGGTCGTCGCTTGACCATTATCATGGGCTGCTTCATCTTCTCCATTGGCTGTATCCTCGAGACGGCCTCCACTGGACTTGCTCTGATGACCGTTGGTCGCCTCATCGCTGGTGGTGGTGTTGGTTTCATCTCCGCCATCATCATTCTCTACATGTCAGAAATTGCGCCCAAGAAGGTCCGTGGAGCACTCGTGGCTGGCTACCAATTTTGCATCACCATTGGTATCCTACTCGCCAACTGCGTCGTCTACGCCACTCAGAACCGTGACGATACTGGCTCCTACCGTATTCCCGTCGCCATTCAATTCTTATGGGCTATCATCTTGGGTACCGGTCTCTTCATCCTTCCCGAATCACCTCGTTACTTTGTCAAGAAGGGCAAGCTCGAGAAGGCCGCCAAGGCTCTTGCCAACGTGCGCGGACAGCCAATCGACTCCGAATACATCCAAGATGAGTTGGCCGAAATCATTGCCAACCACGAGTACGAAATGTCGGTTATTCCACAGACCAACTACATTGGCGGCTGGACCAATTGCTTCAAGGGATCCCTCACCAACGGCAGCAGCAACGTCCGTCGTTCAATCCTCGGTATACTCATGCAAATGATGCAACAGTTGACCGGTATTAACTTCATCTTCTACTTCGGAACGGTGTTCTTCCAATCACTCGGTACAATCTCGAACCCGTTCCTAATCTCTCTCGTCACCACCCTTGTTAACGTCTGCTCCACACCTATATCGTTCTACATCATTGAGAGACTGGGTCGGCGCACGATTCTTATCTTCGGTGCCATGGGTATGATCGTTAGTCAGTTCATCGTCGGTATTATTGGTGTCACCGCCGGCAAGCCCGAGAAGAACAACCACCCTGCCGTCTCCGCTATGATCGCATTTATTTGTATCAACATCTTCTTCTTCGCTACCACCTGGGGTCCTGCCGCATGGGTTATCGTTGGCGAGGTTTTCCCCCTTCCCATCCGCTCGCGTGGTGTTGGTCTCTCCACCGCTTCCAATTGGTTCTGGAACTGCGTAAGTTCTTTCTTCCGATTGAATTTTACACTGTATTGTATTAACTGGTTCTATCAGATCATTGCTGTCATCACTCCCTACCTCGTCGGAGTCGAGAAGCACGATGCCAACCTTGGTGCCAAAGTCTTCTTCATGTGGGGCGCACTCTGCTGCATCTCCTTGACCTTTGCCTACTTCCTTGTTCCAGAGACCAAGGGTCTCTCGCTCGAACAGATCGACAAGATGTTGGAGGAGAGCACACCGCGCACATCCGCCAGATGGGTACCCCACTCAACCTTCGCCGAAGACATGGGTCTTACTCACAAGGGTGTGGACTTGACGCACGGCCACATTGGGTCTACGCCACCGGCCGAAGAGGTCAGCCATTCGATTAATGAGAAATCTGCGGTTTAAACCGCTTGCTTTTGTGAAATACCCCCGGGATGTTCAAGGAATTGGTTGAGCTTTGCATATTAGGGATAACATAGCATAATTAAGCAATCCCGTTTTATTCACGATACTTTCTTCTTGCAGTGTGACCCAAACCGCCGTTACCGATGCGATGGAGTTGACCTGCAACGTAGCTTCATCGCAGCGCGTCTCTTCTGGTGTCCCGTAGTTCATGATTACTAACACTAGAGAGGTCGATCACCGAGCCAATATTTGCATTTGTTTGCATCCACAAAAACATTAGTACATTAATCTCCAACAAATCGGCACCACAGTCTCGGATTGCATCTGTCGGGGCTTGCTACACGCGACTTATATAGGGCCAAAGCTGTCAAGTGAAGATCTAGAACCTTGGAGTCCTGGCAGGTAGTACAACTACACCGCGCCGGAGGAATGGACGATGGAGAGTCAAAGCGGTAGCATCTGCAAGCACACAGTGCTAAAACTGGAATCCTCGTCCAATGCCGCCCAAGTAGGCTACCGCAGACCTACAGAGGAACAGCGAGCAGCTGCTACCACGCGTCAAGGGACAATTGCAAGTCTGCAAGGGAAGAGAAAGAGAGATGCCGACTTGAAAGCGGCTACCCCCCCACCAGCGTCCTTTCCCGCCCTCCTCGTCCTGCCCGGCGACGACCTCTCGTTGGATCCGAGTTACCTCCCTCAGAGTTTACGCTCGTGGGTACGCGAGAAGGAACGCAATAAAGTGACGTCCGAGAGGAACACTGTTTATGTGGCTGCCTCTCCAGACGTGACGCCTGATGTGGAACACCTCTGCAAGTTGAGCCGTCCGAAGGAGGAGAGTTGTGGGAGTTTCAAGGCACAATCTCGATTACCTCCCACACTTCAAGGAACTCCAGATTCTAGGAAGAATTTTGAGAAAATCCAATCAGTCGGAGTGCCATGCGTAGAAGATGTCAAAGATTATTTAGCAGCCTTTTACCACGGAATGCCTGTCAAGCTGCTGCCACCTCCAAAGCTTTCGTTCACTGCATGGAATAACGGTAAGTTCAAGTCATCCAAAGCAAAGAAAAGTTTAGCAGAACCCCGCTTCATTGGCCTCAATACCTTCTCAAATTGTACCCGCATACGCATACGTCCCACTGCGAACGCTGCATTTCCTTGCCAGCTTAATCTGAACGATCTCCTTGATGCCGCGATTAGTATGCTCCCAGATGACGCATACGCACTTCTTCTGCTTGTGAACCATGACCTGTACGAGGATGACGAGGATGAGTTTGTGTGTGGTCGCGCATATGGAGGTAGCCGCGTGGCGGTTATCTCTACTGCCAGATACGATCCTGAGCTGGATGAGAAACACAATGTGGAGCGAGAGCACTCTTGGCCTGCGTCACACTGCAATGCATATATGCAGTCATGCTGTGACGAGGAATCTGCATCAACTGCGAGGCCAAGGAGGAAAGCTAAAGCACAGAATTCTGATTGCAATCAGCCATCCTTACTGTCCTCTTTCACAACAAACCTTACTCTCCAACTCTCCCTTTCCCCCTACCAAGCCGCCCTATCCGCCCATAACACTCTCCCCGCACCATCCTCCTCATCTCCATCCCTTTGGCTAAGCCGCGTCTGCCGCACCGCATCCCACGAGCTAGGCCACTGCTTCGGCATAGACCACTGCGTCTACTACGCCTGCTCCATGCAGGGCAGCGGCTCGCTTGCAGAAGACGCAAGGCAACCTCCGTATCTGTGCCCGGTAGATTTGGCTAAGGTACTTCAAGCTACAGGCGGAGATGCGAGGGGGCGGTATGGGGAGCTTCTCGCTTTTTGCGAAAGGCATGCAGATGGCCACTTGTTTTCTGCTTTTGCAGCGTGGATTCGGACGAGGCTGGTGGAAATGAAGACGCCGGTCTGAAACCACTTGATTCCATTCAGGACCTTCAACTTCTCGCAGACAATGATGACTCTCCCCGTTGACCGCACGGCATACACAAACTTGTGCCATGTCAGTCTGATGATGCTCGGCCTACCTCGCTGCCGTGTGGCTAAAGAAGAAAACATCTTCGGAAAGGTTTTCAATGTCTACTATCTATCTATACTATTGTTTCCTCGGCCTACATCTATTGCGCCTAGGGCGTAATATACATCAGTCGAAGTTTTTGATCAATAGCAAAACATTAGTCAGCGTCTGCTTGTTATAGTTCCTGAAAGTCGCCGTCACAGAGGTCGAGGCTATCATAACGAATACAATTCAAGCGAAAGCGACTACTGTCACGACTTTCAGTGGCCACAGCTCCGAGTGAATGCCTAGTCTTGCAGACCAAGCCGATCAGTCTTTTTGCTTTCAACTACCTCATTTTCGGTTCAGGGCAGTCGATAAGTCAACGGTATATAGAGTATGATTTTGCGACACTGCGACGAGCTCAGACGTCACTTCGATTATGACCAAAACGACAGCGAGATGAGACCGACGGATATGATCGAAGGCTACAGTTGATATTATTTAACCCCCAATTATGATCGATTAAATACTTGACTACTTGCTACACTACCAGTCAAACGGTCTTGCTACGAATAAGGAGTTGGGGCACCTTATACAGACTGACTAAAACTGAAATTCTTTCTCAGACTTACTACAATGTGGCAAGCTCAACTAACCAATGAAACCGCCATTTGAATTGGCGTAATCAAGCCTTGGTAGGGTAGGGTTGGCTTCAACAACAGTTAATGATTAAGTGTTAAAAACCGTACGTCTCAGGTTAAAAACCCTCCGAAGCCCTCTCAGATTGACAATTAGAACCCTCGTCACAACATCACTTCATCTACCATTTCAGACCCACACAAACCACCCCAAATCCTCTCAACTATCCTCCTTTCTTCAATTTTCCGTTCCCCTTAACCCTAACCCTCAGTCTCCTCGCTCTAAAAATTCCCACAAATCCTAAATCCCCCACGTCGACGTCCCTTCCGCCAATCAAGCCATACAAAGTTCACCCCTCAACCGGCACAAACACAGTCAAAAAGAATTCAGATCGAAGTGAAAGAATTTCTAACTGGAAAATCGTCAAGTGAGTGTTTTCGCTCTGAAAAGTGGGGTTGGGGGTTGAGGATTACAGCATTGAGACAGTGAGAGATGAAAAAAGGCAATACATGGGACTGAACGATTTGCAACTGGCCCGAAAGAAGGAGACTAAAGAAAGTAAAGACCATGCAATAATGACTTGAACGAGAAAAAAAAAAGAATATCGTATCAAGAGACGTAAAAATCACACATCTCAAGTCTTGGTTATCATCTTCGAAAGACGTATTCTAGCTCTGAAAGCTTTAATTTAATTTAGGATGGAAATAATCCTTTCGCTTTATCATATTATAAAAATTCAAGTTAAGCTTTTAATAGAAAAAATTCCATCATTGCAGAACCCCCAACTCATTCCCACCCCTTCCCACCCAACCAGCAACATTCATTCCCCCACATTCCCCCACATTCAAACCCTTCTTTCCCACTCACTCACCCTCTCTCTCATCCTAGCCCATTCACATCGCAATTTCCACCACCCCCTTTTACTTTCACACAACCCTCCCCATTCCCTTCCACACAACCCTTCCCTTCCCATTCCAACCCCCCCACCCAAAAACACATCAAAGAAAGGCTCGCCCAGCTATTTAAAATGCGTTTTCTGGCTGAAGAGATTGGTTGAAGATGTGGAGCGAAGCGGACGGGGAAGGGGAAGGGGAAGGGGAGGGGGAAGGGGGAAGGGGGGATTGCTGAGTGCGATACGGAGGTTTTTTTGTTTTGGGAGAAGGTTGCGAGTGGTGCGAGTGGTTGGGAAAGGCGTTGGAGAGGGGGTAAGGGACTTTGAAGAGGGGTTTGGTTCGCTACTTCGGGGGAAAGAGATTTTGGCTTTTGAAGGCAGACACATTTTTTCTTTTGGAGCTCGGTGCGTACTTTTGTTTTTTCTTTGGTCGGGGAACGAAGTCGTAGAGCTACTGTATGGCAGACGGGATAAATCTTTTCTCGAAATTCTTCTTTTGTACAAATCTCATCCCAACCCATCTTCACGACATGCCCTTCTCAACCCCAGACCTTTCACCCTTCAGCCCACCCTACCCGCTAGCACCGACACAATACCAATACCCCGTCCAAAACTGCTTGTCGCACCCACTGCCCCCACTGCCCAAGGCCATATTCCACGTATAGAGCTGGTCCGCCGAGACGCCGTTGTCCTGTGCGAATTTCGAGCAGTAGTCGCCGCGCTTCGCTTGCGCGTACTTGGTGCAGTGGGGTGAGAGACCGGGCTGGGTTGGTGAGGGCGCTGCTGATGCCGAGGTTGTTGGGGTGGAAACGGTGCTGCTGGGAGGGAGTTTTGCGGATGATGGATGGGCGGAGGTGGTGGCGTTGGTGGATGTGCCGGTGGAGTTGGTTGCGGGGGTGGTGCTGCCGTCGCCGCCTCCGCGGGCTTGCGCGCTTGCGTTTGCGGAGCCAGGGGGTGGGGGCGGAGGGATGTAGGAGCCTCCAGGGGCACTGTTGTAATCTGTGAGTGCGATTGGGGAGGGGGGGGGGCGTCTTTGGTAGGGGAAGATAGCATACCTGGCACAGACATAGTCGCCCTCTTTCAGGCTGTCGCAAAGGCCGTTGATGTGTGGGTTCCAGGTCAGGAATTGGACGGTGGAGACGGTCTGGTTTGCTGTTGATATCGAGCTCGCCAGGGAGTCGCTATGTAGGTTTGCTGTTAGCTCTAGGGTAAGGGAAAGGTAGGGATAGAGCAGCAGCTTACCATGTTGCGCCGGAGGGAACTTGTTTGAGACAGCATGCTGCGGGTACGCATATTGGGTATGTCAAAGTACAGGCGTCGTTTCCGATTGTTGCCTGCAGGTCGCCCGTAGTGACGCTATAGCGTTGCGAAATCTCATTGCAGCCTTTCTGGCTGATGATAGATTGGATCGTCTGTCCTGAACATGTGCCGTTAGCGGCGATTGTGCCGTTGGTGGCAATGGTTCCGTTAGAGACAGAGGTTCCGTTGGTTATCATGGGCGCATTCTCGTAGTTAGGAGGAGCTCGAATAACGAGGTCGGGCATTGGCACGTTGCATACGTCCGTGATGTCTTGGTATTGCGTCACTAGATAGTCCGAATAGTCCTGGTCAGGGAGATAGGGAGAGGTTAGACGCAGGTGAAACATCTTTAGAAAGCAATCGCTACACAGCTGTTATGGATTAGCAAACGTGTTGCTGAATGCCTTTTCTCTCAAGCAGCTCTCACCATGGTATTGTCATACAGGTTTGCAATGCGGTTGTGCTCAGGGTTGACATTGTTCGGATCGATGCATGAAGGATCCGTAGAATTGCTGTCGCAGTTGACTCGGATGACGTCGGAACCAATCCAGTCTTGCGACTCGAGCAGGCACCATGAAGTAGAAGTAGATGTCGAGGAATTCCAGCTCAAAGGAGTGGTACTTGAAGAATTCGAACTTGAATCAAACAAGCGTCAACTTCGAAAAGATTGCAAGTGAGGAGAGATGCATGCAATTACTTACTCGGGCTGCAAGCATGCAATGTTCAGGCCCTCGGAGTATCTGCCAGCAACAGAGTCCACAGGCACCATCTTGTTGAACACCGCCATGTTCTCGTTAGTGCACCGCTGCTGGACATGGATATTCCACTCTTGTGCGGATTGCGTGCAATCGGAAGTACACAGGGTCGTGACGTTGCTCTCGGACCACCAATAATTGTCCACTGAATTTGCCCATTGAAACAAATCCTGGTCGCAATTCACCGTGGTGTTACTACTTACGTGTTAGCTCTGTCAAGAACGATAGGGGCCTGAACGATGGTACATACAGAGCAGTCAGGCAGTCGGCGCTGATACCAAAAGCTTTGGCGAGGCGATCCGGATCCACTGTAGGGTAGAGGTGGAATGCAGCCACTTGCGACCCAAACAGGAAAGCAGCGTAAACAAAGCGGGCAGACATCTTAGTGTAAGAACAACCAAGTCGAGTGCACCGATTCCAGCAGGCTGGGTACGTTATAAATCGAATTGATGGCTACTGTGGACAATCCAATGCGGTCCACACAGCAGACAAGCAAATAATGAGAAAGATGAGATTCCAAACGTGCAATGTGAAAGAGTGAGAGTGTTTGATTTATATAAAGCTGTAATGCAAAGGAGCGTACAGAAGGTAAAAGCTGCAATGTCGGCCAACTGGTCGATAGACCAGGAGGGGGGAAGAAGGACATATAGAATCAAAACCATCCTCACACAGCCAACCCAGTTGACCAGGCAGGCATCGTTGCAACGTCAGCCCTCCTCCTCAATACCAAAACGGCTGAGGAATTGTTATTCTCGAAACGAATCCTTCAACATGGTGGATCTGGTTCATGGGGCTGAGTTTCGAGTCTCAGATGCCCTGAAGGTATATCGAGTGTCCCCCTAGAGGAGATTATGCAGTACCATATTGGGCGTATCAGCGTGTGGCAACTGACGCAGAAACGCAACGGTATCTTAAAGTACCTGAGGATAGGCGCCGTGACTATTTTGGAGCCTCCTTCTTCCACAGTACCTTACCTTACCTAGCATAGCCCTAGAAGAGCGCTCACGCCTTTTCCGGCAAGCAACGCCCAAGTCCGGTCAGCTCTAAGATTCGAAGGAGACTTCCCTCTCACTGCGCATGATGGCTGCATATTTCTGCATATTTATAGTCATCCGGATCAACCTGGAAGCAGTAACTGAGAGTACCTTAAAAATCATCGATTGGAGGAGAGTCAATCTTGGCTAGTAAAACAAGCCACAAGCCACACCCGAGGTCGCCCCCACCATCCCACCATCCCACACAATCCCACAAGGCTGCATCTATTTTAACACTACTTCCGTAAGCCTCGATACATCATAAAAATTGGGTGACAGCTGCCGAAACTGTTTCAAGATGTTTCGTTGTGGTAAACTGCACGTTCTTGAAGATTGCCCATTGCCCATTGCCCATTGCCCAACCAACATAGACCTAGACGGTACCCGTGTCCATTATACATTTCAGACTCCGCTGATGAGCCATGGACATGTTCAACATTGATTGTGCCATGTTGACCATGTGGATAGGGCGGACTAAACAATTGAGGGAATCCTGCACAAGACATGGGGAGAGACATGGGGAGCTGAATGCAATCCGGGCGCTGACGCCGGGGAAAAGAGACACTCAGGATAGGTACCTACCTACAGTACCTTATCTGACAGCGACTTCAGAACAACGTTGCACAGTTCACACTGTGCCTCTTGCCCGGTCCTTTCATTCAAACTGCCTCAGCCATGGGCTGGGTACTATGTACGAGCTGAAATGTCTTGGGCCTCGTGCCACTGCCACGCCCCACTCGAGTCCGTGATGATCCTGATGGCACTTTAATTATATGTACACAATGAGAGTAGGAACGCCACCCTCATTGTCTGCGCCTCCAACGTATCGCGCTCCTTCCCTATATTCCATTCGTCTATTGGCCATGAAGGATTCGGGAATCTCCTCGGATTATTTCCGCATCCTGCATGTTTCAATTGTTACAGAACCCCACCGAAATTTTCCTATGTTCCGACGCAGCCTGGTCCAGATCGATGTTGAATCCTCTAGGAATCTATTCTACAACAATTTCGTCCTCGGCTGTGTTTGATTGAATCTGCTGATACCGCTTGAGGTCTGGGTGTGATGGAACAATTTGAATACAATGCTCGTCAAATACAAGAAGCCCTGGACCCCCCACATTGCCCATTCTGTCTTTCATTCGTCTCTTCATTCGTCGTCTCTTTCATCTACAATCTCTGATTCGTATCCGTCATTACTGCCAATCTTTGAGTATCTATGCTCCTTTGCATCGTCATTGACAACTGACAACGCTGCGCGTTGGCTTTGCCTAGAATCCTCAAACTCTATAGTTTTTCGCACCGCTTCGATTCATTCCAGGGACCACCAGCATGCATCTCACACCATTTGCGACGGTGATATTTTATTTGACGTCCTTTAGCGTTGCTGTTAGAGCAATTCCGACTGACTCTCGTGGACAATCATTAAATCCGCGACTCCAGACATTTCCATTAGCACCTCGGGATTTGCCTATAGGCACCTGTAACGATCAGACACCATGCTCTAACAAGGCTTGTTGTAGCAAGAAAGGGTAGGTTGAACAATCTTTCGCCTCTTTTGTGGGCGACATGACTGACCGGCCATCAGCCTATGTGGATACTCACCAGACTTTTGCGGCGACGGGTGCAAATTCAACTGTGATGCCAAGGCTCAATGTGGACAATATGCCCCCAAGGGACAGGAGAAATGTCCGCTCAACGTCTGTTGCTCTGAATTTGGGTATGTTGCTCAAGCCCTCGACTCTGTTGTAAACCAAACGACTGATGGCCATGTGCAGATACTGTGGATCCACTAAAGAATTTTGTACGTGGAAAGGTTGTGACACCAAATATGGAGGATGCGGCGATGCCCCTCGCCCTTCCTGCGGCGGCGGTAGCAGTGTGAGCAAACGAACAATTGGCTACTATGAATCTTGGGCGAACATACGCAGCTGCCAAAAAGTTTCTCCAGAAGATCTCAACCTGAATGGCTTTACTCATATCAATTTTGCGTTTTCATTCTTCGATCCGTCGACTTTTGAAATATCACCCATGGACGCAAACGGCGGCAGCCTCTATAGTCGTTTTACCGGTCTCAAGAGCAAGCAAAGCGGGCTGCAGACCTGGATCTCAGTCGGTGGCTGGTCCTTTACCGACCCTGGCCCAACCCGCAGCGCTTTCAGCGACATGGCCAGCAACTCCGGCAACCGCCAGAAGTTCATCAATGGATTGGTCAAATTCATGGACACATTTGGCTTCGACGGAGTCGATCTTGACTGGGAATATCCAGGTGCAGATGATCGTGGTGGCAAATCGGAAGATACTGCCAACTACGTGCTCTTGACTCAAGAGCTCAAAGCTGCGTTCGGTTCGAAATATGGCATATCAATGACGCTGCCGACATCATACTGGTATCTTCAGCACTTCGATCTTAAAGGGATCCAGGACCATGTCGATTGGTTCAACCTTATGGCCTATGATCTACACGGCACCTGGGATTCTGTCTCGAAGTTTGTCGGACCCTACATTGCACCTCACGCCAATATCACCGAGATTGATTTGGGACTTGATCTCCTCTGGCGCTCTGGCGTTACCCCTGAAAAGATCGTTATGGGCGAAGGCTGGTACGGTCGAAGCTTTACTCTCAAAGATCCCTCCTGCAGTACCCCCAACGGAGCATGCGAATTTTCAGGGGGCGCAAATGCCGGTCCTTGCTCGAACGCAGCAGGAATTCTGGATAACCAAGAAATTCAAGACATTATCACAAAGAACAACCTCAAGCCAGTCCATGATGAAAAGGCAGCCGTGAAGTGGATCACCTGGGATAACGATCAGTGGGTATCGTTCGACGATGATGACACTTTCAAGCAAAAGCGGGATTTTGCAAATAGTCGATGCCTTGGCGGTCTGATGGTCTGGGCCATGGATCAGATCAATCAGACCGGATCAAACGGATTGGGTCCTGCCCCGGGTATCACGAAATCGCAAAAGGACGATGTAAAGTAAATCTCTGCGGACGAGGCAGCTGGCGTGACCTGCTACAGTACAGGTTGCGGGGATAAATGCAAAAAAGGCACAAATCCTGTATCTCAAATGACTGGGCAGCCCGGCCAGCTATCAACAAGCTCCAGATGCCCAAAGGGCAAGTATCAGGTCCGCTACCCCTTGACTCCTTTAGTTTCTCAAGGCCAAAGACTCTGCTAACATTGTTAACAGACACTTTGCTGTGATGATGGCACAACCATGGGAAAATGCCATTGGCGCGGATTCAAAGGCGTGGGGCTCCCATGCACCAGTGGGTGCGCTACAGGTGAGACCAAGGTCTCCGAAAACACCAATCACCATGAGAAGAAGTCCGACCAAACTTGCAACGGTGGACTTCAAAGCTATTGTTGTGCTGGTTTCAAACCCGCCCCATCAAAAGCCCAGTTGAAAAAAGATGCCGCAGACGCTGCGAAAGCTGCCGCGGAGGCCGCTGCTGAGAATGCTGCCCTCGACATCGCTGCCAAAGCATTCTGCAGAGTTGCCGTTCCGGCTCTTCTCTTACCGCTCGAGCTTGCTGAGGATCTTATCCCTATATTTGGAGAGATCGCCGACCTCGTCGAAATCGCAGCCACGCCTGCAATCATCGAGGGGTGTGTCAAAGGAGTTGAGAAGGGGGGAAAGGCAGAATTCAAGGTCTTTGGGAAGAAACACACTCTCGACATCAACAAGCCGACCAACACACCCAAAGATCCGAGACCCCCTGCGAAGACCCACGACCCTCCAAAAACGAGTGGTAAGCCGACAAACAAGCCTTCGAAGACTGATCAAGCTTCTAAAACGAAATCTCACTCTTCCACTTCGTCCTCAAGCCCAACTGCAAGTCAAGAGCCACGCAAATGCTATAGTAATAAATGCGGTGCGAAAGCATGCCTCGCGAAGCGTTCTCTCCCGAGTATTGAGCTTTCGGAACGAACCTCCATTGCCAATCAAGAAGATGGTGATGTTGAACAACAGGAGAACAAGAGTTTGCCGCCTTACAGCGAGCTCTTCAAACGAGCCTTCTTCTCCATTGCAAAAAATGGCGATGTCGAAAGATTGGCAAAGAAGAAAACACAAAATGTGGATCTTTCGGATTTTGCGGACCGCAATTCAGAATGGATCCCATTTGATGGCAAGAACCCCAAATCCATTACTGTTGTTGGCCTCGAAGGGTGCACCGTTATTGTTGCCATGTCCGATAAGGGGATGATTGCTTCGCATCTTTTCGAATCTGGCCAGCCTGGCAAAGGGGGCAAGGCAATTTTAACGGATACACTGAATCCTGATCATGCAAAAGCAACAATTGAAGCCGTCGGGGCAAGACTAAGTCTTCATGCAGCAAACCTTGCAGGAGGCCAGCTCCTTGTTATGCTCCCTGTGAACCCAATATCGCCTGGTGAATGGAAGTACGACAGCGAGTCTTCGACAAAGTACACTGCAGCTGGGACGCCGAGAAAAGCAGAGCCGAGGTTGGTATGGTCCAGAACAACGGTAACTGATATTTTGGCCATGGCAAAGACCGCCACAGGTATTGCAGACGCCAAGGAAGTTAGATACATTCCACCCAAAACCCAGGAAGAGTCCGATAGCTGGGTAAATACGGCTCATGGTACTATTGCTGTGCAGTACGACCCTAAGAACAGTGACGGAGGGCAAGGGGTCAAGCAGGCCCGCCAAATTTGGTGCGAGAATCACGCACAGTACAGCGAACCGATAGTGTGGTAATATAAGCTGCTGATAAATAGTGGACGAGATGGTGGTGAGTATAACCGGCGTCGAAGCTGGATATCTCAATTTTCAGAGCGTACTAGCGTGCATATGATTAGATACCTCAAAAGCATATCAAAATTCTCTTAGACCAGTAGGAAAATAGTGGATAACTTGCGTAAGTTTAGAAGACGACTAGCCGAAACATAACCCACATTGAAACAAGTTGACAAGAATGATATCCTACAATCGTAGCGTGACTGATCAGTCACTGTCGCTACCGCAAAACAATCGAGTCTGCTATAGCTCAGATGGTGAGCAACCGGCACGTTGTCAGCAAGAGTGGCGGCCATGGTCTAATAAATCCAAGGATACAACCAAATTCATAGGGCTGGTGGTATCTCATTTAGTGCCTGGCATTCTCTCCTCCAAAATCCTCACTCCCTCCGCAAAACCCCACCGCCTCGCATATTCAAGCGGTGTATCGCCCATCTCGTTCTTCTTCTCCAGATCTGACCCCCTATCTAGGAGGAAAATAATCCTATGCTCCTCACCGGAGCGGATAGCCGCATGCAGCGGTGTTCCGTTCTCATCGCCATTCACTTTATTAATGCGATGCCCAAAAGTGGACAACGCATTAATGTCTATCCCAGCTTCGTCAATTAGGAACGCCATCATTTCCTGCTGGTCATGAGTTTTGGTAGATGAGCTTGCGGCCTGATGTAACGGATTGGCACCGGCAATCTTAGCGCCATGTGCGAGCAAGAATTTTACTACCGCCACCCCATTGGCGGCAGCGGCGACATCCAATGACATTGTGTCCCATCTATCGCTTCGCGCATTGATGTCAGCGCCGTGATCAAGCAGGAACTCTACAAGTGGCTCATTGCCAAGGACGGTCCTGCTTCGGCTATCAGTTTCCTCCGTACTTGTCGTCGGTCTTTTGGGCATAGATGAACTTAGTTACTGCACAAAGGGTCTCCCTCTGACGTCTTTGAAATTCACATCCCAGCCATGGTCTATGAATGCCTGGTACATATCTGTCGAGGCATTGGCCTGGTGGGCCCCTCCAGCAACCCATTTATCGATTTTTGCGCCTCGGGAAAGGAGAAACGAGACGGCGGCGACCTGGTTTGCAGATATTGCTTCGTGCAATGCTTCGCTGATTTCGTCTGGAGGGATCGTTTCGGGGGCAATCTGGGCTTGCCATATGGTGAGGATGGTGTTCAGCTGCTCCAAGTCGCCGCTCTGGGCCGCGTCACATAGATCTGGTAGAAGATTACTGGCGGGCTCGGGTCGAGTTCCGTTGGTCGAAGACATAGAGAGATGCTATCAGACAGGTACTGGCCCGAAGTCTCAATTTAGAAAATGCCAGCAAAACAGTTAAGAGTTTATTCAAGGTAGGGTGTCCGCAGTAAATATCCGTGGGCGAGTAAACGTGTCAACAACGAATAATGAAGCAGGTGGCCCCTCGGGCGCAGTCAATTAGTTACAGTACTTGTAGGATCATCTTCCCTGTCCTCTGCGCTTCAAGTCTCATGTTATAGTCCCGGCAGACGATCTGGACAGTATCCAGAAAGACTTTTACTCGGATCAATTATAGCATGCCGTTCACGTAACACACCCTGGACAACGTCGCCCTGCAGTATTGGAAGTAAGGCACTTTTCTTGTCGTAGTCGCCCTATCGAGGCATAAAACATAAAACTGCCAAGTGGAGAACCGAGACCAGTAGGCTGAGACGATACCACTAGTACCTACGCTTACCTTATCGAGGTGAATAAATGCCGAATCTGTACGTGGCTGATACTAGCGTAATGTAATAATACCCACCTTACGCCCACTTTCTTTTACTGTGTATATAGCGGGCAATGAAAAGTAAATTATGCCTCCCTCAGTATCAACGATCAGGCCTTCGCCCAAGCATCCCGCCCAATATCATATCGATAATGCAGTCGCGAAGGTCTCAGTTCACTGAAGCTTTTCTAGTCATGAATTAAGCCAAACATTCGCCCTAATCTACATGCTCGACGAGGCTCTGTAGGGCGACGATGTAGGGGACGCCTACAGCTTAAATTTACTTTATGCTCTTCTCAGGCCCCACTGCCCCCAAGTCAGTCTTGCCACATCCAACAAAACCCATCTTTGGGCTTTGCCGGCATTTTGGCGAGCAAGGCCCCAGATGTGACCTTTGAGACCGTCAGGTGCCCCCTCAAAAACCCCAAGCCAGGGCTTGGTGTTTTACTAGGGAGCAGCATAGAAGTGTCAGCAGTGCGTAGCTCCTCCTCTCCCCATCCTTCCCTCAACTACCGTTACATTTGGTGCACATTTGCCTCTACTTCTAAACAAAACGCCAAAAATACACTTGCTCAGACTGGGTAATTCCCCTACAAAAATCAAATGCATATAGCACCATCAATCCATTACCTGGAACGCCTGGCGGTCTAGGTTACAGAGTTGTTTTCATTCGCAAGTAGGATTGATTTATAAACACCACCACAGGGCCCCACCATTCATCATCGAACTGCTATTGAGCTACCAGGCCAGGCACAAGCGGTGGATTGTCGACTCGAACGATTGCGACAACTCGACCAGTTTTTCCATCGCTCGACCGATGGATGCACTCGACAACTTGACGGACTGACGGTGTGGTTGGCTTTAGGCGAAAACCTTACTGACCAATTAACCAATGTAGGTAAAGTAAAGTAACACTGGTTACAAGGAACAAGGAGCTATGATTGAACTATAAATTGTGACAGTAGTGAGCTGTGTAACAAGGAAACGGAAAGCTGCAGCAGAACCGGTGGTAGATTGCAAGGGAAAGCCTTGTAGCTCTGCAGTTTAGCGTGAAGCGTCACTGTGAGAGTCCGGTCGAAGCGAATTCTTCTTTTGACGACAGTGGGTTTTTCTTCTGTAGGATTGGTGGGATTTGTCGAAATAGGGAAGAGAAAATGGGCGCGATAAACACAAGGATCGCTAGAAAATACATATATAACCTTTCCTATCCCAGTCTATGGCTTTTTCTTCCGCATAGGATCGCTGTTCCAATCCTACAGTATCAGCTTCAGCTAGTACGCTGTGTATTCGTCGCAACGCTCAGGTGACTCGTTGAGACCGTAGCGCTGAGTTTTCGGATCCTCACAGGGTTCAAGAAAGCACGAGTCGCTGTTAGTTCTTGCATCGAAGCTGGATATTCGATGTCATCTGCTGGGGATCTTTGCCACGACAAGGTGTGTTCAAGGAAGGTGAGTACATCGACTGGGAAATAACACAATACTAACAGTAAGCTTGACCATCATTACATGGGAAAAAAATACATAAAAGAGTCTTGCCAGTAAAAGTCGCTTCCCGGGGCTTGGGGTGGAGGAGGAAATATGGAATGATGCGATGATAGTAATGACATTAACGGTTGTTGAAGCATTAATGGCGTGGATATTCCAGGGACATACTATTATGCTATCCCGATATGGGAGACTAGTACCAATTTGACAATGGGTCTTTTCCAGAGTGGTAATCTAGCTTTCTATTTATTTATCCATAGTGAAAGATGCCTTAGTTCAGTGTCTCGTATTCTGCATCTCGAATTCGAGTCCGCGGGGCCTCGAGCGTTGAGAAATGTTGCCATTTTCAAAGACGTTCTCGGGTTCTTCTCGAAGCGTAGCCGTGTTGCCATTATTACTAGAATTCTCCTCCTCTATAAGGTATCTGAGTTCACCTACAGCTTCGCTAAAGTTTCCCCAATCATCGTCGAGTTTAACCCAAGATCGCCTACTGTGAAGCTTCAACGCGAGCCAGAGAAGGAATAACGCCAAGGGCTGGTGATAGTCAGCAAATTGTACTGAGATGGAAGGCGTCGATTACCCCAATGTATCCCGCTGTGACTTTCTCAATGGTGACCTTTCCGTTCCACATGATTGCGCTACTGAAAAGAAGGACGATCGAGAGGCATCCGATTAAGCCAACCCATGCTACGACAGGCTGGAAGTGTGTAAGGAGGCTTGAAAACTGGCCTTCATCATGCATGTGCCTAAGAGGATTGTACCTTGCGTGGTCACCGGTAAGATTTCCTTCGTGTATGTGGGTCCTATCAGCTATTAGCAGCCCCTACCGATATAACGAAGCGGAAGTGCAGGCATACCACTTGCGGTATCTGATAAATGCTAGGCATTGAGAAGCCCACACTAGTAAGCAGCCTTCGGACCCGATCTGGGCCATTATCCCTAGGAGCTGTATTGAGTGATCAGCGAAGTAGCACGAAGAAAGACAGCATCATATATATACCGACCTGTTGAACGGTGTAGCCATACTTCTGATGCAGTAGTGGGAGCCAGCAGAATGAGATAACAGAAACGACCAAAGACCAGGCTGGAATGTGCGTGTTTGGTGTGGTGGTCCCCAACTTTGAAAGCCATCTCATCAGCCATAGATCGTGAGTAGGGTCTATCTTGCGAGCTAATCCAAACAAAGTCCTAGACGCGACGTACAAGGCTGTATTGGCAGCGCTGAGAATGCTAAAGATGATACAGCCCGTTATAAAGCCGGGTAGAACAGGAATCCTGGCTTTGAGCGCGGCGAGAACAAAAATTGCGCGACTATTTCCTGCTCCCAAAATATCGGATTGATCTTGAAGTTGGGGAAGCATCGGATCTTTCCATTCCACGTTCAGTACTTCACCTAAGACAACGCTGAATTCGACCACGAGGACGACGTAAGCGATCCATTTTGCTGGAAATCGTAGGGATTTTGGGTTTCGGGCCTCGAAAGCTGTGACAGCGATAATCTCAACGCCCAGGAACGTATAGGCGACAATCGGGAGAGCAATGCTAAATAATCAATTAGCAATTCTCGACTCAGCCGAATGGAATAAGTTCAACTGTACCAGATCGCGGTTGCATGATTGTCAGCAACCTCTGGGTTATTCTGTATGCTGTCTTCGATATCTAGATATACTCCGTATTCAGCCTACGACAGAGTCCGATTAGCCAATCGAATCTTGTACATTTGGAGCCAGGCTTTCCCCCTGGTCTATCTGTTTTAGGGAAAGATATTAGCCCTGTCTGCGACAGATGGCGGAGACTTAGCGATTCTGACCTCTGTTGGCGAGTATATAGAGCAATATAGCACCACCTATAGCAAGCACTATCTTCAGAGCCCCTCCGACACACTCGATATAACCATAGTACTTAGGGGTTAGCTCAGTCTTCAGAAATTCGATAAAGCGAACCCACTTTAACGCCAGAACAGTTGATCCCTAGAAGAATGAGGGGACAGCAGACGAAGAGCACGAATGTCTGCCAGAATTGCGGCAGGCCCCAATACTGAACAAATTCTGCCAGACCCAAAATAAGGGTTGCGAATATCGATGCGTAAGTGTACCTGATGCACGTAATTTAGCAATTGGAGGAAGTGGATGAGAATTGCCGATCATACCAATATGCGATACCGACTACTAAGGCAAGATCTTTATCGACGAACTTGTCTACGAACTCCATCATCGCATTGGATATTGGCCACAGTTCGATCATCTCGCTGAGGCCTTCCATAACAGCGACAGCTATTGCACCGTTGATTGCCCAAGCTATCAAGACTCCGCCCGGACCACCGACACTCAGTATTAGACCACTTGTAGAAAAAAGGGTGAGACCACCGAGGATCCCGCTGATCCCGATCATCTGCGCAAGAAGCCGTTCGATTAGAACTTGACACTAGGATTTGGGCGCAAGGCCTTGAGACGCACGAATATCTGCCCTGATCTGAGATCCCGCCTACATAGGAGCTGTGCATCAGTATCACGAGTCGATTAGGTGCTTCCCAACGTGGATTCGCCGCCAAGGTCTCAATTCAAGAGGGTTTCGGACTGACCTTAGCGTTCGAGGCGGGCCTGGTGTGTTTGGTGTATCTTCCGGCATAATTCGATTTTGAAGCACGAATCAGTCGGCAGAGGGCAAGTGCGATAAAGTGTGAACCCATAGTTTGAAGGATTAGACAGCCTGACAGGCTTCCAACTTGAGCCTCACAAATATGCTGGTCGGCTGGCTCCAATCATGGATTGGAATTGCAATGCCCAAGCCGCGCAACCTTCAACCACGCAGGACTGACGCACTAACCATTCTTTTTGCCGAATCATCGGTCAGCTGTTCGCTAACGGCCCATTCTTGGGCGACCAGAATGGAAGCCTCAAAAGTTAAACGCACACAACCAATCCGACAGGGCATACACACGCAATGATAAGCTCACTACCCCCATCATTCTTCATATATTTGGCTCCGCCTATTGCGCTACCGGTAAACGCTTTCTGTCCATTGTTGCAGCTATCGAGCTTCCTTTTCTCACGTCAGACGGTCCACGAGCATGCCTGCGTTTGTAAAGGTTGTGATTAGTCCGAGGCAGTCGGGCTATATCGCGAAAGAGGATCTTCAGAAATTCTTGACCGACACCTTTGGTAGTGGAATTGATTTCAAGCTTCGAGTGAGTGCTGCATCATGCTAGGATAAGCACCGTGGTGCGCTAACGTCCGCGGATGGCTTAGACACGTTGTGAAAGATGGGAGTTCTACGCTCCAAGACAATTGACCGAAGTACGCGCACTCGGACCACTCCAAACATCTTTCCGTGCAGAACGCAGAACGCAGGGGAGGTTGGGCTAAGATCGAACACAGGCGGAAACGAAAAGCTTGAACGGTTAAAATCACTCTTTAGGCGGATACTTCGAAGCCTTATCGAATAGACTACGGTAAACGTAATGCAAGTCACCTCTAACTCGGAGAACGTGTCTGTGTTTGATTTGTGAGCGCTATTTTCTCGCATTTGGGTTTGGAAGATGGTGTTGCTCTTGTAAATTACAGCCATTGGGCATTGGGTCTCAACTGCAGGACTGCAGGGAAAAAGAGATAGATGGAAACATAGCCCCCCGCTTTATGGGACATGCATGGTGGCTGACGTGCAGAAACACCGCTTCGGTCGTACATCAGCGCAGGTGTTAGGCACTAAAGGCACTCTGCCTTGGGGGGGTGCTAACAGACCACCTTATCAGCTGGAACGTTCTTTCTTACAAAGGGCTACAGTACTTCTTCAACGCAATTGATACAGCACTCGCGCATCAAAGAATTGCGTGAGCGAACATCGCACATCGATTCTCTAGAGGACGAACCTTGCGGTTCCAGTCAAGCGTCACTAGCTATGGGTGAAAACAATGCCTTCGTCAACGCATCGTTTGAAGGATGGGCATCGTATCCCACCAACTTAGGTACCTACGATCCGATGATTACAGATGGAGAATGCTACAACAGCCACTTGCGCGGATTATCCCCGACATTGTTTTGCCATCTACCAAGCTCGACGAGAGTGGATGTTATAGATGTGTATGGTGAGAAAACAAAGATGGGCCAAAGCCTTCGACTTTTGAAGCTAATGCACTCTAGGAACTGGTGCGAGCACAGAGGTGAAGAGCAGCAACAGATCGTTCAACAATGAGAAGAAATTAGAAACACATATAACCCAATGGCAACAGACGAATTGCATAAGAGTAATGTAAGGCATGCTTGACGTACCTCAGAATACCGATAGAAACATATAGATGATAATGTTGCCAGCTCCATACCTCAGGAGCACTCATTGAGACCACTAAGAGTTACCGAACCAACGATGCGGAAAATTTTGACCTTCCATAGAATCAGTCCAGAGTTTTTATCAGTCCTGTTTGCGTGTGGCGACCAACCTCGAGCGTCGGAAGAGGGTTCCGCGACTGTGAGCGTAATCAGATCAGGGGATCAAATATATCGTACGAAATCTCATAAGCTTGCTTGGATGAACTAAACCTAACGAGTGTAGACATATGTTACCTGTTCAAATACGTGGAGAAGAATGGAAGACCGAATGGTAATCCTTGGTCGATAAGACAGAGTGGCGTCTATCATCGGTATTCGCCAAAAGTAAATTCCAACGTTTGGCTTCTACTGCATCCTTTGGCGGATTCTGTCGCCCAGAGACGATTGAATGACTGGTACTCACGACCTCACCATAGTCTGAATATCAATCCACTTAGGATCCATATTCTCTTGCTATCATCTTACCTCGACAATTGGCGTTGGTATTTGAAAGATTTGGGGAACACCTTCCTCAATATTGTAAGCAAAGCCACTCGCGACTTCGTCCGCCTTCATAGCACTGAGGGTTTGCTCACATCGGTCCAGGCAGATATTTCAATGACAATTGACATTCAGGAAGACTACGACCTGAGTTTTACTACGCTTCAAGACCTGCGGCATCTTGAGCAGAAGGTGATCCCGCTACGTGCGAGCTTTCAAGCCAATCTGGAGATAGTCCAGGTTCTAGAAGCCACGAATAAAGAATTCCAAAATGCAGGTTTTTATACCGAGGAAGAAGCTGTTGAGCAGACAGATTGCCTCAGGCTTTTTGTATCGCAGTTGCGTGGGCACCTTTTGAGCGTCAAGATTCTTGAAAAGCGCATCCAGGGGGTTGTCTTTCTAGTAAGGCCATCATTTAGCCCTCATTACACGTTCAAAGGTTCGAATGACTGTAGCTGACATTGTAAACCTTGCTTTTGGTAGCTTGCAGATGCACTGAACCTCAAAAATCAAGCAACCGCAGCCGAGATTAACAAGCACCTGCTAAGCCTAACACGTGACACTGTTGATGATAGTGCGACCGTTCGAACAATTACCTGGGTATCGCTCATCTATCTTCCTGCAAGTTTTGTTGCGGTACGTTTTCCTCAACATCGCTCTACACCTCTTTTATCAACTTAACTCTTCGTCTAGACTCTGTTCGGGATGAACCTCTTCACGTTCAACGGAGCCACGTCAGACATCAAAATTGCCAAAGACTTTTGGATATACCTTGCGTTTTCTGTACCTTTGACATTTTTGACAGTCGGATACTGGTTTATTCAATCACACATACAAACAAGGAGACGGAATAAACGAAACGCAGAGCATCCGAGATACGGTACAGAAATCGGTCGAGATGTTGCATTTGCTAAGTGAAACCAGGGACGATCATTGCGGGTACCAGGCTTTTCGCTGAAATAAGAGGCAGCTCTGCGATTATTCTTTCACTGGCTCTTGGCGAACATGCTCCGAGATCAAACCGGAACTAGCGACTGTTCACCTTCTGAAAAGTGTTGTACTGATTACTTATATGAACATGGACTTGGGACATGTGGTTATTGAAATGGAGTAGAGGGATATCAAGGATGGAAGTCGGCAGCATAGCAACCTTGCTGTTTCAGGCAAGTTTAATCCTTTGGCCACGGCCTACTGGATCTCTGTATCTGACTGGCCGATCAACTTCGTCCACCCTAGAAATTGTATTATTGAACTTCATTTTCCATTTTTTGCCAAGGACGATGGGTTGTACACAATAGGGAAACGAAAGGCGTATCTTCTAATAAGTAAATTCAAACCTAATAGACGTTCGAAACATAAGTAGGAATCTGAAAGAGCGTTTCTTCTGTCTTTCATATCTTCAAACTCAATCTTCCGAATCTTCAAATTATCAGTCTTTCTAGGACTCCGTCAGGGTGGGATATCAGCAGTCCTAACGATCCTCCAGCTCCATCTTCAGTAACTGCAATGTCGGGATGGTCTATATCTCGACTTTGATATGTAGACTTGCCGAGTTTTTGGATCCCGGATCTGGTAGCGAAACACACAGAATCATCAGAATTAGAGATTAACCTTATCATCTCTATACGGTCCTGGGATCTCTTGCCAATGCAGTTACTGCTGGAACGAACAAGAATAAGAGCATTGTAACCCGAGACATAAGTGCACATGATGATACCACTCATCAACCGGGGAAAATAAGTAGGCTTGGAGGAAGTGGAGTCTTTCTGTGCAATCGAAAGTCTTCCTTGGTTCTCGCGAATGATAAACGCTGCAGTATCGGCCAGAGGGGTAAGTGATTCAATCGGCGGCCCAAATCGTTCGGAACCATAACTCCCAGTACAAACCTGTACAGGAATTTCCATGTGAATATCCCAGATGTACCAATAGTTGGACCCACTTCCACAAGCCCATGCATAAAGAAAATTGCCGTCCGAGCTGAAAGAAGCGGCCTTGAGGCTGCCGGTAGTTGTGATTGGATACACATGCCCATCTTGCCTAGAAGTTTCTCGGCGCCAAATCTTAAGGTGATCAGTAAACCGAAAGATGATTTGGCCTTTACAAGAGACCTCGGCTTCTACAAGCCTAGAAAGATCAGGGCAGTCGTGGATGGGAACATCAGCTGATTCTCTTAGATTCTGTAGATGCAGCTCGTATAGAGAAACTCCCAGCAGCCCCCGAATGAGCAAGTAACCACCAGAAAGACTTACAGACCTCCACCTTGTGTTTGTTCCAGTGCATACATCCCACCCATAGAGTTCTGAAAGATGGGTAACGCGACCGGGCTTCTTCTTCCACAAGCCTCTGGCATCCAGACTCTCGGTTGCATATAGGAAAACATGTTTTTCAGACAGAAAAGCAACCAAGCCTCCTGCCGGAGAAATGGTAGTTCGAAGAATTCTACCCGGAGGTAGTTCGAGTTTCACCAGGCTCGACTCAAGCGTGCCAGTAATGGAAGTAGAGTTTGAGAGACTAAAAGTTCTGATATTTTCCTGTCGAGGCGTAGCAGATAGCGCGGGTGGATGGAGAATGGGCTGTTCAACAATGTCAGGTCGGGACTCGGGGTTTGCGCTCGGGCTCGAAGATTGATCAAGCGGTTCCTTGGACCTGAGACTACTCTCCGTTTTCGCTTTTTTCAGAATTTTCTCAAGATCAGCACGTACCTTTCTAGTATCAGGTCTTTGGTCCATCTCTATCACTATCATTCTCTTCAGTAAATTGACGTAGTCGCGGACCCAGTGCTTCTGTGGGTTGCAGCGCTTAGCCAATTTTTCTAGCCAATCAAGTACGCTGTTCTTCACTTCCCACTTGACGCCGGTCCTAGATGCAGAAATACCATCAGCTTCTTTGTAGAAGTAGTCAGTCGATACATCCGGGCCTCCATCTCTGCTGCGTTCTTTGTCGAAACGGGAAACCATGTCAGGGCCCTCACCCAGTGCAAGCACAAGGCAGAGGATACATCCTAATGACCATATGTCACTTTTACGCCCAACTCCTCGAGCCGTAGTGTTCTGAACTTCCGGAGCCTGAAAGGGTCCAGGCTTGCGTTTTGGTATCGTCCTGGTGAGACTTGCATGAACATCTCTGACAGAGTTAAGCGCTGAGAGACGCTTAGAAGCTGCCGAATGGACGGTTGGGTCGTCACTCGAGGGCTTGATCGTAGATATCCCAAAGTCCGTGATCATCCATACGCCTGCCGGTGATTTGGGGTCAATTCTGACCACAATGTTCTCGGGCTTCAAGTCCATATGCACACAAGATACTCGGCGTCCGCCTGGAATCTCGATCCCATTGTGTAAGAAAGCCAAGGCATCAGCCAATTCGGACGCTTCTTGAAGCAGATCGATTGACTTCTTCATGCCTAGGCGATCTATCCGCTTCTCGTAGATGAACTCCCTTAGATCCAAGTCTGCCCACGGAAAAAAGATATTGAATTTATTCCCATGAATAAGAGTTCCCAGATGCGTCATGATGCGCGTATGTCTTGATAGGCTGCTCCGAAGTAGGTCAAGATTTCTGACTTCATCTTTGAACTCATCTTCGATCGGAAGGCATTTCCGAGCAATCATTACTTCCTATTTTACCCAGAGCCTGTTAGCACCCTTGATGGGCATCCAGACTAAGAGCGCGACTATGACATACCTCTTGATTGGGATACAGCTGCATGTTCGTACCTCTATGTATGAATTGACGGCGGGCAACAACCTCTTTACAGACCTGACCATAACTTCCTTGGCGAACCTCCCTAGATACACCGATAAATGGAAGCCGTCGAGCCTCTGGATACAACTGGTCCTCGTCTTCCACAATTGAGATAGGTAGGAAGGTATACTGTTGGTGGAGGAAATTACGTGCAGAAGCCGAATCAGCAAAGAACGAGCTATCCGCCAATTGATCTATATCCTCTATGGGAAGACTATCGTCCAGGCGATCATGTCTACCTTCACTGTCGTAGTGGTCTAAGAAGATTCTACCAATCTCAGACCAACGATGCCAGCCAATCCACATCAGGGTAGAGAGAGTCTTGACAAGATTGCAGCGAACGAACTCAAGCTCCTTGGGCGAAAGATGGGATTCTAAGAGCTTTTCCAGTCTTCGGTTTTCAGCCCAGATCTTCTGTAAGTCGTGCTCGCATGCGAATTGTTCGTTCTGGGTTTCCGTTCGAAGCATAACTTGGTTGATAGCTCTTTCAATTTCTCCTTCTAGCGCTCCTTGCCTCGTGGAGCTCGACGTGTCCTCTCTGGCTGCCATCTCTTTCTGGTGGTATACGTAACTAACGGTATACCCAGGCCTTATAGCATAATAAAGGGGTGAGACAAGATCTAAGAGCGTTCACATGCATGTTTGCTCTTCTAGCAACGATGCATAGATACATGGATGTGTAGAGTGGATTGCAAGCTGTATGCTTGACAGCGAGTTCATAAGGGTGTAAATCCTTGTTCCGGCTTCAGATGAGCTTTGAAGGATTGGAGGGGAATGGCCTACATTAATTCTGTCTCCCACAAGAGTTCAAAGTCATTGTATTGTTCGCCGGGTGCCGATGAAAGATGGAAATCATAGATTGAACATCCTTGGTCGAGAACTTGGCTGTGCCATGTATGATGTCGCAAGGTTGTCGCAACGCAACCGAAAACCCGACCTATCAGAATTCATGATCGAAAACTGTGTATTGTCATGTGCAAAAACCTAGATTAATTCTAGTATTTATCAAAAGTTTGTCAAAAGTTTGATTTAAAGTTCTCAAAAATAAAAACTTGATAAATATAATTGAATTTTATTCTTATTAATATTGCATTTTTTATGCCACCACGAAGGGCCTCAGGGCAGTAGCGAAGATGATGATGGAAACGGAGCTCTTGGAGCAATTTAGAGTGGCTAGGACACTCATTCTCTAACGTGCGGTCAACGCGAACAAATTTGGTACATAGTCTTAAAACTCACTGTTTCGGCTGCGTGAAGCAGCCGTATAGACTGCGAGTGGTTTTCTACCCCAGAGGGTTTTGTCCACTCGATACAAGTAGCATAGAGTCCCTCATGAGTCGGCCTAACCGATGTCACAAGAATGTATGAATTTATTATTATTATTATTGCATTTTTTATACAATTTGAATACTATGTAAAGCTTTATGCACATTCTTGTCATGATTTAAACCTAATATTATAATTAACAATGTTGTTTCATTAATTTCAAAAAGTTTTAATTCTTTTATGCAATAACTTGTAAAGTTTAATAAATACTGTTGCTGAGTCATCACTTTATCTACAAAGTACTTGTCACTTTACATGCTCATTACTCTTTTAAAATTGATTGCAAAATTGATTGCAAAAAAATTAAGAGAATTATACTATTTTTGATACATAGTATAATATATTTAGTATTTAACAATTGAAAGCATCACGTAGCAAAAGTGTTCAAAAGAGTAAGCATCAAAACTTTGAAGACAGAAATGTATACAAGCTTACTACATGTTCATCTGAACATGCTACAAGACAAGATCACGCTACGCAGTTAAGTCAATGATTGAATGCAGAAGATTAAACAAGCATGTAAACTAATATGCATTCATCTGATGAAAGTTAATCACGTCATTTCTTACTCATTCATCATCAAGAAAATAGTACTTCTGAATGTTTTCATTCAAGAAGATGCAAAGATACAGTTGAGATGCAAATGATGCATTTTCTTCTTCACAATGATTTCAACAAGCGATAGCATCATAATAGTGCAGTATCACAAAGATCAATGAAATCAATAATGAGAAAAATACAGAGAATGCATCATAAATGTCAATGCAATCTCAGCACAAAGATTGCATCTGAGCAATAAAATGATGAAGATGCATGATAATTTTCAGAAAGCAGAAAACACTCTTGCAATGTACATTAAAATTGAATGCATAAATTTGAATGTTTATCTACACTTTAAAAATGTTTCAGACATGAATAGCTTGCAATGCAACTGCAAATAAAGTCATCAAATGATGAAGCATGTACTCATGCATTGCTTGAATTGATTGCATCTGCAATCAAGAATGTTACAAGATGCTTGTGAAAATGCATCTCATCAACTATGAATAATGCATGTTTGCAAAACTAGCTCATGAGATTAGATTAAAGAGATTAATAAGTGAATAGAAATAATGACTTGACAAAAGATGAAAACTCTGCAAGCTTTCACTTTCGTTTCTTAGCAATTAATTCTATCATCGATAAAATGTTATTTTATTATCTTCTACTACACAGTTTCACATAAAGAGATTTCATTGTCTCACAGTTTTAATTGCTTTATTTGCACGAAGCTGCTCAGTAAAAGATGTCAAACATGCAATGATTCATTAAAAGTTGCATGATTGAAAGAAGTAATAACTTCTTTCACATTGAGAATTTATCATCTTGTCAAAACAGATTTGAGAATCATGCATTTGAACATGCAGATGAAAAGTTCAAGTTGCAAAAATTTAATGAACAGACAAATCATATCTTTTGATGATCAGCAAGCGAAGTACACAAGCAGTTAAAGAATCTGAAGACGCAAAACATACTGCTTGTCTTGCAACTTTATATATCAAAACTCAAGCGAAAGACTTGATCAATTTCTGATCATTGATGTCAACATAATGATGATCATTATTAAAGCAATGCATGCAAGCGTGTTAATCAATCTTGCAAGTCTAAAAAGCAAAGCATCATAAATTACAACTTCTTAATGTTTTGACTGCAAGACTGCAAAAACTTCATAATCATGACATTATTTGATTTCATCATGAAAGAAGAGAAGCTGCAATGATTTGCATCATACTTGTCAAAGAAGTCTTGCAATTAGTGATGAGATCATGTGATGAGCATGCATAATCATGATGAGATACTTAACTGAAAGTACTACATTGAATATTTACATGCTAAACTTAGCAATTCTGAAATTCATAACTTTCAAACAGAATGTTGACTTAAGATTGTGAAGCAGCAAGCTGATCAAAGCATCGCGAATTTCAAGCAATATTTTATTAAACTATATGTAGATCTGAACTATCATATATTTAATGAGACTTGCATGATGTACTTGCGAATGAAGATTAACAAAATTATCATGAATGAGTTTTTTTGCATTTTATACATTTCTATCAATTATGTTGATCTGCTAAAGCATTTTATAAACATTGACTTGCATTTGTAAAACATTGATGTATTGTTGAAATTACATTCACAGCAAAGTGAGAGTGTAACATCTCAGAAGAGTTTTTAATTCTTGCATAAGAAGATAAAGTTTATCGTTGCAACAAAGAATTTGAAGTTCTTTGCTTTAAGCACGCAGTTTAAAGACAATGCAACACTCAAGTTCAGTGAGTTCAAGTAAGATGTTGCTTCATTCAATCTTATGTGCTGATCATGCAAGAAAATGAAACACAAGATTAATAATTTGATGTGTTTCAACTACACATTCAGACAAGAGACTTGCAATCATGATGAAGAAATAAAAAAAAAGAAAGTTTGATGTTCATCATCAAATCATTAAATATAATTACGAAAAAATGATTATCATATGCATTGATGATATCAGTATTGACAAATGCTTCTGAAAAGATGTGCAAAGCTCACTGTCTTATTCATTTTGAAGTTGAGCGAAATTTTATATTGTAATCATGAGTAAAAAAGCATGAGTTATTAAAGAATCATGCAATTCTGAAACAGATTCAAATGATCAATGATCATTGAATTCTCTGTTATGATACACATCAGATTGATATTGAGTTGATTGATTATAAGAAAGTTTGCAAAAGCTGAAACATTGAGTTTCATGCTGTGAACATGCAAGAATATGATATGATTCTTGACTATTCATGATTAAATGAGATTGACTTGAATATTTGTTGACGCGAACGTCGCTGATCATATCAAGAAAACAGCACTCAGCATGCAAGATAAATACAAGTTAATCTGTGCAAGATATTGAAATTTGTTGAGCTGACAATGCTTGCAACTAAGAAAAGAAGAGAGACTTATGTAACTTTGCTTTATCAGTTGCTATCTACAAATGATTTATCATAGAATGCAGATCATCAGACTGCAAGATGCAATGCGCTTCAAGTAAAAGAATCAAAGATACTTTTTGTTATTCAAGATTTTAAGAAAGTGTTTTCTGAGATTCTTTCTGATAGTTTGAACACGCATGATCAGATGAAACATCTCATTGATTTGATGAAGAGCAAAATGTTTTGCATCGAATCTATTTATAAGATGACATGAGATGAGTTCACTGCAATATAAAACTATTTAAACAGCATGCTAGAGAAAAAATGAATTAATTCATCAAGTAGTTCTGCAGAAGCATCTGTGTTGTTTGTAAAAAAGTTGAATGAAAGTCTTCATTTATGCATGAACTATCATGATCTCAATGAAATAACAGTAAAGAACAATTATTCATTGTTTCTACTGTTTGAGACGTTGAATCGCTTTGCTCATGCAAAACACTTTATCAAAATTGATATTTACAACGTTTATCATTGCATTCAAATTTGCAAGAACAATGAATGAAAAATGATTTTTCATACACGTTACAATCAGTTTGAGTATCAGATGATGCTCTTTGAACTGATAAATGCTTCTGTAATCTTTCAGTTTTATGTAAATCACATGCTTAAGTCATTCATGAATATTTGCTGCGTGATATATTTGAATGACATCTTAGTATACTTTAAGACGAAAGAGCAGCATTGAGAGCATGTATGCAAGATTCTTCGTGCGTTACTGAAATATTGACTGTATATTAAGCTGTCAAAATGCACTTTCAATCGTAGCAAAGTTATCTTTCTGAGATTCGTGATAAAGTAAAAAGATATTCAGATGAAACAGTTTTATATTGATGTAATCACTAGCTGATCTGAGCTTGAGTCTGCAAAGAACATTCTCATATTCTTGAGATTTACAAGATTTTATTGATGATTTATAAAAGAATTTTTTCAAATCATCATGTTCTTAACAGATTTAATCAAGAGTGCGAAGAAGAGAGTGATTTGTTCATTCTTTGCAATGACATCAAAAGCAAGAAAAGCTTTTGAAAGATTGAAAGCAGTCTTTGTCAATATTTTCATTTTAAAACACTACGATTGAGATGCAGATCTTTACATGAAGATCGATGCATCAAATCGCAAAGTCGAAGATGTGCTTAATCAGAAGAACAAGACTGATCAATGATATCTCATTGCATACTATAGTTATAAGTTCAAAAAAGCTGAAGTACAATGAAACATGCATGATAAAGAGTTGTATGCTATAGTTCTTGATTTTAAGAACTGATGACACTATCTTCAGAATAGCAAGCGACTCATATGTGTGATAACAGATCATAATAATCTTCATTACTTTATGATGATGAAAAAGCTCAATGCATGACAGATGTGCTGAGCTGAGAAATTAACTGCGTTTGACTTTCATATAAAATATTGCAGAGACAAATTAAACTTTGCAAATGCGTCGTCAAAAAGATTCAACATCATGAAATCAAATGATAGCAAGAAGAATAATGATTATTTTCTATCTACTTTGCAAAACAAACTTCGTAATCAGAAATGTCAATTTAAGCTGCTAGAGAATGAAGAAGTTTTAACAGCGATCAAACTTGCAGCATTGACGATGCAATTGAATGACATAATTATTACAGATACTTGAGTCATGTGTTTGAATGAGAAAGTACTCGCTAAATCTTGCAGAATTTTAGACACTGCGTTGTTTCAACTTCTGATTCATCAAATTATGAAGTTGAAGAGATTTTATTTAAAGATGAGTGAATTAATAACTGCATAATTGCTGAAGTTACAACAAAGAGATGTCTTTATTATGAATGAGAAGTGATGTTAACAATTCACATCTAGAAAGAATGAGCTTTCAAAATGAAGTATGAGAAATGATGAACTGCTACGTCGTGATCTTGCAATTTATGTATTCAATGACTCTGTTACAAGAAATAAGATTCTGCGTATGAATCATGATGATTTTGAAGCAGATCATTTCACACATGCTTGTATCAAGATTGCAATAAGAAGAAAATATTACTGATTGAAAATGCTCAAAAAGATGATGAAATATGTTCACATCTGTTCAGACTGTCAGCGAGTGCAAGTGCATCATCATAAACTCTATGAGAAGCTGATGTTTATATCTTCAAAGAGCATGAATTCATTTCACACAATGATCATGAATTTCATAACAGACATGCTCTCTGCAAAGAATTCATACATTGAAAAAACAAGTGATGTTATATTGATAATAATAAATAAGTTGATCAAGCATGCAATTTATATTTTAACGATCAAAGATCTGAACGTCAAGAGACTTGTGAATTTGCTATGATAAAAATTCATATTTCAGCATGAAATAATGCAAAGCATTATATTAAATCAAGACTCACTGTTTATCAATCATTTCTGAATCACTCTATGTTGACATCTTGAAGCGAAATGAAAGTTAAGCATTGCATTTCATTCATAAATCAATGATCAAACAGAAAGACAAAATCAGATGCTTGAGCATTATCTGCAAGTGTATTTCAATTACAAGATGAATAATTGATCAAAGTTTTTGTCAATGATGACGTTTGCATATAACAACAGCATACACGCTAGTATTAAAAAAACTTCACATGAGCTTTTAAAGAAATACATTGTGTCACGGACTGAGGGCTGGATGGAACCAGGATGGAATTCTAATAACTAGATTTTAGATACAAGACGTTGCACGAAGAAGAAAGGAAAGAAAGAGATCATTCAGAGGTTCTTATACCCCATGAACGCTGGGTACCATCCGTACCGGGGGGCCCCCATAACACCACTGATAACCTCACGCCTATCATCACCTATAATATTGTCCAACACCACCTAAGTGACCTAACACCTCTTTTCCCAACACTTTCCGAGTAACACATGCTAAAACCGTGACAGACATAGTAGCTATACAGAAGCAAGGTCGCAACAACAACGACTTGCAATCATTTAGTTCAGCACACAACTTCTTTTACCTAGTGAAAAACTCGTCATCTCAATCAAGAACATGCATATACGTTAACAAATGTTTAAGACTCAATCAATAAATAGTAGAAACAGCTGAGTCAGACATTTGTTCAATCAGAATATTAACTCGCAACGCAGACGACGAAACGCAGACGCTAAGACTTTTAAACGTCTACAATTCATGCTCACTGTCTACTACATTCACAGAGAGATTTTCAATCATTTCTCGTTTGAACGAACTACTCAAGAATGACTGCAAACAACTGATCGTAGAAGATTTCAATCTACATCATTCTCACTGAGAGAGACGAAGATGCTTCACTCGTCATACGACGACTGATACTCTGTTAAACATCATTACAAATGCAAGGCTGAAATTATTGCTGAAATCAGACACTATTACTCGCGAAACTCACAATCAATTTACGACGATTGATCTAGTCTTTAGCAGCGAGAAAATACAGTTCATGACATGCAAGTGCAAGGTATGAACCGATCTGCATCAGAGATCAAATCATCTTTCGATCATCACAGAGTTATGTTTACAAACAATCTCAGTGCAATTCTCGACTCAACGACTTTGAAAAAAAATGAATACAGAAGCATTGAGTGCTTATCTGCGAATACATCTATCTTTGAAACGCTCTCTAGACGACAAGACTATGATGAATGACAGAGTGTGCAAGATTATCAGAGTGTTACAGAAGATCATCGAGAAATCTATCTTCTTGACAAAGTCATCAAATTGAGCAAGAGACTTTTGAAATCAAAGCTGCTTCGAAGTAGTAATGAAATCAAGACGACTGTGAATCATATGAAAAACACAAGACACATCAGAAGCGTGAAATGAATATTTGAAATACAATGATCATAAAAACAAGATCATTCAACAAACGAAATGTGCACACTTCAGATCACAAATGCATGAACTGTGCAAAACACTCAAATCAATATGATGCTTTGCAAAATGAGCTAGAATCGAAAGTCAGCTATTTAAAAAGCTTTCTCAGTTTTCATCACTGAAGCGAAGCGACATCAATCATATGATAACGACGTTCAAGAAAAAAATCGAGATTCTGCAAGAAAAGTTCTTTCTCTCATCTTCTCAAGTGAATGTCAGCAACATTGCAGAGTCATTCATATCTCTGACAGTCTCATTCAATTCACGCATCACAGAAGATGAAATGAAGCAGACAATCAGATGAATGAAAGCAGACAAAGCGTCAGACGCTTCAGATATTTTAAACAGAGCGCTTCAAGCGAATCTTGCAGAACTGATCTCAGTATTAACGAGTTTATTCAACGCATGCGTAACACACAAGTATCATTCAAAGCAGTTCAAAAAGACTCAGACAATAGTACTACACAAATTGAAGAAAAGCGACTATATCGATTCAAAAACGTATCGACTCATTGCTTTGCTCAATATCATGAGCAAAGCGCTGAAGTCGATCATGATGAAAAGACTGAGTGACATAGTTTAAATTCATCACATGCTATCAAATGCTCAAATGAAAGTGAAATGCAAGCAATTCATGATCTCAACGTTAAATTTACTAATAGATCAAGTTCACACAGTGTGAGACTGTGAAATCAAATATGTGATCTTCATGCTAAGCTTAGACGTCGTTGAAGCGTTCAATCAAGTCACACACGTCAGACTTCTGCATATGCTGAAAATGAAAAGAACATCGAGCTACATAATCAAATGAACACGCAGCTTTCTAAAGAATCGAAAGACATCGCTAATATTCGATGAACAAACGAGTGACATGCGCAAGATAAACGCAGACATATCGCAGAAATTTCTTATTTCATCGATTTTCTTTCTATTCTTCAACGCAAGTCTAATTGAAAAATGCGAAGCACTGAAAATTAAAATCGAAGTGCTTGACTTCGTAAATGATATTAACATTCTAGTCTACGACAGATTCACTGAAGAAATTTGCAGAACATTGAGCAAAGCACACAACGTTTGCGAGAAATGAGCTTGCACTCATAACGCAACGTTCGCATCAGAAAAGTATGAGCTCACACATTTCACTAGAAAATCAAAGAGATTCAACATGACGACTAGCATACAAATAGAAAACTCAGTTATCAAATCAAAATCAGATGTACAAGTTCTAAAGATGCAACTGAACATGAAACTGCAATGAAACGCGCATCTTAGACAAATAGAGACAAATCACGTCACAAGAATGCTGACACTTAGTTATCTTGAAGTCTTCACATAAGAAGCTATCTTCACAAAAGCGAAACAAGTATACTCAGCGATAGTGAGATCAGAAATTGCATTCGAAGCGTCAGTCTGACATCAGCGCGACAAGAAAGATGAACTGTCGAACAAAAAACGCAGATTAGAAACACTTCAGAATCAGACTCTGCATCACGTTGCAGAAGCATTCAAAAGAGTAAGCATTGAAACTCTAAAGACAGAAATATACACAAGTTCGCTACATGTTCATCTGAACATGTTACAGAACAAGATCACGCTACACAGTTGAATCAACGATCAAACGCAAGAGATCAGACAAGCATGCGAACTAATACGCGTTCGTTTAACGAGAGTTAATCACGTCATTTCTCGCTCATTCATCATCAAGAAAGTAATGCTTCTGAACAACTCAATTTGAGAAGGCACAAGAATACAGATGAGACGCAGATGATTATTTCTCTCTGCGACAACTTCAATAAGCGATAGCATCGCAATAGCACAGTATCACAAAGATCAATGAAATCAACGATGAGAAAAGTACAGAGAACGCGTCGCAGATGTCAATGCAATTTCAGCACAAAGATTGCATCTGAGCAATAAGATGATAAAGATGCGTGATGATCTTTAGAAAGCAGAAAGCATTCTTGCAATGCACATCAGAATCGAACGCATAGATCTGAATGCTTATCTGCACTCTAGAAACATTTCAGACATGAATAGTTTGCGATGCGACTGCGAATGAAGTCATCAGACGACGAAGCATGTACTCATGCATTGTTCGAACTGATTGCATCTGCGATCAAGAATGCTACAAGATGCTGACTTCTTGAACTATTGAATAATCATCGTCATCACGAAGAATCTCAGAGCAGTAGCGAAAATGATGATGAAAACAAAGCTCTTGAAGCAATTTAGAGTGACTAGAACATTCATTCTTTAATGTGCAATCAACGTGAACAAATTTGATACATAGTCTTAAAACTCACTATTTTGACTGCATGAAGCAGTCGTATAGACTGCGAGTGATTTTCTATTTCAGAGAGTTTTGTTCACTCAATACAAGTAGCATAAAGTCTCTCATGAGTCAATTTAATTGATGTCACAAGAATGTATGAATTTATTATTATTGATGAAAGATTTTTCATTGATTGATTGTTTGAAGCACAATGTCAATTATTTCACTTAAGTCATTATTTTCTTCTGATGAAATCTTGATGAAATTCTATCATTCATCTTTCATCAATGAGTTTAAGTATTCTTTAACATTAATGAAGAGCTTCAGCAGCTTAAGCATCATTAATCTTGCTTTATCTTCATCATCATTTCATTCATCAAAGTCAAGAACATCTCTGCATTGACTAGTAATTTTTAAGATTCAAAGATTATCATTTTTATGACTGTTGTTTTAACAGTATTTTCGTCTCTTTCTCTCTTGTTTTTCAATGAATCAATGAATTTAAACTTCATCATTATCATCATTCAAGATAAGACTTTGATCATTTCTGAAATCAAGAAAATTTGCAACAAGTGAAAGCTATGCTACTATTGCAAGTTGCAACATTTAAGCAAAATCATTAAAGAATGCTCAAATAAAAAGTTCTTCACTTTGTGTATCATGAACATTTACAACAATGATATCATTAGTATAAATAAAAAAGTCTTGCTGTCTGCAAGAAAAGTTTAGTTTCTGAGCTAAGTCATGCTCAAAAATCTGTATATATATCATCTTGTCTACTAATCTCAATCTTTTCACTCTCACTTCAATCATATAGAAAGTTTTCTGCTAAATCTGTCTTAAAACTCTTTGAATTCAATTCAACATTTGAAGATAGTTACATGATAATATTCTGTATTTTACATCAAGCTCAATTTAAAGTTTTTACTCTTACTCTGATTGATAGTGAAATCTTCACTTATGTCTTTATGAATAAATTCTTCACACAACAACATCATTTTTTCTTGCATCAATTAATTCATTCTTGCAGACTTTGAGAATTTAATGATTAAGTCGCTTTAATTAATGACATTACTCATGTCATTGAAATCACAATAATTCTCAATAAACACATTGAAAAACTATTCTTCTATGTCATTGAATTAAGTCAATATTTCATCATCATGAGTTTATCATAACTTCATCATCACGTCATTGATGTCAATTTTGAACACAATATTCTCATCTTGTTTTTCTTCTTTTGTCTTAATCATTGTTATTAATTTCTCATCAAGATTTATAATTTTAATCAACAAGAAGAAAATTTCTCGCTTAAAGTTAACAAAGTAGCTTCTTTTCAGTCTCACTCTCAATTCACTCACAAGAAGTAACTCAGTTCACGAATTACTCACAAGAAGCAATTCAGTCTACAGATTGCTCACAAGAAGTAATTCAGTTTACAAATCATTCACAAGAAGCAATTCAACACTCAATTTGCTTGCAAAAAGCAATCTAGTCTTTCATTCACTCAAAAAAGTAACTCAGTTTTCAATTTACTCACAAGAAGCAATTCAATTTACAAATCATTCACAAAAAGCAATTCAGCACTCAATTTGCTTGCAAAAAGCAATCTAGTTTTCAGTTTACTCACAAGAAGCAATTCAGTTCTTAATTCACTTGTAAGAAGTAACTCAGTTTTCAGTTCGTTCACAAGAAGCAATTCAATTCTCAATTCACTTGCAAGAAGTAACTCAATTTCTCATTTATTCACAAGAAGCAATATAACTTCTCATTCACTCATGAAAAGTCAACTAATACTCAACTCATTCACAAGAAACAAATCTCGTTCAATCTTGTTTCTCATCTGAAACAAGAAGCTTTTAATCATATTCTTCAAGTCATTTAAAAAGAATACTCATCAAAAATCAAGTGTCAAAATTCTTTTCTCTTTAAAACTTCTGTTATCTTTCAAGCAAATCAATTCAATCAATCTTTTATACAACTTGACATAATTGAGTTGAAAGCTTGAAGCTTTGATCATGCTGCTCATGTCAAAGACATTGAAATGTTTAGTATCATTTTAAAGAAAATCAATGTTTTCTTGAATCTTGAATCAATCTTGTCTTCTAGTTTAAACTCTGATGAGTCAAAATCACGTCATGCAACTTTAACTGTTTATTTAAAGAACAGCTCAACTCTTGCTCAGTTTTCATCTCATTCTCAAAACAGTACATATGATAAGAATCATTATTTGAATCTTCATCAAATGAAAAAGAAATTTCATTTGACTGCATTCATGACACAAGAAGATTTTAAAGTTTATTAACAAAGTAAGAATGTTGATTCAGTCACAATTCTATCATTTAAATATTTCAAGTTTCTAAACATCTTCTTCAAGAAGAACGTTGATATCTTGTCTTTGCATTAAGCTCATGATCATGTTATACATCTTAAAGAAGATGCTCAATTCTCAGTCTTCGCTTTGTACAACATGAGTCGTGATAAAATTCTAGAACTTTGTTGTTATTTAAATGAGAATTTGAGCAAAGATTTCATTCAAGTCAGTCACTTTCAGATGATCATCTCTGTTCTCTTTATCAAGAAACTCAAAAAAGAACTTTGCTTCTGCGTGAACTATCAAGATTTGAATGCTATCACAATCAAGAATCAATATTCTCTGTTTCTGATCTCAGAAATGCTGAATCATTTAAGTTAAACTAAAATCTTTATCAAGTTGAATATCATTTCTGCGTTCAATCAACTTTGAATTAAAGAAAAAGATGAAGTTCTCATCATTTTTTGCACTTGATTTGAATTATTCAAGTATCTAGTCATGCTTTTCAATCTATGTAATAAGTCTGTCTTGTTTCAGAAGTACATCAATAATACTTTTTACAAACATTTAAATAAGTTTTGTACAGCTTATCTGAATGACATCTTGATTTATTTTGATAATGAACTTAAGCATGAAATTCATGTCAAGCTCATTCTGTGAAAGCTGCGAAAAGCAGATCTTCAGATGAATATCGTTGTATTTGAAAGTTTAGTTCAGTTTTCGAGTTTTAGCGAATTTGACGGGAAAAACTCACAAATCAGCCTTAAATTTGATGCAAATAAAGCAAATATCTAAATATCATTCTCACACTTTCAAAATATCTCAAAGCTTTATTTTTGAAGCTATACAAATCTTAATCTTACACGAGAGCAATTCTGTTCTATCTATCATGTCTTAAGCTCTTACTCAGAATCTTAGAGACGAGATTCAGTTTCATCTAGCTCATGATGATAGCACAACGTTCATACACAAAGTCACTCATGTTATCAGACAGCAAATTAATCATATGTGTAAAAAACATCTTCATTTCAGCAATGTAATATCTGCATTTAATACAATTAATAAATCAAGACTTTTGAGTGAGTATCATACTCAGAAGCTTCTTGACTTTCTCAGTCAACAACTCATCACTTATCAGAATGACATGATCTGATTTCTGTACAACAAGTTTGACATTGTCATCAGTCAAAGCATGATCAGCAGACTGCTCAAAGAAGCTAGATACAGCAGAAAGATCATTCAAAGAGTCGCTGCTGAGCATGATGAGAAGCTTTGCAGTGAATGAAAATGATGATTTATGAACTGAACATCTGATCAGCTAGTCTTTCTCGATGAAAGCGTTGCTTATAAGTGAACAGATAGATTCAACTTTCTTTTCTTCTTTACTCTTTCTAATCATGCTAATGCTTGCTCATTAGCTGATTGAAAGTATGACTGAGTCTCAATTGATTTATCTCTGCACGTCATTCAAAGTCTAAAATGATTGAAAAAATGAAGCATTTTATCAGCATTTTTCATTGATGAATACATTACATGAGAGATGCATCACAACTTCATAACAAAAGAGATCTTTCTGAACTTCATGTGATCACAGATACTTTCTATATGCAATTCTGAAGAGATAGAATTACGTTCAGTAATGATTATGAATAATGTTAGAATTTATCAATCAGCAGAACTCAATGAGTTATGTGAAAGCTTTGAGATGCATCTTGTCAAATTGTCATTCTACTCGCCTGACTATAATCTCATAGAAAACTCATTTTCAATGTTGAAAGTTTGAATTAAAAGAAATAATCAGCTTGTTTGATGATATGATGAATTTAACGAGAAATTTGATGAATTTCTAAGAGTAGCAGTCAAGTCACAAAGAGAGCGAGTTGATGATTTTGAAGCACTTTTTCGTCTGACTGACATAGTTCATATATTCAGATAATATCTAGATATAAATAGACTCATTATAGTCAAGCTCATCATGCTTCTTCGCTATCTCTAAATAATCATCTAAAGTCTTCTTCATTTTCTTCATTTTCTTCATCTTCTTCAAACTTTCATCTTCGATTGATATTTGCAAGACTGAGATCTTGACTTGAGATTTTAAAGCAGATTTTCAAGCTTGAGAATTATATAAATGACTTCATGTTTGCACTGTTGAAGTACAAGCTTGCTGAGCTGATGTAGAAGATGTAGAGCATGCTGTTGATGTATTTTTAATCATTGATTTGAATGACAATTTGTCATCTGAATCAGAATCTCTAAAGCGAGCATACTTGCTGACATCATAAGTCAGCTGTATATCAATGTCAGCAAATATGTTTAAGCTTTTTCAATGACTTTCATCGCGCTCTTTTCAACTTTGTATTGTTTGTAGATCATAATATTGAGCATTCAGCTTATTGAAAATGTGTCAAAAAAACATGTTTGAGTGTTATTAACTCTGAAGACATGTCAGAAGATATAATCATGAAAATCATCGTTCTGAACAGAACTGCTAGAATGAACAGACAATGTATGTCAATATCAATTGAGCATAAAAGAAGTTTCAGTCTTCTTGAGCATCTTCAGCTTATTACAACTATTCATCTGCTTTTGTTGATTCTTTCTCTTTTGTCTAATTCTTCGCTCTTCGATCTTTCTTTCTTCTTCAACTGTTGCTCTTTATATCATTTGCAACGTCAATACATTTGCTATGCTGATTGATTCACTCGTGATCTGCAATGACTGTATAAAAGTAAACAACGATGTAATGATTGAAGAAGATGTTGAGAAAGAATTGACATGCTTAACTTAACATTTCACTGTTATCAGAACTTTGATCAGCGTTCTTGAAGATTTAGTAAGTGACGCAGACTCATCATCTTTACTGATTACTTCTGATCAGCATATTATATGATTAGCAGTCAGTTGATGATGAACGTCTGATTCATTGATTCAGCAGTACTTTTTCTTATTGTGACAGTTTTCTTTGCAAATTTAACTCATCTGAAGAACTTTCATCTGTTCTACAATGTCTGCATGAAGTTGATCATGCTCATTGACTTTCTTCTTCAGCTTTGCTGTTTGAGTGAGTGATATCTTCGTCGCTGAAAGCTCAGTTATGAGCGCTGAAGATGTGATATCAGTCTTATCATGATTGAAGATGAGTTCTAAATTAATGTCTACATTCTTTTTGTCTGCTGAGTACTTTTGTTGAATGTTCGAAGCTACTTTCTCTCAAAAATCATGCAGTGTCAGAATCATTCACTCATTCTTCTTTATTAAATATCAGATAATGATAACTTTTATAAATACTAGCACACACTTTAGATCAATGAAATCAACATGCTCAAAGCATTTATGCATTTGCTCTTAATGCAGATCTTGAAGATTGACGTCGTTCTCATCATCTATAGTAATTTGCAAGATGTCACTGATGATGAGAGTGACTTCATACTTGACTGTCATGTTCATAAATAATCTGAATGATTTTAGTGATAGCGATGACTTTGACTTCGTTGATTCTCATCTTTTCATTAATGCAGTGAGCTTCGTGAATTGCTTTGAAGCTGCTTGAGTCTTAGATTGATTATTATCTAGATTCTTCTCATTCTCATTCTCATCTTCAAATCAGTCAAGCTTCGCTGATAATGACATTGATGATGATACACATGCTCTTCAAGTGATAAAAGTAGCAGCAGTCTTAGTGACAAAGATCACAAGCTTGCTCAAGATGAATATGTTTACATTAACAGCTTGAGAAGTCTGAAAGATCTTAAGAGAATTAAGCTGAGAAATCTTGAGAAAATTAAGTCTGAGCAAAGAAAGATCTTCTACATTTGAAAGCATCAAGAGTGAGAAGATCTTTGTCTTTAAAGAAAGTATGATAGAATTTTTAAATACAAGAATAATTTTGTATGTCTTAAAAGTCTTGAGTGCATCTAGATGAAGCAAAGTCTTGAAGAAAGTTCTTTTGCATTCGATACATCTGAGAAGAATTTTGATTATCTAGAATTGTTCTCATGTAAGGTTAAGATTTGTATAGCTTCAAAAATGAAGCTTTGAAATGTTTTGAGAATGTGAGAATGATATTTAAATATTTGCTTTATTTGCATTAAATTTAAGACTGATTTGTAAGTTTTTCTCATCAAATTCACTAAAACTCGAAAACTGAACTAAACTTTTGAATACAATGATATAATCAAATGCAAGTTTCACATCACTTAAGTCTTATATTTAGAATTGATAATCATCATCAAAGAGATCAAGATGAATTCTTTTAAGATAAACATCATTGTCAATTGATTCATCTTGATCAACTTTAAAGACGTTCAAAGTTTTCTAGATTTCATGAACTTTTATAAAAGATTCATTTATGACTATAGTAGAATAGTTATCTCGCTCACTCATCTCATCAGAAAAGATGTATTCTTTGTCTGATTTCAGAAATGTCAGATTGCATTCAACATTCTTAAGAAAGTCTTCACTTTCAAGATTATTCTTCATTATTATAATTCAGATCACAAGATTGTGATAGAAATCAATGCTTTGAACTATGTGTTCAAAGACATTCTTTTTCAATATGATGAGAATGAGATTTTTCATTCAATCACTTACTTTTCAAAGAAGCATAACTCAATTGAGTGTAATTACAAGATTTACAATAAAAAACTCATGATCATTGTTTGCACTTTCAAGAAATGACAATCAGAGCTTGAAGACTTTATTTATTCTGTCAAGATGATCATAAATCACAAAAATCTTAAGTATTTCATGTTAACTAAGCAGTTGAGTCATCATCAAGCTTGTTGAAGCGAGTTTCTGTCTAGATTCAACTATCACATCACTTATCATTTCAACAAGATCAATGATAAGTTGAATGCTTTGACATGTCACTCAGAAGATCTTTCTAAAAAGAAAGATACATTCAATTCTTGACATCAATATTAACATTAAACAATTCTGAAAACTCATGTTTTAAATCTCAATGTCATGATGTCAAATCATCAACTCAATTTAGAATATAAATCGTCAATATTTTAAATAATCTTGATTCATTAAATCTGTTTTGCAGTTCAATGAATCAAGTCATTAATTTAATCATCATTATTTTAATTTAGTTTCAATAATTTTGTTTTAATCATCTCAGTCATATTTGCAAACTTCTGCAATTTTAAGTCAATAAAACTATTGTTTAGTCTTGATTCTGCTTAATTCATATATATAAAAGTCAAGCTTTCATTCTTTTCTTTCATTCTTTGTCTTTCATCTTGTATATTATTTGATGTATTATCTTGTATCTAGATTTTATCAAAGTAATAATAATATCAGCTTAATGAACGTAGAAACAATGAGCTGATGCTCTGAAGAAAGATGAAAAGATTGACAGAGATGATAGAAAAGCTGACGCGTCAACGCGTTGCTGTGTTGACTGTCAATCGATGCATGAAGAATCAGCTGAAGAGATTGAAAAAGATAATGAGTAGACTCAAAAAGAAGTTCGCGAAGAAGAAGAAATATGTTGACAACTGAGCGAAAAGAGCAAACGAGAAGTCAACAACATTGTTTGAGAGTCATCTTGTTCTCAGCGTCGACATTGCGTTGTCAATGCAAAATCATTGCAAGAAATTCGAGATTAAAATCTTCGTTAAAGAGAAAAAGAAGATCAAGAGAATCATGATGACAATAACAGAGAACATAGTGAGATGAGCGAAAAAGATTGATGTCGACGAGATACTATTGATACGCAAGAACATAAAAACTATGAAAAGATGATCAAATCTATTGATATTTCAAGTCAAGATAAAAGACAGTAAAAGAATATTGAAGAAAAACGATTTTTGAATCAAAAAGATTTCATTGAATGCAAGTCTGCATGAAGTCAGTTTCAAAATAATGATACATGAAATTAAAGTTGAAGAAATGTTTAAAGACATAAAGAAGAAGAGAACGAAAGCGCTCATCAAGATCAACAAAGACATACACTTGAAGATGATGATTGAGAAAGTCGAGTGATTCACAAAGAATAGTGAACAGAAGAGATATATCTTGCTGATAATACACATAATCAGCGCTGAGATGATGAACAAGTTAATTGATGAGAAAGTATATCATAAGATCAACATAAAAATCACGCAGTTCTATGATTTGAGTTGTAGAACACATCAGTGTCTAAAGTGTCAAGACTACAATCATAAAACATATAAATGCAAAAACAAGCAAAGATGCATTTACTGCGCATTAAATCATGGCTTAAAGCACTGTTTTCATAAACAGACTCAAGACATGTGAAAATGTGAAACATGTTAAAGTACATACAGAGTCTTTAACTCTCAATGTCATAAACGACAGATTGAAAAAGAGAGAATAAAAAGAATCATGAAACACAGATCTTTATATCACGTTGTACAAAAGCAGAGAAAACTCAAAGCAATGATGTTGAAGATATTCACAAAGACATTTATCAATTTAAGATTGCTGATAAACAATGACTTGAAGAGAAAACAAAGACACTTAACAAATGAAAGTCATCTGTTCAGCATGATCATCATATTCGAAAACACTATATTGAATCATCTAGTCAAAAAGTCAAAAACAAATAAGTTGAAATCAACATCAATTATATTAATTTCAGTATCATCTTCTTTTAAAGATTTTACAAAAGAAGCAAGCACATTGCAAGCATTCAAGAGAACATCAAACAACTTTGAATGTGAACTTTAATATCTCAGCAAAAGAAGTTTTGAATACTACAGTACAACGTTCACAAGTTCAGAGAAAAGATGATGATAGCATTACTACATGAGAAAAAGATAACGAATTATGACATTTTGATTCTTCAAGAACTCTGATGATTTGATGAGAATTTCAAAGCATACTGCTCAGTAACTATTGATTTCACGCTGAAGAATAATGAGAATAAAATCTGTTTCTACATAAACAAGAGAATTGACAGCAACATCTGATACTCAACATGACACTTCAAAGATGTAAACATAATTACATTACAGACATTAACAGATGACATACAAATGATTCAGAAAGTTATACACATTCACAAAGCATACAATTTGTCACTCAAAAATCACGAAGTCATTCATGAAAAAGAAAGTCTTTCAAACATTGAAAAGATGTTACACATGTTAAAAGAATGCATTCTTGTAGAAGACTTCAATCTGCATCATCTTACATGAAAGAAATCATTCTATTCAAGACAGCATTTATTGTCAAATGATTTAATTAAAATGATCACAAATGTTGATGCATCATTAATGCTATCTCAAGATATAATTACGAGAAATTATCAAAGATCTTAAATGACAATAAATTTGATTTTCACAACAGATGACATTATGAATCAATTAATACAATGTGAAATCAATGAAGAAATGAAAAACTTCTCAAATCATCTGTCAATACAAACAATTATAAATCTCAGAATCTGCAAAGAGTCAGCGCGAAAATCGCGTTGCAACTGAAAGATAATGAATGAAGAGAAATTTATCAATACTTTGAAAGAACAAATGTTGAAATCATTGTTAAATCATGAGATGAAACGTTGATGCATAAATGAGTACACTAAGTAATTGCTGAATGCACTGAAGAAGATCATCGAGATTTTCACTCTTTAAGCAAAATCACACGAAATGATCAAAGCAGAATGAACGAAGAAGTGTATGAAGATTGTCAAGAGCATGCAACGAATGAGAAAAAGCTGTTGAATCATCAATGACTGAACAAAGTACATTCAAGCATGTGACAAGAAGAGCAAGATTATCAGAAAACAAAAATGCAATGAATATTGAAAAATCATGCAGAATGTTGAACAATTCTTGAGAAAACTGTTCAAAACTGCAAAATGAGCAAGAAATGCAGTTGCAAACACACTGACTTAAATGACAATTTTCTCTCTGATTAAGTCAGAATGCTTCAACATTGTTATGACAGCGCAGAATAAGATGAAGATAATGTTTCAGACTCACTTTTCATTATTTTCAAAGATTTTCATGCTGAACACAGAAGACTTCAAGTACTCATTCTTGATTGAGAATGACATTTCGCTAATGCATTGCAAGATTAAGAGAATCATTTACAAAACAATGCTCAACAAGACTTCAAGATACACAGAATATATAAATAAAATAATGCGTAAACTCGTTGATGATACATCAAAACAAATACGCTCTCTTTTTAAAAGATGTTTGCAGAAGAAAATACAGTCAACTCAGTTCAAGAGTGTAATCACAATAATAATGCAAAAGTCAAACAAAAAAAACTATTTTAATGCAAAGATATATAAATCAATTGTGCTATTCAACATTCTGAGTAAAATACTGAAGTTCATCATATTCAAATGTTTGCAAAATATTGTAAAAGCATGTAACTTGATATTGAACATTCAGATGAAGACTTGCAAACACAAATTAATAAATACGACTTTGCAACTAATTATAAAAAAGATATACATTGTATAAAGTGACACAAGAAGAAAAGTAGTCTCATTGCTGAGTCTGAATAAGAAGAGTGCGTTTAATAATGTAATGCATAACAGATTCTTGCATGACATGAAAAAAAGAAGAGTTTTTAGACTGCTTCTTGAATTTGTGAAGAACTTTTTGAGAAATTAATGCATCACAATCACAATCAATGATTACATGATGATGAAATGCAGTGTGAACATTGACATATTACAAGACTCTTTGTTATCATCAATATTATATCTGTTTTACAACGTGAACTTGCTAAAAGTATGTGATGACATCAGATTAAAAATAAACTTCACAAATTTTATAAACAACGTCAATATTTTAATATATAAAAAGTTCATGAAACATAATTGCAGAGTTCTTAACGAGATCTATGATAGATGCAAACAATGATCAAAAACGCACAACATCAAGTTTTTAAGAACAAAGCATAAGTTGATTCACTTTACAAGAATCTTTAAGTGATTCAATATGAACGTTGATGTAAAGCTGATGAAACATCAGATTAACTCAAAATTAAATATCAGAATTCTGAAAGTTCAACTGAACTTCAAGCTGAAATGAGTGATTTACATGCATCATGTCAAAGCAAAACTAGTGATTAAACAAAAGATCATGCAGATAATCATTGAGTTTACTTAAGACTCATCAATGATGACGAGAAAGTAAATATACTTCGCGATGATGTGCTCTCTGCTTAGTCACGAAGTCATCATATGATACATGTCACAAAGAGTGAAGAGTCATTGAAAAGATCTGAACATCAAGCTGAGATCAGTACAAGAAAGAGCATTGCAACAAATCATCAACGTTTATCATGCAACATCAACAGAGATTTTACAGATAGAAATAAACACAGCGTTGATAAATATTTATTTATGAAAGTTGATACAAAAGTCAATAATGAACATGAACTTTTGAAAATCAGATGAAGTTATTAAGATGATGATACATCGAATTTGCAATGACTTGATACTCAAAAGAGATTGAAAATCAAAGTTGCATAAAACATTTTTGCAATTGAAGCAAAAGTGAATGAAAGAAACACTTGAACAGATGAAGATGAAGTGAAATCATCTTTACATGATGATTCTCTGATCAGAGTCATCGAGAATAGTTATAGTTGCAAATAAGAAAATGTCAATAAGTCAACATCATCTTGACACATTCACGTTGAAGCAAAGAGTTTACTTGAATGATAGTGATAATAAAGAGAATTTTACAACAACTGCAATGAAAATTAACTGAAAGTTAAATAAAAGATTGAAAGAATTGACTTTAATCATCACTCATCATGAAGAACTGAAAGAATTGATCGCAAGAATGAAACATCTTGCAGATGTAATGACAAAGAATTGAAAGTGTCATGAAAAGATATACAAAGTATACAGTGATAGTCAGACTTCTCTGAAAACAGTGAAAGTTATGATATCAACAAAAGATCAGACACGTTTACAATGAGTTCAGATTATGCATGAGAGCATTCAATCTTAAGAAGTCACGCTGAAGCTATATTGAGTGACAAGACATGCAAAAGTACTCAAAAATAAAGCAATGAACAAAATGATTAATGATGCACATGATTTGTCTCTATTGCTGACTGAGCATCAATGCATTGAAGTGACAATGAGACTGATGCTCATACAGAAACAGATCAGATAAACATGAAGAGTAGTCTGAAAAAAGAAATTTAATACAACTTATTTTCAATATCTGACATCAGAAATGATACATCAACATCTGTGACTGCACAAGAATCATGCAAAGTCTCATAATGCATTATTAATGCAGTTATGCATGAGAAAAATTGACTTCAATCAATTTCTACATGAGAGATGAGTACTTAATGTCGCTATGATGATGTGCAAGTGCAACAGAAATTAAATGTTGATCAAGCACATTTTATTAACATGTTTCAGATGAAAAGTAGAATGAAAAGCAATGCAATGAAAAAAGAACATCATGAACTTGAGAAAGCTCTTAAAAATCATGAGCGCAGCAATGATGATCATTCAAATGATATTCTCAATGAGCATACTGAATCAATTTCAAGCTGTGATGTCATTAAAGAATCAGATGAAAGAAAGAGAAAATAAAGAAGAAACAGACTTATAAAGTTCTTGCATTGAAAACAGTTATAATATAAAGCGCAGAAAGAAGCGATTTTTGATGCGAAAAGAACGCTGCGTTAGCGCAGCGCTCGCTACAGTATATAGAATCTTGTATAGATTCATAATGAGTGTTGAATTGAGTAAGAATTAAAAAAGAAAATCAATCTTTTATATTGATAATATCTTTAGTTTAACTCAATCTTTGACATTATAAAATATCTACACTTTCTGCAACATTTTCATACATTGAAATCTCATCTAGTTATTTTTTTGCTTAAATGAAGTCATCTCACAATTTTTTGATCAATAATGAGCATGCTATTGAACAGTTCGCTCAAAGTATGATCAAAAATTCAGTCAAGATCTTTTATGCAATGTAAGAGCTTCAAAATTAAGTTCAACAACATGATATTATTATCTCATTTTTATTCATCATTTTCAATTTTTCAATTTATATAAAGTTGAATTCTCAGTTTCTTGCAATAATAGCTCAGATCATTGCACAAATCTTGAACAATTAATCTTTTCTCATCATTCATCTTTTTGCAAATTTTGTCATTATCTTCATTACTTCTAAATTCAAGAAGCTTTTTGACATATTTAAATATGAGAAGAACAAAGATTGATTGAATGCATGAGAGCAGAGTCTGATACAACGCATGAACATGAACGATGATCATTATTTCTTTCATCAAGTCAAGATCATCTATATTGAGTCATGATTCATCATAAATAAGAAGATTCACAATCTAATGAATCAATATCAAGTTAATGATCTCTGTATCATTTTCATCTTTGCAGATTGATAACACAAGTTGCATCATTGCTATGACAACTCTTTCAAGACAAAAGATGCTCATTTATATCTTCATGAAACTCTGAAGCAAAACATGAATAGCTTTGTTGACTACTACAATTTCTTTTATCAAAAGAAAGAATGTTCTTTGATGAAAGATTTTTCATTGATTGACTGTCTGAAGCATAATGTCAATTATTTCATTCAAGTTATTGTTTTCTTCTGATGAAATCTTGATGAAACTCAATCATTTATCTTTCATTAATAAATTTAAGCATTCTTTGACATTAATAAAAAGCTTCAACAACTTAAACATTATCAATCTCACTTCATCTTCATTATTGTTTCATTTATCAAAGTCAAGAATATCTTTGCATCAATTAGTAATTTTTCGAATTTAAAAATCATCATTTCTGTGATTATTGTTTCAACAGTATTTTCATCTTTCTCTTTTTTGTTTCTTGATGAGTCAATGAATTTAAGCTTTGTCATTATCATCATTCAAGATAAGATTCTGATCGTTTCTGAGATCAAGAAAATCTGCAACAAGTGAAAGCTGTGCTACTACTGCAAATTGCAACATTTGAGCAAAATTGTTAAAGAATGCTCAAATAAGAAGTTTTTCACTTTGTATATCATGAACATTTACGACAGTGATATCATCAATATAAATGAAGAAGTCTCACTGTCTGCAAGAAAAGTTTAGTTTCTGAGCTAAGTCACGCTCAGAAATTTGTATACATATCATCTTGTCTACTAGTTTCAATCTTTTCATCTTCACTTTAATCATATAGAAAGTTTTCTGTTAAATCTGTCTTGAAACTCTTTGAATTCAATTTGACATTTAAAAATAATCATATGATAGTATTCTGTATTTTACATCAAGTTCAATCTAGAGTTCTTGCTTTTGCTCTGATTGATAATGAAGTCTCAACTTATGTTTTTATGAATAAATTCTTCGCGCAACAACATTATTTTTTCTTGCATCAATTAACTCATTCTTGCAGACTTCAAGAATTTGATGATCAAGTCACTTTAATTAATGACATTATTCATGTTGTTGAAATCACAATGATTCTTGATGAATACATCAAAATGTTGCGAGCATGCATCTCTGTTACTTCTGATTAGTCTGATTAGTCTAATTAATTTAACATAGACTAGTATAGAGCTGTGAGTAGAGCTGTTGTTGACACGTTAGCGATTTAGCATGTCTTTGTGAGTAAAACTCACGTCGTGTTGCATCTTCTTTCTACTTCAGCTTTGAACTTCTAGTTAGAATACACTCATATGATTCGCTCTATGCAGACTCATAACATTAGTTCAAAGCTCATCAATCTTGCTATTGATGTATAGATGATATAAAAACAAACTACATCACTCAAACTTGAATTAGAATTGAAATTCGAAAATCGAGCTCAGAAGACTCATTAGAAATCAAGAAATTTCTAGAACAAAACAGAAGAACATGAACGCGTTGCTCTAGACTAACTCTTTACTGAGCTCGTCGTCAGAACAGAAGAACAGAAAAACATGAACGTGTTGTTCTAGAACTGAAATCAGAAATTTCAGTTGAATCTCGATCAGCAATTTTCTATTCACACAATGACTAGAAGCACAGAATCAGAATCAGTGAGCATTGCTCGCAAAAAACTTCAAAATGCTAGAAGAGAATCACTTCTATCACAGAATCGAACAGCATCAAAAGAAGAAGACATGAATGTGTTATTGAATACAGAAGAAGAGAACATAAATGCATTACTTTTCAATCATGAAATGATCAAGATCAGCATCAGCACTGAACTGAATGCTTGAATAAGCATTCATGAAGCAGATGATCTCGTTGTCTTTATCAAGTACATATTTCAACAGCATGACATCAAAATTGAGACTCACAATGACATGATTCAGATGTTGAATGATGTCAACAAGATCAACATCAAGTTGAAAGCTATGCAGACAACGTTGAATGCTGTTCAAACGCATTTATAGAAAGAGATGAAGAAAAAGAACGTGATTATACATCATCTAGAAGTGACATCAAGTCGACTAAGCACTTCGATTTTGAAAAATCAATTCTTGAAGTCGATCAAGCTATCTGACTCATCTTTGTTTGAAGATTCGAGACAGAATGTGAATAATTGATTGTTTTGAATGCGAAACAAGCTGAAGATGAACAAGAATCATTTTTCTATCGAAGAAATGAAGATTGCATATGTGAAAAGTTGAGTCAGTGAAACGACGATCAAACACATAGCACTCAGAATGAAAGACATGATCACGAACTTGTTTCTTGATGCAAAAGAGATACTGTCGATCATAAATAAGATGTATGATGATCTCAATCAACATTACACGACTCAACGACAGTTCTTAAAGCTGTATCAAAACAAGATCTTCTTTCATGAATTTTGAATGAAATTTCAGAGACTTAGTGCAAAACTAAAGTACAATAACGAAATTCTACTAGATGATCTTCAGCATAAGATTAGCTCAGATCTTTAATGAGTCATGATCAACGAATGAACTATGAATTTGAACGAATTCGTCGACATCTGCATGCAAGTCAACGTTTGATTGACGAAATTGAATGCTTGATCAGTTCTCAAGACATCAACGATTCAAGTCGCTCGCTCTATCGCTAGCATCTTAACGATGATCACTACTGCGATCTCAGCTTCAATCTTTGCATGAAAGAAATTCAGAATATTGAACGTTGACTTTGCTAGAAAGAAGTTGTTTAAAAAAGAACTTTGCTTCAAATGCAAGAAGTCAGAACATAGAGCATGCAACTGTTTTGAATCAGCTTAGATGCACGAAATCGCAGCGAATTCGAAAAACGATCTGTTCTCGTCAAAGTAGTGACTGAGAACGATATACTCATATCTTGCTTCATCAGTATGCTCGATGATTCATTTAATTTCAAACCGTTTATTGTGAACGTCATCTTGAATAGTTTAGAAAAGATATTTCGGTTTCTCGCTCTGATAGATATCAAAGTCACTGACATGATGTTCATAAATGATTCATTGATTTCAGAGCTATGTGAATGCTTTGATATTCAATCAATTTCACTGTTCAAATCAAAGTCAATTCGTTTATATGACGAAACTCTTGATCGAAGATCTATTACACATGCTTTGTATATCTCAATCACTATACAAGAACATAAGAATGAAATGATGTCTTTATTAATAACTTGTCTAGATCAGCACAAGATAATCATTGACAATCTTTGATTGAAAAGAAATTAAATTTTGATAGATTCTGCAAACAATCGATTGATATCTTCATCAAATATTCAAATCTTGAAACTTATCATTTCGAAAGCAAGCAGTCAATCAGCATTTCATCAACTCGAATCAAACGAGATCTGTGAAATGAAACGAAAGAACTTGAAGTCTATGTCAATGATCATCTTAAAGCGAACTACAAATTCAAAATCAGTGAATCGATTCATTGAATTAGTTCTCATACGAAAGCAAAGCACTCAAGTTGACTTCGATCAACATGAACTCATTTAGTCATCGAAGAAGAAAGAGCTCGTCAAAATTGTCATGATTGAAGTCGCTGCTTATTGAACTTTAGTCAAGAAGAAGAATGTCAAGATCTTTACATTGATCATTAGTGAAATCAACAAGATGCTTAGCTCGATCAAAGATTCAGCGAAACTGAATGAAATGATCTCTGTCATGTTATTAAAGAAA
>JAABVA010000112.1_pt1 | contig 101636 bp, 85 predicted proteins | sample 5560331 | NCBI WGS metagenome assembly JAABVA01 (sample SAMN12812661, study PRJNA571458) | rock metagenome | isolation source: Antarctica rocks | place: Antarctica: Victoria Land, Mt New Zealand sud | collected 2016-01-07
GGCGATAACATATCGCTCGAGATCACGCTCGGAACCCCGGTCGCCATGGAAAAAGGTCTCCGCTTCGCCATCCGCGAGGGCGGCCGAACCGTAGGCGCCGGAACCATCTCCGACATCCTCAAGTAGCGAAGGTACCTGCAAACGTCGCAAAAGTTCCTGGCGGGGTGATGTCCAGTTCGCCGGGACCTCCAGCAAATGAAGTAGATCCCCGGGACCTCAGTGGCCGGGGTAAAATCAGATAGGATACAAAGATGCGCGAAATCATCACACTCCAGTGCCCGACCTGTAAGAACCGGAACTACTCGACCACCAAGAACAAGAAGACCACTACAGGACGGCTCGAGTTTTCGAAGTTCTGCAACACCTGCCGCAAGCACACCGACCACAAAGAGACCAAGTAAAATCAGGTCGCCTGGGGATGGGTTTCCCGTCCTCAACACAGGGGCGTAAGCTCAACGGTTAAACTGTCGGTCTCCAAAACCGAACTTCTCGGTTCGAATCCGAGCGCCCCTGCCAGCACCTCAGGAAGCAGATCCAGATTAGAAGGTAAGAAGCGTCATGGCAAAAGCGATCGTAGCAGCGACTCCGGATACGACCCCGGCCTGGAAGGCGCAACCGGCCCGGCTCAACAGCTTCCTCAAAGATGTTCGCAGCGAAATGCGCAAGGTCATCACCCCCTCGCGGGATGAGGTGCAGTCGACCACCATCATCGTCCTGGTCACGGTGTTCATCTTTGCGGCTTACTTCTGGATCGTCGACTCGACGATGGATCAACTTATCAAGTTTGTCCTCGACAAGCTCGCCCGGCACTAGGAAGCAATCAGCGGAAAGAAGCACCGATGCACGGAGAAGGCGCAATCATGGCGGAAGAAGCACAAAACCCGGAAGAGCAGAATCCAGAGCCTCTGAACACGGGTGGGGAAGCAGGGGATGGCGATCTCAACGGAGCCGCTCAAGACGGCGGGGAACATCTGGCGCCGCCGGTCAACCAGAACTTCAAGTGGTACATCATCCACGCCTACTCCGGATTTGAACGCAAGGTTCGCGAGTCGCTCGAGAGCCGGATCCGGGCCTTTGGCCTCGAAAATCGGATCGGCCGCATCATGATCCCGACCGAGCCAGTCACGGAACTGCGCAACGGAAAAAAGTACACCACCGAACGCGTCTTCCTTCCTGGCTACGTCCTCGTCGAGATGGAACTCGACAACGATCTCTGGCACGTGATCAAGAACACGCCCCGGGTTACCGGCTTCCTCGGCACTGGCGACAACCCGGTCGCGCTCTCGGATGAGGAGGTCAGCTCGATCCTCTTCCGCTCCGAATCCGCGAAGGACAAGCCGTCGCTCAAGATCAAGTTCGCCAAAGGCGAGCAGGTCCGCATCAATGAGGGGCCGTTCGCCAACTTCACCGGAACGGTCGACGACCTCAACGAAGACCGCGAGACGCTGAAAGTGATGGTGTCTATCTTCGGCAGATCGACGCCGGTCGAGATCGAGTTCTCCAAGGTCGACAAGGTGGTGGAGTAGACACCCGAACTTCACCGGCAACACCCGCACCATTCCGCAGCCCCAATTTCCGATGTAGCCGGTCCGAAAGGCCTGAGCCGCTCGAAGCATAGAAAAGGAAGCATCCATGGCACCGAAGAAGATCAACGGATACGTCAAACTGCAGATCATGGCCGGCAAGGCCACACCTGCTCCCCCGGTCGGCCCGGCACTCGGTCAGGCGCAGGTCAACATCATGGAATTCTGCAAGCAGTTCAACGAGCGCACAAAGGGTCCTGACCTAGTCGGCCTTACCATCCCGGTTGTCATCACCGTCTTTGGCGATCGCACCTTCTCGTTCATCACCAAAACGCCACCTGCCCCGGTGCTTCTGCTGAAGGCCGCCGGAATTCCCAAGGGCTCGGGCACACCGAACAAGGAGAAGCTCGGCAAAGTGACGGAAAAGCAGATCGTTGAGATCGCCACGCAGAAGTTGCCGGACATGAACGCCGCCACAGTCGAGGCTGCCGCCAAGACGATACGTGGCACCGCCCGCTCCATGGGTATCGAGATCGTCGGCTAACCTTAGTCTCGGGAGCTTCAGGAGAGCGCGGCCACACCGGCCGCGCTTTTTCCATGTGGGAGCCCCCTGGCAAACCCCGAACCCGCCAGCGCCGTACGCCCGCTCGAAACATTTAGGCGAAGAGCCTCTGCTGCGTTCCAGGCAGCGTCTCGCGACCGGCTCCCTTCTTAAAAGCTCCTGCATCCCGAGTGAGCAGAGCGTCCGTCGATCTTTCGGCGATGCGGTACCGTCGGCAGGCAGTCCTGACAATCTGCTCCATCCGCTGCCGATAGGGCCGATCCGCGAAGTCGGCTGTCCGAAACCGCTCAACGTAGTCGGCCTCGAGGGCAGGGAAGTGCTCACGAACGAAGCTCAGGTAAGTAGGACGTGAGCACGATTTCAGGAAGAGCGGCTGCGCGGCAAAGAAGCTGGCGTCCACTTCAGCAGCGCGCCGGGCCATGCTATCAACCGCCTCCTCCGAATCGGTGATGCCAGGCAGCAGTGGCGAGCAGAAAATGCCGGTCTGGATCCCCGCGTCTCGAAGTCGCCGCACTGCGGCAAACCGCAAATCCGGACGCGGCGCCCTTGGCTCCAGGCGTCTCGCCAAGTCTGCATCCGGTGTCGTGATCGTTACATGGACTACCAGCCTGTTCCTGCGCCCAATTTCCGTCAGGAGGTCGATGTCCCGCTCAATCAGCCCAGACTTCGTGATGATCCCCAAGCGAAACCCCTGCTTGCGCGCAAACACCTCGAGCAGACTGCGCGTCACAAGCGCGCGCCGCTCGACCGGCTGGTAAGGATCGGTCGCCGTCCCCAGCGCAATCTCCTCCGCCGGATCGATCTTCCTCAGCTCCTGCTCCAGCAGCCAGGCCGCATTCTGCTTGATGAAGATCAGGCGCTCAAACGCGTCCGGCAGCCTGAGGTCAATGACATCTGAGGCACTTCGGTCCAGCCCAATCTCCACCAGGTGGTCCTCTCCCTCATCCCTGGCGGGAGGGGCAAGAACTCGTGAGTATATCGGGCATAGCAGTACCGGCAGCCAAACTCGCATCCCCGGTACGGATTTATGCTGTACGCCAGGGACAGCTGACGCTTCGACACCGACCGATTCAGTATGCTCTTCGCCTCGATCCCACGAAACTCCACCTCGTGCCCATTCCCGACCTTCTCCGCTTCACTGGCGAGCCGTGAGAGACCATGCGAGACCGTCCTGAGTATCGGGAAGAGTTCAGAATGTCGAGCCCGGATCATATTCGCTTTATGTTCGCCCATGAAGAGGACCATACCTCCCCATCGCGAGCCGGTCAAGAGACTTTTACGGTCTGCCGAAAGTAGCCTACATCAGACACGAAGGGGGGCCGCTTAAGAGGTAGTTTTGGCGTTTGCTCTTGCGGTCCCGGGCCATTTCTGCAATACTTTGTAGGTTGTCGCAACGCCCGTTGCGCCTCGTCGAGACCACGCCCGCGCCGCTACTGCGTGTTAGGGGTGGAAGACCAAGGAAGCTGATGCCAAGAAAGATTTCGAAAAACCTCACCAAGGCGCGCTCGCTCGTTGAGCCTCGTCCCTATGTCCTCTCCGATGCCGTCCCACTCCTGCAAAAGGCGAAGTATGCCAAGTTCGATGAGACGGTCGATCTCACTCTGCGGCTGGGCGTCGATCCCAAGCACGCCGATCAGATGGTTCGTGGAACAGTTGTTCTGCCGCACGGCCTGGGGAAATCGAAGATTGTTGCCGTGATCGCCTCTGGGGACAAGATCCGCGATGCCGAGGCGGCGGGCGCTGAATTCTTCGGTGGGGAAGAGTTGGTCGAAAAGATCCAAAAGGAAAACTGGACCGGCTTTGACGCCCTGATTGCGACTCCCGACATGATGAAGTCCGTCGGTCGCCTCGGAAAGGTGCTCGGACCGCGCGGTCTGATGCCGAATCCCAAGACCGGGACCGTAACCACCGACGTCGTGGCCGCGATTCGTGAGATCAAAGCCGGAAAGGTCGAGTTCCGCACCGACAAGACCGCGCTCGTTCACGTGCCGGTCGGCAAGCTGTCGTTTGAGCCGCAGAAGCTGGTGGACAACGCCATGACAATCATCACGTCGGTGCTCAAAGCGAAGCCATCCGCAGCGAAGGGCAAGTACATCAAGGCGATCACGCTCAGCTCGAGCATGGGTCCTGGCATTCAGTTGGACTTCGCTGCCGCGGAGTTGGCGGGCAAAGCGTAAATCGGCCAGCCACTTTGCGCGTCAACCCGAGCCAAAACCATCAGCATCTCTTTCCGCGCAGCCGACCGCGCCATGAACGTAGCTAGCCAAGAGCTGGCAACAAAGGTTAAGGATTATGGCAGTCAGTAGAAGCAAGAAAACGGAGAACGTCCAGAGGCTCGCCGCGGAGCTTGAGAGCTCTACCTCCGCGATCGTCGGCACTTTTACCGGTCTGACCGCGTCCAAGGACTTCGCTTTGCGCAAGGCCGTTCGCGGAGCTGGCGGCAGCTACCACGTCGTCAAGAACAAGCTGGCTGCACGAGCGTCTCAGGGCACGAAGATCGAAGCCGCATTGCAGGGATTGAAGGGCGTATCTTCGGTCGCCTACACCTCCGGGGACCCGGTGGCTCTCGCAAAGGCTCTGTCGACCTGGATCAAGGACAATGCTGAGTTCACTTTTAAGCTGGGTATCATCGACGGCAAGGTGATCTCGGTCGAGGAGATCGGCGATCTAGCCACCATGCCGGGCAAGGAAGAGCTCTTCTCGAAGCTGCTTTTCCTGATTAACTCGCCTGCGCAGCGGCTCGCCACGGTCATCAACGCAACCGGACGCGATCTTGCCGTGGTGATCAACCAGGCTGTCGAAAAAGGCAAGTTCGCCGGTTCCGCGGAGCCAGTGTCCGCTTCGCCGGCCAGCGAGTCCACCTCTGCCGCAGAGGTGCCGGCTGCTGAGCTATCCTCGTCGGCCATCCACGATGCGCCGTCTTCGGTTGCTCCGGCCTCAGACGGACACCTGATCGCTGAGGCCCATGCGGTCGAGGCGCCCACGCCCGATGAGCATGCCGCACCGGCTGAGATTGCTACGCCCGAACAGCAGATTGCCGAGAACCCCGCGTCTGAGGCGGATCCAGTCGCCCAGGACGCCGTTCCTGCTGCGGAAGCAGCCAGTTCCGAAGCAGACCCGGCGCAGCCTGAAAACAGCACTGCGTCCCAGGGCGGAGAGGCCGCGACTACGGATCCCGTCGAGGGCTAGCCCACAACTTTGGCTTCGCCTCCTCCGGGTGCGCCAGTCTGGGCGCAGCGGAAACCCGGAATGGCGACAGCAGTCGAGGCGCCACCACCCGGCCTCAAGTACCGCGCAGCACAAGTTCAGATTCGCATTGGAGAGTGAAATGGCAGACATTCAGCAGTTGGAAGATCAGATCGTTAGCCTCAGCCTGCTTGAAGCATCGGCTCTGGTCAAGAAACTAGAAGAGCGTCTCGGCGTCTCGGCCGCAGCCGCATTTGCCGCTGCCCCCGCCGGTGGCGGAGCCGCTGCAGCTGCCCCAGTTGAGGAAAAGACGGAGTTCACCGTCATCCTCAAGGATGCGGGCGCCAACAAGATAAACACCATCAAGGCAGTTCGTGAAGTCACGGCTCTCGGCTTGAAAGAAGCCAAGGACCTGGTTGACGGCGCTCCCAAGCCCTTGAAGGAGAATATCTCCAAGGAAGACGCGGCCGCGATTGCCAAGAAGTTCGACGGCGTCGCTACCGTGGAAATCAAGTAGGTAACCCCCTCGCTTGCACGTCGGGGCGGAACGCGTTATCCTCTCTATATGAGGTGCTCGTCTCGCCCTGGCGTGTGGTCTTCGCGGACGGCAGCTTCACCAGACATTTGGCAGTAACCCGGCTCATCCTGCGAGTGGCAGGTTATGGAGGCGGCCACCTTACCATCCGCGGCAGATTGTAAGGTGTCACCAGGCTTCACCAGCGGCAGCAAATTTGGGGCACGGCGAGCTCCAAACGGCGGCAGGTATTCACACCAACATAGTTGAAACAGTGCACAAGTCGAACTTTGCGCTCATGGGGCACGCTGTCCCCGCGAGCGCTTTGCCGTCTTAAGCATCACGCAGTCTATCCCCGCACTTTCGGGGAAACTGAGACCGTCACGCAGAATGCTTCGCGGGCACCCAGACCAAGCTGTTCTCCAACGCACCTCCTGCCGGAGATCCTCCGGCAGCCAAACTCTGCGCATCGGTTCCCTGCAGCGAGGGTAGGGTACCGGCTCCAGCTCCAGTGCGCAACAGAAATAAAGCGAGCGACGCTACCAGTCCTCGCCCTCAAGGCTCAGCAACCAGCATTTCAGATGCGGGCTGCATGATCCGGGAGGCCTCGATGGTCCAAGTCTCAGGAGAGAGCATGTCCACAGAAATGCGCGCGATTCGCAGCCGTCTCGATTTCTCGAAGATACCCACATCCATTCAAATCCCCAACCTCATCGAGGTCCAGCGCCGGTCGTACGAGCGTTTCCTGCAGATGGACAAGCTCCCGCAAGAGCGCGAGGACAATGGCCTCCAGTCCGTCTTCACCTCCGTCTTCCCCATTACCGACTTCCGCAACGTCTCGGAGCTCGAGTTTGTCGACTTTTCGATCGGTAACTGGGAGTGCAAGTGCGGCTACCTGAAGGGTCTCAACCACCTCCGTACCGCCTGTACCAACTGTGGACACATGGTCATCACTGATCCATTCCACCCGGGCGACGTCCTTTGCAACTTCTGCGGCACCTATAACAAGAACACCCCCGACTTCTGCACCAAGTGCGGCGATCCCGTCGGCCTGCAGCTGAAGTACGATCAGGCCGAGTGCGAAGAGCGCGGCATGACCTACTCGGCCCCGCTGAAGGTCACGATCCGCCTCAAGATCTACGACAAGGACCCCGAGACCGGCGTCAAGAGCCTCCGCGACATGAAGGAGCAGGAGGTCTTCTTCGGCGACATTCCGCTGATGAGCGAGAACGGCACCTTTATCGTCAACGGGACGGAACGTGTCATTGTGTCGCAGCTCCACCGATCGCCGGGCGTCTTCTTCGAAACGGCCAACAACCGCACCTACTTCCTCGGCAAGATCATCCCCTACCGCGGCAGCTGGGTCGAGTTCGAATACGACCAGAAGAACACCCTCTACGTCCGCATCGATCGCAAGCGCAAGTTCCTCGGAACCATCTTCCTGCGCGCGCTCGGCCTGCGCACCGATGAGGAGATCCTCAAGACCTTCTACACGGTCGATATCATCCAGGTGCGCGACGGGAAGCTGCTCTGGAGCGTGGCCCAGGAGAACACCCTCACGCACCTCCATGGCACCCGACCTTCGGTCGCCATCACCTCCAAAGGCGAGGAGATCGCACCGGCAACCCGCAAGATCTCGCCCAACACCATGAAGGCCCTCCGTTCGCACAAGATCGAGGCCGTTGAGGTCGAGACCAGTGAGTTCGACGGAGCCATGACCGCCGCCGACGTCGTCGATCTCACCACCGGCGAGCTTCTCTACGAGGCCAACCAGGAGCTCACCGCGGACAAGCTGCACAAAATACTCCAGTCCGGCGTATCCAGCTTCGAGGTCTTCTTCCCCGAGCGCGATGACGTGGGCAACATCATCACCAACACCCTTCGCCGCGACACCGTGCGCAAGCCCGAGGAAGCTCTGATCGAGATCTACCGCAAGCTCCGTCCCGGCGATCCACCGACGCTTGACACCGCCACCGCGCTCTTTGAAGGCATGTTCTTCGATCCGCGCAAGTACGACTTCTCCCGCGTCGGCCGCCTCAAGTTCAACATCAAGCTCTACGAGGATCAGAGCCCCGACAATCTCAACCGCCGCACCCTCACCCCCGAGGACTTCTACGGGACGATCCGCTATCTGCTGAAGCTGCGCAAAAACATCGGCGTGGTCGACGACATCGATCACCTCGGCAACCGTCGCGTTCGCGCCGTCGGCGAGCTCATGGAGAACCAGTTCCGCATCGGCCTGGTGCGCATGGAGCGCGCCATCAAGGAGAAGATGTCGGTCTACCAGGAGATGTCGACGGCTATGCCGCACGACCTCATCAACGCCAAGCCGGTCATGGCTGCGATCCGCGAGTTCTTCGGCTCCTCCCAGCTCTCGCAGTTCATGGATCAGACCAATCCCCTGTCGGAGATCACGCACAAGCGCCGCCTCTCCGCCCTTGGACCTGGTGGACTTTCCCGTGAGCGCGCCGGCTTCGAAGTGCGCGACGTCCATCCCACTCACTACGGCCGCATCTGCCCGATCGAGACGCCGGAAGGCCCGAACATCGGCCTGATCAGTTCGCTCTCCTGCTTCGCACGCATCAACGAGTACGGCTTCATCGAGTCGCCGTATCGCCGCGTGAAAGACGGCATCGTGCTCGACTTTGTGAGTGTCGCAAACGCTGGTGAGTCCGGTCTGCGCCAAGGCGATCACCTGGAGGTCCGCGAGGCGCGCAAGCTGAACGAGCAGCTCAGGAAAGATAAGAAGCGCGTCATGGAACTCGTTCCGTTCTCCTTCTATCTCTCCGCCTGGGAAGAGGATCGGCACACCATCGCGCAGGCCAACATTGACCTCGACGAGAACCTCAACATCACCGAGGAGCTCGTCAACGCGCGCCGCCACGGCAACTTCGTTCTGGTCAACAAGTCCGAAGTGGACTACGTCGACGTCTCTCCCAAGCAGCTCGTCTCGGTCGCCGCATCGCTCGTCCCTTTTCTCGAGCATGATGACGCCAACCGCGCTCTCATGGGCGCGAACATGCAGCGGCAGTCCGTCCCGCTGCTCGTCGCCGAAGCTCCCTTCGTCGGAACGGGTATGGAAGGTGTGACCGCCCGCGACTCTGGCGCCGTTATCCTCGCCAAGCGGAACGGCATCATCGATTCGGTCGACTCCGAGCGCATCATCGTCCGCGTCGAAGGCGAGCATCACCCCACGCAGCTCTCGCGTGAGGTCGGCTCCGACATCTACCAGCTCACGAAGTTTAAACGCTCGAACCAGAACACCTGCATCAACCAGAAGCCGATCGTTCGCAAGGGCGACCGCGTCATGAAGGGGCAGGTTATCGCGGACGGTCCATGCACGGAGCAGGGCGAGCTCGGCCTCGGCCGCAACGTCCTGGTCGCCTTCATGCCGTGGCGCGGATACAACTTCGAGGATGCGATCCTGATCTCCGAAAAACTCGTCCGCGACGACTATTACACCTCGATCCACATCGAGGAGTTCGAGATCGAAGCGCGCGACACCAAGCTTGGACCGGAAGAGATCACGCGCGATATCCCCAACGTCTCCGAGCACGCCCTGCGTGATCTGGACGAGTCGGGGATCATCCGCATCGGCGCCAAGATCGGCCACAACGACATCCTCGTCGGAAAGGTCACGCCCAAGGGCGAAACGCAGCTGACCCCCGAAGAGAAGCTGCTTCGCGCGATCTTCGGCGAAAAGGCTGGTGACGTTCGTGACGCCTCGCTCACCTGCCCTCCGGGAATCGAGGGAACGGTGGTCGACGTCCGCATCTTCTCCCGCAAGGGACAGGAGAAGGACGAGCGCGCCAAGCAGATCGAGCAGGAGCAGATCGAGAAGCTCGAGCGCAACCTCGCCGACGAGATCCGCATTCTCACCGACGAGCGTCTCAAGCGTCTCGAAGCCATTCTCGGCGCGAAGGAAGTGCAGGCCGACCTCCACGACGAGCGCACCAACAAGAAGTTGCTCACCAAGGGCGATGTGCTCGATCGCGACACCATCGAGCTCATCTCCACTCGCAATCTCAAGCGTATTCGCTATGCCGACAAGGATCCCCGCGTCAACGAGCAGATCGACGAGATCGAGGAGATGACCTCGCGGCAGATCGATGTTCTGCGCAAGATCACCAACGAGAAGATCGGCAAGATGCAAAAGGGCGACGAACTCTCGCCCGGCGTCATCAAGATGGTCAAGGTCTACATCGCGATGAAGCGCAAGCTCTCGGTCGGCGATAAAATGGCCGGCCGCCACGGCAACAAGGGCGTCATTGCGCGGATTCTGCCCGAGGAGGATATGCCATACCTCCCCGACGGAACTCCGGTCGAGATCGTCCTCAACCCGCTCGGCGTGCCATCGCGTATGAACGTCGGACAGATCCTCGAGACGCACCTCGGATGGGCGGCGCACGAGCTCGGCAAGCAGATCGCCGAGATCGCCGCCACCCACACCGACGCCAACGAGGTTCGCGAGCTGTTCAAGGCGCGCTTCGCCAAGACCGCGGCCCTCAGCCACCTTCTTGACCTCGACGACGAGCAGACCATGCGCGTCGCCGCCGGTATGAAGCGCGGTATCTGGTTCGGCACGGCCGTCTTCGACGGCGCCCGCGAGACGGAGATCAAGGCGCTGCTCGCAGCCGCTGGCCTCCCCACCTCGGGAAAGACGCAGCTCTACGATGGCATGCTCGGCGAAGCGTTCGAGCAGCCCGCAACCGTGGGCTACATCTACATGCTGAAGCTGTCGCATCTGGTCGACGACAAGATCCACGCTCGCTCGATCGGACCGTACTCCCTCATCACCCAGCAGCCGCTCGGTGGAAAGGCGCAGTTCGGCGGACAGCGCTTCGGCGAGATGGAAGTGTGGGCGCTCGAAGCCTACGGCGCCGCTTACATCCTGCAGGAGCTGCTCACCGCCAAGTCCGACGACGTCTTCGGCCGCACCAAGATCTACGAAGCCATCGTCAAGGGCGAGGCGGCTATCGAGCCCGGCGTTCCCGAGTCGTTCAACGTTCTTATCCGCGAGCTGCAGTCGCTCTGCCTTGACGTCGAGCTAATCAAACTGGCCGACGGCAAGAAGGTGCCGCTGCCGGAGATCGCGGCAGCCGACTAAACACAAAGGGCCGTGGAGGCTGGCAATCGAACCGGCCTCCACCTCCCAGCATCTTGAGCAGCACCCACAGCTGAAGACCAAGTACCTGGCAACAGAACCAACGGCATCGCGATGCGCCGAGAGTCATCGCGGAACAGATGCATCAACAGCAGCCGCCCGCTGCACACCGGAGACTCGAAACCTATGTTCCGCTCCAGCCCTTTTGAATTGACCGGCCCCATCGCAGACTTCGACGCGATCAAGATCCAGCTTGCCAGCCCCGAAAAGATTCGATCCTGGTCCCACGGCGAAGTCACCAAGCCCGAGACCATCAACTACCGCACCTTCAAGCCCGAGCGCGACGGCCTCTTCTGCGCCCGCATCTTTGGACCTATCACCGACTGGGAGTGCCTCTGCGGCAAGTACAAGCGCATGAAGCACCGCGGCGTCATCTGCGATAAATGCGGCGTCGAAGTCACGCTTTCAAAGGTCCGCCGCGAGCGCCTTGGACACATCGAGCTCGCCAGCCCCTGCTCGCACGTCTGGTTCTTCAAGGGCCTGCCGTCCCGCATCGGCCATCTGCTCGACATCTCGCTGCGTGAGCTCGAGGCCGTGCTTTACTTCGAGTCCTACGTGGTCGTCGATCCAGGCGAGGCTCCCGTAAAGGAGCGCGAAGTCATCAAGGACGAGAATCGGTTCCGCGAGCTCGACACCCAGTACCGCGTCTCCGGCTTCAAGGCCATGATGGGTGCCGAGGCCATCAAGGAGCTGCTGAAGCGCGTTGAGATCAACGAGCTGTCGATCGAACTGCGCGAGCGCATGAAGACCGAGACCTCGCTCCAGAAGAAGCTCAAATACTCGAAGCGCCTCAAGATCGTCGAGGCCTTCCGCAAGTCCGACAACCTGCCGCAGTGGATGATCCTCGACGTCATCCCGGTCATCCCGCCCGAACTCCGTCCGCTGGTCCCGCTCGACGGCGGCCGCTTCGCCACCTCCGATCTCAACGACCTCTATCGTCGCGTGATCAACCGTAACAACCGCCTCAAGAAGCTCATGGACCTCCACGCGCCTGAGGTCATCGTCCGCAACGAAAAGCGCATGCTCCAGGAAGCCGTCGACGCCCTGTTCGACAACGGCCGCCGTGGCCGCGTTCTTCGTGGCGCAAACAACCGTCCGCTCAAATCGCTCTCCGACACCCTCAAGGGCAAGCAGGGCCGCTTCCGTCAGAATCTCCTCGGCAAGCGCGTCGACTATTCCGGCCGGTCCGTCATCGTCGTCGGTCCCGAGCTCAAGCTGCACCAGTGCGGCCTGCCTAAGAAGATGGCGCTCGAACTCTTCAAGCCCTTCATCTACCACCGCCTCGAGCAGACCGGCCACTGCACCACCATCAAGCAGGCGAAAGAGCTCGTCGAGATGCAGGAGCCCGTGGTCTGGGACATTCTTGAAGAGGTCATCAAGGATCACCCGGTCCTGCTCAACCGCGCGCCCACCCTCCACCGCCTCGGCATCCAGGCCTTTGAGCCCGTGCTCGTCGAAGGCAAAGCCATCAAAATCCACCCGCTCGTCTGCACCGCCTTCAACGCGGACTTCGACGGCGATCAGATGGCCGTCCACATCCCCCTCAGCCCTGAAGCGCAGATCGAGGCCTCGGTCCTCATGCTTGCGTCGCACAACATTCTCTCGCCCGCGAGCGGCCAGCCGATCACGGTCCCCACACAGGATCTCGTCCTCGGCATCTACTACCTCACAAAAGCCAAGGTCGGCGCAAAGGGGGAAGGCCGCGTCTTCGCCAACATCGAAGAGGTCTTGATGGCTCTCGAAGCGAAGCAGGTCGAGACCCTCACCCCCATCCGTCTGCGCTACACCGGTCCCGTCCTCGACATGACCACGGCGTACGACGATCAGGACCTCACCCACACCGAGCCGGTCGAATTCTCGAAGCAGTTCATCAATACGACCGTCGGCCGCGCCATCCTCAACGACGCCCTCCCCGAAGGCATGCCGTACGTCAACGGCCTGCTCAAAAAGAAGGGTATGGGGCAGCTCATCAACTACTGCTACCTGAACCTCGGCCTCGAAGTCACGGTCAAAACACTCGACCGTATCAAAGACCTCGGCTTTGCCTATGCTACCCGCTCCGGCCTCTCGGTCGGTCTCGATGACATGGTCATTCCCGACTCCAAGTACACCGTCGTCCACGAGGCCGAGAAGCAGGTCATCGCGGTCCAGCAGCAGTACCTCGACGGCGCGATTACCAACGGCGAGCGCAATAACAAGGTCATCCAGATGTGGTCCGGCGTCACCGAGCGCGTCGCCGACGAGATGTTCAACAACATGAAGCGCGCGGACAAGGAAGGAGCCATGAACCCGATCTATCTCATGGCCGACTCCGGCGCCCGCGGCTCCAAACAGCAGATTCGCCAGCTCTCCGGCATGCGCGGCCTCATGGCCAAGCCCTCCGGCGAGATCATCGAGACCCCCATCACGGCCAACTTCCGTGAAGGCCTCACCGTCCTGCAGTACTTCATCTCCACCCACGGCGCCCGCAAGGGTCTCGCCGACACCGCGCTCAAGACCGCCGACTCCGGCTATCTCACCCGCCGGCTCGTCGACGTCGCCCAGGACGTCATCATCTCGCACGCCGACTGCGGAACCGTAGAAGGCATCTACGTCATGCCCATCATCGAAGCCGGAGAGACCATCGAGCCCCTGCGCGACCGCATCATCGGCCGCGTCTCACTCGAGAAGCTCAAGGACTTCGAAGGCAAGACCATCGTCGAAATCAATCAGGAGATCGATGAGGATAAGGCCTCCGCGGTCCAGGCCGCCGGTATCGAGCGCGTCAAGATTCGCTCCGTCCTCACCTGCGAGTCCAAGCGCGGCGTCTGCATCCTCTGCTACGGCCGAAACCTCGGCTCCGGCAAGATGGTCGAGATGGGCGAGGCCGTCGGCGTCATCGCGGCACAGTCCATCGGCGAGCCCGGCACCCAGCTCACCATGCGTACCTTCCACATCGGCGGCACCGCTTCGCGCGTCCACGACGCCTCGCACCTCGAGGTCAAGAACGCCGGCTCCGTCCGCTTCATCAACCTCGTCACCGTCCGCAACAAGGATGGCAACCTGGTCGCCATGAACCGCAACGGCTCCATCGCCATCGTCGATGAGAAGGGCCGCGAAAAGGAGCGCTACGCCATCGTCTACGGCGCCAAGCTCAAGGTCGAAGACGGCGCTCAGGTCAAGCTCGGCGATACCCTCGGCGAGTGGGACCCCTACACCTTCTCGCTTCTCACCGAGATCGCCGGAACCGTCCAGTTCAAGGACCTCCAGGAAGGCGTCACCCTCAACGAAGAGGTGGACGAGGTCACCGGCCTCTCCCGTCTCGTCGTCGCGGATTCAAGCGATGAGAAGCGCCAACCCGCCATCATCATCAAGTCCGCTCAGGGCAACAAGCGCTACCTCATGCCCTCACGCGCCCACCTCATGATCGCCGACGGCGACGAGCTCTCCCCCGGAGACATCCTTGCCAAGATCCCGCGCGAAACCACGCGCACCAAGGACATCACCGGCGGTCTGCCCCGCGTCGTCGAGCTCTTCGAGGCGCGCAAGCCACGCGATCCCGCCATCATCAGCAAGATCGACGGCGTCGTTCGCTTCGGCGAGGTCTCCAAGGGTCAGCGCAAGGTCTACGTCACCGGAGATAACGGACAGGAAGAGGAGTACTCCGTTCCCCGCGGCGTCTACGTCAACGTGCAGGAAGGCGAGCGGCTCCGCGCCGGCGACGCTCTCATCGACGGCCCGAGAAATCCGCATGACATTCTCGAAGTCCTCGGCGAGCGCGCTCTCCAGCAGTACCTCGTCAACGAGATCCAGGAGGTCTACCGCCTCCAGGGCGTCACCATCTCCGATAAGCACATCGAAACCATCGTTCGGCAGATGCTGCGCTGGGTCAAGATCGAAGAGGTCGGCGATACCGGCTTCCTCGTCGATCAGCAAACCGATCGCTTCCGCTTCAACGCCGAAAACCAGAAGACGCTGATGGAAGGTGGACGCCCCGCAACCGGTCGTTCTCTGCTCCTCGGCATCACCAAGGCCTCGCTCTCGACCGACAGCTTCATCTCGGCCGCATCCTTCCAGGAGACCACCCGCGTCCTCACCGAAGCCAGCATCAACGGCTCCATCGACACGCTGCGTGGCCTGAAAGAAAACGTCATCGTAGGCCGCCTCATCCCCGCCGGAACCGGCATGGAGTACTACCGCAACGTCGAACTCTCCCCCGAGCTCGAAGAAGCGGCAGCCCAGGTCCAGCAGGAAGTGTCCGCAGCCATCGAGGCCGAAGAGCGCGAACTCGAACAGATGCGCATGGAAGGCGAACAGGAAGAACTAGCCGCCAGCGAGTGAACTCCGCGTTCGGCGAATAGCGCTTCGCGCACGAACAAAGACAAAGGGGCGGACTCAAAAGAGTCCGCCCCTTTGTCTTGCGCTGCCAAACGTCATTCTGGAGCATGTAGATGTGGGAGAGGCCGGGACCGCCATTGACAGCGATCACGGGGGTATCGGTGGACGGCGCGCCCTAGATCTCATACGCGAGATCGACCTGAGGAGTGTGGGCGAGACCGGCAGTGATGGAGACCAGCTGGGCCGGGGCGGAGAGCGAGAGGAGGAGGAGAACGGGGGCGAAGAGGGTGCCTCGAAAGCGGAAGGTGCCAGATACGGCGGTGCGGGTGGGCATAGGAGACTTATGCCGGAAGCGGGTGTTGGCCTTTCGAAGAGGGAGATTGTGGGCCGTCGGGATCGAGGACAGGGCAAAGACAGACGCGCCGCACCTAGCGTAAAAGGCGCAGGTGTGCGGCGCACCAGCTTTGTGACTGGTTCGGTGAGACGTCTGTGCGGGTGGAACGGTGGCGAGGTTCGCGACGGTAGCAGGGCCGGAGCTACGTGGGAGGTTTGCGCTAAGGATTTACTCTGCCAACTGTTGCGGTTTCGAGCCGAAGTCCAGGCCGAAGTAGAAGCGTTCGACGACCATGCAGAAGATGTGTTCAAGGGCTAGGTGGGACTCTTGGATATTCATGGTGGTGGAAGAAGGGATGATGACGTTGATCTCGGCAATGGCGGACATGGCACCGCCGTTATTGCCGGTGTAGGCGATGGTGAGGATGCCCATCTGATTTGCGAGCTTGAGAGCCTTGACGCAGTTCTTCGAGTTGCCGGAGGTGGAGATGGCGAGGAGGACGTCGCCGGGGATGCCGAGGGCTTCGACCTGGCGCTCGAAGACGTTGCTGTAATCGTAGTCGTTGCCGATGGCGGTGAGGATGGAGGTGTCGGTGGTAAGGGCGAGGGCGCGAAGGGCAGGGCGGTCGACGGTGAGGCGGGATACAAATTCGGCGACGAGGTGCTGGGCGTCGGCGGCGGAACCTCCGTTGCCGCAGACCATGAGTTTTCTTCCGGCCTTCATGGCGGCGGAGGTGAGTTCGCCGGCGCGGACGACGGCTCCGTGAATGGCGTCATCGGCCAGCACTTTTTTCATGGTTTCGATGGAGAGCGTGAGCTGGTTGCGGACTAGGTCTTTCATGGGGTCTCCGGGTGATCCGTGGCGGCGGCCGAGAGCAGGTTCCTCGCTGCGCTCGGAGTGGAAGAAACAAAGGCAAGGCGATCGTGAGTGATGCTTGCGGGTAGAGAAGCGGGCCTTCGCTGTGCTCAGGATGACAGATAGGAAAGACGTACGAAGGCGAGAAGCAGCTCCTTACGAGGCTCGGAATGGAAGAAAGAAGGCCAGGGCTAACGCGAGATCAAGGGAGCGGAGGCTGACGGGAGCTGGTCGGGGACGGGTGTGAAGTTGTTCTGATTCGGCAACGAGAGGTGGATGGGGTTGCTGCTGGGAAGGCCGGGTGGATTCTCGAAGTTGATGCGTTCGAGTTCGACGGCGTAGGGCCGCTTCTGGACCTGGGTGTAGATGGCACCGACGTACTCGCCCATGACGCCGAGGAAGACGAGTTGGAGGGAGGCGATGAAGAAGACGCCGATGATGAGGGGCGCGAGACCGAAGCTGAAGGTGGACCAGAAGGCGATTTTGAGGAGGAGGTAGCCGAGGGCGATTAGGAAGGCGAGGAGGGAACCGCCAAAGCCGGCGAAGGTAGCGAGGCGGAGGGGGACTTTGGAATGGTTGATGATGCCCAGCATGCCGATGTCGTAAAGGGTGTACCAGTTGTTTTTGGTGATGCCGAACTTGCGCGACGGCTGGTCGTAGAGGAGCTTGACGGTGGGGAGGCCGATCTCAGCGATCATGCCGCGGAAGTAGGGATAGGGATCGTCGAAGGAGCGGACGAGGTCGACGACCTTGCGATCGTAGAGGCCGAAGCCGGTGTAGTTCTGGATGGTTTCGATGGAGGAGAGGCGTTCGGCGATGCGGTAGTACTGTTTGCGGGCCCAGAACATGAGCGAGGCCTCTTCCGAGGTGCGCTTGATGCCGAGGACGCAATAGGCGCCGTTTTCCCACTCATGAATGAGGTCGACGATCATGGGCGGGGGGTCCTGGAGATCGGCGACGATGCCGATGACGGCGTCTCCGGTGGCTTGGAAGAGGGCGTGGATGGGGGAGCGGATGTGGCCGAAGTTGCGGGAGTTGACGATGACCTTGACGTTGGAATCCTGCGCGGCGATCTGCTTGAGGATGGCGACGGTGGAGTCGATGGAGTGGTTGTCAATGAAGATGTGCTCGTACCGGTAGCGGCCGATGCCGGTCATGACGTCGCGAACCTGGTTGTAGAGGTTGAGGACGTTGTCCTGCTCGTTGTAGCAGGGGGTGACTATGGAGATGGTCTTCAAGGTGATGGACGCTCCGGCTGCGGGATCAGGTCAAGTCAGACTGGCTTGATGACAATTTGGATGCGTTTGAAGTTACGCGGGGGACTTGGTGGGTTTGAAGGAGAATCTACGGTGTCCGACGAAGCCGGAGATGGTGGTGAAGGCCATGGTGGCGGCACCGGCGATGTATCCCGCGGCGGCCCTGGAATTTGAAGCGGTGTGAAGGAAGGCGACGATCTGGTGATAGTTCGCGGCGAGAAGTTGGGCGTGGGCCAGAGTAGCGAGCAGAGGAGCGCGGTGGTTGTGGAGCACAGTCTGGAGGAGGCGGGTGAGGGCCGAAAGGATGAGGAGTCCGGGCAGCATGCCAATGCCGTAGACGGCGAAGCAGCGGAGCCACTCCACGAGGTAGTTGCCGGAGGTGCGGAAGACGAAGAATTTGTAACCGAAGTAGGCCACTGTGATGTTGATGGGGGTGGAGACGAGTGACGCGACGACGACGGCGAGGTAGAGGAAGCGCTGCGAAAGGAGGTGCGAGAACAGAAAGAGGAAGGCGGCGTAGGTGATGTAGCCGAACACAGTGTTCCAGACGCCAACGCAGAGATAGCGAACGAACTGGCCCCTGGGGAAGAGGTTGACGAGGCGGGAGAGGCGGCCGGTGGGGACGGCGGGGTTCTGCGGGATGGGGATGACGGGGATGGGGTCGGGGTGGATCTCCGGCGGCTCGATCTCCCCCGGGTGAGATGGGATCACGGTTTCGAGGTTAGAGGACACTGTGGCCTCCGTCGCCGAGGCGGGCATGCAGTCCCGCTGAAATGGAGAGAGGGTGGGAGCGGGCGCGAGAATCGCACAGGGCGAGGGCGTAGAGGCGGTTGGCAGAGGCGGTCAGCATGCATTACCAGTATCTCAGAGGCGGCCTTGCATCATGCCGTGTTGGAGTGCATAGAACTCCGTGGTGTTGGCGCTACTCGCCAGCCGCCTGTACAAGCCAGAAACAAAGTGCTCCAAGCCCCGCGATCGGAGCGTGCCAGCGAACAGGATTTTGGAAGCGCATCCCGATAAGACCTGTAATGAACGAGGTTGAGGACAACAGGAAACCGCAGCCATAAATACGCATGAGACGAGGGGCATAAAAGGCGAATCCACCCATGAGATGCGCATAAACGATGCTACTAATCGCAAGCAGTATGGAACTGGTTGCCAATACAATGGCGGCCAGGGAGAGCCAACTTCGCCTTTCGCGAAGATTCCCGCGACGTACCCAAGAAATCCACGCGAACAGCGTAGATGCAGGTCCAAGGAAAAATGCGAATGTAACCAGGACGACGAAGAAGGCTGGCATGGCCGCGCGCTACTCGGGGAGGGGTTTGACGATCATGTTGGCGAGGAACTCTTCGCGGGGGAGGAAGGGGAAGAGGTCTTCGAGGGGTTTTGAGACGAAGGAGCCGTCGGGCTTCTGGTAGGACTGGAGGCGTGGGGCGCGGAGCTCATCGGGGAGGACGTGGACGTCGCAGAGGACGGGACCGGGCATGTCTAGGACCTTGCGAACTTCGGCGCGGAGGTTGGTCTGGTCGGCGATGACGTGGGTGCTGAGGCCGTAGCTGGCGCCGACTTTCGAGAGGTCGGGGATGGTGAGGCCGGTGTTCCTGTCGGCCCCGATCGAGGCCTTGCCGAAGTAGGCGGTCTGCGAGGCGCGGATGGAGGAGTAGCCATCGTTGTTGAGGACGAAGAACTTGATGGGAAGCTGGAGCCGGTGGATGGTTTCGAGTTCCTGAATGTTGAACATGAAGCCGCCATCGCCATCAACTGTGATGACCTCGTAGCCGGGATTGGCGACGGCAACGGCGATAGACATGGGAACGGCGTAGCCCATGGAGCCAAGGCCCGCGGTGTGGAAGATGCGTTGTCCGTTGCGGGTGGGACAGGCGAGAAGGAAGATCTCGATGCCGCTGCCGGAGCTTCCGGAGACGAGCTTGTCTTCCGCTTTCGACTCGGAGCCGAGGATCTCGGCGAGGTTGAAGATGGAGACGGGGCCTGCGGGTTTGCGGTGCTCTTCGGTGACGACGGGGTAGCGATGCTTCCAGTTGGCGCAACGGGCTAACCAGGGTTTGAAATCGCGGGATCTGAACTGATCCTTGTGTTTGAGGAGTTCGGTGAGGAAGGCTTTGGCGTCGGCGCAGATGGGCTGCTGGAGGTGGGGGTGGAGCTTTTGTAACTCTGCCGGATCGATGTCGACGGCGACCTTGTGGGCTTCGCGGGCGAGGTTGTGGGGGGCGTAGCCGGTGATGGCGAAGTCGAGACGGACGCCGATGGCGAGGAGGAAGTCGGAGTTCTGAAGGGCGAAGTTGGCACCACGGGCGGCTACGGATCCGGGGCGGCCGACGAAGGTGGGGTCGTCGGAGGGGACGAGGTCGGCGGCGCACCAGGTAGCGACGGTGGGGACGCCGAGGAGCTTGCGGAGTTCTTCGAATTCCTTTTCAGCGCGGGCGAGGCGGATGCCATTGCCGGCGAAGAGGAGGGGGCGATCGGACTTGTTGAAGGACTCGATGACGCGCGCGACCTCGGAGGGGATGTTGGAGGTGCCGGTGATGTTGGACAGGCCGGCGACTTCGGAGGGATCGAAGCTGCGGAGCTTGGTGGGGTCTTCGAGGGGGGTGGCCTGAACGTCGAGGGGGATGTCGATCCAGACGGGGCCGGGGCGGCCGTTGAGGGCGAGGTAGACGGCCTTTTCGAGATGGTAGCGGATGTCGTTGGACTCGAGGATGGTCTCGGCGTATTTGGTAATGGGGCGGACGATGGAGCAGATGTCTACCTCCTGAACCCCGAGTTGGCGCATCCCGAGGGGCTTGCCGGTGGCCGGGTCGAACATGCGGTCGGGACGTTTAACCTGGCCGGATATGAAGAGGGTGGGGGTTGAGTCGAGCCAGGCTCCGGTGACTCCGGTGACGGCGTTCGTGCCGCCGGGGCCGGTGGTAACCATGCAGACGCCGAGGCCGTTGGTGGCTTTGGCATAGCTTTCGGCGCAGATGGCGGAGGCCTGCTCGTGCGAGTTGCAGGTCGCGGTGATGCGGGGCTCGGCACCGAGCGACTGGTTGAGGTGCATGGCTCCGCCACCGGTGACGAGGAAGACGTTGGTGATGCCGAGATCGGCGACGAACTGGACGACGTAGTCGGAGAGTTTCATGTGGCTCCCATCGTAAATGGTTGAGTGGAGCCGAGGTTGCGGCGGGGCGAGAAGCAGGTTCCTTGCTCCGCTCGGAATGGACGAAAGAAGGGCGAGGGCGAAGGCGAAGGCGAGAAGCAGGTTCCTTGCTGCGCTCGGAATGGACGAAAGAAGGGCATGGGCAAAGATGCTGAGAGCGCGAACGGAAAGGGCTAGACGGGGGGGCGGAGTTGGAAGACGTCGCGGGCGAGGAGGTTGCGGGCTTGGAGGATGGCGTCGATGAATTCGCGAACGGCGCCGCGGCCTCCCGGCTCGGTCGAGACGAAGCCGTGGGCGGAGACGTGCGCGAGGACATCCTTGGCGGCGTTGGCGGGGCAGGCGCAGAGGCCGGCGATCTCCATCGCGAAAAGGTCGTTGACGTCATCGCCGAAGAAGCAGATTCGCTCGATCGGAATGGTGGTGACCGCGGAAAAGTCGCGGAGTGCGGTGGCTTTGTCCCGGCAACCTTTGGTGACGTGCTTGATGTGCAGTTTCTCGGCGTAGCGATCTACGATCGGCGAGGGCTCGCCAGAGATGAGGGCCAGACGCAGGCCCATGCGGCGGGCGAGGGAGATGCCCATGATGTCGGCAAAGGAGAAGGTCTTCGATTCGGCGGCAGGATCGGCAGCGTTCCAGGTGAGGGTGCCATCGGTGAGAACGCCGTCTACGTCGAAAGCGATGGCCTGGAGGGTGTCCAGGCCATCGGTGCGCTGGTTGGAATTGGACATGGGCTAGACGGCGGCACCGACGCGGCGGAGCTTCTTCATGACGGGGACCTCGTCCTCGTAGACGCGCTTGATGCCATCGCCCATGGACTGTTCGACGAGGCGGATGTCACGAACGAGGCGGCTGATGCCGTTCGGCTCGAGGGAGGCTGACTGGTCGGATCCCCACATGGCGCGGTCCATGGTGATGTGGCGTTCGACGACGCAGGCTCCGAGGACGCGGGCGGCGACGGTGGTGGGGATGCCTGTCTCGTGGCCGGAGTAGCCGATGGGAACGCCGTAACGCTCGGCCATGGTGGGGATGGCGCGGAGGTTGAGCTGCTCGTACTTGGCCGGGTAGGTGCTGGTGGTGTGCATGAGGATGAGGTCTTCTTTGCCGAGGACGTCGACGGCATGGTCGATCTCTTCGTAGGTGCTCATACCGGTGGAGGCGATGATGGGCTTGCCGGTTTTACGGACATGCCTGAGGAGGTTGTCGTCGGTGAGCGAGGCGGAGGCAATCTTGTAGACGGGGGTGTCGAAATCCTTCATGAAGTCAACGGACTGCTCATCCCAGGGGCTGACGAGCCAGGGGGTCTTGAGGGACTTGCAGAAGCTGGCGATCTCCTCGAAGTCCTCGTGGCCAAACTCGAGGCCGCGCTTGAGGTCGCCATTGGTCGTGCCGAAGGGATTTTCGCGCGGTGTGGCGAGCTCTTTCGCGGTGTAGACGATGTCTACGGTCCGCTTCTGGAATTTGACCGCGTCGCAGCCGGCGGCTACCGCGACGGAGATGAGTCGCTTGGCGAGGTCGATGTCACCGTTGTGATTGATACCGATCTCCGCAATGACGTAGCAGGGCTGACCGTCACCGACCTGCTTGTTTCCAATTCTGATTGTGCTCATTTGGGCTCCGGGGAGTGCTGGGTGGGACCGTGGCGGCGTTTTGCCGGAAGGCGCGCTTCCAGGCTGGATTGTTACAGATGCGGGGTGGGAGCGTCTATGCTGGCGGTTTGGGGCGAGGCTGCCTTGTGTGGATGGGCGGTTGAATTAACCGAGTCTTCGCATGGCAGAGCGGAGCTGAGAGCCGATAGCATGAACGACGGACTGAACTTGCTTGGGGGGGCGGCATGCGGATGAGATGGATGGCGGCGGTGGTTCTCCCTTTGATGATGGCGGTGAATAGGGCGCAGGGTGCTGAGGTGACCGGTGGAAAGACGTTGTTGCTATGGCCGAACGGGGCTCCGGGCGCGAAGGGGACAGCGGATGCGGACAAACCTTCGCTGACGGTTTTTCTGCCGAAGTCGAACGCGACGAAGACGGGCGTTGTGGTGGTGCCGGGCGGCGGGTATACGCACCTTGCGATGGAAAAGGAGGGGTTCCATATAGCGCGGTGGCTGAACGAGCGCGGGGTGGCGGCGTTTGTGCTGAAGTACCGGCTGGGCCCGGAGTATCACCACCCGATCGAGCTTGGGGACGCGAAGAGGGCGATTCGCATGGTGCGGGGGAATGCGGCGGAGTATGGAGTGGCCGCTGACCATGTGGGGATGATGGGATTCTCGGCGGGCGGGCATTTGACCGCAACAGCGGGAACACATTTTGACTCGGGAAGGCCCGGTGCGGGAGACCCGATCGATCGGCAGGGAAGCCGGCCAGACTTTTTGATATTGGCGTATCCGGTGATCACTTTTTTGAACCCGAGCGCGCATGGGGGATCGAGGAAGTATTTGCTGGGAGATGCGCCGGATCCGGCGCTGGCGAGATCGCTCTCGGCGGAGACGCAGGTGACGAAGGAGACGCCGCCAACGTTTCTGTTCGCGACGACGGATGACGATGTTGTTCCGGTGATGAACAGCGTGATGTTTTATGCTGCGCTGGTGAAGGCGGGGGTGCCGGTCGAGATGCACCTGTTTCAGCATGGGGCTCATGGTGTGGGATTGGCGGCGGCGAACCCGGAGTTGAGTGTGTGGCCGGATCTTCTGATGCAGTGGATGCGGGAGCGTGGGTATGGGGCGGCGAAGGCGGACAGCGCGGCGAGGTGAAGGCGTGACGATTGGGGAGCTTGAGGCGGCGGATGCGAGTGCGTTCGAGGGAGCGCTGCTGGCGTTGTGGTGGGATGCGAGAGGCGATTGGGAGCGGGCGCATCAGGTCGCGCAGGAGATCGAGACTGGGGACTCCGCGTGGGTGCATGCCTACCTCCATCGCAAGGAGGGCGAGGCGGGGAATGCGGCGTATTGGTACCGGCGTGCAGGCCGGCCAGTCGAGGCGGGCGACCTGCACGCGGAGTGGGAGCGAGTGGTCCAGGAGCTGCTTCAGCGCTGAGATTAGGGGCTGAGTGTTTCGGGTTAGCGGAGGTAGCTGTCCTGGCCGTCGATCCAGTCCTGCCGGGGCGGGGCGAAGATGTCGAAGTCGATGGTATCTTCAAGGGCCTCGGCGGAGTGTGGGACGTTTGCGGGGATGACGAGAATCTCTCCGGCGTGGACGATGTGGCTTTCGCCGGGGAGGTTGAAGCGGAGGGCGCCCTCAAGGATAAAGGCGATCTGCTCGTTGGGGTGGGAGTGCTCGGGGACGATGCAGCCTTTGCGGAGGACGATGCGGGCGAGCATAGACTGTTGCCCGTTGACGAACTGACGGGTGAGCAGGGGGTTGAGCTGCTCGGGGGTGATGGAACTCCAGCTGTGGAGGGAGGGCCTGGGCGAGGCTTGTGGCGCGGTCTGGGAGACGGACCGGGAGCCAGTCTGGCCTTCGGTTTGGGACATGGTTGGTGCCTTTCATGGATCGGTTGCGGAGCAGGGGATAAGCGAAATTGTCGCTTTGGTTTGGGAAGCGGCTTGTGTAGAGTAAGGCCATCAGGGAAGACAAATCAGCGGCATGCAGGCGAATTTGCCGGGCATGTTTTCTACAGCAGATCTCCGCCGGTGTAGCGGCACCGCCGATCTATCGGTGTATCTATTTTGGACTTCTTTAGACGGGGCGGTTGCGATATGCGGTTTCCTATCATCAAGGTCATTCTCGCTCTTCTTCTGGCGCTCGGCTGTGGAGGGTTTGCCGTGGGGCAGATGCCAGCGGCGGTGCAGACGGACCGGGTGGCGGCGCTGGAGAGGCAGGCGGGTGACAATGCGGCTGCGATCGCGGCGGCGCAGACGGCGGGCGACAACGCGTGGATGCTGGTGAGTTCGGCGCTGGTGCTGATGATGAGCGGGCCGGGGCTGGCGCTGTTCTATAGCGGCCTGGTGCGGAAGAAGAACGTGCTCGGGACGATGATGCAGACCTTCGCGATGATGGCGGTCATCACGGTGCTGTGGGCTCTGGTGACGTATTCGCTGGCGTTTGGGGATGGCGGAAGTTTCATCGGCGGGCTGCACAATGTGTTTCTGCAGGGTGTAGGTCTGACGCCGGACAAAGATTACGCGGCGACGATTCCGCTGCAGACGTTCATGGTGTATCAGTTGATGTTCGCGATCATTACGCCGGCTCTGATTACGGGAGCATTTGCTGAGCGGATGAAATTTTCGGCCATGTTGGTCTTTCTCGTGCTGTGGGCAATTTTCGTGTACAGCCCGATGGCGCACATGGTGTGGGGCAAGCATGGTCTGCTGAACGCGACGTTGGGCGGCCGCTTCCCGACGCTCGACTTTGCGGGTGGGACGGTGGTGCATGTGACGTCGGGGGTGTCGGCGCTGGTGACGGCGTTGTATCTCGGGAAGCGGGTCGGGTACCCGAAGGTGCCAATGCCGCCGCACTCGGTCGTTCTGAGCTTTATCGGGGCGTGCCTGCTTTGGGTGGGCTGGTTCGGGTTCAATGCCGGATCGGCGCTGGGCGCGGGTACGCTGGCGACATCGGCTTTTGTGTCGACGCACTTTGGAGCGGCGGCCGCGGCGATCGGATGGGGCGGAGCGGAGTGGATCCGGCAGGGAAAGGTTTCGGCGCTGGGGGCGATCTCGGGATGCGTCGCGGGGCTAGTGGCGATTACGCCAGCGGCGGGGTTTGTGACGCCGATGTCGGCGCTGTGGATCGGTCTACTCGCAGGCGTATTTTGCTATTCGATGGTGGTGAAGGTGAAGGCGATATTCGGGTATGACGATTCGCTGGACGCGTTTGGCGTGCATGGCGCGGGTGGGACTCTGGGAGCTCTGCTGACGGGCGTGTTCGCGAACAGCGCAGTTAATCCGATCTTCGGGGCGGGCAAAGCGACGGGCTTTCTTGAAGGCAACCACCACCAGATCGTGAACCAGGCGATAGGGGTGGCGATTGCATGGGGACTCTCGATGGCGGGTACGGTGTTGCTGCTGTTTGCGGTAGACAAGACGATCGGTCTGCGGGTGAGCGAGGATGAGGAGCGCGAGGGCCTTGATCTGACGCAGCACGGGGAAGAGGGTTACGATTGGGCGCACTAAATTGGGGCGTCGAGAAGCGGGTCCATTCGCTTGGCTCAGGATGACACCAAAGACGCAAATGCAAGAGCGAGGCAAGGCGGAGAAGAACGAGGAAGGACTGAGGTATGCAGAAGATTGAGGCTGTGATTCAGCCATCGAAGCTCGACGCGGTAAAGGATGCGCTGGTGGAGATTGGCATCGCGGGAATGACGATCATCGAGGCGCGAGGGCACGGGCGGCAGAAGGGGCATACGGAGTATTACCGGGGACGGGAGTACTCGGTCGACCTGCTGCCAAAGGTGAAGCTGGAGATGGTGGTTACGGACGAGATGCTGGAGCGGGCGATCCAGGCGATTACGACGGCGGCGCGGACGGGCAAGATCGGCGACGGAAAGATCTTTGTGTCGAGGATTGACGAGGCTATTCGCATTCGGAACGACGAACGCGGGGAGATTGCGCTTTAGCGGAACGTATTCGAGGCGGGCGAATGCAGGGGAGCGACGACGAAGACCTATGCGGACGATACCAGGGGACGATGCTGGATCTCTGGTATGCGTTTGACCGGGGCGGACCGACGGTTGGGGCGTTGGGGGAGAGGGCGGCCGCGGTGGACGCCCTGGTGCGATCTCTCTGGGCTCAGGTGAACACCGGGCCGAGTGCTGGGAAGGAGCGATCGCAGGGAGGGATCGCGCTGGTTGCAGTGGGTGGGTATGGGAGGCGGCAGCTGTTTCCGCATTCCGATATCGACCTGATGTTTCTTCTGGACGCGAAGGTGGCGGAGAAGGACGCGAAGGATGCGATCCGGCGGATGAGCCAGGAGATGTGGGACTGCGGGATGCGGGTCTCGCCGATGACGCGAAAGCTGGCGGAGTGCGAGCGCTTCGATCCCGAGAACGCGGAGTTCACGCTGGCGCTGATGGATGAGCGGATGGTGACGGGGGATCCGGGCGTGGAGCGGCGGTTGCGGGAGGAGGTGCTTCCGAAGCTGCTGGGGAAGGAGCGTCACGCCATCGTGAGGCGGTTGCTAGACATTACGCGGGCGCGGCATATGAAGTACGGCGGAACGCTCTTCCACCTGGAGCCGAACGTGAAGGACTGCCCGGGTGGTCTTCGGGACGTGCATGTGTGTGGGTGGCTAAAGGCGCTGCGGGGCGACGGGATTCGAACGGCAAAGAAGGGCTCGGAGGAAGCGGGGGATAAGGAGGGGTTGGATAGGGGGCGGACTGCCGAGGACAGGGAGTTCGAGGAGGCGGCAGAGTTTCTGATGCTGGTGCGGAGTTTTCTGCATTACCGGCACGAGCGCGACGACAATACGCTGGACTGGCAGGCGCAGGACCGGGCGGCGGAGGTTGCGGTTGGACTCCCGGACGATGCGGGCGGGGCGCGAAGGGTGGATGCGGCGTACTGGATGCGGGTGTACTTCCGGCAGGCGCGGAGTGTGGAGCGGGCGGTGATGCAGCGGATGGCGGAGGCACAGGCGACGAGGTCCACAGGAAAGCTGAGGGGCTTGCGAGCAGGGTGGAAGCCGGGGAAGGGTGGCGCGGCGGCGCGAGTGGGGTACACCGTAGAGGCTGGGACGGTGAAGCTGAACGACGCTGCCGGAGGTGGAGGTGACCCGGCGACGGATCCGCATGTGGTGCTGGAGATGTTTGCGGAGATGGCGCGGGTGGAGCTGCTGCTGGGGGTGGGGGCGGAGGCGCGTATATCGCAAGGGCTTCCGGTGCTGTCGGCGAATCTGGAGGAGGGGCCTGCGCTCTGGAACGGCTTTCGGCGAATTTTGAAAGGCGTGAGAGCGGGGGCGGCGCTGCGGTGGATGCATGCTTTGGGGCTGCTGGACCTGCTGATTCCGGAGTTTCACGGGATCGACGCCCTTGTGATTCGCGATGCGTACCACCGGTACACGGTGGACGAGCACACGTTTGTGCTGATCGATACGCTGCATGGGCTCGATACCGCGCCGAGTGGAGGTGTAGGCGAGTGGGCTGGGCGGTTTGCGCCGGTGCTGCGAGATCTGCCGCATGCGGATCTGCTGTACCTGGCGGCTCTGCTGCATGACACGGGGAAGGGACGGGACACGGGCGACCATGCGGTCGAGAGTGCGCGGATGGCGGAAAACGTTCTGGCTCGGCTAGAGCTTGAATCGTACGAGGCAGGGTTGGTGTTGAAGCTCATCCGAAATCACCTGGAGATGTCGGCGGCGCTGCGGCGGGACATCTTCGACGCGGAGACGGTGCGCACGTTCGCGGGAAAGGTGGGAACGCCCGAGGCGCTGCGGATGCTGACGTTGTTTACGTATGCGGATTTGAATGCGGTGCATCCTGACGCTCTGACGCCGTGGAAGGCGGAGAACCTTTGGCGGCTGTATATCGCGACGTCGAACTATCTCGATCGCAGTGTGGATGAGGAGCGAGTCGGAAAGAGGGAGACGGAGCTGGTGGAGCGGGTGGCTTCTACGCTGCCGGGACAGACGGCGGGGGTGGCCGCGTTTTTGGAGGGGTTTCCGGAGCGGTATGTGCGGACGCGGACGACGGAGCAGGTGCGAACACATTTTCTGATGGCGACCCGATTTGCGGAGGACGCGGTGCAGTTGAATTTTCGCTATTCGGCGGGTGTGAGCGAGCTGAGTCTGGTGACAAGGGACAGACCGCAGCTGTTCGCTACGGTGGCGGGAGTGCTGGCGGCGTGGGGGATGAATATTGTGACGGCGGATGCGTTTTCGAACCGGCAGGGTGTGGTGGTGGACAGCTTCCGGTTTACGGATGAGTTCCGGACGCTTGAGCTAAATGAATCGGAGCGAGGACGGTTTGTGACGAGCGCGCACGATGTAGTTGCCGGGATCGCCTCGATTGAGAAGCTGTTGAGCGGGCGAAAGCGAGGCAGGCGGAGGGCGGCCAAGGTGCAGAGGGAGCCCGTGATCTCGTTCAACGAGGAAGCGTCGTCTCACAGTACGCTGATCGAGGTGTCAGCGGAGGACACGCCGGGGCTGCTGCGAGCACTGAGTCTGACGCTGGCGGCGCGAGGATGCAATATAGAAGTGGCGCTGGTGGACACGGAGGGGGAGATGGCGATCGATGTGTTCTACGTCACGCGAAATGGGTCGAAGCTGGAGCGGGCGGAGCGGGCCGATCTTCGGAAGGCGCTGCTGGAGGCCGTTGCGGAGAATGCACGGTAAGGGATGGAGAGTCGGCCTGATGGGAGTCGTGATGCTGGGGGCTGCGGGTGCGGGTGCGGGTGAGGCGATTGGAGCTCCGCCGCATCCGGCAAGCTGTTCCCGAGCGGTTTTGGAGGGCGAGGTCCGGGCGGGGCAGGAGTTTCGGAAGAGGTTTGAGGGTGGGCTGGACTTTGTGCTGGAGCCGATTGCTTCGGGATGGGTCGTGCGCGTGCTGCCGACAGGAGGGAGCCGGCCGGCCTTGGACTATGCGGGGATCGCCACGCCGCCGTACCGGTCGGTGTCGCCGCTGCTGGTGAGTACGGACTTCAGCTTCAGGGCGCAGGATGCTGTGGGTTGGAATCCCCGGCGCTTCCGGTATGCCGTGGATGAGCGAGCGTTTGGGGCGCTGGAGGCGGTCTATGCGCGGTTGACGGGCGCGAAGACGGCATCCGTGGCGGATGAGGAGGCTCTGGCAGAGCTGGTATCGGGTCAGCCGGAGGGTGTGCTCGAGATTCTGGATGCGAGTCTGGCTCCGGGGACGGCTGATCAGACCAGGGCGGCAGGGCTCGTGGCCTCGCACTTTGAGACCACGGCGCACCGGATCGAGCAACCTGAGGGGGGAAGGGCGACGGGGCTGGGAAGGATCGGGTGGATGCGATTTCGTGTGAAGTTAGAGATGCGACCTGGAGTGGGGGCTGTGCGTGGTGTGAAGGTGGAGCGATATGCCTGTGGGCGAGGGTAGAACGAAGGCATTTAGAGCGTTGAGGATTTATACTTAGTTCATGAATACCGGCGAAAACGAGAACACAAGCAACGGGCGCCCGACGGGGGTTCCGCAGGCGGGGGATCGTTATTTTTTCGGCAACCTGGAGAGCTTCGGGAAGAATCGCGAGAAGGTAACCGAGGTGAGCTGGGGGTATGACCAGCCCGAGGGTATCGTGCTTGCGTCGCTGGATGCGGCGGTTAACTGGGTTCGAAAGAACTCAGTGTGGCCGATGACGTTTGGTTTGGCGTGCTGCGCAATCGAGATGATGTCGATGGGTGGGTCGCGGTACGACATTGCACGCTTTGGGGCGGAGGTCTTTCGGCCATCCCCGCGACAGAGCGACCTGATGATCATTGCCGGGCGGGTCTCGCAGAAGATGGCTCCTGTCATTCGGCGGCTGTATGAGCAGATGCCGGAGCCGAAGTGGGTGATCTCGATGGGGGCATGCGCGACTTCAGGCGGCGTGTTCAACAACTATGCTCTGCTGCAAGGTGTGAACCAGATTATTCCAGTAGACATTTACGTCCCGGGATGCCCGCCCAGGCCTGAACAGCTGCTGTATGCGATTACGCTGTTGCAGGAGAAGATCCAGGCTGAGCGTGGGACGTTGCGGAGAACGCTGAACCTGGATAGGTGGCTGCCAAGCTTCGGGTAGATAGCTGGTAGCCGTGGGATAGCTGCTACAGGAGTAACCAGAAGCAGCTCCGGGCGCGGTCTGCGGGCGCGATTTGGGGGCGCGACTTGAGTCTGGACGTCTTTAAGGCAGGCCTGGGAAGAGCGCGGTTGTGTACTTCCAAGGTTCGCCGGCCCTGTTGATTTCTCGTGAACTGATGATAATGACGGAAGCCGAAGATTCTGCGTTGCCCTGCGCAATTTCTTCTTATGCGCGGCTGCAACTGCGGTATTCTTTATAGAATCAAAGAACAACATATTCAGTACAAAGGTCTCTCATACAAAAGCTTGAATTTCAGCGGAGGAAGCAGAATGGTTTATCGCCCGTTTTCCAGTCTTGGCCGGTTCGTACTGGCTGCATGTGCAGTCACCCTAGGTGCGGGTAGCCTGGGCGCACAGACTGCGCCCAGCACGTCCGCCCCTGCAGGGCCCAACCCTTCCCGTGTGGACATCTTCACTGGATATTCGTACTACGGCGCGCATGGTCAGCTAAAGCCCGCTGGCGTCAGCTACTCGTCGGTAGACCTGGGGGCTGCCGGAAGCGCGGCCTACTATTTCAACAAATATGTTGGCGCTGAGCTGCAGTTTACGGCTCACCCGGACGGAAAGAATGACGGTCTGTACTTCGGCTCAGCTGGACCGATCTTCCGGGCGCCGATGGAGAACTTTACGGTATTTGCGCATGCTCTGGCTGGTGGTGCCCGCGTGGGTGGGCCGAATAACAGCGGAAGGCCGTTTTACCATGAGCCTTATATGTGGGGACCTACACTTGCAGTGGGTGGCGGCATGGATTACGATCTGCCATTTTTGAGCCACCGTTTCTCGCTGCGTTTGTTTGAGGCTGATTACCGGTATTTTCATGAGGATTACGGTCCGTTCGTCGGAATTCCCACCGGCGGAGTTCTTGGTGGACGAGCCAACGTTGGCGCGGCTGAGCTGAGCAGCGGAATTGTGACCCATTTCGGAAACATCATTCCGCCGCCTCCAGTTACCTACAGCTGCGTAGCTTCGCCGGCGACGGCATTTCCGGGCGACCCGATCACAATAACGGGAACGGCTCTGAACCTGAACCCGAAGAAGACGGCTGCTTACACCTGGACCACCGATGGAGGCACGATCTCCGCGACGTCCAACACGGCGAACATCGACACCAAGACCGCGCAGCCTGGCTCGTTCACTGCGAAAGGTCATGTGACGGAGGGCAACAAGCCCGGACAGATGGCGGATTGCACCGCTGCCTATACGGTCAAGGCATTTGAGCCACCGACCATCAGCTGCTCGGGGAACCCCTCTACTGTGAACCCCGGCGACTCTTCGACGATCACGGCAAATGGTGTGAGCCCGCAGAACCGTCCGCTCACCTACAGCTACAGCGCGACCGCAGGATCGGTCAGCGGCAGCAATTCGACTGCAACCCTCACGACGACCGGAGCCGCCCCTGGGACGATCACGGTGACCTGCAACGTAGTTGACGACAAGGGCCAGACTGCCTCGTCGACGACGACCGTAACGGTGAACGCACCTGCACCGCCGCCGGCGCCGACTACCAGCAACCTGTGCTCGATCAACTTCGAACGTGACGCACGTCGTCCGGCTCGCGTTGACAACGAAGCAAAGGCTTGCCTCGACGACATTTCGCTCAACCTGCAGCGCACCTCGGACGCGAAGCTTGCGATCGTCGGTAACGCGGCGGGCGGAGAGAAGACAGGCAGCAAGCTGGCTGCAGAGCGTGCCGTCAACACGAAGGACTACCTGGTGAAGGAGAAGGGCATCGATGCCTCACGCGTCTCGGCTTATACCGGAACGACGGACGGCAAGACGGTGACCACCACCCTTATCCCGGCGGGCGCAACGATGGACAGCACCGGCATCACAGCAGTGGATGAATCCGCCGTCAAGGTTCAGCCGCGCAAGGCGCTTCCTGCTGGTCGTCGCCGCCACCACAAGAAGTAGCAACACAGAAGCGAAAAGCACAAAGGCTGACTGGGATCTCCCAGTCAGCCTTTGTCTTGCAACACTATGAGCAGCCGGTGGCTGTACCTTGTTTCCTCACATGAAGGCTCTGAAGCTCCGATGAAGATGTGGAAAGTGAAAAGTATCTGCCGGTATCAACTGCAACTTCTGTTTTTCTGGATTCTTTTCTGTCTCTTGCTGCAGCGGGCGACCGCTGCCGACTGGTTACCATTTGGACCATACGGCGGAGATGCGCGATCGTTCGCGGCCGATCCGAAAGATCCGAAGCACCTGTACCTGGGAACCACGAACGGATGGATGTACGAGTCCCAGGATGGAGGAAGTTCCTGGAAGCGACTGGCTCGCGTGGGGGAGCGGGACGATCTGGTCCTCGACCACATTCAAGTGGATCATGCTGATCCGAAGCATCTGCTGGCGGGTATGTGGGTGCTCGGCCACGCGGATGGAGGTTTGTTTCAGAGCAGGGATGAGGGCAAGAGCTGGAGCGAGGTCGCGGACCTGAAGGGGCAGTCGGTGCGATCTTTGGCGGAAGCAATGTCCGACGCGAAGATCTTTGTTGCGGGGACACTTGAGGGCGTGTATCGGTCGACGGACGGCGGAGATCATTGGAAGCTGATCAGTCCGGAGGGAAGCAAAGAGATTCACGAGGTCGAGTCGGTGGCGATCGATCCCAAAGATCCTTCGATCATTTACGTGGGAACGTGGCACCTGCCGTGGAAGACCTCCGATGGAGGCGAGCACTGGAACAATATCAAGGAAGGAGTGATCGACGACTCCGACGTGTTCTCGATCATTCTGGATCCCGAGGATCCGAAGGTAGTTTATGCGAGCGCCTGCTCCGGAATTTACAAAAGCGATAACGGTGGAGACAAGTTTCAGAAGGTGCAGGGAATCCCATCCACAGCCCGGAGGACGCGGGTGCTGATGCAAGATCCTAAGGAACTCGAGATCGTATATGCGGGCACAACCGAGGGACTGTTTCGAACCAGCGATGCGGGTAAGGGATGGACAAGGACGACCGGACCAGAGGTGATCGTGAACGATGTGTTTGTCGATCCTTCCAATACGAAGCACGTTCTTCTGGCTACCGATCGCGGCGGCGTTCTCGTCAGTGAGGATGGAGGTTCCAGCTTTCAACCTTCGAATACCGGGTTCACCGTAAGGCAGGTGGCGAGCTACGTCGCGGACTCCCGATCGCCCTCGACGGTGTACATCAGCGTGCTTAACGATAAAGGCTGGGGCGGAGTCTTCGAGAGCAAGGATGGAAGCCTGAGTTGGGTGCAGCAGAGCACGGGGCTGGGTGGACGGGATGTGTTCAGTCTTGGGCAGGCGTCGGATGGAACGGTGATCGCCGGTTCAAATCATGGGATCTTCCGTTTGAAGGATTCTATCTGGAGCAGGGTGACGGACGTCGATCTTACGGTCACGCCCGCTGCGGAAAAGACAACGCCGGTCACCTCCAAGAGGGTCAAGGTCCCGCAGAAGGGCAGACGGGGTGGAAGGACATCGGCCAAGAGAGCATCGGGAGAGACGGATAGGGGTGCGGGAACTGCTCATGCAGCGCCGAGTCCTCGCGGAAAGGTCACGGCTCCGAAGGAGGCCTTCGATGGCAGCACCTTTTCAATCGCGACGGTAGGAGACAAGATGTATGCGGCGACTTCGCGGGGCTTGCTGCGCAGCGGAACTGCCGGGGAGAGTTGGAAGGCGATCTTCGGGGAGGAGGCGCAGAGTGCCCAGTTTGTGGCGGGGGAGGGCTCGCTGATCGCGGCAGCGACACTGCATGCCATCGTGAGATCGACGGATGGCGGAGCCACGTGGGCCGAGGCCGCGCTTCCCCAGGGACTGACGCAGATCACGGCGATGACGGTTGATGACTCGGGTCATATCTGGGTGGGTGGACGGGAGGGGGTCTGGATCTCTCCCGACGGTGGTGCGAGCTGGACGACCGTGAAAGGTCTTTTCGTGCAGGACGCGAGCGACATCTTCTTCGACCGCGCGGCGAAGCGGATATACCTTGCGGCGAACAAGTCGACTCACCTAACCTACATGGTGCAGCTACCGGAACTCACGGTCCGCTTCTGGGATACAGGGTGGTATCTCAGGTTCGTTCGGCCTATGGGCGACCACCTGGTGGGTGCGACGCTGTTCGATGGGATGGTTGTGCAGCCGCGAATGGTGGACTCGCTCGAGGCGAAGCCGATGCAGTGACCTGGCACTAGATGGGGGTAGACCGGTGCGGCGTAGAATCGTGGTATGAGCCTCCTTCCCTCCATCCAGCGTGCGCGACACGGTTTCCAGACGGAGGACGCTCGACTTGAGCCGATCGCCAAGAAGGTGGTGGCTGGGGAGCGTCTGAGCTTTGATGATGGTGTGACGCTCTACCGGAGCGGGGACATCCTTGCCGTGGGATGGCTGGCGAATCTGGTGCGCGAGCGGCTTCACGGAGACGTGACGTATTTCAACGTGAATCGGCATATCAATCCGACGAACGTCTGTGTGGCGTCGTGCCGGCTCTGCGCGTTTGGAAAGAAGAAGGGCGAGGCTGGTACGTACACGATGGCTCTTGAGGAAGCGTGGGCGACTGCGGCTTCGGGATACACGGAGGCGGTCACGGAGTTTCACATTGTCGGTGGGCTGCATCCCGATCTACCGTTTGGATACTTCATGGATCTGGTGCGGGGATTGAAGGAACGATTCCCGAAGGTTCATGTCAAAGCGTTCACGATGGTGGAGGTGGCGTTCCTGGCGAAGCGTGGAAAGATGTCCATCCTGGAGACGCTGCAGCAGATGAAGGCTGCGGGCGTGGACTCGATGCCGGGTGGCGGGGCGGAGATTTTTGCGGATCGGGTGCGGCATATCATCTGCGACCACAAGATCGACGGGGGGGAGTGGCTGGAGACGGCCCGGATGGCGCACCAGAGTGGGTTGCAATCGAACGCGACGATGCTTTACGGCCATATCGAAAACGAAGAGGATCGCGTGGATCATCTGCTGAAGCTGCGTGCGGTTCAGGATGAGACCGGGGGATTTCAGACCTTTATTCCTCTGGCGTTTCATCCGGACCATACGGTTCTTGAGCACCTTCCGCGGACGACGGGCATGCTGGACATCAAGCAGATCGCGGTTGGCCGGTTGCTTCTCGACAACTTTTCGCATGTAAAGGCGTACTGGCAGATGATGACGGCCAAGATTGCGCAAATCGCGCTGCGTTTTGGTGCGGATGATATTGACGGTACGGTGATCGAAGAGAAGATTTATCACGATGCTGGGGCGACGACTCCGCAGGGTATGCGCCGGGCGGATCTGATCCGCTTGATCACGGAGGCGGGTAGAGTTCCGTTCGAGCGCGACACGATGTATCGGGCTGTGACTCGCAGTGAAGATACGTTCACTGTCGCGGTTTAGCGCGTTCCATTCATAGAAGCCGGACACCTCCCAAGATGTTGCATGTGGAGTTGGAGAGATCCACGCTGGTCCGGTCGACTCGAGCATCAAGGAACCGATTTGGGGAACTTGCGTACCTGTTGACAGGTTAGTCCGGAGCGTGAAAGGTTGAATACATTCACGAGAATATTGGGTAGAGTCCGGGTGACAGGGGCGCAGCCCCGGAGGCCGGTTTTCTACTTCAGACGAGTTCGATTTACTTCAGAGAACGACGCGCAGGGGCGAAGATCCGTGTGCCGGTTCGGCTGATCTCTTACCCGCCAGGCATGGCCAGCGGCGAAGTACTACTTTGGGAGGATCTATGAAAGGCTCTGCTGCATTCCACCTCAGAGTTCTGTGCATTGCCATTTTGCTGGTAAGCGGGCTGACACTAGCCCGAGCTCAATCCACCGCGACCCTGGGAGGAACGGTAACGGATCCATCGGGCGCAGTGATCCCGCGGGCCGTGGTGACAATTCGCTCTATCGAGACCGGTGTGGAGCGCACGACGGTGAGCGATGATGCTGGCAGCTACACGGCCCCCTCACTTCAGCCGGGCGACTACAAAGTATCGGTGGCCGCCGCCGGTTTCAGCAACTATGTCGTGGAGAGACTGACTCTGCAGGTGGACGCGCATTTGACGGTCAATGCGAAGCTCGGCCTCGAGAGCGCGGGCACGACGGTGCAGGTGGAAGGCGTGCCGCCGCAGATCGAGACGCAGACGATGACGGTGGGGCAGGTTATCGATCGCCAGACGGTGCAGGAGATTCCGCTGAATGGACGTCACTTCCTCGACCTAACGGTGCTCACACCCGGTGGTGTGGTGGCGCCTACGGCTGGGAGCCTTACGGGCGCGAGCAGGGGCCTTGGTGCGAACTCGTTCATTACCGCCGGCAATCGAGAGGATTCGGTCAACTTTCAAATAAACGGCGTGAACTTGAACGACATGAGCCAGAACCAGATCACGTTTCAACCCTCGATTAACACGACCTCCGAGTTCAAAATCGACAATTCCACGTTCAGTGCCGAGTACGGCAGGAGTTCTGGGTCGATCGTAAACGTGAGCACACGATCGGGAACGAATGCATTTCACGGGGAGGTGTTCGACTACTTCCGCAATGAAGCTCTTGACGCGCGAAATTATTTCAACCGGGGCGCTCCCTTCGTGACCGGAGCGGCGGCGCGGAAGGCACCTTTGAAGCGCAACAACTTCGGGGTTGCGGTTGGGGGACCAATCTGGCGCGACCACACTTTCTTCTTCTTCAGCTACGAGGGGCTGCGACAGCACCAGGGCGTGCTGCAGAACAGCAACGTGTTTTCCCCGGCGCAGCGCCAAGCGATCATCGCGGCCGGAAAACCTGCGGCGAATGCGCTTCTGGCGCTAGTGCCGATCGGGAACGATGCGCCGCAGACCCACTACACACAGTTCACACCCGGGCCGGTAAAGATCGATCAATACACCGGGGACGTGCTGCATCAGTTTAGTCAAAGGGACCAGCTCCACGGTTTCTATGCGATCCAGAATGATGTGCGAACGGAGCCTGCTTTGCAAGGCGATACGATTCCGGGCTTTGGGGATCACCGTGCCGCGCGCCGACAGGTGCTGACTCTGAACGAGACGCATGTGTTCAGCCCGACGGTCGTGAACGAAGCGCGGCTTGGGTTTAACCGTATTGCGATTACCTTCCTTCCAAATACGCTGTTGAACCCAAACGACTTTCACATAAGCGATGGCATCAACACGGCAGCAGGCATACCGCAGATCACGGTTTCGGATCTGGGTCTGACGTTTGGGGGTCCCAGCGGATTTCCGCAAGGGCGCACCGATACCTTCGGGGTCTTCTCGGATACGGCGACGTACCTGCGCGGCAAGCACAGCATCAAGTTCGGAGGAGAGTTTCGGCGGTTTCTTGGAGCGAACTCGAACGGGGATATTGGCGCCATCACGTACGCGAGCACGTTGGGCAACTTCGCGAACGACACGGCAACTGGCTTCAGCATTCAGCCCACGGTCTTCAGCAACCGCATTTACGTGAATGCCGCGGGTGCTTTTGTGCAGGACAACTTCAAGCTGAATGAGCGCTTGACGCTGGAGTATGGATTCCGGTTCGAGTGGAACGGAACCCCGACCGAGGGGAAGAATCGGATCGCCATCTTCGACCCATCGACGGTATCGCTGATCCAGGTGGGAACGAATGGCGTTGGCTCTGCTTACAAGCAGAACTATAACTATGAGCCTCGGCTCGGATTCGCATACGATGTGTTCGGCACGGGCCGGACGGTGCTGCGGGGCGGATATGGCTACATGGCGGACCAGCCAGTTTCGGGAACGATTGGCGGTGTGACGTCGAACGCGCCGTTCAGCTCGTCAGTCTCGTACAGCAACGCATCCGCACCGATTCCGGTGGGTAGCCTGTTAGCGTCGGCCCTGACGAACGGCCTGGCGATCGGATCGGTCAACCCGAACTTTCGCAATGCTTACACCCAAACCTACAACCTGAACGTGCAGCAGCAGCTGCCTGGTGGGATTGTGACTTCGCTCGGCTACTACGGATCTGTCGGTCGTCATCTGCGAGCGAGAACCAACCGGAATCAGCCGGTCAATGGTGGCGCGCGACCGTATCTCAAGTTGTCGGCGACGAGCCCAATTGCGCGGGGTGCGGCTTCGAACTCCAATATTGCAGAGGTAAACAGCGTGGGCTCGTCGAGCTACAACGCGATGTGGCTTACGGCTACGAAGAACGCGGGGCATGGGATCCAGCTCAACATGACCTACGACTTTTCGAAGTCGCTCGATACGAACTCGCTGGGATCCCAGGGTGGGTACACGTTTCAAGACAGCAACAATCCGGGGAACAACTATGGGCCATCGGACTTCGACACGCGGCACCACTACTCCGCGACGGCGATCTACGATGTGCCATTCAAGGGGAACCGATTGGTAGAGGGTTTCCGGCTATCAACGATTGTGCAGTACCAGACCGGCAATCCGGTTAATCTGACCTACAACGCTTCGACCTACACGGGGGTTGCGGGTGTAATTCGTCCGAACCTGGTTGGCCCGATTGTGACAAAGAAGGAACAGACTGGAATCACAAATGTGTCGTTCATTCGATCGACCGTTTGCCCGGTCACAACTTCGACCGTGCCGGCTGCTAACTGCAGCTTCCAGAACCCGGCGGTTCTGGTTGCCGCTCCGACGCCAACGAATCCGGCGGCAACAAGGACAGTGTTTACAGGGCTCGGCAACATGTCCCGGAATAAGATCTTCGGACCTGGATTTGCAGATGTTGACATCTCGGGCGAGAAGGACACGAAGATCACAGAGCGGCTTACGTTCAAGCTCCGAGCTGATGCGTTTGATATCCTCAATCACCCGAACTTTGGACAGCCATCTGGAAACACGACCTCTTCGAGCTTCGGTCAGATCTCGTCGACGCGGTTTGCCACGAGTGATGGCGGGTCGTCGCGACAGCTGCAGATCTCGGGCAAGCTCCTCTTCTAGGGACGTTGCAAGTCGCGCCTCGCCACTTGTTGACGGGGCGCATTTTTGTGCCTGTAGCCGGCTCGAAATGGGGGGCGAAGATCTTGGATAAGGTGGTGCTTCGGCGGTATGGGCCAGCGGATCTCCAGCCGATGTTCGAGATGGATGTGATCTGTTTTCCCGAGCCGTTTCGATTTGATCTGAGGTCGATGAGGCGGTTTGCCGAGGTTTCTAACGCGATCGTTGTGGTGGCGGAGCGTGTTGAGGATTCTTCGATTAGGGGCCTGGTGGGGTTCGTGATCGTGCATGTGGAACGGACTTCTGATGGCCGCCGGGGGTATGTGGTGACTCTGGACGTCTCGCCCGCGCAGCGCCGGGAGGGGGTTGCGGGGCGGCTGATGACGGAGGCAGAGGCGCTTAGCAGGAGCGTGGGAGCGCGGCGCATGGAGTTAGAGGTGCACACCGGCAACGACGGGGCGATCCGGTTCTACGAGCGACAAGGATACGAACGAATTGGCGTACGTGCGGGTTTTTACGGCATGGCGGGTGGAATTTCGCTCGATGCGTACACCTATGGCAAGGAGCTAAACGAGGTTTGAGACGTCAGCGCTTACCGAAGACGTCTCCCATGCGACGGATCTGAGCGCCTACACCGCGGAGCTTCTCTTCGAAGCGCTCATAGCCGCGGTCGAGGTGGTAGACGCGGTCCAGGATGGTTTCGCCGTCCGCGACCAGGGCTGCAAGGACGAGGGAGGCGGAGGCGCGGAGGTCGGAGCACATGACGGCGGCCGATTGGAGCTCAGACCGGCCGCGGACAGTGGCGGAGCGTCCATTGACCGTGATATTCGCGCCCATGCGATTGAGTTCCTGCACATGCATGAAGCGGTTTTCAAAGATGTTTTCGGTGACGATGGTCGTGCCCTCCGTCTGGGTCGCGAGGGCCATGAACTGAGCCTGCATGTCGGTGGGGAAGCCGGGGTATTCCTCGGTTGAGATGTCGGCAGCTTTGAGGGAGCCGCCGGAGCGAACGCGGACGTTGTCGTCACCAATGTCGATGCGGACGCCGCACCGTTCGAGTTTGGCCAGAAGCGCGCCGAGGTGGGCGGGGTTGCAGCAGTCGACATTGAGATCTCCTCCGGTGATGGCTCCGGCAAGAAGGAACGTGCCAGCTTCGATCCGGTCAGGATTGATTCTGTAACGGGCGCCGTGAAGCTTGGCGACGCCTTGGACGCGAATGGTGGAGGTGCCGGCACCCTCTATTTTGGCGCCCATCGCGACCAGCAGGGAAGCGAGGTCAGTGACCTCGGGCTCGCGGGCGCAGTTCTCGAAGAGGGTTTCGCCCTCGGCGAGGGTGGCGGCCATGAGGAGGTCTTCGGTGCCGGTGACGGTGATTTTGTCGAAGACGATGTGCGCGCCCTTTAGGGGACTCTGGCCGTTGTTAGGGGCGCGGGCTTCGAGGTAGCCGTGCTCCTGAGTGACGGTGGCACCCATGGATTCGAGGCCCTTGATGTGGAGGTCGATGGGGCGGCCCCCAATGGCGCAGCCGCCAGGCATGGCGACACGGGCGATGCCGGTGCGGGCGATCAGCGGGCCAAGGACGAGCGAGCTGGCTCGCATGGTCTTGACGATCTCATACTTGGCGACCGGGTCGGAGAGGACCGCGCAGCGGATGTGCGTGCGGTGCTGGGCGCGGCCGTAGCCGAGTTCGACCTCCGCACCCATGCTGGCGAGGAGTTTACGCTCCGTCTCGATATCCCGGACCTGGGGGATGTTTTCGAGGACGACCTCCTCCTCAGTGAGGATGGCGGCGGCCATGCAGGGGAGGGCGGAGTTCTTCGCACCGGAGACTTTGATGGTGCCGAGAAGTGGGTTGCCGCCGCGTACTACGAACTTGTCCATGTGATCTAGTTTACGGACAGGATGAGAGATAACGGGTGCTGAGGTTGGTGCGGGCGAGGAGCAAGGGTGTACCCCCCCCCGGCAATCGCCGCAAAATCTTGAAAACATGTGACTTAGCTAGCCCGTGTGCGGCAAAGTATTCCATTCAGGAGGTTTATAGGCAAAGTCTTCTATTATTTAGGTTTACGGTCCGGTTCCTCAGGGCCAGGTGCCTTGTTGGTGGTTGGGTGCCTGCATGTTTGAAACATCTCTAGTTTAGATGTTTTGTGACGGGGGACGCGCCAGCCATATTGCTTTTAGTACCTGCTGGTTACATGGAAGGGGCGCTTGACAGGAGATGGTGGACTCACCCGCTCGGCTTCCTGTCCTCAGTTCGATACGTGGAATAGGAGACGGTAAGTGGTGGCTTAGCGGTAGGGAAGCGGGTCCGCTGCGCTCAGGATGACAAACAAGAGGGCAAGTTCAAAAGCAGGTTCCTCGCTGCGCTCGGAATGGAAGAAAGAAGGGCGTGAGGCGAGGGCGGACGTGAAGATGAGCGACATCTTGAGGTAGGGAAGCGGGTCCGTTCGCCGCGCTCAGGATGACAAACAAGAGGGCAAGTTCAAAAGCAGGTTCCTCGCTGCGCTCGGAATGGAAGAAAGAAGGGCGTGAGGCGAGGGCGGACGCGAAGGGGGTAGCCGAAATACCAGATCTAGGGGCGAAGTTTAGTGGGTTGCGCTGGCGTGGGGGAGAAATGGAGGGAGGTAGAAGCGGAGGAACGAGTCGGACTCGGAGTGGAGGCAGACCTGGGCGTTGGGGGAGCCGGGGGTCTCGCGGGTGTAGCCCTGGCGGTCGACCTCGAGATGGAGGGGGGTGACGGGGCACTGCTTCGGGTCGAGGGCGAAGGCGACGGCCACGGCGTCAAACATGGTGGGTGTGGATTGCCTTGTCTCGGCGGACCACTGCTGATAGAGCAGGGCCATAGCGTCGGTGAGGGGGGTGGCCTCGGTAAAGAGCAGATGGCGTGGGCCCTCCCCGAGCTTGATCTGGGTCGAGTCGAGCGGCATGACGTAGAGGGGGATCCCGGAGCTGAAGACGGCCTGGGCAGCGCGGATGTCCATGAGGATGTTGTATTCGGGGTCGGGCGGATTGAGGAGCAGGGGAGCGCGATCATCATAGCCGAGATGGACGGAGCCGCCCATGATGACGATGCGCTTGAGCCTCCTGAAGGTCACGGGATCGCGGGCGAGGGCAGCGGCGAGGTTGGTCTCGGGAGCGATGGCGATCAGGGTGATCTCTCCGGGGTTCTTGCGGATCTGGTCCAGGAGGAAGTCTACTGCGCCGGGGTGGGGAGACTCCGGTTGCCGCCGGGCCCAGGCTGCCTGGGAGAAGGCGCCTTCTTTTGGTCCGTGCCGCTCGATGCCGACAGCGAGGGGAATGTCGCTGTGGCCTGTCTCATGCAAGAGGCGGTCGAGGAGGCGAGCACGGAGTCTGGTGTCTCCCCAGGCGGACGTGATGCCCAGGATTTTGACCTCCGGGCTGTTGAGAGCGAGGCCAACTGCGAAGACGTCGTCGATGTCGTCGCCGATGTCAGTGTCGATAATCATCTTTTGGGGGTGCTGGTTTGCCTGAGCCGCGAGGTTATGGGTCATGGGCAGCAAGAACAGCAAACAAGTCGCGACACGCTTCATGCGGGTGCCTCTCTTTCAGCATTGAGTATGAGCTGTTGGGAGCCGATGGTGCCACGGCGAAGGACGGCCATTGCATCCGTGGCTTCGCTCTTGGGATGAGCGGGCGGAGGTGGTTCGAGTCTGCGGTAGAGAAGCGGGTCCGTTCGCTTTGCTCAGGATGACAACAAGAAGGCAAGAGCGAAAGCGGGTGCGGGGTCCTTCGCTTCGCTCCAGGGTGACAGCAAAAGAGCGGAAGCAGGTTCCCCGCTGCGCTCGGAATGGAAGAAAGAAGGCGATGAGGCGAGGAGAGAGAGCGGAGGAGAAAGGAGGACGTGAGGGGAGGCGGGCGGAGCGTGATTTTAGTTTGCGGAAGGGAGGGGGACCGCTCGTTTCACTGAGGACAAAAGGCCAGGGGCGAAAGCAGGTTCCTTGCTGCGCTCGGAATGGAAGAGAGAAGGGCGTGGGGCCGCAGAGAGAAGGGCGGCTGCTTTTCAGAGTTCGAGGCGGGAGTCGTCGATGGCGAGGCGGACGTTGCCGTCCGACTTGGTGAGTCGGCGGACGGCCTCCATCTTGTCGACGCTGGCCTTGAGCATGACTACGGCGATGGGGATGGATTTGCCAGCGGACTTAATGGTGCGGATGGCGGTGTCGCGGTCGATGCTGCAGACCTTCATAAGGACGCGGATGCCGCGTTCGACGAGTTTCTCATTCTTCATGTGCACGTTGACCATGAGGTTCTCGTAGACGTAGCCGAGGCGGGTCATGGCGCCGGTGGTGATCATGTTGAGGATCATCTTCTGGGCGCTGGAGGCTTTCATGCGGGTGGAGCCGGAGATGACCTCGGCGCCGACTTCAGCGACGATGGTGGTGTCGGCTACCTGGGAGAGTTCGGTCTTGTGGTTGCAGGTGATGGCGGCGGTTTTGGCACCCCGGGCTCGGGCGTACTCGACGGCACCGACGACGTAAGGGGTGCGGCCGCTGGCGGAGACGCCGATGACGATGTCCTTGCGGGTGGGCCTGCGGCGGGCGATGTCACGCTGGCCGAGTTCTGGGGAGTCCTCGTTGACATCGGAGGCTGAAGCGAGGGCCTTGGGGCCGCCCGCCATGATGTATTGAACCTGAGACGGAGCGGTCGAAAACGTAGGGGGGCACTCGGAGGAATCGAGTGAGGCGATGCGGCCCGAGGAGCCGGCGCCGACATAGATGAGGCGACCGCCATCGCGGAGGGAACGGGCGACAGTGTCGATGACAATGGCGATTTCAGGCAACGCCTTTTTGACCGCGGCCGCGATCTTGGCATCCTCCTGATTGATGATGCGCGCGATCTCCAGAGCTGACTTTGTGTCCAGACCTTCGGAGGCGACATTCGCAGTCTCCGTGGTAAGTTCCTGGAGGCCGGATGAGCTGCGGTTGCCGTTCTTTGGAGGAGGCACCTGCTCAAGCATGGTGATAGAGGCCATAATCTTCCTGCTACTTTCTGCTCTAGTGATTCTACCTTACGAGCGTTGCGCTTTTCGTAAAACCCGCCATGGGCCTATCTTGACCGCCCCCTCAGGTGAGCGCACATAAAATCTTTTTCGTAAGATGCAGACTGCATTCAGATCGTTTCGATGGCGAGCTGGCGCCAGGGCTGCCGCGAGGCGCGGTAAGATGCTCGCAATGATGCGATGCGGGATCGGGACATACCGGCTGGTACTGACGGCGGCGTTTGGCCTATACAGCTTCTGCGCGGGAGGAGAGCCGGTCGTGGCGCAGGGTGCTGCAGCAGATCACTCGGCCAACCAGGGGCAGAAGACGGATGCCGCGCTGCTGGGGCGTCTTGAGAGTCTCGTCAAGGTTCATCGTGGCCATGTGGCTCTGTATGCGGAGCAGATCAATACCGGGATGCGGGTCGCGATTGGCGCGGACACGCCAGTGCAGACGGCTTCTGTGATCAAGCTGACTATTCTGTTCGAGGCGATGGAACAGGTGCGGGCCGGGAAGGCTCACTGGGAGGACAGGCTGGCGCTGGATAAAGGGGATGCGGTCAGCGGGTCGGGTGTGTTGATGTTCTTCGATACGCCGCTGACTCTGACGTTGAAAGATGTGCTGACGATGATGGTGATTGTGAGCGACAATACGGCGACGAACCTGGCGATCGACCGGCTTGGCCTCGATGCGGTGAATGCCCGGATTGCCTGGATGGGGCTGAAGGACACGCATCTGTATAAGAAGATCATGAAGCCGGCGACTGGTCCGATGCCGGCGGATCAGCCGAAGTTTGGACTGGGCAAGACGACGGCGCGGGAGATGGCGACGGTGATGGAGCGGATCACGCGGTGTCAGATGGCGGGGCAGGGAGAGGTTGCCGGAGAGGCGAACGCGGCGCGGGATCGAGCTATCTGCGAGGTGGCGCTGAAGATGCTGCGAAACCAGATCTACCGGACGACGATTCCGAGGTATCTGGAGACGCTGGATTCGACGGAGACGGGATCTGGGATTGCGAGCAAAACCGGGAGCCTGGACGCGGTGCGGGCCGATGTGGCGATTGTGGCGGGGAAGAGCGGACCGATGGTGATCTCGATCTTTACGTACGGGAATGCGGACCAGGGGTGGACGGTCGATAACGAGGGAGAGGTGATGGTTGCGCGGCTGGCGAAGGAGATCGTTACAACGTGGTCCCCGGCAGGGATCGACGGGAAGATGCTGGTGCCAGGGCTGGGGCTTATGTCTGATGGAGCGAACGTCCGTGGTTCTGGAGCGTCTGAATGAGTGTGAATGATAAGGATCGCGGAACGGGATTGGAGGGCGAGCCGGAGGTCGTGGCCCCTGCCGCTCAAGGACCTACGGCAGGTGGGAAGGGCGGGCCTGCGCCGGCGGCAGGGGGCGGGATGCGATCGTGGCTGCGCGATACGGCGGTGTCGATCATCGTCTCGGCGTTCATTATCGTGTTTCTGTATCAGCCCGTGCGGGTGGAAGGGACGAGCATGCTGCCGATGCTCGAGGACCAGGACCGGCTGTTCATCAACAAGATGGCATATCGGGTGGGCGAGATCCATCGCGGGGATGTGGTGGTTTTTCTGTATCCACGGGATCACCAGAAGAGCTATATCAAGCGGGTGATCGCGGTTCCGGGGGACGATCTGCGGATCGACCATGGGCGGGTCTACGTGAACGGGGCCCGGGTGGAGGAGCGGTATGTTCCGTCGCGGTACGCGGATGACCGGTCGGAGGCGGAGATGGTGATCCCGCAGCATTCGTACTTCGTGATGGGGGATCACCGGTCGATTTCGAGCGACAGCCGGGATTTCGGGACGGTCGACCGCGCGTTGGTCTATGGCAAGGCCGCGTTTGTGTATTGGCCGATCGACCAGGCCGGCGTAGTGCGATAAACGGGCTGCTCGCGTCTGGATGTGGGCGACGTTAGCGGGTTCCTTTGGCGTTCCTGATTATTTCGAAGAAGGACGCCGGGTCCAGGCTGGCGCCCCCGACGAGGGCCCCGTCAACGTCTTCGAGGCAGCAGAGACTCTGGGCGTTGTCGGGCTTGACGGAGCCTCCGTAGAGAACGCGAGTTGTCCGCGCGAGATCACTGCCGAGGGTTTCGGCGATGGAGCGGCGGATCAGCTTGTGGGCGTCTTCGGCGATCTCAGGCGTGGCGGTGCGGCCGGTGCCGATGGCCCAGACCGGCTCATAGGCGAAGACGATTGGGGAAGCGTCGGCGGGATGGATGCCATCGAGGGCTATGGAGACCTGAAGCTGGAGGACGTTGGCGGTGCTGCCGGACTCGCGTTCGGCGAGGTGCTCGCCAACGCAGACGATGGGAATGAGGCTGTGGGTGAGGGCGGACTTGAGCTTGAGGTTGACGGTGGTATCGGTCTCGTTGAAGTACTGTCGGCGTTCCGAGTGCCCGATCAGGACGTAGTCGCAGCCGAGAGCGAGGAGCATGGTGGGCGAGGTTTCGCCGGTGTAGGCGCCTGCATCGAGCCAGTGCATGTTCTGGGCGCCGATGGCGATGCTTGTGCCCCGGGCGGCCTGGACGGCGGCGGGAAGGGATGTGGTGGGCGGGAAGAGGACGGCTTCGGCGGGGCTGTCGGGCGGGAGCAGAGACTTGAAGGTCTGGATAAAGGAGGTGGATTCCTCGGGGGTCTTGTACATCTTCCAGTTGGCGGCGAACAGGTGCTGGCGCATGGGTGTCCAGTATTCCATGTTGGCTGACTGCGGGAAAGTCTTGGGCTGGCGGCGGAGATATATTCGTCAGGAATGAGTCATGAGTCATGAGTCATGAGCAGTGAGCAATGAGTGAGGCGTGAGATTCGTCAGCAATGAGTAACGAGCGGTGAGCAATGAGTGAGGCGAGAATCTCGTCACCAATGAGTCATGAGCAGTGAGTCATGAGTGAGGTGGGGCGGTGAAGGACTTTCGGGATTTGGAGGTTTGGAAGAAGGCGCATATGGTGGCGCTCGAGACGTATCGGGCTACTCGCAAGCTGCCGAGCAGCGAGGGTTTCGGGATGACCTATCAGCTTCGGAGGGCGGCAACCAGTGTTGCGAGCAAGATTGCCGAGGGTTGTGGGAGGGACAGCAATGTGGAGTTCGGTATTGAGTTGCGGAGGGCGAAGGCGGCTTCGTCTGAACTTGAATACCTGCTTCTGCTGGCGCGCGACCTGGAGTACTTTGGCGCCGAGGAGCACGAGCACTTGACGGAGCAGGTGGTCGAGGTGCGGAAGATCATCTCCGGCCTGCTGCGAAAGCTATAAATTATTTGTCCGTGAGGGCAGCTACGCCGGGGAGGGTTTTGCCCTCGAGGAATTCAAGGGAGGCGCCGCCGCCGGTGGAGATGTGGGTGATCTTGTCGGTGACGCCGGACTTCTGGATGGCGGAGACGGAATCTCCGCCGCCGACGATGGTGGTGGCGTGGTCGTTGGCGGCTACGGCGTGGGCGATGGCGTTGGTGCCGTGGGCAAAGGCTGGGATTTCAAAGACGCCCATAGGGCCGTTCCAGACGACGGTGCTGGCATCCGCGATGGCTTCAGAGAAGAGCTTGATGGATTCGGGGCCGATGTCGAGGGCCATCTTGTCCGCGGGAAAGGGGCTGGTGCCCGAGAAGGTTTCGGTCCTGGCGTCGGCGGCGAATTTGTCGGCAAGGATGTGATCGACGGGGAGGAGAAAGCGGACGTGCTTCTGCTCGGCTTTTTTGAGGGCGGCTTTGGCTACGTCGATCTTGTCGGTTTCGACGAGCGATTTTCCGGTGGTCTGGCCTTGCGCGTTGAGGAAGGTGTAGGCCATGGCGCCGCCGATGATGACCGTGTCGGCCTTGTCGAGCAGGTGGTCGATGACTTCGATCTTGTCGGAGACCTTGGCGCCACCGATGATGGCGACGAAGGGCTTGATGGGATCGGTGACGGCCTTTCCGAGGTACTGGAGTTCCTTCTCAAGGAGGAGGCCGGCGGCGGACTGCTTGACGTGGTGCGTGATGCCTTCGGTAGAGGCGTGGGCGCGGTGGGCGCTGCCAAAGGCGTCGTTGACGTAGAGGTCGCAGAGGCTGGCGAGCTGCTGGGCAAAGGCGGGGTCGTTGGCTTCCTCTTCCGGGTGGAAGCGAAGGTTTTCGAGGAGAAGGGTCTGGCCGGACTCGAGCTGAGTGGAGAGCTCGGCGGCGATTTCGCCGACGCAATCGGGGGAGAAGGCGACGTTTTCACTTTCGCCGAGGACGTGATCGAGAAGTTCGCGGAGGCGGTCGACGACGGGGCGGAGGCTCATGGTATCGACGCGCTTACCCTTGGGCCGGCCGAGGTGGGAGCAGAGGATGACCTTGGCTTTGTGGCGAAGGGCGTACTCGATGGTGGGGATGGTCTCGCGGATGCGGGTGTCGTCGGTGATCTCGCGGCCGTCGCTCGACAGGGGAACGTTGAAGTCGACGCGGATGAGGACGCGCTTGTGGGCGAGATCGAGGTCGCGGATGGAGAGCTTGGGCATGAGGTTGAGGATAAATGAGTGGCGCGGTTCGGAGAGAGGGAGGGGACTCCTTGGCGGATGGTTTGGGTAGAGAAGCGGGTCCGTTCGCTACGCTCAGGATGACAAAGCAAAGGACAAAAGCAGGTTCCTCGCTGCGCTCGGAATGGAAGAAAGAAGGGCCAGGTGAGGCAAGGGCGAGCGCAAGGGCGGGGTGAGGCGAGGGCGAGGTGAGGCGAGGGCAGGGGCGGGGTGAGGCAAGGGCGAGGGCGGAGCGGGTGAGGCAAGGGCGAGGCAGGTTAGGGCTTGGCGGTAGAGAAGCGGGTCCGTTCGCTTCGCTCAGGATGACAATAAACAAAGAGCACCCACCTTAGCGACGATGAGACTGTCGCTAAGATGAGGCCCCTGGAGCTGGAGGTGTTCTAGAGCTTGATGGTGACGGCCTTGGTTTCGGTGTAGTTGTTGAGGGCTTCCGCGCCCATCTCGCGGCCCCAACCGGACTGTTTATATCCGCCGAAGGGGAGGGCGGCGTCGAAGACGTTGTGGCAGTTGATCCAGATGGTGCCGGCGCGGATGCGACGGGCCATCTTGTGGGCGGCGGAGAGGTCGCGGGTCCAGACGCTGGCGGCGAGGCCGTAGATGGTGTCGTTAGCCTGGGCGGCGAGCTGGTCGAGGTCGGCGTCGCTGGAGAACTTCTGGGCGACAACCACGGGACCGAAGATTTGCCGCCGGTACCGATGGTTGCTCCTTGTTCGCGGCCGCTGGCGATGTAGCCGGTAACCTTTTCGAACTGCTCCTGGGAGACCAGCGGGCCCATCTCGGTGGAGGGGTCGAGGCCGGGGCCGATCTTCATCTTTTGAGCGATGGAGCCCATGCCTTCGAGGACCTGGTCGAAGACGCTCTCGTGGGCGAAGAGGCGGGAGCCGGCGCAGCAGGCCTGGCCCTGATTGAAGAAGATGGCGGAGGCGGCGCCAGCGATGGCGGAGTCCATGTCGGCATCGGGGAAGATGATGGCGGGCGATTTACCGCCGAGTTCGAGGGTGACCTTTTTGAGGTTGCCGGTGGCGGCGATGGCGATGAGTTTGCCGACCTCGGTCGATCCGGTGAAGGCGACCTTGTCGACGAGCGGGTGGGCGGCGAGTGGGGCGCCGCAGGGCTCGCCGAAGCCGGTGAGGATATTGACGACGCCGGGGGGGAAGCCGGCCTCGACGATGAGCTGGGCGAGACGGAGGCCACTGAGGGGGGTCTGCTCGGCGAGCTTGAGAACGACGGTGCAGCCGGTGGAGAGGGCGGGACCGAGCTTCCAGGCGGCCATGAGCAGGGGGAAGTTCCAGGAGATGATCTGGGCGACGACACCGATGGGCTCGCGGGTGCTGTAGGTGAAGAAGTCGTTACCGGCGGAGAGGGGAATGGTGGACCCGAGGGTCTTGGTGGTCCAGCCGGCCATGTAGCGGAAGAGGTCGGCGGCGAGGGGAATATCTGCAACGCGGGCGACGGAGACGGGCTTGCCGTTATCAAGCGATTCGAGTTCGGCGAGCTCTTCGGTGTGCTGCTCGATGAGCTGCCAAGTTTCCAGAGAAGCTGCCCGCGCTTAGAGGGGCTCATGGCGGGCCACGGGCCGGAGTCGAAGGCGCGGCGGGCGGCCTGGACGGCGCGGTCTACGTCAACGTAGTCGGCCTCGGGAACCTGGCAGATCTCTTCGCCGGTGGCAGGATCGTATACGGGGAAGGTCTTGCCGCTGGCTGCGGTGACGAATCGGCCGTCAATGAGCATGCGGTGGGAGCTGGAGGTGAAGTCTGCGGTGAGGGCGCCGAGGCGGGGGTCGAGAGCGGCGGTGGCCATGGGGGATCCTCTGTTCTGGCTGGGGGGACGACGCGTAGAGCGGCGTGCGATGGCCCGATGCTCAGCCGGCGAAACGATACCACCGGGCGCGGAGGTTTGTCGCGGGGAGAGGAAACGGCAGCGTTAGGAGAGCAGAGAAGGGGGAGGTTGCAACTGCGTCGGAGAAAGGGCTCTAGCGTCAGCTTTGGCGTCTTTCTGGACGGCGTACTCGTCGAGGAGGACGGAGATGAGGGCGGCGGTGGGGACAGCGACGAGAGCTCCGACGATGCCGGCGAGGGAGGTTCCGACGAGCAGGGCGACAAGGACGGTGATGCCCATGAGATTCACGCTCGACCGCATGATGCGGGGCGTCAGAATGGCATTCTCTATGTTGATGTAGACGGCGTAGAAGATGAGGACGCCGGCCATTTTGGTCCAGGAGTCCAGTGCAGCGACACCCGCGGCAGCGATGATGGTGATGACTCCGCCGGCAATAGGGATGAGGTTGAGCAGGCCCATGAGGACGCCAAGGAGGATGGCGTAGCGGACATGCAGCGCCATGAACACGACGGTGCTGCAGACTCCGAGGATCAGCATAAGGAGGCCCTGGCCGAGGAGCCATTTGCTCATCTTGTGCTCGGCTACTTTGAGGGTGCGGTCGAGGCGGGTACGCGCCTCCAGGGGAAAGAGGCTGAGGAAGAAGCCGTAGACGTGTTCGCCTTCGAGCATGAAGTAGATGGAGAGGAAGACGGCGGTGAGGATATCGAACAGGTGGGCGAGCCAGTTGGGAAGAGAGGTAAAGAGGTAGGTGGCGCTTGCGGCAAAGGCGGTTTGCGCCTTCCGGGCGACCTCATCGACGCCGATCTTATCGGCCATGGGAAAGCGTTTAAAGCTGGCGACCAGAAGGGGAATGCGCGCGGGAATGTCGACGATGAAGGAGCGGAGATCGCGGACAACAGGTGGGAAGGCTATGGCGAAGAAAAGGACGAGCGAGAGGATGACGGCGCCTAGAAGAAGGAGGATAGCGAGGCCTCGGGACATGGGGCGCCCGCGGACCTTAAGCTTCATGATCCAGGTGACGATGGGGAAGAGGACAACGGCGAAGAGCGCGCTGACGTAGAGGATCTCGAGTTCTTTGAGGAGATGCCAGGCGAGAAAGAGGCCGATGAGCAGGCCGAAGAAGAAGGCGATGTGGCCGCGGGTGACGTTGCGGCTGCGCTCGGTGTCTTCGATCAAGAGTGGATCATTGGATGCTAGGGATGGCAGGTGGTGCTCCTTCAAAGGTGCAAGAGGTATGCCCTCTAGGATGCCGATGGCGGAGGATGGTTGGGGGCGAAAAGGTGTTCAGGCGGATTTAGCTATGGCGCCAAGCAGAAGGGGAACTGTCTCTTCCGGGCTCAGGGCAGAGGTTTCGACGGTGATCCGGGCCATGCGACGGTAGAGGGGGTGGCGGAGGTTGAAGCGCGCCTGAGCTGTGGCGGAGTCGCGGAGGTTCGGGCGGTCGGCGTCGCGGGCAGATGCACCGGCTCCTGGGTTGAGGGCCTGGAGCATGCAGCGGTCGAAGAGTGTGGCGAAGGGGGCATCGAGGAAGATGGTGAGGGTGCCGGGGGTCTGCTCAAGGAGGAGGCGATTCGTGAGGGTCTCGGGAGCTCCGCCGCCGAGGGCGAGGACGAGTTGCGGCTGGCGGAGGGCACTGGCGAGGGCGGAGGATTCGAGACGGCGGAAGTGGGGCTCGCCGTGGCGCTCGAACAGATCTGGGATGGTGGCGCCGGCGCGGGCTTCGAGGTGAGCGTCCAGATCGAGGAAGGTCCATTGGAGGTGCGTCGCGAGCATGCGGCCAACGGTTGATTTTCCCGCGCCCATGAAGCCGGTGAGAACGATGCGGCGGACGGAAGGCGGAAGAGAGGGAGCGATCTGGGGAGGGGCCACACCGGCGGCCTCGATCGAGATGGTCTTCATGCGGTCTCCAGATTCGGGGTTTCTATCGATGGTCATCGTCATTTGGCTGGGATTCGTGGTGTCTGTTGGAAGTGGTGTCTGGTACAAAGGAAAACCGCGACCCTTGGAGGTCGCGGCTGAGGTGGGGTGGATTCTCTTCTGATGCTACCCAGAGATAGACAGACCCGCCTCGGCCGCTGGTGGCCACCAGTAGCAATAAGAAAATCGGACGGTCTGGGCGTGCATCTTCATCCTGGGTGAGAGTACATCGGGGAGACATGGGTTGCAAGTGATTTGCCGGGCGTGGGCCGAAGGAGGGTTCGTGGCAGGGATCTCCGCTTGACGGGGACAGCCTTGACAGAAAAGCCCGCTGGTTTGGCGGGCTCTTTGCGGATGTTGCCTCAAAACGGAGATGATTCGTCTAGAAGGGGCGCTCTACTCGGGTTCTTCGCCGGACGCCGCAATTTTTAGTTTGCTCTGGATGTTGCTCCAGACGTTGTCGCTGGGGGTCTCTTCGGCGGGATCGAGCAGATGCTTGGCGGTCTCGGCGATGTATTCCAAGTCGCGGACGAGGGCAGCGCAGGTGGGATTCTGCTGCAGGAACCTTTGCAGGCTTGGGTCATCCGAGACCCGTCCGTCGCCGTTTGCGAAGAGGTCGGGGAGGCGGTGCTCGAACTCAGCGGCCGTCATGTTCTCGAAGCTGGCAAGATTGTTCTTCACTGCAGGACCTCTTTGCTTACCTGGACGGAATGTGCGGCCTGTCCGGATTGGCGGAGGAGTTCGCGGAGTTTCAGACGGGCCTTGTGGAGTTGCGATTTGGAGTTTCCGGTGGAGCACTCAAGCATGGTTGCGATCTCGTTGTGCTCGAAGCCCTCGACGTCATGCAGAACGAAGACCATGCGGTATCCGGGAGGGAGCGAGGTGACGGCGCGTTCGAGGGCGACGCGGTCGACAGATCCGGCGAGCTGTGGATCGCGAGATCCGAAATCGCGCTTTGGCGCGTCTTCTTCGGAAGGGTTGATGGTCTCTTCGAGAGAGACGAGTTGCAGACCTTTTTTGCGCAGATGCATGAGCACAAGGTTGACGGTGAGACGGTGAAGCCAGGTGGAAAAGGCGGACTCGCCGCGGAAGCTGCCGATCTTTCGGAAGAGATGGAGGAAGGCCTCCTGAGTCATGTCCTCGGCTTCAGAGACATTGCCGAGCATGCGAAGACAGAGGGTGTACACGCGTCGTTTATGAAGGGCATAGAGCTTGGAGAAGGCCTCGGCGTCACCGGCTTTGGCGCTCTCAATGGCTTCGGCTTCACCGACAATAGGGGGATTGCGTTTGAACAGAGCTGGAGTAGGTTTGGTTGCACTCATAATTGGACCTTGGACTTGCATGGCGGCCATCTCCGGAAATCGTGCGTTCAAATCCATTCCCGGCTCGTTGCCGCTGATTCAGCCTATCGCAAACGGACCTCCCCTGCTTGGGATGTTGAGAGAGGCGAGAGATGCCTGGGATCTGGAGGGTCCGAATGGGTCCAAGAAGCGCGAGCGCGGCCTCGTTCAGGAACCGATAAAGCGGGCGTACATTGTGCGGGCGAGCGCAATGTCGGTGGTGCCGGTTACCAAGGCGCGGCCGTCGTTGAAGAGGGTGAATGTGAGCGGACCTCGACGAAAGCGGAGGAGGAGATCGTTGGCTCGGAGGTCCTCGATGTCGGTCTGGCGGGAGAGGCGGGTGTGCATGGCGCGGAGGTCTACGGGGCGGCTGTGTTCGTGGATCTGAACAGAGTTTCTGCCGCAAAGAGTGATGTGCGGGCGGCCCTCCCCGGCCAGGTGAGCGAACGTTCGATCTCCGCAGACGGCGCAGGCGGGATTGGGTGTGGAGGTGGAGATCTCGCTTCGGTCCAGAGCGGCGGAGCTGGTGAGGTTCCACAGGTTGAAAGAGATGAGGGTGCGGCGAAGAAGATGGGGCTGGCCCGTAAGCAGCTTCAGAGCTTCCGTGACCTGGATGGAGGCGGCGAGATTGACGGCGGTAGAGAGAATGCCGGAGTTGTCGCAGGTCTCGACGGGTCCGGTGGGCGGCTTGGGAAAGAGGCAGGCGAGGCAGGCAGTGGGCTGCCAGGGAGCGCCGGCGCGGGTGGGCGACGGAACCTCTTCCCCTGGCCTGCGCGGGAGGATGTTCATGGTGGTGGCGTACGCGCCGATGGCGGCGGCATAGATCCAGGGTTTTCCCTGCTGGACGGCGAAGTCGTTGATGAGGTAGCGAGTCTCGAAGTTGTCGGTGGCGTCGAGGATCAGGTCCGCAGCCGAGAGAAGATCGTGGATGTTGGCGGGAACGAGATCCACGGTGTGGGCGTGGACGCGGACGGTCGAGTTGAAGAGGTGGATCTTGCGGCGGGCGGCCTCGGCCTTGGGAAGGGAAGAGAGGGCGTCGGCCTCGTCGAAGAGGATCTGCCGCTGGAGGTTGGAGAATTCCACAAAGTCGCGGTCGATGAGGGTGAGGGTGCCTACGCCGGCGCGGGCTAGGAGAGAGGCAGAGGCGGCACCGGTCGCGCCCAAGCCGACGATCGCAACGTGGGCCTGGGCGAGCAGACGCTGCCCGTCGACCCCGATGCCCGGGAAGAGGATCTGGCGGGAGTAGCGATCGGCTTCGTCGAGGGCGGGGGATGGTTCCGGTGGGGGAGTGGTGGAGCCGAGGTGTTGGTTGACGGGGGGCATAAGGCTTTCTTTAGTATAAGAAGGGGACTGTGTGGCTGCAGCGACCGCAGCATGGATTCCGGCATCTTAGAGGATTGGGTAGCGGCAGTGGCTGGTCGATGCGCGATGGCGATAAGGAGTTGATCTCAGGAGCCGTGTGCGGGGTGATTCGACTGAGCCGGATAGAGGATCAGGAGTGAGATTTTGCGGTTCGGTAAGGCTTTCCGGGTTATTAACCTGTCTGTTGCTGGCCCGGGTGATGGGCGCGCAGGGTATCCCCGCGCCCTCCCAGGGAGCGAGTGGAGCGACGGCGGGGCAGGGAGCGGCGGGTGTCCAGAGCCCGGCAGCCTTTCCGCAGGCCTCCCAGACGCAATTGCCGGGAACCCGCACCACCAACCGCGCTCCAATTGATGATCTGGCAGGGCTGAGTCCAACTGGGCTGAGCACGTCGATCTGGCAATGGAGAGGGTTACTGGTCGACAAGATCTTGTTTCAGGGCGTGACGTTCGGGGCGAAGGAGACTTTACCGAACGAGTTGAGCCAGAAGGCTGGCCAGCCGCTCGATCCTGACAAGGTTCGTGAGAGCACGCGGCGGCTGTTTGCGAGCGGACGGTACCGCGACATTACGATACGCGGCATCCGGAATGGAAACAGTGTGACGCTGATCTATGCGGGAGCGGCGCGCTTCTACGTTGGCCGGGTGACGATCGAAGGCGTCAAGAGCGAGCGTCTGACCTCGCTGCTGGAGTTCGCGACCAAATTGGAGCCGGGGACCGCGTTTTCAGATCCCGCCGTTCCTGTGGGCGAGACGGCGATCAAACAGACACTGGCCCAGAACGGATATTTCGAGCCGACAGTGAAGTCAGGGACAGCCAAGCACGATGACCAGCAGTTGATGGACGTGACTTACACGGTCAATATCGGCAAGCAAGCCCGTGTAGGGGATGTGACCGTGGCCGGGCAGGATCCGGGGCTGACGGTGAAGGATTTCCGGAAGAAAGGAAAGCTAAAACGGCGCAGCAAGGTGAACCGGGACACGACAAGCAATGCGCTGACGAATCTGCGCGCGGTGTACCAGAAAAGAGACCGGCTCGAGGGAACGATTCTGTTGGACAAGCAGACCTATGAGGCACCGAAGAAGGAGTTGGATTATGCCTTCCAAGCGAATCAGGGGCCGGTGGTGAAGGTGCTGATCGAGGGTGCCAAGGTCTCAAACAGCAGGCTGCATCTGCTGGTGCCGGTCTTTGAAGAGGGCACGGTCGATAACGACCTGCTGAACGAAGGAACGCACAATATCAAGGACTTCCTGCAGCAGCAGGGGTATTTCGACGCTGAGGTGAGCGTGAAGGTGATCGGAGAGGACACGCCCTCCGAGCGCATTCTTTACAGCGTCGATAAGAACGTGAAGCACAAGGTGGCCGGGGTGGACTTCAGCGGCAACAAGTACTTCAACGACGACACGCTGCGGGAGCGCATCAGGGTGCAGAAATCGGACGCCTACCAGCGCAGCGGGCGTTACAGCCAGGGTTTGATAGCGAGCGACGTGAGTTCGATCGAGTCGATCTACCGGGCGAACGGATTCAGCCATGCGAAGGTGACGCCCAAGGTTACGGATACGGATGAGAACACGAGTGGGAAGCCGCTGAAGCTGGCGCTCATCAACGTGACCTATGCGGTCGAAGAGGGTCCGCAGCAGACTTTCGGGGCGGTGAATCTCGCGGGGGTCGACGCGGCCCGGGAAGAGGAGGTGAAGAGGCTGTTGAATGTGCAGTCGGGCCAGCCTTTTTCTCTGATTACGCTGTCGGGTGATCGTGATGCGGTTCTGGGTTACTTCGTCAGCCGAGGATTCGACCAGGCCAGGGTTGAGATCAAGCAGCAGGTGCAGAGCGCCGATGCTACGAAGACGGACGTGACGTTGAACGTTGTTGAGGGCCAGCAGGTCTTCGTCAACAAGGTGCTGCTGTCCGGGTTGAAGCATACGAAGGGCAAGGTGGTGGATGGACAGATCCTGGTGCATCCGGGCGACCCGCTGGACCAGTCTGCGCTGCTGGCGACACAGAGAAATCTCTACAACCTGGCGCTGTTCAACGAGGTGGTGGCGGCGGTGCAGAATCCGACGGGGGAGGCACCGGAGAAGAACGTGTTGGTGCAGTTGACTGAGGCGCGGCGCTGGGACGTGACGTATGGCTTCGGCTTTGAGGCGGAGACGGGCCGGCCCAGCCGCGGAAAGATCTCCGAGGCTTCAAGGATCCAACTGGGGTTGCCGCCTGATGCCCAGTTCGGGCAGAACGGGAAGACGGGCGTAAGTCCACGGGTTTCGGTGGACGTGTCGCGGATCAATTTCCGTGGAACGCAGCAATCTCTGACGCTGCACGGGACCTATGGTTTGCTCGAGAAGGTGGCTACGCTGAGCTTTCAAAACCCAGATCTGCTGGGGAACCCGAACCTTACGGCGCAGGTCTCTGGCGGATACACGAATGTGCAGAACATCAGCACCTTCGCAGCGTCGACCTTGCAGGGCGATTTCCGTGTGACCCAAAAGGTAAAACGAACCGACACGTTCATCTACGATTTTCAGTACCGGCGGGTGAAGGTGGATCCGAACAGCTTGCAGGTTTCGGCGAACCTGATCCCTCTGCTAAGCCAACCGGTGCGCGTCGGAGGGCCGGGAGTGACCTGGTTTCACGACCGCAGGTCGCCGAGCCCGCTCGATGCGACCAAGGGGTGGTACACGTCCATACAGGAATTTCTGGCTTCGTCTAAGTTCGGATCGCAGACGGATTTTAACAAGATCGATGGGACGAACTCGACCTACTACTCGTTTGGGAAGAGCAAGCGGCGGTACACGTTTGCACGAAACACACGCATTGGTTTTGAGAAGGATTTCGGCGTGAATCCGAATGCCGGGACGCCCACAGCACCGGCAGTGTCCTCCTGCGTTGGTGATTTACTGAATACGAATGCAAGCTGCTCGCCGGTGCCTCTGCCGGAGCGGTTGTATGCAGGCGGCGCTACCTCGCATCGGGGCTTCTCGATCAACGGAGCGGGCCCCCGAGACCTGCAGACGGGCTACCCGGTTGGTGGACAGGCTGTGTTTGTCAACAGTCTGGAGCTGCGGTTGCCAGCGCCGGTGCTTCCGGTGGTAGGGAGCAGTGTGAACTTCGTGGTCTTCCACGATATGGGAAATGTGTTCCAGCATCCGGCGGACCTGTTCCCCAGTTTTGCCCGGTTCCACCAGCCGAACTCTGACACATGCAAGAACGTTTCGGGATCGATTGGAACGTGCAACTTCAACTATTTCTCCCATGCTGTCGGTCTTGGCGCGCGATACAACACGCCAGTCGGGCCCATTCGTGCCGACTTCAGTTACAATCTGAACCCGCCCATATATCCGGTGATCTATGACTTCAATAACAATCCACCGTACGTGGGGCAGGCGAGCCACTTCAACTTCTTCTTCAGCATTGGACAGAGCTTCTAAATGATCGAAGACGGCAATAACGCGAAGTTGGGGATGGCGTTGACCATGGCGATGCTTCTGGCGGGAGCGCCGCAGACGCGCGCGCAGGCTCCCGGAGCCGCGGTGACCCCGACGGCCGAGAGCGCACAACCTTTGAAGCTCTCTTCCCAAAGCGCCCTGCCACAGGGCGGAGATGGGACGGTTATCGACAGGGTTGTCGCGATCGTGAATGGCGATGTGGTGCTCGAAAGCGATGTGCAGGAGGAGCAGCGATTTGCGGTGTTTCAACCATTGTCTGAGCCGGCGGGCGGGTTTTCGCGTCCGAGAGCGGTGGAGCGGCTGGTTAACCGGGATCTGATTCTTCAGCAACTGAAGGTTCAGCCGCAGACCCCGGTAACGGACAAGGAGCTCGACACCCAGCTCCTGCAGTTGCGGAACGAGCTCCCGGTGTGCAGGACGGAGCACTGCGAGACCGACGAGGGATGGCAGAAGTTTGTAAGCGAGCACGGATTCACGGTGGAAGAGGTGCGGCAACGATGGAAGCGGCGGATGGAGGTGCTGCGGTTTATCGAGCAGAGGTTCCGCATGGGGGTGCAGATATCGCCCGAAGAGATCAAGAGCTATTACAACAAAACGCTTTTGCCGCTCTACGCGGCTCAGAAGGTACCAGCACCAAAGCTGGACACGATCTCGGAACGGATCCAAGAGGTGCTGCTACAGCAGCAGGTGAGTAGTCTGCTGGGTGACTGGCTGAAGTCCTTGCGGGCGCAGGGGACGGTCCGCATCGTTGGCCAAGACGAGGCGACGGCGCAATGAGCGAGGGGGCAGCGGTGGGAGAGACAGCGCGGAGGCGATCTGCGGCAGGTCGATGGGTGCGGATAGTCGCTTGGGTAGCGGGGTCGCTGCTTCTGCTGGTCTTGCTTCTGGCCGGGGGGCTGGCGTGGTATTCGACAACTCCGGACTTTAGCCGGCGTGTTGGCAAAGAGGTGGTGAAGGTACTCGAGGACTCCACCGGTGGCCGGGTGGAGCTGGGGAGGGTCAGCTTGGATCTGAGGCATCTAGCCATTGAGGTGGATGGCCTGGTGATCCACGGGCTGGAGGGTCCGGGGGAGGCGCCCTATCTGGCGATCGACAAGTTGTTGGCGAGGCTGAGGATCAACACGATCGTCTCGCATGTGGCGGGACAAGGAGCGCAGTCGCATGTGGGGTTGAACTACCTGAGGGTGGAGCAGCCGCGGGTTCACCTGATTATCGACAAGGACGGGAAGACGAATCAGCCGGTGCCGAAGCATCCGAGCACAAGCACGGAGCCACTGCAGGATACGTTGCTGGATCTGCAAGCGAAGGAGATCGAGCTGGCGAACGGACTCCTGCTGGTGAACGACCGGGCGATTCCGTTCGACGTCGCCGCACGCGATCTGGATACGAGGGTGCACTACATTGCATCGACGGATCGGTATGGCGCAACGATCGATCTCCATGACCTGCGAACGAGAATAGCCAAGCAGAGGGAGGCGCAGTCGACGCTTCACGTGGATGCCGAGATCGGCCGGGATGTGGCGCTGGTGACGAAGCTGGATTTCCATACGGGAGCAGCATCGAACCTGCTCGCTACGGCCTCTTTGAACCATTTCGCAAAGCCGGAGTTGCAGGCGAGCGTCGAAGGTTCGCTGGAACTAAGACAGATCGCGGTTCTGGGTGGCGTCGACGGTCTGAACGCAGGTTCCCTTGAGCTCGATGTGAAGGGACATAACTGCTATACGGCACCGGCGGAGGCGCAGAAGCAACCAAGTTTCTGGCAGAGACGGCATCCGCAGGACGCAGCCAAGCCGAGCACAAAGGTGCTGCCGCCGGACCCTGATTGCGCGGCGGGCTACCTGGTGGTCGGTGCGGTGAAGCTGCACAACGCAGGGTATCGGGACCAGTATGTCCGGCTGCACGACGTGAATGGAGGGGCGCAGCTGCATGTGACTCCGACGGAACTGCTGTTTACGGCGTTAACGGGGTATCTGCCGGGTGGTGGAAGTCTGGGCGGCGAGCTGCGCATTTCAAATTGGTTGGGGGAGGTTTCCACGCAGACGGCTGCGACCTCACCAACGACGGTAGCTGCGGCAACGACGGCGAATACGGCGGCCAAGGGTGTAGGTGCGGCGGAGCCAGTGCAGTCCCTAGCCATGGCGCCGGTGCAGCGCGCGCACGCCATTCTGAATGTGACGATCGACAGGCTGGCGCTGCGAACGATCCTGGCGATCGCGGCTCCGGAGCACTTTGGCGATCTCGGCTTCGACACGATGATGAGCGGGCCGGTGCGAGCGGAGTGGGGTGGACCGGCGGCGCAGATTGCGGACAGTGTGAACGTCGATGTAAATCTCAAATTGGCACCGACGGGGGCGAGGTCGAGAGGTGTCGCTTCGAGCATACCCGTGAGCGGGCAAGTGCTGGCGCACTACCAGGGCAAAACGGAGGTGGTTAAGATCGAGCGGCTGGTTGCACAGACGCCGCAGTCGACGCTGGACGCGAGCGGTGTGCTCGGCGTGAATAAAGGCGATCCGCTTACGTCGCTGCGAGTGGATCTATCGGTGCGGGATCTGTCGGAGTACGACCGGCTGCTGCAGACGGTGGGCTTCGAGGCGAATGGGAAGAAGGGTTCCGCCGCGATACCAGTGGTGCTGCACGGGTCAATGGGCTTCAACGGAACGGCTAAAGGCGCTATCAGCAATCTGGATGTGAAGGGGCATCTGCAGGCGACGGACCTCGCGGTGAAGCTGGGCTCGCAGGCCGACGTGCATATCGACTCTGTGGTCGCGGATGCGGAGTACGCGCCGAGGACGGGGCTGGCTGTGGCGAATTCCACAATCAAGCGTGGGACGGCAGTGCTCAATCTAGCAGGTGCGGCGCAGCCGAGGAAGCAGGTTTCGCGGCGCGGCGTGGCGACGTACGTGTGGGATGACGGGAGCACGGTCAATGCCAAGGTGCAGATCAACGACGCGCAGATGGCGGACGTGCTGGAGATTGCGGGACAGAAGGACAAGTACCCGGTGACCGGGACACTTTCAGGGAATGTAAACGCTGCCGGAACGCTCAAGAACTTGAACGGCGGGGCGCAGATTTCGCTAACGAATGGCGTGGCGTACGGAGAGCGCTTCGTGTCCATCAGCGCAGACGCAACGGTGACTGGAAAAGATATCGAGGCCCGCCAATTTCTTGTGAAGCTTCACGGGATGCAGATTGCAGGCAATGGCGGATATGACATGGCGAACGATCGCATTCACGCCCATGTTGAAGGAAACAACCTCCTGCTTTCCAAGTTCGATACGGTGCAGGCGCAGAAGCTGCCGGTAGACGGAACGCTGAGTCTGAACGCCGATGCGAATGGAACGCTGACAGAGCCGGGGTTGAAGGCAAATATAAAGCTGGCGAATCTGGTGATGGACGGACAGCCGCTAGGCCAGGCCACGGCGGATCTCCATAGTCAGGGCAAGCTGGTGTATTACACGCTGGACTCGACGCTGACCGGGGCGACGATTCAGGCGAATGGTCAGACGTCGCTCGCCGGCAACTACGAGACCCAGGCCAAGTTGACGTTGACGGGGCTGGATATCGAGAAGCCGATGGCCATTCTTGCGCCAAATTCGCCGAAGGTGAAATCAGCAATCAACGGAGTCGTGAACGTGAGTGGACCCCTCAAGACACCGCAGGCTTTGAGCGGGACGGCTGAGCTGAGTCCGGTGGATGTAACGACACAGGGATTTGAGCTAAAGGCGGACGGGCCCTTGCGCATGAGTTTGAAAGATGGCCTGGCGACGTTGGAGCCGGTCCATATTACGGGACAGGATACCGACTTGAGGGCGAGCGGAACGGCGCAGGTGCTCGGTGTGACGGACCCGAACGGTGGGCCCATTAACATCCGGTCGACGGGAAGTGTGGGATTGGGGCTGCTGCACACCTTCGATAAGGATGTGATTTCAAGTGGGAAGGTGGAGTTTCAGGTTACGGCTGGCGGACGCTTGAAGAAGCCGGCCCTGACGGGAGATGTGAAGTTCGAACAGGCGAACCTGGCGATGGACGGGATTCCGAATGGGTTGAGCAATCTGAACGGGACGATGGTGTTCAACGCGGACCGGCTGATCGTGCAGACGTTGACGGCGACCACGGGCGGTGGGAAGTTGAGCCTGGGCGGGTATCTCACGTATAACAACGGGGTCTTCGCGAGCCTGACGGCAACGGCCGAAACTGTGCGCATACGCTACAACGGCCTGAGCGGGACGGCGAACGCGAAGATCATGTTGCAGGGCACGCCCCAGAACGCATTGCTGTCCGGGAACATTCTTCTGACGCGCTTTGGAATTGGACCAGATGTAGACTTCGCCGCGTTCGCGGGATCTGGTGGGGTGAGCGCACCGCCTGACCCGAACTCGACGACCAACAAAATTCAACTCGATGTGCATGTGACGAGTTCGCCGCAGCTTGATTTCCAGAACTCCTACGCGAAGATTGCGGGTACTGTCGACCTGACGGTGCGCGGAACAGTCGCTGAGCCGAGCGTTCTCGGGCGAATTCAGATCACCGACGGAAGCGCAACCTTCGCGGGAACGAAATACCAGCTGCAACGGGGAGACATTTACTTTTCAAATCCGGTGCGCATCGACCCGATTATCGATCTCGATGCGCTTGCCCGGGTAGAAAACTATGACATCACAATCGGTCTGCATGGGACGACGACGAGTCTGAAGCCGACCTATCGGTCTGAGCCGCCTTTGAGCGAGGCTGACGTGTTCAACCTGCTCGCTTTGGGAAAGACGCAAGAGGAGGCTCAGTTGTATTCGGAGCAGCAGGTGCAGGCTGGTACCGACCCGACGACGAGCGCTCTGCTGGGCGGCGCGTTGAATGCTACCGTGAGTAACCGGGTTTCAAAGCTATTCGGTGGGGGTAGCGTGAAGATCGATCCGGCGTTCGTGGGATCGCTTGGAAACTCGACGGCGCGAATCACGGTCCAGCAGCAGATCTCTCGACAGGTGGCCGTCACCTTCGCGACGAATGTAAACTCCTCGGCGCAGCAGCTCGTTCAGCTGACGTATGCGCTGAATGAGAATCAGTCAGTTGTGGCAACGCGGGACGAGACCGGGGTTTTCAGTGTTGTTTACAAGCTGCGGAAGCGCTACCGGTAGAGATTGTCGGCGGCGAAGCTTTCCCGGAGAAGTCGTGTTTCAGGAAATGTAGAGTGCAGGGGGACGGCACATGGTGTGCAGGGCTCGATATTGCAGCTACTCACTTACACGCAGGAGATCAATGATGAAGACGATGTTCACGAAGATGGCGGTATCCGCTGGACTGGTTCTGACGATGGGACTGACACCGCATCGGCAAGCACTCGCACAGGCAACGGATTCAGGCGCCGACGCTCAGATGCAGGCTGACGTGACGAAGGCACTCGACAACAAAAGGTTCAAGGACGTGAAGGCGGCGGTAAGCAACGGCGTTGTAACCCTGACGGGCACGGTTGAGGTCTACAGCGACAAGGAGCAGGCCGATAGGAAGGCACACCATCGCAAGAACGTGAAGGGCGTCGAGAACGAGATTGAGGTAGCCGGCCCAAACGTCGAAGACACAACGCTCCGCAACAAGCTTGCCGAGAAGCTGGCGTACGACCGCGTAGGGTATGGCACGACGGCATTCAATGCGCTCACGATCGGCGTGCAGAATGGCGTTGTGACGCTGGGCGGCGTGGCGTATGGACCGACCGATAAGGACTCGGCGCTCAGCCTTGTGGCGAACTACCCCGGGGTTAAGGATGTGGTCGACAACATCGAGGTTGCGCCGGTGTCTCCCAACGACGACCGTATCCGGTTGGCGACGGCGCGAGCAGTCTACGGTGCTCCGCAGCTGAACAAGTACGCCATCGATCCTGCGAAGCCGATACGGATCACAGTGGTCAACGGGAACGTAACTCTGTCGGGAGTGGTGGATAACCAGGGGGATAAGGACGTGGCGAACATAAAGGCAAACGGTGTTCCGGGGGTGTTCAAAGTTACGAACAATCTTCAGGTTGCCGGATCGCAACGCGAAAAGTAGCCAGGATCGAAACGAAAGAGGGTGCCGCGCCGCGCATGTCAGACACCTGGTGCGGCCCCTCCTCTTTAGAATGGTGAAATGGCAAGCTGGTGGAAGAGCACGGCGATCACGCTCGAGATGATCAAGTGGGAGCACTCGATCTTTGCGCTGCCGTTTGCGCTTACGGCAGCGGTACTGGCGGCGGGAGGTTGGCCTGCCGGACACGTGGTGTTCTGGATAATCGTGTGTATGGTGAGCGCGCGATCGGCGGCTATGGCCTTCAACCGGTGGGCCGATGCTGACCTAGACGCAGTGAATCCACGGACGGCAATGCGGGCTCTGCCCGCTGGAATACTCAGCCGGAATTTTGTAGGGGTATTCGTGCTGGTTTCAGCGCTTTTATTTGTCGTAAGCGCTGGAATGTTGAATCGGCTGGCTTTGGTGCTGGCTCCGGTAGCTCTTGCTGTAGTTCTGGGGTATAGCTATATGAAACGAATGACGCGGTGGTCGCATCTGGTGCTCGGTTTTGCGCTTGGGATTGCACCTTCCGCGGCCTGGATCGCGGTGCGGGGATCGCTCGACACCCGCATCGTTGTGCTGACGGCGGCTGTTCTGCTGTGGGTGGGGGGCTTCGACATGCTTTATGCGTGCGAGGATTTGGAGCATGACCGTCGAGTGGGGCTGCGCAGCGTGCCACAGGCCTTTGGACTGACGGGTGCGTTCTGGCTCGCGCGAGGTATGCACCTTGCGATGATCGGGATGCTGGTCTGGTTTACGGTTCTGTTTGGACTGAGGACCGTCGCGTGGATCGGTATCGGGATAGTGGCCTCTCTGCTCGCTTATGAGCACGCGATCGTCTCTCCAAAGGACCTGGGGCGAATCAACGCGGCGTTCTTCACACTCAACGGGATCATCTCGGTAATCTTCTTTGTATTTGTTGCTGCCGATATTCTGCTGAGGCGTTAGCAAAACAGATAGCCCGCCGAAGCGGGCTATCTGCTTTTGAGTCGTGCTTCAGTACACGCTAGCGCTTGAGGTCATCGAGCTTGTTACGGATGCCATCCTTGATGTTTTCCGCAGTAGAGGTAACACTCTGGCGGGCGTCGTGCCCGGTCGACCGGGCGTCATCGTGGAGGGACGTGGAGGACGTCGAAGTATTGGACCGGGCGGTGTCGTGCGCATCGGAGGCGGTGTCCTTCACGTTGCCCCATGTCTCCTTGGCATTACCTTTCACTTGGTCTGTCGCTCCGGAGTTCGCCAGCCTCTCATTGCCGACCGCTTCTCCAACCGTCTCTTTAACCTTGCCTGCAACTTTGTCGAATTTACCTGCGATGGTGTCGTCGTTCATAGGTTGTCTCCATTGCAACTTGTCGTTCGGTTCTGTTCGTTCTGTTCGTACGGCCTGGGAAACCCTGGTATCGAGGAAGCCTGGCCGCCTACAGTGCCCGGCGGCCTGAGAGCAGGTTGAAGATCAAGACAATGATTGCAAGGACGAGCAGGATGTGGATCCATCCGCCGAGGGTGTAGCTACTGACCAAGCCTACAATCCAGAGGATGAACAGCACGATCGTTATGGTCCAGAGCATTTTCGTTCTCCTGTACGCCCGAACGTCAACTGCCGGACGAGCGTCGATATAGGCCGACGCGACCTACCAGAGTTGAGTTGCCGGGCGCCGAGGCGAGGTTGTCCCAAAAAGCAAATTAAGACGTACGCAGAGGTTCACGATGAGGATTGCAATACAGGGGGAGATGGGTTCAAACAGCCACCTTGCAGCGATGCAGATGTTTGCGCAGGAGAGTACGAGAATTAAAGTAGATGCCTGCGCGGTCTCGGCGGAGGTGATCGCGAAGGTGCTCTCGGGGGATGTGGATGGAGCCGTTCTGCCCATCGAGAATAGTCTGCATGGGTCAGTTGCCGAGCACTACGATCTTCTATTCTCTCAGCCGGTGCGGATTATCCGGGAGAGCTCTATGCGAATTCGGCACAGCGTGATCGCCCTGCCGGGTGTTCGGTTGGAGGAGGTACGTCGCGTGATCTCCCATCCGGTCGCACTCTCGCAGTGCAGGACGTGGCAGAACGATCATCCGGAGATCCAAGCGTTGCCGTTCTATGACACTGCGGGTGGTGTGAAGCACGTGGTTGCGCAAGGGTTGCGGGAGGTAGCCGCCATTGCGCCCGCTCTGGCGGCCGAGGTGTACGGGGCTCAGGTGCTGGTCGAGGGAGTGGAGGACCATGCAGAGAACTACACGCGATTTCATCTGGTCCTCCGAGAGGAAGACAAGGTGAATCTCAAGGAGGAAGCTGCTGATAAAATGAGCGTCGCTTTCGCGGTGGAGCACAGGCCGGGAACGCTGGTGGGAGCGTTGGAGGGCCTGGCCAAGGTTGGGGCAGACCTGACCAAGATAGAGTCGCGGCCGGTTCCGGGTCATCCATGGGAGTATGTTTTCTACGTGGATCTCCGATTCAGAGATGCGGCGGTGGCGGACGCGGCTGTAAAGAGCTTGCGGGAGCGATGCGGGATGGTAAAGGAGTTGGGTCGATACGCCGCGGCAGATCGGAGCTAGCGGGCTGTGCGGGCGAAGGTGGCCGGAGGGTGGTCGCGGCAAGTGCGACACCATGAACATCCGCAAGAGCCTCGTCGTATCTTCGGATCGCGAGACGTGTCTAACGATGAGTGAGTAAAGTTTGTCGCTGCGTGGCCGACAAGGATGTTGGAGGGTCGACCCGGGGCCTACCGTTTTGCGACCGATCTTCTCTTGACGCATCTTACATAGGTAATCTGATAGAAGGGCACTCAATGCCAAACGATTTCGTAAGTGTTATAAAGCCAAGTGCAGCGAAGACGGGACCGGAAGCAGGAGGCGATAACAGCCGCGCGTTGCCGATCCTACCGGTGCGGGACACCGTGTTGTTTCCGCATGCCGTGCTTCCGTTGACGGTGGGTCGGGAGAGCTCCATCCAGCTGATTCAGTCGCTCGGGGAGGAGAAGACGATCCTGGTGGTGGCTCAGAGAGATGCGCGCCAGGATTCGCCACAGGCTGCCGACCTTTATGCGATTGGAACGCGTGCGACCGTTCATAAGGTCGTCAAGATGCCGAACCAGAGCCTTTTTGTATTCACCGAGGGAAATGAGCGTGTTCGCCTGGGCGAGTTCACCCAATTGGCACCGTTCATGACGGCAGAGTCTGAGGTGATCGAGGAGACGGAGCCGGAGAAGACGCCGGAGATCGAGGCCCTGCAGCGAAATGTCGTGAGCCAGTTTCAGCAGGTGGTCGCCGCCTCGCAGACGCTTTCAGACGATTTGCAGACCATTGCAATCAACATCGAGGAGCCCGGCCGACTGGCTGACTTCATCGCGTCCAGTCTGCCCTTCTTGACCACAACCGATAAGCAGGAGCTGCTCGAGACACCAGACGTATCGGCCCGCATGGAGCGGATCAACAAGCACCTGGCGAAGGAGTTGGAGGTTCAGCAGCTTCGAAACAAGATTCAGTCGGAGGTGCAGGATTCTGTCCAGCATTCGCAGCGGGACTACTACCTTCGCGAGCAGATGAAGGCGATCCAGAAGGAACTGGGCGACCAGGACGATTCGCAGAAGGACATCGCCGAGCTGAAGGAGAAGATCGAGAACGCGGGTATGCCGGAGGAGGTTAAGAAGGACGCTCTGAAGGAGTTAGGGCGCCTGAGCCGGATGAACGCCATGGCGGCGGACTACTCACTGACGCGGAACTATGTGGAGTGGCTGGCCGTTCTGCCGTGGGCGAAGACCTCCGCGGGCGAGGTAGACATTTTGAAAGCGAAGGCGTGCCTGGATGAGGATCACTACGGTCTGCAGAAGGTGAAGGATCGCATTCTGGACTACCTCAGCGTGCGTCGGCTTAAGCCGGACATGAAGGGGCCGATCCTCTGCTTCGTCGGACCTCCGGGCGTGGGTAAGACCTCCCTCGGGCGATCGATTGCGCGTGCGCTGGGGCGGAAATTCTCCAGGATTTCACTTGGGGGCATGCATGACGAGGCGGAGATTCGCGGACACCGACGGACCTATATAGGCGCTCTGCCGGGACAGATCATCCAGCATTTGAAGCGGGTTGAAGTGAAGGACCCGGTGTTCATGCTGGACGAGATCGACAAACTCGGACGCGACTTCCGGGGAGATCCTGCGAGTGCGTTGCTGGAGACGCTCGATCCGGAGCAGAACAATACGTTTCGGGACAACTACCTCGATCAGCCATTTGACCTGAGCAAGGTGTTGTTCATCTGCACGGCAAACCAGCTGGATACGATTCCAGCGCCGCTGCTCGACCGCATGGAGATTATCGAGCTCACCGGATATACGGAGGAGGAGAAGGTAAATATTGCGGAACGGTATCTGATTCCGCGGCAGATCAAGGAGAACGGGATCGAACCGGAGCTGATCGAGTTTCCGAGCGCGAGTGTCGGTCTGATTGCGCGGCATTACACGCGGGAGGCCGGCGTGCGCAGGCTTGAACAGCTGATCGGGACAGTCTGCCGCAAATTAGCGCGGCGGATCGCGGAAGGCCGGCCCGAGAAGCTGGTCATTACGCCGGAGGTCATCCACGAGTTCCTCGGCGGGATCAAAGTTCGTGTGGACACGGAGATCGCAGAGCGGACAAAGCGGTCCGGTGTTGCTGTCGGGCTAGCCTGGACGCCAGCCGGTGGCGACGTGCTCTTTATCGAGGCGAACAGGATGAAGGGCAAGGGCGGCTTCACGATTACCGGCCAGATCGGCGATGTCATGAAGGAGTCGATGCAGGCGGCGCTGACCTGGGTTCGGTCGAACGCTCTCATGCTGGGTCTGGATGAGGATTTCCTGAAGGAGATTGACATCCATATCCACGTGCCTGCGGGCGGCATCCCGAAAGACGGTCCGAGTGCGGGCGTGACCATGGCGACGGCTCTGGTGAGCCTCCTGACGGACACGCCGGTACGTCCGCTGCTGGCCATGACGGGCGAGATCACGTTGAGTGGAAATGTGTTGCCGGTTGGCGGCATCAAGGAGAAGTTTTTGGCTGCCAAGCGAGCCGGTGTCCGCGATGTCATTTTGCCGGCGGACGTAAAGACAAACGTTGAGGAAGATCTGACGAAGGATCAGATCGAGGGCGTTACGATTCACTACGCGACGCGCATCGAGGATGTGCTGCAGGTCGCGCTGCCGAAGACGGTACGGGAGGCGGTTCAGGACGAGGTGATTCGTGAAGAGGTGTTGAGCGCTACGGCGTAATTCAAGGCAGGTTTCTCGCCTAGTATGCTCAGCACATGCAGGTGCGAGTGTTGTTTTTCGGCGTGTTGAGGGACCAGATGGGCGGACCTGAGCGCATGGTGCAGATGGCGGGTGACGCGACGGTCGCCGATCTCATGAGGTGGGCTAGCGGCGTATTGAACGATGACGGTCTGGTTCGGTCTTTAGCTGTGGCGGTGAACCAGGAGTATGCGCGGCCGGATACTCGTTTGCACGAAGGGGACGAGGTGGCTCTGCTGCCACCCGTAAGCGGGGGTTCACGGCGAGGTGCGATTTAGCGACGGCTCACGTCTAATGGACGGATGCAGGTTGCGATTACAAGGGAACCGATTGACGCGACGGCGTTGATTCAGGACATCAAGGGCGATGCCGACGGCGCGGTGTGCACTTTCGATGGCATCGTGAGAGATAACACGCGCGGCAGACGGACGCTGCATCTGGACTACGAGGCGTACGAAGAGATGGCGGTCGAACAGATGCGTGGCCTGGCTGCCAAGGCGATCGCGAAGTTCGGCGTTCGGGATGTTGCGCTGGTGCATCGGCTGGGCAGGCTGACGGTCGGCGAGACGAGCGTACTGATTGCGGTGGCTTCGGCCCATCGCGGAATGGCGTTTGACGCCTGCCGGTGGCTTATCGACACGCTGAAGAAGACGGTGCCGATTTGGAAGAAGGAACAGTTCGAAGACGGTTCGGTGTGGGCTGATGGGGAGCCGTTTCCGGAGGCGATTGTGCGGCGGGAGGCGACTTCCGAAAGTGTGGATCGGTGAGGTTGGCGGAAGCTGCTTTGGTTGGAACCCTGCTGCTGCAGGCGCCGGTTGAGCGCAGGCCACCAACGTCGAGGCCAGCGGAGGCTCCGCAGGGTCTAGGGAGCGACGTGACTCCAACGATTCGCGTCGAGACGCGGCTGGTGAATGTGGCCGTGAACGTGGTGGATGCAAAAGGCGCGCCGGTGGCAGGTCTCGGGCGGGATGATTTCGAGATCCTTGAAGATGGAAGGCCGCGGAAGATCTCAGTGTTCGAACGCGAATCAAGCACGCCGTTGTCGATTGTGCTGGCGATTGATGCGAGCGAGAGCGTGCTTCGGAATGAGCGGCTGGAGAAGGATGCGGCGAAACATTTCGTCCGTGCTCTGCTGCGAGATCAGGACGAGCTTGACCTTATGGATTTCGCCGATACGGTACGGGAGATCGTGCCGTTCACCAATCAGAAGAGGCGGATCGAGGCGGGGCTGGGTGAACTGCAGCGCGGGGACGAGACGGCTTTGTATGACGCGATCTATCTGGGATCGCAACGGTTGGGCGAGACCCGAAACGATGCGGGCCGGAGACGTGTGATGGTGCTGATCACCGACGGTGGAGACACAAGTCACAGCTCGCGATATGCGCAGGCGCTCGAGCAGGCACAGAGGGCGGGTGCCATGCTTTACTCCATCATTATCGTGCCCGTAGCGGCGGACGCAGGGCGCAACACGGGTGGGGAGCATGCGCTGATTCAGATGGCGGATGACACCGGCGGAAGGTACTACTATGTCGAGGATCCGAAGGATCTGGAGCCGGCGTTCGCCCATGTCTCGGACGACCTACGGACGCAGTATGTGCTGGGATACTATGCGGTGCAAGGGGTTCAGGACACGGCGTTCCGGAAGATCGTGGTGCGGATGCGGGACTCGGGACTGGCGGCGAAGTATCGGCTGCGATACCGCAATGGGTATTATGCGGATGTGCGCTGAAAGCACGAGCGCGAGCATAGAGGGAGGAATCGGTGCAGGAGTTCGAATTTGTGGAGAAGGCCGCGGAGATCGCTCGAGAGGCTGGATCACTGTTGCGCGGCTTTTACGAGCGCGGCGTAACTCCCGAGTACAAGGGCGATGTCGATCTGGTGACCGAGGCGGACCGGACAAGCGAGAGGCTAATTCGGGAGCGGCTGCAGACGGTCTTTCCAACGCATGGCATCTATGGCGAAGAGGGGACACGCGAGGGTCTCGATGCGGAGTTTCGGTGGTACGTCGATCCGCTCGATGGGACCACAAACTTCGCGCACGGGTTCCCAGTGTTTTGTGTCGTGCTCGGATGCGAACGACGAACGCCGGGGCTGGCCCAGGCCTCTGATGGCGAGATGGTGGCCGGGGTCGTCTATGACCCGCTGCGTGATGAGATGTTTCTGGCGGAGAAAGGGCGGGGTGCGTGGCTGAATGGCCGGAAGATCGCGGTGTCGCGTACTCAGCTGCTACAGGAGTCGCTGACGGCAACCGGATTCCCGTCGCACAAGCGGCACCGGAGTCCGAACGTGCATTTCTATCAGGAGATTACGCTGCGTTCGCATGGGGTACGCCGGGCGGGTTCGGCTGCACTCGATCTAGCGTATGTAGCGTGTGGACGGCTGGACGGGTTTTGGGAGTTCAACCTCAATCCGTGGGACACGTCGGCAGGTGTGCTGCTGGTGCGCGAGGCGGGAGGACGCGTGACACATTTCGATGGCGGGGAGTTTACGCTGGACAGCCGGGAGACGCTCGCGACGAATGGAAACATCGCGACGGAGATAGAGCATATCTTCACAGAGCTGTTTGCCGGGCGTGGGATGGAGGCCATTCCGACTCCGGCGGAGTTTGCGGCCAGGAGAGCTGCGGCGAACGGGTAAGTGGAGACCACGGGTGTTCCGCAGGCATCGAAGCCACTGCAACTGGCGCGGGTGGATTGCGAGAGGAAGACGGCGTGCTGCTAGAATCGAGGTCTAACGTTCCTACGGGTGCTCGCTTTCCGGAGCGTGAAAAGGGGAGATTCAGACGATGGCTTATGTGATTGCGGAACCTTGCATTGGAACCAAGGACTCGGCCTGCGTGGACGCCTGTCCAGTGGATTGCATTCATCCGAAGAAGGATGAAACGGGGTACGGAGAGGCGGAGCAGCTGTTTATTGATCCGGTCGAGTGTATCGACTGCGGAGCGTGTGTTCCTGTGTGTCCGGTGTCGGCGATCTATGCGGGGGACGATCTGCCGGAGAAATGGGCGGGTTTTCAGGAGAAGAACGCAACGCACTTCGGGCGGTAGAAGATCTTGATGTAAACGGCGCGCGGCTCTTCGGGGTCGCGCGTTTTTCGTTGCGAGCAGGGAGCGCGCTTGATAGAGGGACGTGTCATTCAGCATGCGGGTGAGGCGATCGTTCTGCGGACGTGGCCTTTTCTGGAGGCGGATCTTCTGGTGAGTCTGTTTACCCGCGACCAGGGCCGGGTGAAAGGGGTGGCGCGGCATGCCTTGCGCTCTAGGCGAAGGTTTGGGGGTGCGCTCGAGCCCATGACGGTGGTTCGGGCCACGTATGCGGAGCGGCCAAAGCAGGAACTGGTGCGGATGGACGCGTTCGAGATCTTGTGGTCGCCACTTTCCCATGCGATCGACTGGGAACGGACGGCGGCGCTACAGTTCATGGCGGAGGTGCTGGAGGAGGCCTTGCCGGAGCTGGCCGTGGAGGACGCAATCTTTCGCTTGATGGGCGCGGTCCTGCCCGAGCTCCAGGTCGGACGGGTGTGGCTGCCCGTGGTGTACTTCTGCCTGTGGATGAGCCGTCTGCTGGGGTGGATGCCGGAGTTGGGCCACTGCGTGGTGTGCGGCCAGAGTCTGCGCGGAGGGACGGTGTGGTGGTCTGCGGCTGCGGACGGGGTGACGTGCGAGGACGATCGTCGTCGTGGAAGTCTTCCGCTTTCGGCGCGGAGCGTGGATGAGATCCGGTGGATGTTTCGGGCGACGGTGTCTGAGCTGGCCGGTGAGGAATGGACGAGGTCGGGGACCGTTGATCTGGTGCGGTTCGGGGTGGCACTGTTGGAACGACACCTCCAGCGCCGGTTGCGAAGCGCGGCAGCGTTTGGGCTCTGACCCATATGAATCGTAAACAAACGATAACGCGGCGGCGTCAGACGCCTGCGAGCCGACGCGAAGACCGCATTGGGAGACGTTACAGTAGATCTACTCGCGGGATTGTACCGATCCCTGGAGAGTGATTTGCTAAGCCGAGGTCATCAGGGCTTCAGACGTCACCTAGCCATGGGTTGCAGACCGAAAGGGCCAACGGAAGATGAAACGAGACTACGTTCTCTTCGCCATCGTGTTCATCGGGCTTCTCTCGGCGGGACGACCACTCCGGGCAGAACATCAGCCCCTGATCATCGAGCACGGTATCTACAACGTTCATCTCCTTCTCCATACCATCGGTGTCGAAGAGTACACCGTCACTCAGGTCGGCCCGAACCATCTTGTGATGAACACGCGGGTCACCTCTACCGATCGCGGTACCAAGCGCAGCAGCATGTCCACCGTCGAGATGAATGCCTCGTATGGGCCTCTTAGATTCGAGCAGCACAGTCTTCCGGCGAATGCTGGCCCTGACCTGTCGACGCAGCTGTCGAAGACGTCTGCCGTCGTCCAGGAGGGCACCGCAAGCCGGTCTCTCTCACGGCCCCGATTGGCCTTTGTTGGCTCCGGTTCCATGCCGGCCGCACTCGAGATGATGATGATGCGGTACTGGGAGAAAAACGGAAGGCCGGCCCGGCTACCGATCCTGCGAGCCAGCGATCAGGCGCTTCCCCTCGAAATTAGGCTTGTCGGCCATGACGCCTTTCAGGCAAAAGGAAGCATGGTGCGGCTCACCCGGTACACGGTCGCCAATCTCGTCTTCGGCCGCGAAATCCTATGGATGAACGACAGCAACCGCCTTGCGGCAGTGATGACCTTCGCTGGAGGACTCCCGCAGGAGTTCGTCCTTGACGAGTACGAACCAGTGCTTGCAGAACTCGTGCACAGCGCCGTTCAGCAGGAGATGCTCGATCTCGCCGATCTCGGCCGGCAGGCGCCCCCTCAAATTCAGGGAAACTATGCGATCGTCGGCGCACGCCTGATAGATGGCACCGGAGCTCCGCCCCTAGAGAATGCAACAGTAATCATCAGCGACGGACGCATCACTGCGGCGGGCCAGGTGACCGTCCCCAACGGCACGCGCGTGGTCCACGCAGAAGGGCAATCTCTGCTGCCCGGCTTGTGGGAGATGCACTCCCACTACTCCGGCGTAGAGTTCGGACCTGCGCTGCTCGCCGCGGGTGTGACGACCGCTCGCGACTGCGGCGGGGAGTTCGAGTTCCTCACAACTGTGCAAAGAAAGATCAGCCAGGAACATGAACTTGGGCCAAGGCTGCTTCTTGCGGGATTGATCGATAGCGGCGGCCCGCTCGCATTCGGAGCCGTCGACGTGAACTCTCCCGCGCAAGCCGTAGCAGCCGTGGACGTCTATGCCGCCGCGCACTTCAATCAGATCAAGGTCTATACCCAGCTTCAGCCCGACGTATTGAAAGCGATCGCCTCAGAGGCTCATCGCCTCAGCATGACTGTCACCGGTCACGTACCAGCAGCCATGGATGCCTTCGATGGAGTCGCGGACGACATGGATCAAATCAATCACCTGCAGTTCGTGACCCGGGCGATGCTGCCGCCCGGCCAGACAGGACCTGTCGACTTCCAATCGAAACGGGCCCAAGACCTAATCGCACTTTTGGCGCAACGCCAGATCGTTGTCGATCCTACAGAAGGTTGGGGCGAGATGGCTGGCCATCCGAGCAACCTGGATGTGTCGTCCTTCGAGCCCGGCATCAACGCCGCCCCGTACACGCTATCCGCAAAGTTCCGTGCACTTGGCTCGCAAGCCGCGGACGAAGCGAAGTTCCGCGAGCGAATGCGGACGAACGCACAGGTAGTGAACGCCCTCTATCAGGCCGGTGTGCCCATCGTTGCCGGAAGCGACACCGGGCTGATCGGGTACGGTCTCGACCGAGAACTTGAGTTGTACGTACAGGCCGGGATGACGCCGATGGCAGCGATACAGACGGCTACGCTTGCTTCTGCGCAAGCCATGAAGATGGCCTCTGATCTAGGAACGGTAGAGGCGGGCAAGCGTGCCGATCTGGTGCTGGTCAAGGGCAATCCGCTCGAAAAGATCAGCGACCTTCGGCAGGTCGTCAGTGTCGTCACGGACGGCCGCATGTACGACAGCAAACGTTTGGGACGAATCGTCGGCTTCGATCGCTGACTCGCTCTCCCTTTAACCTTCCGCGGCTTCGGACGCTCAGAGACACTTCTGCGGAGAAGCTTTGTTAGACTCGCTCAACATGCGCCGAACTCTGTGGATGTGCGTTCTCCTGACCTTTGTACCGCTCGGTTCTCTAGCTGAATCCCGTGCGGTCTCATGCGGTTCGCTTCGTTCGTTGTCCCTCGAAAATACCGTGATTACGACGGCGGAGCAGGTCGACACCGGGACCCTTGCACCTCCTTATGGCAGTTCGCTTGCGAGCCTGCCTGCGTTCTGCCGCATCGCCGGCGTAATCCGGCCAACGCGCGACTCAGAGATACACATCGAGGTCTGGATGCCAGCATCAAGCTGGAACGGACGCTTCCTCGGAGTTGGCAACGGCGGGTTTGCAGGCACGATCAACTATGAGCAGATGGGCTCGAGCCTGCGGCACGGCTTCGCAACGGCCAGCACCGACACGGGTCATCAGGCCGGTGCTGAAGACGCAAGCTGGGCGTTTCACCATCCGCAAAAGATCACCGACTACGGGTACCGCGCGCTACACCTGACCACTCTTCGCGCCAAAGAGATCCTTGCCGCCTTTTATAGCCGGCCGGCCGAACACGCCTACTTCGATTCCTGTTCCAACGGTGGCCGCGAAGCGCTTATGGAGGCGCAGCGTTTTCCCGAAGACTACGACGGTATTCTGGCAGGCGCGCCTGCAAATAGCTGGACACGCATGCTAAGTTCGGCGATCGACGTGGTCCAGACCATGACCGATGATCCGGTAGCCTACATCTCCGCCATGAAACTTCCGGCAATTCACCGGGCGGCGCTCAAAGCCTGCGATGCGCAGGACGGCGTGAAGGATGGCATCATCAACGATCCTTCCCAATGCCGCTTCGACCCGGCCGCCCTGCTTTGCAAGGGCGAGGATTCGCTTACCTGCCTCACTGCTCCCCAAGTCAAGACATTGCGCAAGTTCTACGCCGGCGGAGCGGATCGTAAAGGCAATAGCTTGTTTCCAGGCTATCTCCCCGCCTCCGAGTTGCCGGCCTGGGACTACTGGGTTGTGGGCCCCGGACCGGGTGCGGGCGCGGGCTCCCGTTACCCGGTGAACTTCTTCCGCTACATGGTGAGCGGAGATCCGAAGTGGGAGATTCTAGACGCGGAAGCCGGACGCGCCCAGGCGGAAGCAGAGAAGATTGTCGGACGCGATTTGAATGCCGCGGATCCCGATCTTGCACGCTTCACCGCGCGCGGCGGCAAGCTGGTCTTGTATCACGGCTGGAACGACTCCGCGATCTCTCCCTGGAATACCATTTCGTACTTCAAGAGTGTCCGGGAGACGCTCGGAGCAGAGAAGGCAGATGCTTCCATACGCCTCTACATGGCTCCTGGAATGGAGCACTGCAGCGGCGGTCCGGGGGCCAACAGCTTCGGCCAACTTGGATTGCGGGCAGCGATCGGAAGGGGCTCCGGCGCGCTGGACCAACTGCAGCAATGGGTCGAACACGGCACCGCACCGGGTCCAATCATCGCAGCGCGATTTGAGGGCGGGGACGAATCCGCAGTTCCCGTGCTGTCGCGTCCCTTGTGTCCGTACCCGCAGGTCGCTTTGTACAACGGCAACGGCAGCCCTGAACGGGCAGCCAGCTTCACCTGCCGCGCCAAGTAGCAGGGCGCTGTTTTCTCACGGGGGCTCATCGACGTCTTCTGCATCCGCGGAGGAAGGCAAACACATGGAGGGTGCATCCATTTGCAAATGTGGATGAGGTCGCCGGCCTGCATGTCATGCCCGCGGTTTGAGCGGCGTATGACTTGGCAGCAGCCGATAGAAGAGGCTGTTAGCCTTAGATTCAGGATGCCCTACGTTTTCATCGACAAGCTGCTGAACGAACTAAGAGACGAACTCCTGTCTGCGATGCACGCGGCCGTGGAGAGGGAAGTGCGAGATGGACGGCCGGTGGATGTGAGGCGACTTTTTCGCGCATTCACACGCGCCGCTGCGGGTAAAATGGCCAACCCGGTCGAGGTGTCGGACCGGTGTATCGCAACATCTCCGTCCTCTAACAGGAAGGGCCCGGCCGCCCCATCGAAATCACCTCTCTTGCGATCCGGCCAGGAATGACCCCCAGGAGTTGGCGCCTTTTTGTACTGAATTGCGGTCTGGCTCTGATCGGTTCAGACTGGAACGGAGGACGCCCTGCTAAGCGAGATCTCCAACCCTAGTACGGTTGTTGCCACGGCTCAGCAGCAAAGGTCAGGAGAGTCAAACGAAGCCCCTATGTCTCAGAGCCATATTCAGGAGCACATTGACCTTATCGCAAGGCATGAACAGGAGTTTTTAGCCAAACGAACGCAATCCGAGCGGCTGGGCGACACCATCGCCGCTTTCGCAGGGAGCTTCGTCTTCGTTGGGCTCCACTTGATCACCTTCGTCACTTGGATTTGGGTGAACACGCTCGACGTTCCTCATGTCAAGCACTTCGACCCTCCTCCCTATTCGCTTCTAGGAACACTTGTCGCGGTAGAAGCCATCCTTCTCGCGAGCTTCATTCTTATGCGCCAGTCGCGGCTGGGAAAGAGAGCCGACGAACGCGACCACCTCATGCTTCAAATCCTTCTGCTCACAGAGAAGGAGGTCACCGCAGTCGTTGGCGTGAACCGGGAGATTGCAAAGCATATGGGCCTTGAGAAGGTGGCCAATGCTCCTGGATTGAAGGAGTTGAGTGAGCATACCTCGATTGACGACGTTGCACAGACGATCGCAGAGAGCATGCCTGACACCGAAGAGTTCTAACCAGAGAACATAGAGGTGAGTGCCAGGAGCCTCCAGACGATCGTGAAGGCCGGACCGCAACAAAGGTTGGTCGCTCCACCACTAGACTTTTGAAGCGGTGAAAACAATGCAAGGGCTCGGCTGGCTGCGGAAGCATCACAGAGGCATGCGCCGCGATCACGCGGGCCAGGAGGAAGCAAATGAGTATCGAAACAGTGCAGGATCTGTTTCTCGACGAACTGAAAGACATATATTCCGCCGAAAAACAAGCAATCCGGGCGTACCCACGCATCGCAAAGGCGGTGCAGTCCGATGATCTGAAGAAGACGCTTCAAACTCACCTTGAACAGACCAAAAAGCAGGTGGAACGTCTGGATCGGGTCTTCGAAATCCTCGAGAAGCGCTCGGGAGGAAAGACCTGCGAGGCCATGAAGGGCCTGATCGAAGAGGGGGCAGAGTCGCTCGAAGAGATTGAGCCGGGGCCAGTTCTTGACGTAGCCATCATCGCGTCAGCGCAACGAATGGAGCACTACGAGATTGCGGCCTACGGTACCGTCGCAACCTTGGCCGAGGCCATGGGTGAGGAGGAGATCAAAAATCTGCTTGGGCAAACCCTCGAAGAGGAGAAGCAGACGGATGTGCTCCTGACCGAGGTTTCGAAACAAGTCAACGCTGAAGCTCTGAACGAGGCTGGTGAGGACGAAGAGGACGAAGATGAGGACGAGGACGAGGATAGTGCGAAAGCAGCACCGAAGAAATCCGCCTCAAAGAAATCCAGCAAGACGAAGAAGTAATGAGCAAGCCGCCACCAAAGGCAAGGCCATGATCACTCATGGCCTTGCCGCTTGGAGGGCGTGGCGTGCCGGCCCCCAAGCCCTTACCTCAGGCCTCCACCTCCTCGTAGGGGTCTTGCCTCTAGGCAAGACAACAGCCACATCTCTGTCTGGAGTGGCAGAGAAATCTCTTCTGGTTCTCAGATGTAAGTACACCAGATGCGATGCGGGGCAGTGGAGCGCGTCGGCTGGGGGTAATCGGGGGACCGGCTCCGGGCTCCGCAAGCCAATTTTATCGGAACGTTGCGAAGGACTTCAGCGCACGCGGAGAGACGCTCGAATTGGTGATGTCGGCAGCCAGCCATCAACCAGGCGAAACAGAATTGAGCAGAGCGTTCCCAGCCAGAACCTCCCTCAGCACAATCTCCTCGACGACTCGGGCCCGGCTCCAACTCCGGATACCGTCGAGCATCGCTTCCCTAAGCTTGCAATTGGCAACTGGTCGGAAAACGCAGCGCGCGCAAGCTTTAGAAATCCTGCCGTGCACGGGCACACCTCCGCGGTTCGAAACGCCAACTCAATGTCGCTCCGGACCCTTACGCCCTTCAACTCCAGCGCAACCACGCTCTTGATCGCAATCTGGCTTACACACCGCGGTGCGATCGTCACACCGATGCCCGCGCCGACCAGTTGCAGAATCGTCAGCCACTGCGGAGCCTCCTGCACAATATCTGGGCGAAAGCCGGCGTCCTCGCACAGCCCAATCGTCTTCTGCCACGCGTTCGATCCTATCGCCTGCGAGAACAGAACAAACGGTTCGTCCTTCAACTCCCTGATCGCAATCGACTCGCGACGAGCAAGCGTATGTGTTGTCGGAACGATGGCCACAAATTCCTCCGAGAGCACCCGCTCGATTGTCAGCCCAGCGGCATTTCCCGCATCCCGCACAAAGCCCACATCGGCTCTTCCATCCCGCAACGCTTCGATCAACGAACTCGTATAAAACTCGTGCAATCGCAGCAGCACATCAGGATGTTGAAGGCGATAGCGGCTCAGCAGCGTCGGAAGGGATGTCAGGATCGAGCTCTCAATGAAGCCCACATCGAATCGCTCCGCTCTGCCCACGGGCGACCAGCCGTGTCGCCCGCACATCATTCTCCAGCTTCGGCAATGTCTGCAGCAATCGTTTCTGCAGCTCAATCCCTGCACTCGTTAGCCGAACACTCGCGAGGTCCGCGTAAACAACGCGTAGCCAACCCAAGCTTCGAGCTGCCGTATCTGCTGCGACAGCGGTGGCTGCGCCATATGCAACCGGTCTGCCGCATGCCCAAAGTGCAACTCCTCCGCGACCGCAAGGAAATAACGAAGATGACGCAATTCCACCTCATCGAGATTTATTACGTCTGGATTGCTCATAAACAGATATTGGACGTCCTGCCCGGCCTTGTCTACATTCAACTCACAGGGAGGAATGGATATGCACCTTACCGCTTTTTCCGATCACAAGGCGCCCCAGGCAGAGAGGGAGCATGTCGCTGCTCAGGACCGCAAATACTCCGCGCCGGGCACGCCATCGGGAAGCTCTTCACGCAGCTCCCGCACCGCCGGTCCGGCCTCCGGGCCCGCCTTCATCCGTTCTTTTCAGACCAGCGATAAAGAAGCTTTCCGAACCCTGAACGAGGCCTGGATCTCCCATTACTTCGCACTCGAACCGGAAGACACGGAGTTGCTCAGCGATCCCGAAGCCAAGATCCTGGCAACCGGGGGACACATCTTCGTTGCCGTTGCTGGGCAGGACAAAGAGGAAGAAGTTGTGGGCTGTTTTGCCCTGCTGCCCCTTCCCGGTAATACCCTCCGCCTCGCCCGCATGACCGTCCGCGAAGATCAGCGTGGCAAAGGCGTCGGACGCCGGCTTCTCAGCCATGCCATCCTTACCGCCCAGGCACTTCACGCGCGACGCCTCGTCCTTGAGACCAGCGGAAAACTCGAAAGCGCGGTCCATCTCTACCAGACGGCTGGCTTCTGCTTCGTTCCCGCAGACGCCGCAGGCCCACGTCCTCTAGCCCGCGCCGATCTCTACATGGAGCTGCTTCTCCCGGGCAGCTAGCGCGACGTTCGTCAACTCGCAGAAAAGCCCTCGGCATTCTCGGTTTTCTCGAAATATAAGTAAGCCACACCATCAACCGCCTCATCGCGGCCTCGCAGATCCGTGCCGAATCTCGGTTAAAGATGAACCTGATTTAGGTTCTCTACACGGAACGCCTGGCGCCTTCAAGGCAATTCACCGACTCCGACTTAGAAGGGTTCGTCATGACCATCCACGGTATCGCCAGCAATCCGTTCCGGGCGTCCTCCCACCTCTTGCGCGCGACAATTCTTCTAGTCCTCTCCTTATCTCTTACCCTCGGTCTCCGTGCTTCGGCAACGCCCGCAAGCAGTGCGCCCTCCATCCTGCCCTTCCGCTTCGTCAAAGGCTTCGCCGTCGTCGTTCCCGTCTATTTCAATGGCAGCGGGCCCTTCGATCTCATGCTCGACACTGGCTCTTCCGGCACCACCGTCGATCGCGAGCTTGCCCGTTCGTTGCAGCTTCCTGCTCACGGCAAAGGCACCGTCACAACGCTCGTCCGCAGCTCCCCCACCTCCGTGACAGAAGCACGCACCGTCAGCATCGGACCTGTCACCGAACCCAATGTCGAAGTAATCGTCCGCGACCTCGACGCTCTGCGCCGCATGGACCCGCACATTCGGGGTGTGCTTGGTCAGAACGTGCTTAAGCACGCGGACTACCTGCTCGATTATCAACATCGCCAGATCGAGTTCGACAGCGATGGCCGGCTACTTGTCTCCCTTTCCGGGAAACGCACCCCGGTCGTGAAACTTCCCGTCCTCGACAATCCGGACTACTTCATCCTCGTACTACGCACCAACATCGTGGATATCGGCGTACAGTCAAGAACTTTCATCCTGGACTCCGGCTCCGCATCCCTCGTTCTCTTCACCGACCGCGCCACGTTCAACCTATCTCCTCCTCACGCGGACGTTCAGGACGACGGCGGACAACGGCTCACAGTTCCCCTTCGTTCCGTGCAACTTCGCTTCAGCGGCCGAAGCTTGCAAGTCCCCGCACATGCAGTCGTCTTCCCGGCGGAAGCCACCGGTTTCGACAGCCTGCTGCCGACCTCTCTCTTCACCCAGCTCTACATCTCCGGCACCGGCAGCTTCGTCCTGTTCAACCCAAAGCGGATGCCGCACCGGGGGAGCTCCTCTCCGCCCCTGATCCTGGCACAGACGAACACCCCTGAGATCTGCGAAAGAATTTCCATCGCCTGCAAACCCATCTCTGCCCAAGACGCAGCGAACCACTTCGACATACCCGTCGGTGCACCTTCCGCTGCAGCAGCGACTCAGCTCTTATTGCAGCGCTGACGTTTGCAACAGTGGTAGCGCCGGCCGTGAGGGGTATCGCACTTCCATCAGCGACGCACCCCGAGCCGACCACTCAGCTCCTAGCTCCTCACCAAATTCCATTGGACGGTAAGAGACGAAAACCCCAGATTTCTCTGGGTCTATAAGGATTCCTGGGGCTTTGCTGGATGTCTCTGAACGGTAGGTGGCGGAGAGTGAGGGATTCGAACCCCCGATAGCCTTGCGACTATGTCTGATTTCGAGTCAGGTGCATTCAACCGGGCTCTGCCAACTCTCCGTCTCCACAGTCTATCCTTAACCCCGAGCGCCGTGAGAGCGACGAGGTAGCCAAACGTGGTCACTGATACTTGGAATCCCGAGCTGCAGCAATGGCTGCAGGAACGATCTTCTGCGATCGGCTTCGAACTCGCCGGCGTAGCTGCCGTAGATGCGCCCAATTCCCCCTCCGAGACCTTGGAGGCATCACGCTTCGAAGCCTGGATCGAAGCCGGAAGGGCGGGCGAGATGGAATTCCTCAAACGGCGCGATGCTGGCGGACGGTTCCTTCGCAGCTCGGTTCAGATCGCGCATCCATGGGCAAATTCCGTCGTCGTCTGCGCCATGAACTACAACACCCCCGGCCCCCTTTCGATCGAGCAAGCCCCCGCAAACTCCGGCTGGATCGCCCGCTACGCCTGGAGTGGGGAAGCACCCTCCGGAACCGGCGACACCCCCCCGCCCGCGGGAACGGACTACCACGACTTCCTGCTCACGCGCCTCCATCGGCTCGCCTGTGAACTCGGCGAGCGCGCCGGTGGCGAATCAAAGTGCTATGTCGACACCGGCCCCCTCGTAGAGCGCAGTCTCGCCGCCAGAGCGGGCGTCGGCTGGATCGGAAAGAATACCTGCGTGCTCAACCAGGGGAAAGGCTCCTGGCTGCTTCTCGGCGTCATCCTCAGCTCTCTCCGGCTTCCGCCCCAACTCGCTGCCCTGCCCGCAGCCGATCGTTGCGGATCTTGCACCCGCTGTATCGATGCCTGTCCTTCCGAGGCCCTCACATCGCCTCACCAGATGGACGCATCGCGCTGTATCGCGTACCTCACGATTGAGAAGAAAGGTACCATCCCTGTTGCTCTGCGAGAGCCCATGGGACGGCAGGTCTTCGGCTGCGATATCTGTCAGGACGTCTGCCCATGGAACCGGCACCCCCGCGCAGAGAGCGGGTCTCTCCCCTCTGCTTCGATCCGCGCTCGCCAGGAACTCATCAACCCCGATCTGGGTTGGCTCGCCAGCATGGATGCCGGGACCTTCAAACGCTGGTTCAAGGGCTCTCCTCTGGAGAGGACACGACGCTCTCGCTTGCATCGAAACGTGGCCATCGCGATGGGCAACAGCGCGGAAATGCGTTTCCTTCCCCATCTGAGAATCTGGCGCGATGGTGAAGATCCGGTGTTGGCCGAAGCCTCCTCCTGGGCCATCTCGAAGATCGAGAGAACCGGAAGCCTCGAGCAAGTCGAAGCTCGGGAGGAGCCCCCAGGTACCGGGAACGCGCCTCTTCCCTCCGGCAGCACAGATCGTGAGTACTTCAGCACAGATCGTGAGTACTGGCATGGCAGATCGTGAGTACTGGCATGGCAGATCGTGAGTACTGGCATGGCAGATCGTGAGTACTGGCATGGCAGATCGTAAGGACCCGCCGGCACAAACGAATCCCGCCCGCCCTCCGGCCCTCTGCTAGCATCGTCTCCAAGGCGCGGGCAGCGCTGTTCGTGAGCTATGGATCCCATGCTTTTCAGCCAATCGACATCGGAGACTCTGGACCCGGGGATGGTCGTCGCCCACAGCTCGTCGGCATCCGCGCAGGTGGCTCCTCAGCTTCGGCCCCGGCGCCCGGTCTTGGCCCGCTCTCGAACGCACTCTTCCGCCTGCGCCTTGCGCTCTAAGCCTCTTTTCGTGCCCTCCAAGCCGTCAAGCGCCTGCCAGGCAAAGGTCTGATCGATGGCCAGTCCTGCAAGGTTCGAGCGGCTCCGGCACCGTCCACCTCACGGCCTCGCCGGCGCCGTCTTCTGGCTTGCGATCTGGTTCTGTCTGTTTTGGCTGCTTCGCCTCCTTCCGGGAACCGTCGGTACCCTCTCCGGTGTGCTGCAGATTCTCAGCGGCATCGCCCTCATCGTCTTGGCCGTACCCGTCATCTGGCGCCAGGTGCACAGGCGTCTGCTTTGGAGCCTCCGCAACAAGCTGGTGCTCACCTACCTTCTGATCGGCCTTGCCCCGGTCATCCTCTTCTTCACCCTTGTGCTCATCTCCGGATACATTGCCGCCGGCCAGTTTGCCATTCACCTGGCCGACTCCCGCGTGCAGAGCCAGCTCGATTGGCTTAGCTCGGAAAACGCCAACCTCGAAGACCGTATGCTCGCCTCCCCCGCCGCCAGTACGGAAGTGGGCCGCGGACCAAGCCGCAAATCTGCTGCCGGATCGGACGGGCCAGCCGCCGTCACCAACGGCGTGACCCACTCCCCCGGCGACGATTCGGCCTACCGTCAGGACACCCGGAACTCCCGCTTGCATCCAGAGTTCACCGCCTATGTCGACGGTGTCTCGCTCACCGAGGATCGCGCAGCCGCCCATGCCCGCTCTCCTCTCAGCCTTCCTCCATGGGCGATCCGGTTGGCTCCCGAGGGCTTCCGAGGCATCGTGCTCGACGGCAGCGATCTTTACCTGGTCGCGATCCACCAGCATCCGCTCGCCGACGGCCGCCGCCTCAGTCTCGTCAGCAGTCTCTCCGTCGATGAACCCCTCATGGCAACCATCGCGGATGGCCTCGGGAAGGCAGGTATGAGAGCCGAGGTCGTTGGTGAAGCAGTGCAAAGCCCTCAGGCTCGTCCCCGCACCGCCCCCAGGAACAACGGAGCCAGCGTCGAGCAGGGGCAGGCTGCCCCGCACACTCCCGGCGAGCAGCTTCGGTCCACCCGCATCGTCGGCGGCACCGATCCCCCCAGTGCCAACATCGCCGATCTCCAGGTGCGCTTCGGCTCTACCCTTCCGGTTACGGATTGGGACTCCGGTGAAGCGGCGAGCGCCCCCATCGAAGTCACCTCGCGCCCATCCCTTCTCTACCGGCAACTCTTCGGCGGCTCCCTTGGCGGCACGGTCACCAGCGTCATCCAGATCAGCCTCCTTGTTCTGTGCGTCGTCTTCGCTTTCATCGAAGCACTCGCCCTGTACATGGCGGTGAAACTCAGCAAAACCATCACCGCTTCCGTTACGGATCTCTACGAGGCGACCAGACGCATCGATCGCGGCGACCTTGAGCACCAGATCCGCGTCGAGCGCGACGACCAGCTCGCCGAACTTGGCCGCTCCTTCAACACCATGACCGGCTCCCTCCAGAGACTGCTCAAGGAGCAGAAGGAGAAGGAGCGGCTGCAAAACGAGATCTCCATCGCCCAGGAGGTGCAGGCCAATCTCTTCCCGCGCCAGGCCTGCGATCTCCCCACCCTTGCGCTTCACGGAGTCTGCCGCCCAGCGCGCTCCGTCAGCGGCGACTACTACGACTTCCTGCTCTTTCACGAGGAGGCTCACGACGGCCAGCCCAGCCGCGGCCACACCGGCGTCGGCATCGCCCTCGGAGACATCAGCGGAAAGGGAATCTCCGCCGCCCTCCTTATGGCAACCCTCCACTCCGCCGTTCGCGCGTATCGCTTCGCGAGCGAAGAGCTTGTCTACGCCGCGTCCAGCATCGCCGGCCTCATGTCCACCCGCGACTCCACCGGAGAGTGTGGCGAGCTCTTCGAATCACCCGGAAAGATCCTCGCTCTGCTCAATCGCCATCTCTACCGCAGCACCCAGCCGGAAAAATACGCCACTCTCTTCCTCGCACACTACGACGTCAAAACCTCGCGCCTCATCTACTCGAACGCCGGCCAGCTTCCGCCGCTCGTGCTTGGCCTCGACGGTGGCGTCCGCCGCCTCGATTGCGGCGGCACCGTCGTCGGTCTCATCGACGGCATGCGCTATGAAGAGGACAGCTTCACCATGCGCAGCGGAGACATTCTCGTCGCCTACTCCGATGGCGTCACCGAACCCGAGAACGACTTCGGCGATTTCGGCGAAGAGCGCCTTGTAGAAGTTGTCCAGCGCTATCGCAACGAGCCCCTCCACATCATCTCCGAGCAGGTCATGCAGGCGCTCGACGCCTGGATCGGCGCCGAAGAGCAGCCCGACGACATCACCCTCGTTCTAGCCCGCCAGGTCTGACCGCGCTTCGACGAGCCCTTGGAGATTGCACCGTCGCCCTCTTACCTCTTCGCCGTCAACGCCTTCACGACGATGTCGTTCGGCTGGCTGCCCGCGGGCAGCATCGTGAACAGAGCCGGCCCCTGCTTCCCCTGCGTCCGAATTACGGATACGTCCCCAGACCTCGCATCGGCAGCCAGCAGCAGGTGTTCATCCGCCGAGAACGCCAGCGCATCGGGCGACGATCCCGTCCGGACACTCCCCACCAGCTTCCCGTCGTCGATGCTGTAGAGACTCACGGAGTCCGCCCCGAAGTTCGAAATCCACAGCGTTCCGTTGTCGTCGCTCACCACCGCGTGCGCCGGCTTGTTCGCGATCGTGTACGTTCCGCCAACCTCATTCGTCCCCGTCGAGATCTCCGAGATACTGTCTCCATCGAAGTTGGAAACAAAGATCTCACCTCCGTCCGGCTTCAAGGCCAAGTGCACCGGACCCTTCCCCACGTCGAGCATCGCGAGCAGATGATCGGTCGTCAAGGAGGGATTCTGCCGTGCCGCCCAGGAGTTCGGTGCCGCCGCCAGATTCACCGCCATCACCTGGTGCCCCCCCGAGCAGGTAACGAACACCTTGGACGAATCCGTCAGAATCACAGCATCCGTAGCTCCCGGGCAGCCGGGGATCGTCGCCCGCGGCCGCAGCGCCGGAGTATTTGCACCGGCGGACCCGGCATCGAAAATCGACACGCTTCCGCTTCCGCGATTTGTAACCACCAGCGATCGCATGTCGGGAGAGATCCGGGCCAGCCCCGGCTGCTCCCCCGTAGACGCCGCCATCAACTCGCGTCTGCCGGCGAGATCGAGCACACTGACGCTGTTCGAACCTGCATTCGCGACATACGCCCGTCGCCCCTCGGCATCTACGCTGATCGCATAGGGCTGCCTTCGCACCGGGATCGTAGCCACCACCCGGTTAGCCTCCGCATCGATCACCGATACGTTCCCAGACCTCGTATTGACGACATAAACCTCGTTGCGCTTCGGATTCGCCGCGAGCCCGGTAGGACTCTCACCCACGGCCAGCGTCCGATCCAGGCGCAAGAACACCAGATCCAAAACCGTGACCGTGTTCGCTCCACCATTGCTGACATACGCATACTCGCGGTACCCCGGAGGCACATCCGGAAACGCACTCGACCGGCAGCCCGCCACAACCCCGCTCAGAAGCGCGGCGCTTGCCATCCCAGCCATTAGGATTCGTATTGATCTGCGCTTCGGGGTAGCCGGCACTACCGGAGTCTATCGGCGCGACTCGGACACCGCAAGGCGATCTCCACCACGTCATCGCAAGGCCCCCTCAACCGATGTCGTCGCGCTTCCGCCAGCCCCGCACCACCCAGGCAAAGTAGCCTCCCTGGAGCAGCAGCACCGCAGCGTAGGCGATCGGCAAATCCCTCAACCCATCCACATAGATCGCGTGCAGAAAATCGCGAAAGCTCATTGGGGAATCCCCATCGAGGCCTCGATACTCTGAAGCGCCGACTCCTGCTCCGCGATTTGCCGCCTTCGCTCAAGGGCGAACCGGAACAGGAGGATGAACAGGCCCCACATCGCCCATCCAGCCAGGTTCCACCAAACCGCCGGGTAAAAGCTCGCGTCCAGCCCGGAGTCCTTTCCGCCCCCAAAGACCGGTGCGGGATGCTGCGTCCTCCACCATCGTATCGACATAAAGGTGATCGGCACGTCCACCGCTGCGAAGATCGAAAGCACCGCGGCCAGCGTCCCCGTCTGGCCGGCCGAAGAGAACTGGCGCACCATGAGGTAGCTGACGTAAAGCAGCCACAGAATGAAGTATGTCGTCAGCCGAGCATCCCACGTCCACCAGATGCCCCAGACCGGCCTCGCCCACAGCATGCCGGTTAGCAAAACCACCGTCGCGTAGAGCACCGCAACCTCAGCCGACGCGACCGCTAACGCATCTGCGGTAAGCGCCCGCAGCGGATTGCGATGACGGAAGTACAGATACGCCACAGACGCAGCCAGATTCACATAGGGGAAGACCAGGCTGAGGATCGCCGACGGGAGATGCCAGTAGAAGATGCGTTGGATATTGCCCATCGTCGACTCGGTTGGCACCAGGAAGATCGCCTGCCGAAATCCCTCGAACAGCACCAGAAGGGCGGCGGCAAACCAGATCCATCCAGTCGTACGCGCGATGTTTGAGCGCTCCACAGTGCCTTTATCTTACCGCGAAATGCCCCTGGTCCTTGGCCCGGCTTGCGCCTCACTCCGCATGGAGCACGGTTTCAAACAGCACGATGCAAACCGTTGTGAAGATCACGTCGTACCCCGCCAGCATCCGAATCCAGGTCGCAACCTGCAGAGCGTCGAGATCGGCCGTCATCACCCCCGTCGTCGCCTGCACCATGGCCAGCAGCGCCGGAAGCGAGATCGGCAGCAGCAGCAGCGGCAGCAGCAGCTCACGGCTGCGCGCGCGCAGCCCAAGCGCCGCGAAAAAAGTCCCATTCACCACCAGCGCCCACGTTCCCAGCGGCAGAATCAGCGCCAACAGGGACACGTTCCCCAGCGGATGGATGTTGTAGAAGACAATAAACACCGGTGCCAGCACCGCTTCCACCAATCCCACAAACATCAGGTTGGCAATCGCCTTCCCCAGGAACAGCGCCGATGCCTGCGCCGGAACCAGCCGCTGCGCATCCAGAACCTGATTCCGTTGCTCGCGCACCCAGGATTGATTCAGCGCCGTCACCGATGCGAACAGCAGCGCCACCCAAAGAACGCCGCCCGAGATCTGCCGCGCCAGCGTCGGATTCGCCGTCGGATCAAACGCCAGCGAGAACACCACCACCACCAGCAGCGAAAAGAACAGCGTCCCGTTGACCGCCTCCCGCGACCTCCACTCCAACCGAAGATCCTTCCGCAGATGCACCAGCACAGCACGCAGATAACTCATGCGCCTCGCTCCGCTCTGGCCGCTCCCAACTTCGCCAGCTCGGCGAGCTTTCCCTCCGCCGCCCACAGGTAGTCCACCGGCGACATCAGCAGCTGCAGCCCTCGCTGCCCAGCCGAAACCGAGATCACCTCGAACATCTCGACCGTCTCATCCACGAAAGCAGGGAACTGCCGCCGCGCCCCCATCACCGTCACTCCGCCGCGCACATACCCCGTCAGCGGCTCCACGTCCTTCAGGCTGGCAAGCTCCACTTTCTTCGCCCGGCATACCTGCGCCAGCTTCTTCAAATCCAGCTCCGCATCACCCGGAACCACGGCAAACACATACTCTCTACCAATAGTCTTCGTAAGCAGCGTCTTGAACACCTGCTCCGGCGGCAGTCCGATCTTGCGCGCCACAGAAACCGCGGTCAGATCGTTCTCGTCCACCTCGTACCCACGCAGCTCATACCGAATCCCCAGCCTGTCCAGAAGCCGCGCAGCGTTCGTCTTCTCCGGCTGCCCGTGTTTCAAGAGACCGCCTCTGCCGTCTCCGCCGCCACCAGCTCGCCGTTCTTCAGCGTCACCACACTGTCGGCCAGCGGCATCGCTAGATGCGCCTGATGGGTCGTAATCAGAATCGTCCGGCTGCCGCCCCCCTCCACCGTCCACGTCCGAAAATCCGCCAGCAGATCCACCATCTGCTCGATCGAAGCCGCGTCCATGTTCGAAAACGGCTCATCCAGCAGAAGCAGCTCCGGATCCGCCTGCAGCACCCGCGCAAACGAAGTCCGCTGCCGCATCCCCTGCGAGTACTCGCCAACCGGCCGCTTCAACGCCGGATCCAGCCCCACCGCCCGCAACGCCATCTCCGGCGACCCCGAGCAATCGCATCCTCCATCCTTCGCCAACGCTCCAAAATACCTTAGATTCTCCATCGCCGAAAGCTCGTCATACAGCATCGGCGCATGGCTCATATACGCAACCCGCCCACGTTGCTTCTGCGGAGCCGTGTCGAACACCTTCACCTCTCCCCGCGTCGGCGAACCCAGCCCCGCCGCTAGCCGCAGCAGCGTAGACTTCCCAGCTCCATTCGGCCCCAGAACAACCGTGCAGCTTCCCCCCGCAAACGTCGCCGAGACACTTCGCAGCGCTGCGAACCGTCCGTAGACCTTCGACACAGCTCGAAACTCCGCCGCAGCCCTCATAGCTTCCTCTGCTCTCCAGAGCGCAAACTCAGCCGCAACGCCTACCTGCCAGGAGCCACCGCCGCCACCGTGTTCGGCGTCCCCGGCCTCTTCTGCTCCGCGGGAGCGTACTTCGAGGCGCACTTCGCTTGCAGCTGCGTCGCATGGAACACCCCGTCATGGCCAAACGTCCCCACCGCCAGCGCCTGCGCATCGTCCTTGAACGTGTCCGGCGGCGGCTCGGCCCCCTTGTAGTCCACGCGCAGCACCTTGCCCTGCTCCAAAAGCGTGAAGTCCGCATTCGTCCCCACCCGGTGAATGCTTCCCGGAGCCACATTCCCCGCCACCCGTAGATGCCGCGTATACGCCTTTCCGCCCATCCCCTGCAGCTCTGTGATCGTCACGTAGTAGCTCTTGTTGTCACGCACCCCCGTAACCGCCAGCCACGCCACCGTCCCCAGGATGACGGCGGCAGCGAGGATGATTTGGAGCGAACTCTTGGGAGGCGCTTGAGGTCTCATATGGATCTCCAGTCTAACTCCCGACCCCGCCCCCTCACTTCAATCTGAAGGGTCAACTTCCGATAGCACCGTTTCTTTGGCAGGTATCCCCCGCAGCAGGAGGTCTGGCTTGCTTCCCACAAGCCGACTTGTAGGGACTTATCGTCAGTTCATCACCTCTTCCGTCTCCGAAGGTCTGTCGCTGGCTGTTCTCTCCGAACGACCTCAGCGCGGTGGCGGAAGTTGCTCAAAAAGGCTGCCACGCCCAGTTCCAGTCCACCTCGGGGCCCGGATGCCCCGAACGCACCGGAGTGCTCGAGAGTGGCGTAGCCATGCAAGAAGGACCAGGTGGCGACAGCAGCAGCGGTGTCGTCCGGCTGTCCGGAGACGCCGCTTGCGGCGTCCAGCAGGAGGTTCCAGACGGCCTTGCCGGCCTTTGAGCGATACGTGTCGGGAAGGCGGTTCTGCACCACGAAGGTGTAGAGCGGAAACCGTTCGCGCGCAAAGCGCAGATAGGCGTCCACCGTTCTTCGAAACCTAATGTCCGGGTTCGCGGTTATGGCTGCAGCCCGCAATGCTTCCAGCATGACGCTCAGTATCTCCTCGGCGACCGCAACTTCGAGCGCTTCCTTTCGCGGGAAGTAGCGATACAAACTGGGCGCCTTCACGCCAAGAGCCGACGCAACGGCTCGCAACGAGAGCCCATTGGCGTCGCCGTGTTCTACGATGTAAACCGCCATTTTCAGGATTTCGGCTGACGAAAGCAGCTTGTTGTAGGCCACGGCTAACATTGTAAGTCTTGACCGTTAGGTGCCCAAAGCTTACACTGTAAGTTATGCCGCATCAGCCGCTCTTCTCCCGCCCCGTCTACCTCCTGCGCGCCGAGGCGTTCTGCGTCCTGTTCGCCTCCTGTGATGCATACCACCTGCTGTTTCCGCATCACTGGGTGATGTTCGCGTGTCTGTTCCTTGTTCCGGACCTGAGTTTACTTACGTACGCCCGGGGCCCTAATGCTACGGCCAGCATCGTGTACAACGTGATTCACAGCTACGTGCTCCCAGCTCTCCTGGGCATACTAGCCGTTCCTTTTGGCAGCGCCCTGCTCGGGGAGGTGAGCCTGATCTGGATCGGACACATCAGCCTGGACCGGGTGCTTGGGTATGGCCTGAAATACCCGACCTCTTTTGAGTTCACGCATCTCCAGAGCGCAGCAAACCCGGCGATTGTGCCCACCCCGCCGTCGCGCTCCGAATGATTAGAAACGCGCTAATGTGACAACCTTGGAGCGCAGAAACCCATCCCCAAAGTCGCGTCTTCGGCTCCTTCATCGCAACTCATCTCTTCACCCAACTCACCATGTCGATCTCCGCCACCCCACCCTCCGCTAAAATCTCTCCACATGGCCGCCGATCCACACCCCACCCATCGCTCCGACCTCCTCCGCATCCTCGCCACCCACTCCTTCCGCCTCGGCGACTTCACCCTCGCCTCTGGCCAGCGATCCGACTATTACATCGACTGCCGCATCACCACTCTCCACGCGGAGGGCGGCCGCCTCTCCGGCCTCATTCTCTACGACCTCATCCGCCAGCACATCCCCGAAACCGTCGCCGTTGGCGGCCTCACCATGGGCGCCGACCCCCTCGTCTCCAACATCGCCAGCGCCAGCGCATGGGCAGCCATCGCCGGCGGCGATCTCCCATCCAGCCCCCAAACCAATCTCCAGACCAGACTCCTCCACGGCTTCCTGGTCCGCAAATCCGAAAAGGCCCACGGCACCGGCCGTCGCATCGAAGGCTTCCTGCAGCCCGGCGCCCCCGTCGTCATCGTCGACGATGTCTGCACCACCGGCGGCTCTACCATCCTCGCCATTGAGGCCGCCCGCGGGGCCGGGATGATCGTCGCCGGCGTCCTCTGCCTCGTGGACCGCGAACAAGGCGGCCGCGCCAAAATCGAGGCCGTCGCCGCCCCCGCGCCCTTCCTCTCCGTCTTCACCGCGGACGATATCCGCGCTTCGCACAGGGATCTCCACACCTGCGGCGGGGACGCATAACCTCCGGCGATCACCCTCCCACGTCCGAGGTATGGTGACCCCCACCCATCCCCTCTACCCTGCAAGGGAAGCCCCGAACTAGAGGCTGCTGAACCACTGCATCGCTGCTGTCATGCCGTTCTGCTTCACGAATCACGATTAAACCTCGCGCAGGGACCTTCCCTGCAGCGCTCCATTGCGGTTCTCTCACAGCGTGCGACGGCCCACCCACGGTAGCCGTCGCCGCTTCTCTTTCTTAACTTCCCGTCGTCCGAAGCTCTACCGTCAAGAGCCCGCACCAGACCGTCGTAAACTGGAGGGGATATGATCCCCACCCTCGAATGGCTCCCTGAAGGCGTCAACTTCCTCGATCAGACCAAGCTCCCCCTCGAAGAGACCTACGTCCTCGCCACCGACTACCAGCAGGTCGCCACCGTCATCCGCGACATGATCGTCCGCGGAGCCATGGCCATCGGCGTCTCCGGAGCCATGGGAGTCGCCCTCGGCATCCAGAACTCCACCGCCGCCACCATCCCCGAGCTCGACCTCGAGGTCGCCACCATCTGCGAACACCTCGCCGCCACCCGCCCGACCGCCGTCAACCTCTTCTGGGGAATCGGCCGCGTCCGCGATCTCTACATCTCCCTCGCCGCCCGCAACACCCCCATTCCTGAAATCAAGTTCGCCGTCGTCGCCCTCGCCCGCGAAATGTACGCCGAGGACATCGCCAACTGCCGGCAGCTCGGTGCCTTCGGCGCGGATCTCCTTCCCAAAAAGGGAACCGTCCTCACCCACTGCAATGCCGGCGCTCTCGCCGCCTGCGGCTATGGATCGGCGCTGGGAGTTGTCAGGGCGGCTGTAGCACGCGGCCACGAGATCGACGTCTTCGCCGACGAGACCCGCCCCTACCTCCAGGGCGCCCGCCTCACCGCCTGGGAGCTCATGAAGGATGGCATCCCCACCACCGTCCTCTGCGACAACATGTCCGCCTCGCTTATGAAGCAGGGCCGAATCCAGGCCGTCATCGTCGGTGCCGACCGCATCGCCGCCAACGGCGATACCGCCAACAAGATCGGCACCTATGGTGTCTCCATCCTCGCCCGCGAACACGGCATCCCCTTCTACGTCGCCGCTCCCTGGGCGACCATCGATATGGCTACGAGCCATGGCGACCAGATCCCCATCGAACAGCGCGACCCCCGAGAAGTCACCCACTCGAACGGCAGGCAGATGACCCCCAACGGCGTCGCCATCGAGAACCCCGCCTTCGACGTCACCCCCGCCAAATACATCACCGCCATCATCACCGAGCGCGGCGTTCTGCGCCCCCCCTTCGAACAGTCGATCGCCGGGATGGACAAGGCGACAGCTCCCGAACTCTCCACCGCTGGCTGAACGAAACCTCGGCGGCACGCCTCCAAGGCTCGCCTCCCCACAATTCCAGCGACACCGCAATCCATCCCGTGTTCAGATATCCGGGCTGCACCCGGGAGCCCAATGCCTCATAAGTCATCCACGCACCTCCTCGCTTCGCTGCTTACCTCTCTCCTCCTCAGCTCCGCAGCCCTCGCCCAAACGCCCGCCCCGCAGCCACCAACCCCAGCCCCCCAGAACACCTCCGCGCCCCCCAACTCCACACCATCTGCAGGCCCCACCCCCAAGGCCACGACCATCCAGGCCCGCACCAACCTCGTCGTCGTAGACGTCGTCGTCACCGACCGCTCCGGCAAAAACGTCCACGGCCTGCAACAGTCCGACTTTGCCATCAGCGAAAAGGGCAAGCCCCAGCAGATCCGCACGTTCGACGAGCACTCCGCACCCGCCCAGCCGCCCCTCCCCGAACCCATGCCCGAGCTCCCGTCCGGCGTCTTCACCAACTACACCCCCGCCCCCCAGACCGCTGCCCTCAACATCCTCCTCCTCGACACCCTCAACATCCCGCTCACCGATCAGGCCTACGTCCGCCAGCAGATCCTCAAGTACATCCGCACCGCCCCGCCCGGCAATCGCATCGCCATCTTCGGCCTCACCACCCACCTCATCTACCTCCAGGGCTTCACCTCCGACCCCAGCCTGCTCAGGATGGCCGTCGACAAGAAGAGCGTCCGCCCCTCGCAGATCCTCGACAACGCCGCCACGGGCCGTTCCACCGAACAGCTCTCCGACACCGTCGGCAGCATCGAAGCCAGCTCCAACGGAGCCATTGCCGGCGTTACCGCCCGTCTGCAGCAGTTCGAGGCCGAAACCTCCTCCTTCCAGGTCCAGCTCCGCACCCGCTACACCCTCGAAGCCATGAACGTCCTGGCCCGTTACCTCTCCGGCCTCCCCGGCCGCAAAAATCTCATCTGGTTCTCCGGATCCTTCCCCCTCAGCGTCCTCCCCGACGGCGACCTCATCGACCCCTTCGCCGCCATGGCCGATATGTCCGGCGAGTTCCGCGACACCGCCAGCCTCCTCACCCGCTCTCAGGTCGCCGTCTACCCCGTCGACGCCCGCGGCCTCTTCAACGCGCCCATGTATGACGCCTCCGAGCGCGGCTCCGCCAACCCCCAGGCCTTCTCTCAGCAGCTCAACAGGTTCAATCAGCAGACCGCTCAGGAACACCTCACCATGCGCCAAATGGCCGAGCAGACCGGCGGCCGCGCCTTCATCAACACCAACGGCCTCAAGGAAGCCGTCGACACCGCCATCTCCACCGGGGCCAACTTCTACACCATCACCTACTCCCCCACCGACACCAGGTGGGACGGCAGCTACCGCAAGATCGGCCTCAAACTAGAAGGCCGCTTCGCCCAGTCCAACCTGTCCCTCGCCTACCGCCGCGGCTACTACGCCGTCGATCCCAACCCGCCCGTCATCACCCGCAAAGCCCTAAGCGCCACCGGCGACCCCGTCCCCGTCCCGCCCTCTCCTGCTGCCATGCGGGCCGCCATGATGCGCGGTGCCCCCGAACCCACCCAGATCATCTTCAAAGCCCGTGTCCTTCCCGCCGCATCCGCCTCGGCCCAGCCAGAGGACGCACCCGACCCTTCCACCCGCACTAACTCCGACCTCAAACTCGCCCACGGTCCGTGGCGTCGCTACGTCATCGACATCGCCGCCATCCCCAGCCAGCTCCTCGTCAATCGCGCCGCCAACGGCAACATGTCCGGCTTCGCAGAGTTCGTCACCCACTGCTACGACACCAACGGCACACTCATCACCACCACCTCCAAAGCCGTCCGCATGAACCTCACTGCCGAGAACGCCCGAAGCTTGCTGAATACCGGCATTCCCGTCCAGCAGATCATCAGCGTCCCCGCTCGGGGCGAGTTCTTCCTCCGCATCGGCGTCCACGATCTAATCGGAGATCGGGTCGGAGCTCTCGAAGTTCCTCTATCCATCATCAAAAATCTTCCTCCAGCACCTTCACCCGCTGCACCCGCTACAGCCAATCCATAGCTCGCGAGCCTATCCTTACTCAGGTCCGAAAAGCAGCACAGCAGATCACGTCACAGGGGATGCGCTCTAGGTGAAGCCGGCCTTTCTCAATCCGCGATCCCCATCTCTCCTGCGCGGCAGCCTCCTCGTCCTGTTCAGTCTTCCCGTCGCCCTCCTGCTCTCGCACTTTCCCAAAAACCAGCCCAGTCTTCTGCTCGCCCTTCCCGCGCTCCTCGCCACCATCGGCATGGTCGACCACATTCGCTGTATGCGCTCCCACTGGAGCTGGTACCACGGTGGCGTCCTCCTCTGCATCTACGCCGACCTCATGGTCATCGGCATGATCCTCTTCCTCCTGCTCTATCCCTACCTCTCATGGCTCTCCGGAACCCATTGACCACAGGCTCGGTTGACGTGCAGTCCGCGCAAAATCTCTGACGTATACTCGCCGTGTCCCGCCAACCCAGCCAGTCCAAACGGAGCCCCTCCAATGCTCAAAGGCTTTCGCGATTTCATCCTTCGCGGCAACGTCATCGATCTTGCCGTCGCCGTCATCATCGGCGCGGCCTTCACCAGCATCGTCACCTCGCTCGTCACCGACATCATCAACCCGCTCATCGCCGCCATCGTCGGCAAGCCGGACTTCTCCGCCCTCACCCTCAGCCTCCACGGCGGCGTCATCAAGTACGGCAACTTCCTCAACGCGGCCATCGCCTTTGCGCTCATCGCCGCAGTCGTCTACTTCTTCATCGTCCTCCCGGTCAACACACTTCTGCTCCGTCTCCGCGGTCCCGCCCCCAGCTCCACCAAGCCCTGCCCCCAGTGCTTCGGCGACATCCCCCTCGCCGCCACCCGCTGCAAGTTCTGCACCCAGTCCCTCCTGAAAGAGGTCTGATCTCCCCAAGCCGTCGCGACTCCTCGGCTTTCCGGTATCCTGTTCTCCTCCATCCAAAAAGCACAGGAGTCGCCTTGTCCCATCTCCGCCGCACCCTTGCCTCCGCCCTGCTCTCCTCCGCCCTTCTCGCCCAATCGCCCGCTACCACCCCCTCCCAGGTCTTCGGCTTCGCCGACTTCACCCAGCAGGCCAAGTGGGATGCCGCCTTCATGGCCGTGCCCGACGCCGCCCTCGCCGGCCAGCACCTCAAGGCGCTTACCGCCGCCCCCCACTGGGCCAGCTCGCCAGAGGACTACAAGACCGCCCAGTACGTCGCCGAAAAGTTCAAGGCCGCCGGCCTCGAGACCGAGATCGTCCCCTTCAGCGTCCTTCTCAACAAGCCCGTCAAGATCGCCATCGAAGCCTTCGACGCCGAGCAGCATAAGCTGATGTCCGGACCCACACCCGAGCACGTCGACCCCAGCGACCACGGCGGCGATCCCTTCCAGGACGATCCCCGCATCCTCCCCGCGTTCAACGGCTCCAGCCCCTCCGGAAACGTCACCGGAGAGGTCGTCTACGCCAACTACGGCAACCTTGCCGACTTCAAATACCTCGCCGGCCACGGCATCTCGGTCAAGGATAAGATCGTCCTCGTCCGCTACGGCGGCAACTTCCGAGGAGTCAAGGTCTATATCGCCCAGAAGTTCGGCGCCAAGGGCGTTCTCATCTACTCCGACCCCGCCGACGACGGCTACACCAAGGGCGACATGTACCCCGCCGGTCCCATGCGGCCCGAGTCCGCCGTCCAGCGCGGCTCTGTCCAATTCCTTCCCCTCTACCCCGGCGACCCCGAGACTCCGGGCGTCGACTCATCTCCGGATCTAGCTGCATCCAAGCGCCTCACCGAAGCCCAGACCAGGCAGCTCCCCGGCGGAGACCAGCCCTCCATCCCCGCCAACCCGCTCTCTTACAAGGACGCCACCCCCATCCTCCGCGCCCTCGCCGGCCCCGCCAGCCCCCACGACTGGCAGGGCGGCCTCCCCTTCACCTACCATCTCGGCGGCTCGCCCGCCGTCACCGCCCACATGGATGTCCAGCAGGACACCCGCCTCCGCACCATCTGGGACGTCATCGGCAAAATCCCCGGCACCGGTCCCGAGAAGAATGAGCTCATCGTGGCCGGCAACCACCGCGACGCCTGGGTCTATGGCGCCGTCGATCCCAACTCCGGCACCGCCGCCATGCTCGAGATGGTGCACGGCCTCGGCGATCTCCTCAAACAGGGTTGGAAGCCGAAACGCACCATCATCGTCGGCTCCTGGGACGCCGAAGAGGAGGGCCTCATCGGATCGACCGAATGGGCCGAGCAGCACGCCCCGGAGCTCGCCCACGCCGTCGCCTACTTCAACACCGATGTCGCCGTCTCCGGCCCCAGCTTCAACGCCGCCGCCGTCCCATCGCTCAAGCAGTTCCTCCGCGAGGTCACCAAAGCCGTCCCCAGCGCCAAGGGTGGTGGCACCGTCTACGACGGGTGGCTCAAAGACCAGAAAGACCAGGCGGAAGGCCACAGCCGCCGCAGCTCAGCCCCCTTCACCGCCGGCCGTACCGATCGCGCCGAGACCGACACCGACGTCCGCGTAGGAGATCTTGGCTCCGGCTCCGACTACACCCCCTTCATCCAGCACCTCGGCGTCCCTTCCACCGACATCGGTTCCGACGGTCCCTACGGCGTCTACCACTCCGTCTTCGACAACTACAACTGGTTCATCAAGAACGCCGACCCCACCTTCATCTACGAGCAGCAGCAGGCCCGCGTCTTCGGCATAGAGATCCTTCACATGGCCGGAGCCGACGTTCTCCCGTACGACTACCACGTCTACGGCGACGACATCGTCCGCTACCTGCAGACCGCCCAGACACAAGCCAAAACAGCGAAGCTGACCCTCGACTTCACCGCCGCGGATGCCGCCGCAAAGCGTCTCTCCGCTGCGGGCAGCGCCGTGCGTGCCCTGCAGATGAAGCACCCCGCCGACCCCTCCGCGCTCAATGCGGTGCTCCGCAACGCCGAGTCCGCGCTCCTCAACCCCGACGGCCTCCCCCAGCGCCCCTGGTTCAAACACACCATCTACGCCCCCGGCGAGTTCACCGGATACGCCGCCGTCGTCATCCCCGGCGTCAACGAGGCCATCGACAACCCCGACGCCACCCGCGCCCAGGCACAACTCACAGTCCTCACCGAAGCCCTCAACCGCTCCGCCGCCACCCTCGAAGCCGCATCGAAGTAGCTACTCCAAGCCCCCGATCCGGGGTCGCTGCACCAGACATCAAACGGAGTACGAGAAGTCTTTCGACCAGGCCTGAATACGTTTCGCGAAACCTGTCGCGGATGACCCGAGCAGCGCACTTCGTTTGTGCATAGTAATTAATTGCCGTTTAGAGAGTGGGCGCATCGGTTCAGAAACGCTTCGTTTGCGCAGCGCGAAAGACAATCGCTCAGCTGCTACTTCCGGTTGGACCGTCATTCAGGAGCAACCCAGATTGCTGCCCAGAAGCCGACTTATAAGGACCAACGCTCTACACACCATTCTGCAGGACTGATGCGTATGTCAATAGGAATGCGAATACCTCTGTTGTAAGTAGCAGAAGCCTCGCCTGTCCTCTGCCGAAAAGCGCAAGCCCTGTACTACTGACAGCTAGCGCGAATGCCGTCATCCACGCCCGGTCCAGCCAAGTGGTTGATAAGGAACCATCGGGATGTCGAGAGAGAGGGAATTGATCGACGAAGCAACTTGCAGTGACAACCAACCCAAGTGCTCCAAAGACAACACCGGTGCGAAATAGAGCTGAGCGGTATGAAATCTGAGCAGCCTCAATCTGGCCATCAAGAGGCCACGAGACTAGGACGGCAACTAGCGCGGCAAGACACAGAAGCAGCGGTATGCACACGACCGAAAGACTGACCATATCCCGAAGTATAGAGAAGGGGTAATCGCCAGGGTGGCAGACTTGTCCTGCTTGTTCCTTCAGACAGGTCTTGCTAAACGCTCTTGTCATACCTAACTTCCGCATTGCTGGCAACCCGGACGTATCGCTGAGGTAATACGTCCAGAAATCGTTTCGCTTCGATCTTTGACGTTTGGCGTAGTGATCCCAGTTTGTACGGACCCGAATTACCTACCGGGTCCGCTCCCACCGCCACATGGAGTGCCCGGCTTGATTTGTACCAGTGGGGAAGAGACACACTGGACAAGGAGAGCGTATGGGACGAGGAAAGAAGTACCAGCCTGAACAGGTGGTGAACCTGCTGCGCCAGATCGAAGTGGCGGT
>JAABVA010000113.1_pt1 | contig 101218 bp, 80 predicted proteins | sample 5560331 | NCBI WGS metagenome assembly JAABVA01 (sample SAMN12812661, study PRJNA571458) | rock metagenome | isolation source: Antarctica rocks | place: Antarctica: Victoria Land, Mt New Zealand sud | collected 2016-01-07
TTGCCTCACTCAAGCAGTCCCTCATCGCCTCCGAGGAGGCCGGAGGCTTCGAAGCGGAAGAACACAACGGCGTTCTCAACATCCTCTTCGAGGACCGCCCAGGAAAGTTCGTTCTTACCCCCAACACCCCCATTCGCCAGATCTGGATCTCCGCCCAGTCCACTAGCTTTAAGCTCGACTGGTCCGACACCTCCAAGAGCTTCGTCCTCCCGAAGACCGGCGAAGACCTGAGAACCCTCATCGAACGCCTCCTTCGCGAACACCTCGAAGACCCCTCCATCACCCTCAGCTAAATCTCCGCGACGCGGAAAGGTGTCTCTCCCGCTTGACTCCATCGCAGCTCACTCACAGACTGTGACTTCCATCCACCATCCCCCGAAAGACCTGTGCGTAAGTCTCCGGCATCCTCCGCCGCTTCATATCCCGGCCCACCACGACATGCACCGTCTCCCCCGTGCACAGCACCACGCCATCCACCGCCCGTTCCACCTCGTAGCTGAACTTCAGCAACGCACCCTTGAAAGCACTCACGCGCGTGCGCACTACCAGCTCCTCGTCATACCGAGCCGGGGCCTTGTACCGAGCAGTCGCCTCTACCACCGCAATCATGCACCCGTCCTCCGCCTCCATGCTCTTGTAATCCAGCCCTGTCTGCCGAATCAGCTCCACCCGCCCCACCTCGAACCACACCAGGTAGTTCGCGTGGTACACCACCCCCATCTGGTCCGTCTCCGCATAGCGCACCCGCACCCGCGTCTCACCTACACCAATCGCTGCAACCCCATCACCACTCATGCCCCAAGTCTACCCGCCATAAACGGGCCAATACGCGACAGCTACCCGAGGCCTCACCTCCAGACCGGCCGCCGCTTCTCCAGAAACGCCGTCATCCCCTCCACAAAATCCCCCGTCCCTCGAGACCGCGCGTTCGCCTCCATCGCCAAATCGATCGCCTGGTCCAGCCACACGCGGTTCTGGTCCGCCATCAGCCGCTTCGTCATCCTCATCGACTGTGGGCTGTTCGCTGCCAGGAGACCCGCCAACTCCCCTACTCTGCCCTGCAGCGCCGCCGCTTCCACCACCTCGTTCACCAGCCCCAGCTCCCGTGCCTCCTCTGCCCCAAATAACCTACCCGCCACCAGCAGCCCGCGAGCGCGCTTGTCCCCGACCTGCAGTGCCAAAAATGCACTCACCAGCGCCGGCACAAACCCGATCCGAACCTCCGTATACCCGAACTTCGCCTCCGGAACGGCAAGCGTGAAGTCACAAATCGTCGCCAGCCCCGTCCCACCCGCGATTGCAGCTCCATGCACCGCCGCGATCGTCGGCACCTGCAGCTCGTACAACGTCCGAAACAGCCCCGCGATCCGCTCCGCATCGGCCCTATGCTCCTCGGCGGATCTCCCCGCCATCCCCTTCAACTCCTCAAGATCCAGCCCCGCACAAAACGCCTCCCCCGCCCCCGCCAACACCAGCACTCGGCACCCCGGCGCAGCCGCAGCCTCCTCCATCGCCCCAATTAACTCCATCTGCATCGCCGACGTCATCGCATTCCGCCGCTCCGGCCGATTCAGCGTGATCGTCCGCACCGCGCCCTCATCCCGCACCAGCAACGTAGTCATCGCATCCACACCTCTCCTGCCCTAAGCCCGTTTACTGCACCTTGCTCCCAAACCGCCGCGCAATCTCGCGGCTTGCCGTCGCAAGCTCATCCAGCGGCCGCAGTGGCGGCAGCTCCGCCCCCAGCCGCTTCAACTCCGCCAAGAGCTCCTCGGTAGCGATATTCCCCACCAGCGCATCCTGCGCAAACGGACATCCACCCAGCCCCCCAATCGCCGCATCGAATCGCCGGCACCCCGCCCCATACGCCGCCGCCACCCGCTCCGCCGCCTCGCCCGGTCGCGCATGCAGATGGACGCCAATCTCCACCTGCTCATGCGCCGCCAGAACATCGCTTACCACATCCGCAATCAGCCTTGGCGTGGCCACGCCAACCGTGTCCGCCAGAGAAATCTGCTTCACCCCCGAATCAACCAGCAGATCGCAGGCATCCACGACCTCGCCCACACTCCACCGATCCCCATAAGGATTGCCAAACGCCATCGAGATGTACGCCACCACGTCCAGCCCTGCCTTGTACGCAATCTCCACCACCTGCTCCAGCGCCTCCAGCGACTCCTCCGGCGTCTGCCGCTGATTGCGCTGCAAGAACTCCGGCGACACCGAGTACGGAAACCCCAGCGTCTGCACCGCACTCGTCGCCACCGCTCGCTCCGCGCCCTTCGCATTCACCACGATCCCGATGATTTCGACATCGTCCGGCGGGTCAAGGTACTCGAGCACCAACTCCGAGTCCGCCATCTGCGGCACTGCCGCCTTGGACACAAAACTCGCCGCATCGATGTGCCTGAAGCCAGCCGCCACCAGCACCCGCAGATAATCCGCCTTCACCTCCGGCGCCATCACTCCTGGCAACCCCTGCCAGGCATCCCGCGGACATTCAACAATCTTCACCACAATCATCGTCACACCTCAACTTCCATCACTCACTCTCATCACCAATCACCGTCACCTCACGCCAGCACCCAACCGCCGTTCCATCTCGACCGAACCGAGCGCAAGTCGAGGGGGAGTGGATAGACCCCTGTACTTTCGTCTTCATCGTTGCACTTGCCCCTGCTTTGCTGTTGCTTGTTTTCTCGCTTGTCATTCAGGAGCGAAGCGCAGGAATCTGCTGTTCCTGTGCTACCAAGTCTGGACCTATTACGCCTCATTACCTGAAGCGCCCCACCCCGTGAACAACCAAACACATATCGCGGTGTGCACAACTAAGACCGCGGCGCCAGCCCTGAACTTACTAGAAGCACGGTCGATTGAATAGCCATAAATCGGCCACTTGGAGGCAACTTAGCGCACAGATCACGAACCCCGCTTCAAGGTACCTTCCGACCGCCAAACAAGCAAAGGAAGTAGAACCCGCGCCGCGATGTAGCTACCGTGCCCGAAGCCCGCTGACACGAACGCGATTACGAGCAGCACGGAGTGAGATGGCAAGCCCGAGGCCAAGAAACCGATGCTGGTGAAACCAGGCTTTCACGTCTGCAGCACCCCCGGATTAAACCGCGCCACCTCCGGATTCAGCGCACAAGCCTCCAACGCCGTCATCAACACATTCCGCGTCTCCGCCGGATCAATAATCGCATCCACCCACAACCGCGCCGCCCCGTACCGCGGGTCCGCCTGCGCGTCATACGTTGCCTTGATCTCCTCGAAAATCGCTTTACGGTCCGCCTCCGACAAAGCTTTCCCGCCCCGCTCCACCTGCTTCGCCCGTACTTCGGCCAGCGTCGTCGCCGCGCTCGCCCCGCTCATCACGGCATACCGGGCCGTCGGCCATGCAAAGATAAATCGCGGATCGTAAGCTTTCCCGCACATGGCATAGTGCCCCGCCCCAAAGCTCCCGCCTACGATCACGGTGATCTTCGGGACCACACTGGTCGCCACCGCCGAGACCATTTTCGCTCCCGCCCGGATGATGCCAGACCACTCCGCATCCTTCCCCACCATGAACCCGTTCACATCATGCAAAAAGATCAGCGGCACCAGCGACTGGTTGCAGTCCATGATGAATCGCGCCGCCTTCTGCGCGCTCTCGGTGTAAATCACGCCACCAAACTCCGTCCGCTTCGATCCCGCCTGCGAACCCATGGCCACGGTCTGCTGCTGATGCACCTTCTGATTCGCAACGATCCCCACCGCTCGCCCGCCAATCCGCGCATACCCGCACACCAAAGTACGACCGAAGTCCGCTTTATACTCGTCGAACTCCGACCCGTCCACAATGCGCGCGATCAGCTCCCGCATGTTGTACGAGTTCGTTCCCGCCTTTGCCGGATCAGGATCGATCAACCCATACATCTCCTCCGCCGCATACCGCGGAGCATCCTTCACCACATCGAACGCCACCCGGCTGAACATCTCACTCTTACCCGCGGCATCATCGCCTGGGATCTGCGGTCTGCCCACGGGCATCTGCCTCCCCAGCTTCGCCACTAAGGACCGCAACCGCGCCAGACACATGTGATCGTTCGCTTCCTTGAAGTCCACGGTTCCTGAGATCTCCGAATGCATCGACGCACCGCCCAACTCCTCGGCGGACGTCTTCTGCCCTATAGCCGCCTGCACCAGCGAAGGCCCCGCCAGAAACAGCCCCGACCCCTCCGTCATCAGCACCGTATCGGTCATCACCGGCAAATAAGCCCCGCCCGCCACGCACATTCCCATAATCGCCGTGATCTGCGGTATGCCCATCGAACTCATGACCGCGTTATTGCGAAACACTCGCCCAAAATCATCCTGGTCCGGAAACACATCCTCCTGCAAAGGAAGAAACACCCCCGACGAGTCCACCAGGTACAGCGTCGGAATATGGTTTTCAAGCGCAATGTGCTGAGCACGCAACACCTTCTTTGCCGTCATCGGAAAGAACGCGCCTGCCTTCACCGTCGCGTCGTTTGCGATGATCATGCAGAGACGCCCACTCACGCGGCCCAATCCGGTCACGACACCGGCTCCCGGAGCCCCGCCAAACTCGCCATACATCCCATGCGCCGCATAAAGTCCAAGCTCCATCAACGAGCTTCCCTCGTCGAGCAGGACCTCTAATCGCTCCCGCACCGTAAGCCGCCCCTTCGCCCGCTGTGCCTCCGCCGCCTTTGCTCCACCCCCTTGCCGAATCGCAGCCTCTTCTCCACGCATGCTGCCAAGCAGCGTCACCAGAGCTGCGTGGTTCGTCGCAAACCTCGGCGCGTTGACCTCCAGCTTTGTCTCCAACCGGTTCTCCAACTGCAATCTGTCCTCCGACCTTGCTGCTCAAAAGCGCGCACCATCTGTGTATATGGAATACGTATGATCAAACCGGCGCTGCCCTGATCCCGAGCCGTCCAGAACCTGAGTACCCCAAGACGAAACGCCCACCTAAACCAACACTTCAGCTCCCCTCACCGCCACTGAGCCAAACACCTGCCGATAATGCTCCACCAGGTCCGCGGGTCCAGTTGCCTTTAGCACATTGTCGCTGAGTTTCACCGTCGGCCGCCCCTCCACGCTCGTCAGTTTGCATACAAGGCTCAACGGCTCCAACGTATCCTCACCTCTGGGATGACACTCACGAAAGTCATTCGTCAGCAGCGTCCCCCATCCAGCGCTGAACCGGATGCGGCCGCGAAAGTAGTGGTGCAGCCGCAGCATCTCGTCCACATCCAGGGCATCCGACGCGATTAGCCGCTTCGTCCGCGGATCCCTCCCCCGCTCCTTCAACCACGCGATATACTCGTCGCCCGCAGCTATCGGATCCTTGCTGTCCACCCGCTGGCCAGTCCAGTCCGCCACCCAGTCCGGAGCACCCTCCAGAAACTGCGCCGTCCCAAACGTGTCTGGAAGCATGATTAGCAGCGCCCCTCCATAGCTTCTCTGCCAAAGCTCCAGAACCCGGTACTGCGACTCGACCAGCTCCCGGTCTGTGTTCGCCATCGCCGCCATGGCCATGGGAAGCTCGTGGGCGTTCGTTCCGATCGCCTCAAGATCATGCTTGTACGCCAGCGTCGTATTGGAGGTCCCGGTAAACTCCTCCCCCAGGGTCGCCCGCAACGCCTCCACCGCGTACTCCTGCCACAGAAAGCTGTGCCTTCGTCGCGTCCCGAAGTCCGAGATGCGCAGCCCTTCTACCCCACGCAGCCGGCCTATCTTCTCCCACAACCTGGTCTTCGCCCGGGCGTACAGCACATCCAGTTCAAGTTCGCTCAACTCAGCCAACGCCGCCCTGGTCTTCAACTCGCTCACGATCGCCAGCGCATAGATCTCCCACATCGTCACCTCGGTCCACAAACCGCTGAACCGAAGAATCAACTGGCCCTCCAACTCCGATACCTCGTAGGCGCTAAGCTGGAAATCCATGTCCAGCCAATCCAGAAAGCCCGGCTCAAAGATGCTTCGAACGCCGTAAAAGGTGTTTCCAGCCAGCCAGACCAGCTCGCTCTTCCGGTACCGCAGCCCTCTCACATGGTCCATCTGCTCAATCAGCGCGCCGGCCTCCACCCGGTCCGCCAGGCGTACCTTAACAGTCCGGTTCACCACCTCGCTCGTCACGTGCGTCGCCGGGAAGTTCTTCCAGATAAATTGCAGCATCAACAGCTTGTAAAAGTCAGTGTCGAGCAGAGATCGCACGATCGGATCCAGCTTCCAGTTGTGATTGTGCGCACGTTCAGCAAAATTCACATTCATCTCGGTCGCAACCTCTCCCTCCGTTCGTAAACAACGCCCTCACATCCTGACCTTTTCAAACCCAAGCCTGGTTGGCGAAGCAGCACCACCACCACTATAAGAGCTCACCATCAGAGCGCGTTTGGGAGCCGCTTACCTTCCCCCAGCAGCTCAGCATGGTTACCGAGTAACTTACCTGCTAATGGCGCCTCGGTTGGCAATTGGATTTTGTAGTTGCAGAGCATTCCCCTTCTATTCATCATTACTTTCTCTGCTGTCCCTCTTGAAGGTCAGTCAATCCATGTGACCCAAAAGGGGAATCCATCCCGACGAATGTTGCAGAATAATGCGACGTTCGAAATAGCTTGAGTTACTATTGCGCTAGAAGGCTAGTTACTATTCTGGTTACCTGAATGACTTGGCTGTCTTTGCTTTCCATCGTCGCGCTCTCCCTGGCAACGCTTGCGTTGCTCGCCAAACTCGTGCAAACACAACGCAAATGCCGCGAGATAGATGGCCAACTACGTCTGGCCCACGAGCTTCAGCAGCAGCAGCAGGGCCAGCTGACACAGCGCTCCCAGCTTGATACCATCAAAGACGAGTTCATCTCCACCGTATCCCATGAGCTTCGAACCCCGCTGACCAGCATCCGCGGGTCTCTCGGCCTGCTCTCGTCCGGCATGATGGGACATCTCGACCACAAAGCGCAGAATCTGCTCCGGATCGCCGTCACCAACACTGACCGTCTCATTCGCCTCATCAACGACATCCTGGATCTCGAGCGGATGGAGTCCGGTCGGGCTCCGCTTCAGATCCGCCGCTGCTCCCTTCGCGATCTCGTTCAGCAGGCCGCAGACACCATGGCCGGCATGGCCCATGAGGCGACGGTTCGCATCGTGCTTGAGAGTCCCCCGGCGAGCACCAGCCCGGAGGCGCTCTACTTCGATGGAGACTCCGACCGTATTCTGCAGGTGCTCACCAACCTCCTCTCAAACGCCATCAAATTCTCTCCCTCAGCCTCAACCGTCCGTGTCCATGTCGAGGCCACCTCCGACTCCATCCTGCTCAAGGTCTCCGACGATGGCCGCGGCATCCCCCCCGACAAGCTCGATTCCATCTTCGATCGCTTCCATCAGGTCGAGGCTTCCGACTCCAGGCAGAAGGGCGGCACGGGCCTCGGCCTTGCTATCTGCAGAAGCATCGTCCAGCAACACAGTGGATCCATCTGGGCGCAGCGCAACCTTGGCTCCGGAACAACCCTCTACGTCATGTTTCCTCGCACCGCCCGAGCCTCCGATGCGGTGACACCGGCCCTCGCCCTTCCGCGCGGAGAAGGTTCCATCCTCATCTGCGACGACGATCCCGGCATCCGCACCATCGTCAAGGAACACCTCACCCGTCAGGGCTACACCGTGGTCGAGGCCTGCTCCGGTGAAGAGGCCATCTTCCTTGCCACCGAGTCCCATGTCGAAGCCATCCTCCTCGACCTCTACATGCCCGGGCTCAGTGGTTGGGAGACGTTGCAACGCCTGCGCGACAACCCAGCCACCTCCCTCATTCCCGTCGTCGTCCTCAGCGTTCTCTCGCCCGTTCTCCGAAGCCAGCTCACCGGAGGCGCTCAGGGCTGGGTTCAGAAGCCTTTCAATGAGAACCTGCTCTTCGCTGAACTTGGCCGCGTTCTCCACCGTGGCGAAGGACCGGCGCAGATCTTGCTCGTTGAGGATGACCAAGACCTCGCCAGCGTCGTCATCGCCAGCTTCGGGAACGCCGACGTGACGATCGACCACGCCTGCACGCGCCAACAGGCTATTCGCCGTTGCATCACGCGCCGCCCCGATCTGCTTATCCTCGATCTCACCCTTCCCGACGGCGACGGCTTCTCCTTCGTTGAGTGGCTCCGTGAGCAGCCTGGCCTGCGCACGCTCCCACTCGTCGTCTACTCCGGCCGCGAGGTCTCGGATCGTGAAATGGCGCAACTGCGCCTTGGCCCGACCGAGTTCCTCACCAAGGCGAAGGTGCAGCCCAAAGAGGTCGAAGAGCTCGTTCTCTCCATGGTTCATCGCCTCCGTGGCCTCGCTGATCTCGCTCCCGTCTCCGCTGCCTGACACATCCCCTGAAGCCGGAAAGCGTGTCCTGCCACGTTCACATGCAGCCCTCCTCTCAGCCCTCACACGCCTCCGAAACACTCAGGCGCTCACAAGGGCTCGATGCCAGCGGGCAGACTGTCGAGGTTACCTGCCCTAGCTCTCTAGCTCTTGCATCCGCACGATTCCCGCACGATCAGCGCGACCGGCAAGACCGTTCTGACGTGCGGCTCCGAGCGCTCGCCTCTGATCTTTTGCAAAAGAAGACGGGTGGACGTCCGTCCCAGTTCAGCCGCGGGTTGGCGGACCGCCGTCACCGGAGGGCTGAGCAGCGTATAGAAGTCAACATCGTCGAAGCCGATCAGCGCCACATCTCCGGGAATCTTGTTATTCATCGCGCGAAGCGTCTTAATAACGCGGATGGTGCAGGCATTATTCGCGGTAAATAGCGCGTCGGGGCGATCGGGTGAATCCAACATGGCCGTTAAAGCAATTTGGGCACTGGCCTCATCGAAGAGAACGAGCTTTTTGCGACGAAGCTTGGCCTGCCGCATACACTCTTCGTAGCCGGCAACACGCTCTCGCACAGGTCGTAGGTGAGAGTTCATCACCACGCAGGTAATCTTCTTGTAGCCGTGTCCGATAAGGTGCTCCACCGCCATGCGTGCGCCCGCCCTGTTTTCGACCTCGACCGAATCCGTGGCGGCCACCTCGATGGGGCGGTCTATGGTCACGATCGGTGCCGGTCCAGAAGCCGCGGCTTCTAAGTACCTGCTGCGGCACTCTGCCGGGACCAGCAGAATGCCATCCACGGGGTGACTGGTCATCTGCTCCACTTGCGCCTTCTCAATGGCGGAGTCGCCATCGGAGGCTGCTAGCCAGACAAGATAACCTCCCTCCCGCGCCGCCTCCTGGACCGCATGGCTGACCACGGAGAAGAAAGAGTCCGCCAGATCCGGTACGATCAGGCCGATTGATTTGGATAGCTGACCGGAAAGGATGCGAGCGGCATGGTTGGGGCGATATCCCAGCTGCCGAATGGCAGCGCTCACCCTCCTTGCAGTCTCCTCCGCGACATAGCGATGACCGTTAATCATTCGGGAGACCGTCATGGGCCCAACTCCCGCTGCCTTCGCGACATCCTCAAGCGTTGCACGCTTCGCGGCGGGCGCCTTGCGCATTCTCTCCCCCTTACGAGCGCCCTGGACTAGGGCCTACTGGCGCGGACGGAACTCCCGATTGTCCAGATATTCACCAGCCGGTTATATTGACAACGTAACGTCCAAGTGTGTAAACAGTTGATGCGTTGTGATAGCGCAATCATATGCCATGTTTGCACGCCTACTTCTGGAGACTGTGATGAGAAAAAATCGGTTCGATGTTCGTGTCCTGCACCTGCTTGTCGCGGCTCTTCTGTTCGGGGTCGCTGCTCCGATCTTTGCTCAATCCGATAGCTCCTCCATCTCCGGCACCGTCACCGACGCATCGGGCGCACTGCTTCCGAACGCCAGGGTCACGGTGCAAAACACCGCAACCAACGCCGATCGTTCCATCGCCAGCAACGAGAGCGGTAGCTTTACGATCACCAACCTGGCCCCTGGCAGCTACAGCGTCCGCGTCGAGCTCACAGGCTTTCAGACCACAACGTTGAAGGACGTGCACCTCGACCCCAGCATCGGCCGCCGCATCGACGTCGCCATGAGGGTCGGCGACACCGCAACGGAGGTGAACGTCGAAGCCGGCGTCAACACCGTGCAGACCGAGAGCGGCGCCGTCGGCCAGCTCATCACCCAGGAGCAGGTCAAGGATATTCAACTGAACGGGCGCAACCCCCTCTACCTCTCGCAGCTGGAGCCGGGCGTGGTTCGCGGCCAGTCGATGGCGGCCTTCGCATTTGCTCTCGACAACGGCATCAACGTGAACGGCGCCCGCTCGCAGGAGAGCCTCCTCACGCTCGACGGAGCGCCAATGGTGCGTACCCGCTCAAACGGCACGAGCGTCGGTGTCGCCGATGTCGACTCGACCTCTCAGGTTCAGATCCTCACCACCAGCTACCCAGCCGAGTACGGCCGCACCTCGGGCGGCCAGATCCGCATCGTTCCCAAGAGCGGTTCTTCCAGCCTCCACGGCAGCGCCTTCGAGTACTTCCGCAACAACGCCCTCAACGCCAATACGTGGAACCGAAATTTCTCGGGCCTGAAACGAGCGGCCTTCCGCTATAACCAGTTCGGTTGGAACCTCAACGGTCCAGTCTTCATTCCCGGGCACTTCAATCAAGATCGCAGGATGCTGTTCTTCCTGGTTGGGCAGGAATACGTTCGGTACAACCACGACGACACCGCGACACAGAAAGTACCTACCGCGCTCATGCGCACCGGCAATTTCAGTGAACTGCTCGGAAGCAACATCTTTTATGGCGCTCCCGTTCAAATCGTCAACCCCACCACGGGCGCACCCTATGCCAACAACGTCATCCCGGCAGGCCAACTCAGCGCCAACGGACTCGCGCTGCTCAACGCCTATCCGGCAGCCGATACCTCTGCTCCAGCTTACAACTGGATCGACTCTGCGCTTTACACCGAAAAGCAGCGTAAAGACACCATCGTGGTCGACTTCGTTCCGTTCGAAGCTCATCACTTTCGTTTCAGCCTGCTCAACTACAACTACAACGACTACGAGCCGCACTTCGGCAACTTCAATCTCAACCCACGTATCTTTACCCGCCCCAACCAAGTCGGCGTCTTTCACTACAGCTGGACCATCAGTCCGACCGTAGTCAACGAGTTCCTCGTCTCCGCCGCCGCGGACCACGTCAACATCGGTATCGACACCTCCCTGGGCCGCTACGACCGCACCAAGTACGGCATCAACTACCCGTACCTCTACTCCGCCGCAAACAAGACGATTCCCAATAAGATTCCCACCATCCAACTGGCCAACTTCGGCACGCTTGACGGCGGACCCTACCCTTCGCGATCCGGCGGCATGGTCTATGACATTGCGGACAACATCACCAAGGTCTGGGGCAACCACACCCTGAAGTTCGGTGGCCTGTGGGAGTACGCCGGCGAAAACAACTTCGACCAGATCAGCGTTGACAACACCAGGCCCGGCACGACCAATAACCAAAACGGCCTCTTTCTCTTCACCGACCGGCGCGTCACAGGCACGCAGACCACAGGAGCCGCGATCGCAAACACTGCTCTCGGGCTCTTCGATACCTACGGAGAGATCGGCCAGCGTTCCTATACTCTCTTCCGTGGCAACATGTTCGAAGGCTTCGCACAAGACCAGTGGCGCGCTTCACCAAAGCTGGTCCTCGAAATGGGCGCGCGTTACAGCGTCATGATGCCCTATCACGCCACCTGGGGGAACCAATCATTCTTCAGTCAGAAGGACTGGAGCCCAGCGCTCGCGCCCACCGTCGACCCCAAAACCGGGTTTGTTACAGGTGGAGATCCCCTCAACGGTGTTGTCATCCCCGGTAGCGGCTTCCCAAGCTCCGCGAAGGGCCACGTCTCAGCCGACATCCTCAGCAATGGATATGCTCGCCTGTTCCGCGGCTACGATAGCAACTACCATCCCACTGTCTACTCGAACATCCAGCCTCGTCTCGGGTTCGCTTACCAGATCACTCCGGCCACTGTCGTTCGCGGGGGCGTCGGCCGTTACATCCAGCGCCTGGGCATCAGCGATGTTGTGCAGGTCGGCGGCAACGCTCCATTCCAGCCGTCCTCCACCGTGACTCGCGGCAACGTGGATGCACCAGGCGGCGTCGGCACCAATGCATCTCCGATCGCACTCACTTCGCAGCGCTACCAGTATCCCAGCCCGGAATCTTATGGCTGGAACCTGACATTTGAGCAGGACTTCCCGAAGATCGCGACCTTGACCATGAGCTATGTTGGCCGGCGGGGAATCCACCTTGAGCAGCTCGGCAACGTCAACCAGCTGCGGCCCGGAACCGTCCAGGCCAATCCGACCATCAGCAATACCGACGCACTTCGTCCCTATCGCGGCTACTCTACAATTCTGGAGGCAGAAAATGGCGGGGGATCAAACTACAACTCCTTTCAGGCTAATCTGAAGCGTCGCCTCACCAGAGGTTTCCTCTTTGGCGTCGCCTACACATGGTCCAAGAGCCTCGACTTTGGCTCCTCAAACGGCACCAATGTTCCCAATGTGTATGACACCAGCATCAACTATGGTCCCAGCGACTTCGATACTCGCCATGTGCTGGTCACAAACTATGTGTGGGATATCCCGTACGGGACCAACTCCTCCAATCGCTTGACCCGCGCCGCGCTAGGCAATTGGCAGTTCTCGGGAGTCGTTCAGGCCCAGTCCGGCCGTCCACTGGGCGTGTCGCTCGGTAACGATCGTGCCGGTGTCGGACCGGGCTCCGGGAACCAATATTACGTGCAGACCCGCCAACCGAGGCTGCCGCACAGCTTCGCCGGCACGGGAACTGCGCAGTGGTTCGAAAGCGCCGTTTACCAGCCGGCGCCGCTTGGCACCTTCGCCCCGCGCGGTTCTCGAAACAATATCTACGGCCCCGGCTTCAACAGCTTCAGCTCAGCGCTGCAGAAGTCGATGCACATTATTCCCGGCCACGAAAATCACGCATTGGTCTTCAAGGCAGAGGCGTTCAACTTCCTGAACCATCCCAACCTAGACAACCCGAATACCAGCCCAACCAGCGGAAACTTCGGCCGCATCACCCAGAAGGGCAACACCTACTCCTCCGACCGTCAGTTCCAATTCAGCCTCCGTTATGCCTTCTAACAGGACTGCTCTCATGCGGTTTGACACAGGCGCTTGCTACAGACAGTCTCCTCCTCTGAACTAACCGGCTCCGCAGGGCCGCAAAGGCCTTCGGAGCCGTGGAACCCTGAGAAGAGTCGACTTCTTCGGCCGGAACGATCGAGATCCCGCACCGGCTTGCTGGCCGGGAATCTCCCCTAATCTCGCACCCAAATCCAGATCAGCTGCCGCCTGGTCGCCAGAGGTATGACTCCATCCATGCAATCCTCACGCCTGCTCCGCTCCCGAAATAAATCCCGCCGCCTGCGGCTCTGGCTGTTGTCCACGGTTGCAGCCTCCTCGCTGCCTTGTGCTGCCCATGGCCAGACCATGAAGGCTCCCGATATCACCAAGGTGCCAACCCTCTATGTGGTCCCTTATGCGCACCTCGATACGCAATGGCGATGGGAGATGCCGCAGACGATCAGCGAATATCTGCTGAAGACCATGCGCGTCAACTTCGATTACATCGATAAATACCCGCATTACGTCTTCAATTGGACCGGCTCCAACCGCTACCGCCTCATGAAAGAGTACTTCCCCGACGACTACGCCAGGATGACCCAGTATGTCGCCGCTGGCCGCTGGTTTCCCGCAGGCTCCTCGGTCGAAGAGGGTGACGTCAACCTTCCCAGCGCCGAAGGAATTCTCCGGCAAATCCTCTACGGCAACGAATATTTCCGAAAAGACTTCGGCAAGGCCAGCAACGAATACATGCTCCCCGACTGCTTCGGCTTTCCCGCTTCCCTGCCGAGTATCCTCGCGCACGCGGGCGTAAAGGGCTTCTCGACCCAGAAGCTCAGCGCAGCCTGGCAGCCCGCTCCTAAGATCGGCGGCCCAGGCTCCCCGGAACACACGCCGGAAGGCATTCCGTTCAACGTTGGCCTATGGACTGGTCCCGATGGCAAAACCGTGATCGCGGCGCTGAACCCCAGCAGCTATAACAGCAACGTCTACACCGATCTTAGCAAGGAACCGTCGCCGCCACCGCCGCAACCTCAACTCACCAGTGAGGAGAAGGCAAAACTCACACCGCAGCAGCTGCGCGCTCTGCAGCGTCCAAGAGAGCCCGAGCCGGACTGGGTCAAACGCATCGACATCGACGGAAACGTCACTGGCGTCTTTGCCGATTACCATTACGTCGGCACCGGCGACATTGGCGGCGCCACGCAGGAGTTTTCGGTGAAGCTCCTCGAAGCCATCGTCGATAAAAAAGAGACCGCCCTTCCTCCGCCACCCAGGTTCAACTTCCTTCCGCCGGCGCCCGCTGTCCAAAGCTCACCCGTGAAAGTAGGCGAAGGTCCTGTGCACGTCATCGAGTCCACCGCCGACCAGATGTTCAACGACATCACCCCCCAGATGACATCGCGTATGCCCCAATACAAGGGAGACCTCGAGTTGATCAATCACTCCGCCGGATCCTTGACCTCACAGGCCTACCACAAGCGTTGGATCATCCAGAATGAATCCCTTGCCGATGCCGCCGAAAAAGCTTCCGTCGCAGCCGAATGGATGGGCGGCCGGCCCTACCCCCAAAAGCGCCTCAATGACGCCTGGACCCTGGAGTTGGGCGGGCACTTCCACGATACCGGTGCCGGCACCGCGACACCCCGTACCTACGAATTTGCCTGGAATGACGACATCCTCACCGCCAACCAGTTCGCCGGCGTCGTGACCAGTGCCAGCGAGGCCGTCGCGTCGGCTCTCGACACGGAAGGTGCCGGAATGCCGGTCGTGGTCTACAACCCCCTCGATATCGATCGCCAAGATGTGGTCGAGGCAAAGCTTCCCTTCACCACCGGCAACCCCAGGGCCGTGCTCGTCAAAGGTCCCGACGGAAAGGAGGTGCCCGCCCAGATCGAGGGAGACAAGGTCCTCTTCGTGGCGAAGGCCCCATCCGTCGGATACGCCGTCTTCAACGTGCTTCCCGCGTCGCTCCCCGGCCCAATCCCGACCTCAAGGTGACAGCCTCCTCGCTTGAGAACAGTCGCTACCGCGTCCAGCTCAACAGCAATGGTGATGTCTCGAGCATCTATGACAAGAGCCTGAAGCGAGAGCTGCTCTCCGCTCCTATGCGGCTCGCGATCTCGACCGACATACCCAAGCAATACCCGGCCTGGAACATGGAGTTCGAGCAGGAGCAGGCCGCCCCGCGCGCCTTTGTCGGTGGACCCGCACACATCCGCATCAAGGAGAACGGTCCCGTCCGCGTCTCCCTCGAAGTCACGCGCGAGACTGAAAACTCAAAATTCGTTCAGACGATCAGCCTCTCCGCGGGAGACCCAGGCAACCGGGTAGAGTTCGGCAACGCCATCGACTGGCGCACCCTGGCCGCCAATCTAAAGGCCAGCTTCCCTCTCAGCGCGTCAAATCCAGATGCCACGTACAACCAGGGCATCGGCACCATCGAACGACCCAACGCCCAGGAGCGGCAGTTCGAAGTCTCTTCCCATCGCTGGATCGATCTCACCGACAAGACCGCCAGCTTCGGAACCACCATCTTGACCGATTGCAAGAACGGCTCAGACAAGCCGTCCGACAACACCATCCGCCTCACTCTCATCCGTTCGCCCGGCATGCAGCCGGTGAGCGAAGGCGGCCCAGGCTCCTACAGCGACCAGGCCAATCAGGACTGGGGTCACCACGAGTTCTCCTTCGGCATAGCCGGCCACTCCGGTGACTGGCGCCACGCCCAGACGGACTGGCATGCCTACCGCCTAAACGATCCGTTGATCGCCTTTGAAGCCTCGAAGCACGCCGGAGCGCTCGGCAAGAGCTTCTCTCTCCTTCGCATCAGCAACTCCAGGGTCCGCGTGCTTGCTCTCAAGAAAGCGGAAGCAGGGGACGAACTCATCCTGCGCATGGTCGAACTCGACGGTAAACCTGCCCACGACGTTCGCGTCGCCTTCGCATCGCCGGTCACTGCCGCTCGCGAAGTTAATGGCCAGGAGCAACCGGTCGGATCGGCGAACCTGACCGGAGGCGCGCTCGTCACCTCCTTCTCGGGATATCAACCCCGAACGTTCGCGCTGCGCCTCGGCGCGCCCGCCGCAAAGGTGGCCGCCATTCACTCGCAGCCTGTCACGCTGAACTACGACTTGGCAGCGGCGACCACGGATGACACGAAGACTGCAGGAGGCGGCTTCGACGGCAAGGGCAATGCCATGCCGGCCGAGATGCTTCCCGCACAGGTGGAGTTCCATGGCGTTGACTTCAAGCTGGCGCCTGCCGCAACCGGAACGCCGGATGCGGTCGTCGCCAAGGGTCAGACCATCTCTCTGCCCTCCGGCCAGTACAACCGGGTTTATCTCCTGGCGGCCTCCGCCGACGGAGATCAGACCGCGGCCTTCCGGGTCGGCGATAAGAGCGTTGACCTCAAAATTCAGGATTGGAGCGGATTCCTGGGGCAATGGGACACGCGCATCTGGAAAGACGAGCCCGTGCATAACTGGGCGATCTCGGCGCATCACCCCACCTGGCCGCCCGCGGACATGCAGGAGCGGGAGCGCCGAGCTCCTTCCCCCCGCTACCCCGAAGACTACCTCGGCCTACGAGCAGGCTTCGTAAAGCCTGCCGACGTAGCCTGGTACGCCTCGCATCACCACACCGCCGACGGCCTCAACGAGCCGTACCGATACTCCTATCTCTTCGCGTACGCCATCGATGTGCCCGCCAACGCCCGCACACTGACCTTGCCCAACAACGAGAAGATCCGTGTCCTCGCAGTTTCGGTGGCCGAAGAGAATCCCCGCCTGAACCCCGCTCACCCTCTCTATGACACCCTCGGTCGCACGGAGCCGTCCCCCTCCATGGAACAGGCCGCTCGCTAACTCACTCTGAGCCGCTGTGATCTGCTGGGACCCAGTTCACGTAAATGGGATTGCCCAACAGCCACAGCTTTTTATTAGGACCCTCGACATCGATCCGAAACCAATGGCGCTGGCCGTCGCTGGTCCACCCGATCTGCGTGGTCTGGTCCGCTCCAGTAAGGTGAGCACCCTGCTTCCCTGCGAACGGCCGCCCATCCTCTGTGATCACCAGGGTTGCTCCATCGACACCGGAAGTGTGAACAGAAAAATTGACCTCAGCCTTTGCGCGGGCGGCCAGCGCATCCCCCATGGCTGCCCTTGCCGCGCCGCTGGTTGCAGCCACCTCGATCAGCCGGTCTTTGCTGCCCGTCAGGTCCACGAAGACGTGCCCGGCTCGGATCGCATCCAGAATCGCCGAAGTCGAAAGTTCGCTTGCGTAGACCGCCGTGGTCGGGCTGCCGATCGAACCGACCTCCTCCAACGGGCGCTGCGGAGTGTGATTGTCACTGCCCCCGACACCGGTCAGCCGAGCGCCCTGGTTGAGCTGCCGCTCCCAGAAAGATGTTCCGGCGTATGGTCCGTCCTCGGAGCCGCTGTTCACAACCTCAACCGCTTGCACCAGCCGGAGGTCTGCCGCTGGGACTGGAGTCCATCCACAGCCCATGCACATCTCCCCGGTCGGAGCGTTCGGGTGGTTGATCGACACCAGCCCGCCCAGCCGCTTGGCGTGCCGAAGCAGAGTATCTATGTCAGGCACCTCCGGCGAGCCAAGCCGAAAGTCCAGAAACTCCTCCGTGCCGAATAAGTTGGCGTGCCCGTGAAAGGTCGTAATCTCTCGTCCAGGAATGAGGAGCAGGGTGTCGAAGAAGGGCGCAAGCTCTCGCATCGCGTCGTAGTGCGACGTCGCGTTATGGTCGGTAATCGCAATGAAGTCGAGCCCTCGGCGGACCGCTGCATCGACCGTCAGAAAGACAGGACAGGGCACCTTGACCTTTCCCAGGCTGGTACATGACCCATCGCTGTGCCCTGTATGCATATGCAGATCGCCCCGGTACCAGGCCGCTCCAGCACGAATCGGTTTCCGTAAAAGCAGTGGCTCCTCCGCCACCAGGCCGCTCCGTGTAAAGAAAAGCTTGGCCGTGTAGACCGATCGTTCGCTCGCCCGGATATTCGGCACACCGATCAGAACCTTCCAGGTCCCCGCGATGATCGCACCGGGCACGCAGGATGGGGTGCCATCGAAAGCGCTCACCGTCAGGGTCGATTTGTTGCCTCCGCTCCAGCACCGCAGCCCTTGAGCATCCATGAGACCCAGATCCAGCGTCGTCCGTTGTTCCTTGCCGGTGTAGCTGAAGTTGAGAGTCACACGGAAGGTCCCCGCAGGGACGGCAAATGGCACTTCCACATACGTGTTGTTCTGGCCGCCCGAGATGGTGCCCTGCAACACCACGTCGGGCGTTGTAGAGCCGGCATTGACCCGCTGCTTGGGTTGGTCTTGCGCCCGTCCCATCATGCAGAGCAGAAGAACACCGTAGCCAAACCTGCTGCATCTTTGTGGTCGCATTGCCGATGAATCTCCTTGAAGTGCCGCGACAGCATGGCCAGCGCGCCTCCTCGAAGAGGACGAGTTGGAGGCCTCGGTCTGCCATCTACAGCTTGGCGCAATTCGACTCCAAATGACAGCCGGAAATCAACTCGCAGGAACTCGGATCGCCGGCAAGACACATCATCTACTCGCCACAGCGACACGTCGCCTGTCATTCGCCAGCTCCGGCGTGTTCGCGCGGTGAAGCTCCTCAGCGGTACTGTCACCAACCTCAGCAGACTAAAGACACCCTTTCCTGGCTGTTCCGCCTCTTAACCGCACATGAAGCTCACTCTCAAGCCCCTCTCCCAGCAGACCATCGTCATCACCGGCGCGTCCAGCGGCATCGGCCTCGCCACCGCGTTCCAGGCCGCTGAAGCCGGAGCCCAGGTTGTCCTCGCATCCCGTAACGAATCCGCACTCAAGCAGGCTGTAGACCACATCGTCAGCAAAGGCGGCAGGGCTCATTACATCCCCACCGACGTCAGCAAGCACGACGAGATTGAAAATCTGGCCAGCAAAACCATCGAGCTCTTTGGCGGCTTCGATACCTGGGTCAATAACGCTGGCCTCGGCCTCTGGGGGCGGCTCGATCAGGTCACCGACGCCGACCACCGCCAGCTCTTCGACATCAACTTCTGGGGCATCGTCTACGGCTCCACCACGGCTCTTCGTACCCTGAAGCAGCGTGGCGGCGCCCTCATCAATCTGGGCTCCGTCGCCTCGGACTTCGCCTTTCCCATGCAGAGCATGTATTCCGTCACGAAGCACGCCATCAAGGGCTTCACGGACTCGCTCCGTCGCGAGCAGATGGACGAGGGAGCTCCCGTTTCCATCACCCTCATCCAGCCCGCCTCCATCGGCACCCCGTTCCATGAGCACGCCAAGAATTACACCGGCAAAGCCAAGAAGCTTCCCCCGCCCGTCTATGCTCCCGAAGACGTAGCCCGCGCCATCCTTTACGCAGCCGGGCACCCACGCCGTTCCATCCACGTCGGCGGAGCCGGCAAGCTCATGAGCGTCGCCGAAACTCTCATTCCTGGCCTCATCGACCACTCTTCCTCGCTCATGATCAAAGCGCAGTTTGGCTCCGGCCCCGAAAATACCCTGGGCCTTGACAACCTGTGGCATGCCGGGGAGGACGGAGCCGTTCGCGGAGATCACCCCTCCATCCGCCGCAGCGCCTTCACCGCCGCCAACCTCAATCCCGGGGTCGCCTCGGTTCTGGTCGGTCTGGCTGGTCTCGGTTTGGGCCTGGCGTGGACGCGGCAGCGGTCCCGATCCTGAACCCACATCGGGAGACACCGTGTGAGTCGGCCACTATGCAACAGAGCGAGCCACGGCACCCCGTGGCTCGCTCTTTCCTTGTCAGCTTTTGCAGCTTTAGAGAACCAGCGGAGAGGTGAGCCGGAACGTAACAACCGACTCCGAGGGAATCACGACGTCGCGGCTTCCGGTGTAAGCTCCGGCCACCGTCCCGCGCCCGCCCCTGAAAGACCGCCGATCAATGCGCCCTTGCCGCCGCCAGCCAGACCTCCAATCAGTGCGCCCAGACCGGCGCCCCCGCCCACGAACCCTGCCGTTCGCTTACCCCGTCCCTTGCCAAAAGCCTCGTACTCCGTCGTGCTCACGCGATCTCGCCCGATCGAGGTCAGCTGGATTCCGATGTCGCCCGCGCCTTTGAAACGTCCTTTCCCTTTCGCCGCGACAACCTCCCCTGACACCTCTGTGCCCCGTGGAACTGTCGTTTCGCCATTGCTGACGAGCGGCTGGTTCAGAATCCCCGTAAACCGGTCGCCTACATTGTTACGGCTTGCGCTCAGCGTTTCGGTAGTTCGGATCACCACCGCGGAGCCGCTCGGGATCGTCACACGCGTGACCACTGGCTCTGCAACCGCGGCCGGACTTGCTGCCGTCGCAACCGGCCGTGCCGGCACCCCGTTGACTGCTAGCGGCGTGGCGCGGCCCGCCTCGCGATTGGCTTGGTTTGAACCTGCCGGGTAAGTCACCGATCCATTCGGGTTCGAGATCGAACCATCAGCATTCTTTACGGGAGTCGGTGCAGGCACAGTGCGCGCCGGGTAGGTGACAGATCCGTCAGGATTCGTGATCGATCCATCCGGGTTCGTCACGCCCGCTTGCTGGGGAGCGCTCTTGCAGGCAACCATCGTGAGCGGAAATATCGCTCCACTCATCACAAGCACGGCTAGCATCTTGGCAGGGTTAGAGCGCATTTAGATCGTTCTCCAGCAGTTCTGTTCGAATTTTTGGTTCTCAACTCCTTGATCATCCAGCGATCGAGAAAGACGCACCATCCCCCAAATGGGGGGCATGGATGCACCCCACGCACCTCCGCCTCTGAGCTCACCCCTGTGCTCGCCACTCCGCAACGAGAGCAGCGAGGGACCGCCTCGGAGAGACATGCTCCATCCAAACCTCCGGCTGGCTTAGAGAAGCAGTCGAAGGCCTCATCTGGCCGACACAGCAGATCCTTCCTGGCTGTCGCAAAACCGGTTTAGCGGAGCCGGTCGATAGAACGAGGCGTCACAAGCACAAAACCAACACCCTCGGCGTACGCGGAGACCTGTGAATCCTCGTCCGTGGCTTGCATATCTCCTTGGAGCCACACCACTCGCCCTCGCTCGAGCATCCCTTCACTGCAGTACGCCCCTCCCGTGGCAGTGCCCGTATTTCGGTATGGCACGTCCCTAGCAAGAACGTAAGTCTCTCTATATTCGTTTGGCTTTGTCATAGCGTCACCGTTCCTTACAGTCTCTCGAAGCACAACCGCTGCTTCGAGCCTTGCGAAACAGCATGAAGGACCGCAACCGTAACGAGAATGACCCATTTGGGGGAGGAAGTAGCCCTGACCACACCGGCTCCCCTCGGCACGCAATCCTTCGAGGTACCTCTCGCCCTTATTAGGCGGGCTTCTTGTACGCGACACATTCTATCTCGACCCGGCAATCGACCACCATGCTCGAGACCACACACGCCCGCGCCGGGGGGTGCTCCCCGAAATACTGCCGGAAGACCCCATTGAAGGCATGGAAATCGCGCGCATCGTCCAGCCAGACTCCGCAGCGCACCACATGCTCGGGCCCGAACTCTGCCTCCTTCAGAACCGCCAGTAGGTTGCGGATCGCCTGGTGCGACTGGGCCACAATGCTCCCTTCGACCACCTCCCCGTTCACCATCGGCACCTGGCCCGAGACGTAAAGCCAGCCATCCGCCTCCACGGCCCGCGCGAACGGAAGATGCTGCCCCCCCGCGCCGCTTCCACCCTCAACACCATATCGCTTGATCGTCATGCTGTTGCTCCTTACGCTTCGCTCTAATAATCAGGGACTTCGACCCGCCTTTGCTTCCGCATGCCCGGCAGAAAGCGCCCGCCGCGCTGCCCGGCAGCAGCGTCAGTTGAAGCAGCAGCGTCAACCGGGTAGGAGCGAACACCATTCACCCACACCCCCGCGATGCCCTCTGCCGGAGAGACTGGGTGGGCATAGGTCGCCGTATCCTGGATCGTCTCCGGATCGAACAGCACCAGGTCGGCGAAGCAGCCCTCGCGGATCAGGCCGCGCCCCTCCAGACCAAATCGCCCGGCCGGAAGCGAGGTCATCTTACGCACTGCCTCAGGCAGTGAAAACAGAGCTAAATCGCGGCGGTAGAACCCCAGCACGCGCGGAAATGTGCCCCATAGGCGAGGATGTGGCCGGGGGTCGTTTGGCAGCCCGTCCGATCCGATCATCGTCGCAGGATGCTGCAGGATGCGCCGCACATCCTCCTCCGCGATGCTGTGGTAAATGGCTCCGGCCGGCTGCAGGCGACACGCCGCCGCCATCGCATCCACACCCCACACCCCCGCAATCTCGGCCAGATCGCGCCCCGCCATCTCCGGCCAGGGTCGGCTCCACGTAATCGTAAGGGCCACACGCTCATCCACCTGCCGCAGGTCGAGCGTGCTTGAGCCCGCGGCATACGGGTAACAGTCGCAACCTACCGGCTGCCCTTCGCGCGCGCCTTCGAGCGCCCCCAACACCTCGCCGCTGCGCCCCCAGTTATCGATCCCCGCACACTTCAGGTGGGAGACGATCACCGGCGCCCCGCATCTCCTGCCAATCAGAAAAGCCTCCTCCATCGCCCCGAGAATGGCCTCCCCCTCCGAACGCATATGCGTGGCGTACACCGCTCCGGCTGCCGCCAGCGGCTTCGCCACGCCGATCATCTCCTCCGTCGAAGCCGCATTCGCCGAAAGGTACGCCAGCCCAGAGCTGAGACCGAGCGCGCCGCCGGCAAGCGCCTCCTCCAACTCGGCTCGCATCGCGTCGATCTCCGCGTCCGTGGCGCTTCGATCCAGCCTGTCCATGTGGTTGTTGCGCAGGGCGGTGTGTCCAACCAGCACACCGACATTCACCCCCGGCCGGGCTGCCGCAAGCGCGGCAAGGTAGCGGTCAAAGGTGGGGTAGCAAAACTCCGCTGCATCGCCCAGCAGGTTCATCGGATCCGGCGGCTCGCCACGTAGTCTCGCCGGTGATGCACTGATCCCGCAGTTTCCTACAACAACGGTCGTGACGCCCTGCGACAGCTTGGGCAGCATCTGCGGCGTGCGAACGACGCTGATATCGTCATGCGTATGGGAGTCGATGAACCCCGGAGCCAGGACATATCCCGTCGCGTCGATCACGGTACCCGCAGTGTGAGAAAGACAGGGCCCAAGGGCGCGGATCCGATCGCCCTCGATCGCCACGTCCCCGATCCGCGACGCATCTCCGCTGCCGTCCACGATCTGTGCATTGCGAATAAGAGTGTCACAAACCGGTGTATCCATCCGTTCCTAACGATATACGCTCCTGCCCAGCCGCCGGCCGGGCAGACCTCGCATCCTGGCAGCGAAAAGGTGGCGTTCGAGTGAAAAACCAAGTTTCAACCGTGGCGCCACCAGAGGCCCTCATCTCCCCCTTGCAGAAGGGGCTTGGCTTTCTCCGCCATCCGCAGCAGCCCCAGGACATCGCCGCCGCCGGCTGGAATCTGCTGCGCGAAGACCTCAGCCTTCCAGCCGCGGTCCTATACCGGGAGAGGCTCCTGCACAACGCGCGCTGGATGCAGGCCTTTATCGCGGAGTACGGCCTCAAGCTGGCCCCGCATGGCAAGACCACCATGGCTCCAAGGCTGTTCGAGCTCCAGCTTGAAACCGGCGCCTGGGGCATCACGCTGGCCACGGCGCATCAAACTTTGGTCGCTTACACCCACGGCATACGCCGCGTCCTGATGGCCAATCAACTCGTCGGCCGCTCCAATATCGAGATCGTCACCCGCCTTCTGGAAGACCCCTCATTCGAGTTCTACTGCCTCGTCGATTCCGTCGAACAGGTCGAACACCTGGGAGCTCAACTCGCACAATGCGGCCGGCAGCTCTCCGTTCTCGTGGAGCTCGGAGTGGACGGTGGCCGCTCCGGTGTTCGCAACCAGCAGCAGCTCCAATCGCTTCTCAACTCCCTCGCGGCCTGGAAAGATCACATCCTTCTCAGCGGCGTCGAGCTCTATGAGGGAGTCCTCGACGACGAAGCCTCGATCCGGCTCTTCCTCAAGTGGTCCGTCGCGGTCACGAAGCGGCTCCTCGACGAACATCGTTTCGCCGCCTCCCCCGCCCTGCTCTCCGGAGCGGGCTCCGCCTGGTACGACGTCGTCGCCGAAGAGTTCTCCCACGCCAACCTGGGTGACGCCGTGGAGATCGTGCTTCGACCAGGATGCTATCTCTCGCACGATGTCGGCGCCTATCGAGAGGCACAGACCAGGATTTACGAGCGGAACCCTGTCGCGCATCGTATGCGGTCAGGATTGCTGCCCGCACTGGAGGTCTGGGCCTATGTGCAATCCGTCCCGGAAGGACATCGCGCCATCATTGGCCTCGGCAAGCGCGATGCCGCGTTCGATGCCGGCCTGCCAACGCCCACACTTCACCTCCGGCCCGGAGATGATTCCCCGAAATCGGCGCCGCCCGCATGGCGGCTCACCAGGATGATGGACCAGCACGCCTATCTCGAAATCGGCTCGCGGAACGAACTGCGCGTCGGCGACATGATCGGCTTCAATATCTCCCATCCCTGCCTGACCTTCGACAAATGGCGCACACTGCCCGTCCTGGACCCGAACTATAACGTCGTCGATGTCATCCAGACCTTCTTCTAGGCAGCTGGCTCGCCGCAGCGATCTCACCGCGCCACGGTTCCCGAGGAAACGATCGCCCTAATGCGGCTTCAACATGATGACTCTTGCAATCGAGAAATAAATAATTAGTCCGGTGACGTCGACCAGGGTCGCCACAAACGGGGCAGAGGCGCTGGCCGGGTTCAGACCGCAGCGCCGCAGGATGAACGGCAGCATCGACCCGGCGATCGTGCCAAACGTCACCACACCCACCAGGCTGCCCAGGATCGTCACCGCCAGCAGAGCGGTCTGCGCGCCGTACGTGTGAAAGATCGCCTGCCACACAAAGATGCGGATCAATCCGATCACCCCGAGAATGCACCCTAGCGACAACCCGGCAAGCAGCTCGCGCCGAATCACCAGAAACCAATCGCGCAGCCTGACATCGCCCAGGGCCATCGCCTGGATCACCAGCGTCGTCGCCTGCGACCCTGAGTTCCCGCCGCTGCTGATAATCAACGGCAGGAACAGCGCAAGCACCACCGCCTGCGCGATCTCAACCTCAAAAAAACTCATCGCCGTCGCGGTAAACATCTCCCCGACAAAAAGGATCGCCAGCCATCCAGCCCGCTTTCGTACCAGCTCCCCAAACCGGGTATGCAGGTACGGCCCATCCATCGCTTCAGATCCGCCAATCTTCTGGATATCCCGCGCAGCCTCCTCCTCAACCACGTCGATGATGTCATCCACCGTCACGATGCCGACCATGTGCCGGTCCCGGTCCAGAACCGGAACAGCCAGCAATCTGCTGTTGCGGATCACAGCCGCAACCTCCTTTTGCCCGGCGTCCTCTGACACCGTGATCACCTCGGGTTGCATCAGCTCATGAACCCGCCTGTTCGGCTCGGCGCAAAACAGCTCCCGCAACGAGGTCGCCCCCAGCAGGTGCTGTTCGTGGTCCAGCACATACGCGTAGTAAATCGTCTCCACCGCCACAGCCTGCCTGCGGAGATAGGAGATCGCCTCATCCACCGTCGACTCGGGTCGCAGCCGCGCGAATCGAGGACTCATCAGCCCGCCCGCCACGTCCTCCTTGTACGCCAGAAGCGCGCTCACCTCCTTTCGGGTCGGCTCGTCCAGCAGCGAAAGCAGCTCGTTCCGCCGGTCCGCACTCACCTCCTGCACCAGGTCTGCGGCATCGTCCGGAGCCAGCAGCCGGATCCAGACGTGTCGCTCGTCCTCGGGTAGCCGAAGCAGCAGATCGCTCTGGTCGTGCGCGCTCAGTTCGAGGAAGAAGTCGGCCTGGTCGCCCGTGTGCATCTCGCGAAACCGCTTGATTCTCTCCGGGCGAGACAAACGGGGCCAGATGTCCCAGAGTGCCTCCGTCGCTTGCGCTATTTGAGCTGTCATGATGTCCTCTCCAATGTACCTGCACCACGCCCGGGTTCAGCAGGGCAAGCCGAAGCCTCGACGCACTATTCCCCTGCGGCGCGCGGCTTGCGTGAGAGAATAGGCCTCGCTCATGCGACGCATTCTCATCATCGACGACGAAGACGATATCCGTGAGGTCGCCGCTCTCTCTCTCGAAGCCACCGCCGGCTGGCAGATCCTTACCGCTCGTTCGGGTGCCGAAGGCATTGCCATCGCAACCGCGCAACAGCCCGATGCCATCCTGATGGATGTCATGATGCCCGGCGTCGACGGTCCCACCACCTTTCGTTCCATGCAGCGGAACCCCGCCGTATCGAGCATCCCTGTCCTCTTCCTCACGGCCAAGGTTCAGGGAATCGACCAGCGCCGCTTCGCCGATCTCGGCGTCGCAGCTGTCCTCTGCAAACCCTTCGATCCCCTCACCCTCGCGCAACAGATCTCCGACGTCCTCGGCTGGAAAGACTAAAAAATCCGGGCTGGAAAAAGCACAGTATCCGGGGCTGGAATACAAGATGTTTGGGCCGGATAGACCAGAAGATCGAAGGAGGCCGTCTCCATGAAGCCCGATGCCGCAGCCCAGACCCAGAAGCTGCTCGAAAGCCTCTGGATCCGCAATCTCCCCATGATCAAGGAGCGCCTCATGCTGCTCGATCGCGCGGCCGAAACCGCCAGGTCCGCCCACCTCACTCCGCCCCTCCGCCGCGATGCCGCCATGACCGCACATAAGCTCGCCGGCTCCCTCGGCATGTTCGGCTACACCGAAGGCACCGGCATAGCTCGGTCCCTCGAGCTCCTCTTCGACGGCCCGGCCCACCCTGACCCCGATCGTCTCTCCAGCCTGGCGCAAGAGCTCCGCCGCTCCCTCAACCTCTAGGCCCAAGACACTCGCTCTTTAGCGCACGCGCTCAGTTGCACGCCAGGGCCGTCCACACACCCGCGGCCACACCGTTTGCTCCGCTGATATTCAGGTCGACAAAGTTCCCGCTCCCGATCGCAACACTGCCCGTCGCCGTACAGCTCGAGTTCGATGTCGCCGTGCAGGCCAGGACCGTATTCGCCATCGCGCCCGGAACTCCCTGCCGCAGCGTCACCGTAATCGCATTTGCCTGCTGGGAGTACATCGTCAGCTTTGTCGCCGTGCATCCGGCCGGCACCCACGTCAGCACCGATCCCCCACTCTCGGTAGACGCGGAGTTCGAGTTGTTCACCGAGTAGAACAGCGCGTTGAACGACACCGCATGGTACGTCGACTGAAACGCGATCCCGCTCGTGCCTCCGCTGCTTCCGCTCCCACCCGTTCCGCTCGTCCCCGCCGCTCCTTGCGGAATACTGAAGTTCAATACCGCCGCCGCTGCCGTGCCGGTATTTGTAACCGTCGCCGTCCCTCCCGCCGCGCCCGTCGCCACCGTTCCAATCTGCACCGTCGCCGCGGTTCCACCCGGTCCCGTCGGTCCCGCAACGCCCGCCTGCGCCAGCACCGCCCACGCACCCGGATACAGATCGGGCTGGCTCGCCGAGTTGCTCATCTCGGCCAGATAAGTCGTGCCCTGGAACAGCGCCGCATCTCCAGCCGCGTAGTTCGTAGCCGAGTTCCATCCTCCGCGGTAAACCATCCCCGCTCTGCCCGCCTGTCCCGTCGCCCCCGCCGGTCCTGCGGCTCCGGTTGCTCCAGTCGATCCCGAGGCCCCGCCGGCCCGCTCGCCCCCGCCTGTCCCGCTCCGCCCGCCTGCGCCAGCACACCCCACCAGCTCGGGCTCCCGTCCGGAGCGTTCCCCCGGTTCCCCCCCGCCAGCGAAAGGTACGACGATCCGCCGTACACCACGCCATCGTTCACGGCATAGTTCGCCACGAGAACGCCCCCGTAAACCGCAGCCCGGGCGCGCCGTTCGCCCCCGCCGCTCCCGCTGCTCCGGTCGATCCTTGCGACCCCACCGGTCCCTGTATGCCAGGAGGCCCCTGCGCCCCCGCCGCTCCCGTCGCCCCTCCAGCTCCATCTCTCCCCCCCGCCGCAAGTACGCTCCAGACCGTCGGGCTCGCGTCCGGAGCGTTCCCCGCATTGCTCGTAGCAGTCGAAATATACGTCGATCCCTGGTAGCTCACCGCGTCGTTCAGCCCATAGTTCCTGGTCGAAACGTAGCCTCCCCAGTAAGCCGTCCCTGCCACACCCGCCGGTCCCGCTGGCCCCTGCGGCCCCCCCGCGCCAGCCGGTCCTGTAGCCCCGGTTGGCCCTCCCGCCCCCTGGGCGCCCGTCTGTCCTTGCACCCCCGCTGGTCCCTGCAGACCGACCCCCGTGGGCCCGGTCGAACCCTGTGGTCCAACCGGCCCGGCCGGTCCCGCCGTTCCAGACTGCGCCAGCAACGCCCAGTACAGCGGGCTCGCATCCGGCTGACGTCCAACGTTCCCCGCGACCGCGATATAGCTCGATCTCCCATAACTCACCGCATCGCCCACCGCATAACTCCGCTCGGCACTCCATCCCCCATTGAAGCTGACCGGTGGCCCCTGCGGCCCCGTCCCACCCACAGCTCCCGGTACCCCCTGCAACCCCGCGGCCCCCGCCGCTCCCCTCGCTCCGGGGCTTCCATCCGCTCCACGCGCCACCAGAACCGCCCAACTCTGCGAACCTTCGGCCGGCGTATTCCCCCGGTTCCCAGCCACCATCGAAATGTAAGTCGACCCCCCATAGCTCACCGCATCGTTCATGCCATAATTTGCGGACGAAGAGTAGGCGCCCGTGTAGTTCGCCACTGCCGGTCCCTGCGGTCCGGTCGGCCCCGCCAAACCCGTCGGCCCCATCACCCCCTGCGGCCCCTGCACCCCCATCGCCCCCTGCGGTCCGGTCGCTCCCGCCGCCCCGGCAGCCCCGCTCGATCCCGCCGCCGCAAACATCGCCCACTGCTGCGGACTCCCGTCCGGAGTATTCCCTCGGTTCGATCCCACCAGCGAAACATACCCCGCCCCGCCATACATCACCCCCTCCCCCGGCCCATAGTTCGTCGCCGGCGTGTACATCCCCCGGAACGCCAGGCCAGTCGGCCCCGCCGCTCCCTGGGCTCCCATCGGTCCCTGCAGGCCCTGTCCTCCCGAGGTCCCCGGTATGCCCTGCGCTCCCGCCTGCCCTGAGATCCCCTGCAATCCCTGCGGTCCACGCTCCCCCGGAGGCCCCACCGATCCCGGCAGACCCTGGGGCCCGCCTCCACCCTGCGAGCCCTGCGCCCCTACCCCGCCCACCGGCCCTTGCGCCGACAACACGCCCCATTGCCCCTGGCTGAGGTCCGGCGTATTGCCATGGTTGCTCGCAACCAGCGACACGTAGCTCGTTCCGCTCCACAGCACCACATCGCCAACCTTGTAGTTCGTGCCCGGCGCGTACCTGCCCTGATAACTCAGCCCCGGCAGACCCTGGAGCCCCAGCGCTCCAGTAAGCCCCGTTGGCCCGATCGTTCCCTGGGGACCCTGGGGCCCGGTCGCCCCCGGATTTCCCGCAGCCCCGGTCACTCCGGCCGGCCCCATCGGCCCCACCTGGGCCTGCGCGATCACGCCCCACTGCCCCGGGCTCTGCGATGGCGTATTGCCGTGATTGCTCGCAACCAGCGAAATATAGCTCGACCCCAGGTACCCCACCACATCCGCCAGCCCGTAGTTCGCCGTCGACTGGTACACCCCCACATACCCCAGCCCCGGATTGCCCTGCACTCCAGCCGCCCCCTGTGCTCCGGTCTGACCTGGCGGCCCCGTTATCCCTCGAGCTCCCGCAGCGCCATCAGCACCTACAACGCCCGGGTCACCCTTAGGCCCCATTAGCCCCGAAGCCCCCATTACCCCCGCAGGACCTACCGGCCCCGCAGACCCAGGAGCGCCTGCCGGACCTTGCATCCCCGCTACACCCACCGCTCCAGCCGGCCCCTGTGCCGCAAGCGAGATCTCCAGCGTCGCCGCATGCCCCGTCAGATCGTTCTCTTTGCTGTCGAACTGTACCGCCGCCGTTCCCGCCGTCAGCGCGATCCCGTTATTCGTCGCCGGCGTCTGAACCCACCCCTGCACCACCGCCGTCACATCCACCGTCACATACGCGTCCGCCTGGCTCACCGAAAACACCTGCACCGCGCTTCCCAGCGACGGCAGCGTCGCATACGTCACGCTGTACTCGCCCCACCCCCCGCCCATGGTCTGCACCGACACCAGCCCCGCCGTGTCCACCCGGTTGCAATAAAGCCGAAGCACCGCCTTGCTCACCTGGCTCGCCGCCGTCCCCCTCGGCAGCGTCCCGAGGTCGAACTGCAGCAGCGACGTATACCCTCCGCCCACATCTAGATTCGAGATCGCCCCGCTGTTCACCGCTGGACGCGCACTGCTCACATGGGCATCCGCCACCAGCGTCGCCTCGGTCGCGTACGCCGGCAGCCCCGCAGCCATCAAAACCGCGAGCGTCACGCCAAGCGATCGTCTCCATCGAACCCTGCGCAATCTCCTACCTCAGGTCTGCTGCGCCCGATCTCTCTGCGGCGAGCCGGCCATCCACGAGTCAAATCTCATCCGTTCTGTCGCCATCCCGCGCAAGGCGCAGCCAGGCAGATCCCCGCCGAAAAGACGGAGGACCTTCCCGTTATAGGCACCACCCGCACCGCAGCCAATCCGACAAAAGTGGCAGCCCGCCCCGCCAGCGCCACGGCTCTCTCCGCGCCCGCCCCAACCCGCCGTCATCTCGACCGGAGCGCACAGCGCGAAGTGGAGAGACCCCTGCCTTTGCCTTGCTCTTCGCCCGCATCCCATATATTGATCTAGCGATCCGCACCCAAATCCGAGGTCCATCTCCGCATGAGCGCTCCCCACAACCAGCCGGGACATCTCCCCCTCCCCGCAACCCTCGTCAACATCCCCCGCCTCATCACCGCCTTTTACGAACTCCACCCCGACCCCACCGTCCCCGCCCAGCGCGTCTCCTTCGGCACCTCCGGCCACCGTGGCAGCTCCTTCGCCTCGTCCTTCAACGAGGACCACATCGCCGCCATCACCCAGGCCATCGTCGAGTTCCGCCACAACGAAGGCACCACTGGTCCCCTCTTCCTCGCCCAGGACACCCACGCCCTCTCCGAGCCCGCCTTCGCCACCGCCCTCGAAGTCCTCGCCGGAAACAACATCGACACCTTCGTCGACCAGGACCTCGCCTACACCCCCACCCCCGCCCTCTCCCACGCCATCCTCAACTACAACGCGAAGCTCGCGGGCGGCTCTGCTGCTCTCCAGAAAGCTTTTGCCCGCGACGCGGGCGTCGGCTCCATGCAATGGGCGGACGGCATCGTCATTACCCCCTCCCACAACCCCCCCGAGGACGGCGGCTTCAAGTACAACCCACCCAGCGGCGGCCCCGCCGACACCTCCGCCACCAAGTGGATCCAGGACCGCGCCAACGACCTCATAGCCGACCTCCGCGCCGGCACCACCAGCAGCATCAAGCGCATCCCCTACGCCAGCGCCCTCTCCAGCTCCACCACCCACCGCCACGACTACATCACCGCCTACGTCAACGACCTTGCCAACGTCATCGATTTCGCCCCGATCGCCTCCTCCGGCCTCAAGCTCGCCGTCGATCCCCTCGGCGGAGCCGGCGTCCACTTCTGGCCCCGCATCGCCGAAAGATACAAACTCCCCCTCGAAATCCTCAACCCGGACGTCGACCCCACCTTCCGGTTCATGACCTGCGACTGGGACGGCCGCATCCGCATGGACTGCTCCTCCCCCTTCGCCATGGCCTCCCTCATCTCCAACAAAGACCGCTACGACGTCGCCTTCGCCGCCGACACCGACCACGACCGCCACGGCATCGTCACCCGCGCCTCCGGCCTCCTCAACCCCAACCACTACCTCGCCGTCTGCATCCAGTACCTCTTCACCAACCGGCCGGAGTGGTCCCCAAACACCGGCATCGGCAAAACCCTCGTCTCCTCCTCCATCATCGACCGCGTCGCCTGCGGCCTCAACCGCCCCATGCTCGAGGTCCCCGTCGGCTTCAAGTGGTTCGTCCCCGGCCTGATCGACGGGACCTTAGGCTTCGTCGGAGAAGAGTCTGCCGGAGCCACCTTCCTCCGCCGCAACGGGCAGGTCTGGACCACCGACAAGGACGGCCTCATCCCCGGCCTCCTCTCCGCCGAGATGACCGCTCGCACCGGCAAAGATCCCGGCCTCCTCTACGCTGAACTCACGCAAAAATACGGAGACCCCACCTACGCCCGCATCGACGCACCCGCCACCAAGGACCAAAAGGTCAAACTCGCTCGGCTCTCCCCCTCCCAGGTAACCGCCAAGACCCTCGCCGGCGAACCCATCACCGCCATCCTCACCGAAGCCCCCGGAAACCACGCCCCCATCGGCGGCCTCAAAGTCACCACCGAAAACGGCTGGTTCGCCGCCCGCCCCTCCGGCACCGAAGACGTCTACAAAATCTACGCCGAATCCTTCAACGGCCCCGACCACCTAAAACAAATCCAAACCGAAGCCCAAAACCTCGTCACCGCCGCTTTGGGCTAAACTCGCGCCCTGTCACCACGCTCCGGATATAACAACACCTGGCTGCCGCAACCCAAGCAGCTTCATTAGAACCTCACCCCCGTGACGCACTTCCGATCGACCGCATCCCCCCAGCTTCCGCTAGCGAACTGACCGATCGGAGTTTAAGTAATCTGACGATACGAGGTTACGAACTGTCATGGCAGTTTCACAGCTATTGCAAACGGAGCTCCGATGGGGCCACGACATGCTTGCCATACTATGGCATTTCACACCCCGCAAACTCCTTCGAACTGATCGAGATGAAATCGTAATCGGCCTTGAATCCCTTGCCTTAGAACATATCAGCTCGGTACTTTTGCTCCTTGGCACGGGCGACAATACCGGAAGTGCCTTTGCGCTGGCGCGCCCAACGGTTGAGGCTGCGTTGCGTGCCGTATGGCTGTACGTCGGCGCAACAGATCATGAAGTTTTAAAGGCACGCACGGGCCACAACAAAGCTTACAAGTCCTTGTTTCATATGGCGCGAGACATTGACCGTTTACAACTGACCGATGGACTTTTCGAACATCTTGTCTCGGCCGCAGATGGCCTTCATGGGCTGACTCACGGAGGCTTGGAGCAGGTCGGAAGGCGTTTCGACGCTGCGGGAGACGTGGTACCCAGCTACGATGAGGGCTCGGTGCGAGCTTGTATCCGGGCTGTCGTAAACACTGGCACAATGATGCTTCTTATCCTGTGCCGCATGGGAACCACAGAGCTAACGGCAGCTCAAGCGAGAGTTGACAAGTATCAAGCGGCATTCATGCCAATGCTCGAAAAACTTGGACCTATTCCCGATTAGTCTTTGCTTGATATCGCTTCTGTGTCTTGCCTGTAAATTTCGAGTCTCACAAAACGAACGCCGGGTGCCTCACCCCTCGCAGCCTCATCGCGAAAGGCGGCATCTGCGGGCTGAAGGCCCGCTCTAATCTAGCCTAGGGCAACGCCCCAGGTTGGTCTATCGGAAAAAACAGGCGGGCTGAAGGCCCGCGTTATACACGGTCGAGGAAGCCTAAGTGGACCTCTGGCGGATCAGCAATCACACTACCCTGAACGGCGAAGGAGGTCGTCGCTACGCCGCCCGCTGGCACACCGCCGGCTCCCCCATCGTCTACCTCGTCGCCTCCCCACCCGGCTCCCCGCTCGAAATCCTCGTGCACCTCGAACTCTGCGAATCCAACCTCCCGCCCTCCTACACACTCCTTCGCATCGCGGTCGCCAGCCGGCTCCGCGCACCCATCCTCGCCGTCCTGGCCAGCGAGGCGTGGAAGTCAGACCTCGCCCGTACCCGCTCCATCGGGGACGCTTGGCTTACGGCCCGGCGCTCCGCCTCGCCCGCGTCCCCTCCGCCATCCTCCCTCACACCTTCAACTACCTCCTTAACCCCAGCCACCCGGACGCAGCCAACATCACGATCACCGAAATCATCCCCGCTCCTTCGATCCCCGGCTGCTCAGACCACACCCTTAGCCCATCCACACCGACGGCCGCCGCTGCGGCAGCCCCGCGCTCCGCGTGCCCGGAAGCACATCGCCCTGCCGAATCTTCCTTGCTGCGCAACGTTTGACTTCACCCCTCGAACAGCGAACAATCATCACCGGGAAAAACACCGCATTCAACCATGAAAACCACCGCAGTCTCCACACCGCTCACCACCAATAAACACCTCATCCGCTGGGTGGAAAAGGTGGCCGACCTCACCCAGCCCGATGCCATCCACTGGATCGACGGCTCCACCGCCGAGTACGACTTCCTCTGCGATGGCCTGGTCGAAGCCGGAACCTTTACCCGCTTGGATTCATCTACTTGGCCAGGCTGCTTCTACGCCCGCTCCTCCCCCAACGACGTCGCGCGCGTCGAAGACCGCACCTTTATCTGCTCCCTTTCGAAGGATGCCGCCGGTCCCACCAACAACTGGGAAGACCCTTTCGCCATGCGGCGCAAGCTCAAACACCTCTTCCGTAACTCCATGCGTGGCCGCACGATGTACGTCCTTCCCTTCTCGATGGGTCCAGTAGGCTCTCCCATGTCGCAGATAGGAGTGCAGTTAACCGACTCCGCCTACGCCGTCGTCAACATGCGCATCATGGCCCGCATCGGCGCTCCCGTCTTTGCTGAGATCGACAAAGACGAGAAGCGCGTCGTCCCCTGCATGCACACCGTCGGCGCGCCCCTCGCGCCCGGTCAGCACGATGTACCCTGGCCCTGCAACGACGAAAAGTACATCGTCCACTTCCCCGAAACCCGTGAGATCTGGAGCTACGGCTCGGGTTACGGTGGAAACGCCCTCCTCGGAAAGAAGTGTTTCGCCCTTCGCATTGCCTCCAACATCGCCCGTGACGAGGGCTGGATGGCCGAGCATATGCTCATCCTTGGCGTCGAAGCCCCCCCCGACGCGCACGGCCACTCCGAGAAGACCTACGTCGCCGCCGCCTTTCCCTCCGCTTGCGGCAAGACCAACTTCGCCATGATGATCCCGCCTCCAGGCTTCGATGGCTGGAAGGTCTTGACCGTCGGAGACGATATCGCCTGGATCAAGCCCGATGCCAACGGACAGCTCCGCGCCATCAACCCCGAGGCCGGCTTCTTCGGGGTCGCTCCCGGCACCTCCGCCCAGACAAACCCGAATGCGATGGCCACCCTCCGCTCCAACACCATCTTCACCAACGTCGCCCTCACCCCTCCTGCGCAGCCAGGTGGCAACCCCGGAGTGTGGTGGGAGGGCATGACCGACATCCCTCCGGCCGAGTGCCTCGACTGGCGCGGCGATATGTGGACGCCGGCTATTGGCAAGCAGACCGGCAAACCCGCCGCTCATCCCAACGGCCGCTTCACCGCCCCCGCCTCGCAATGCCCCACCATGGATCCCGCCTGGGAAGATCCCGACGGCGTTCCCATTGCTGCCTTCATCTTCGGCGGGCGCCGCCCAACCACCATGCCCCTCGTCTACCAAGCCTTCAACTGGTCTGCCGGCGTCTATGTCGGAGCAACCATGGGCTCGGAAACCACTGCCGCCGCAGGTGGAGCCCTCGGTCGCGTTCGCCGCGATCCGATGGCCATGCTGCCCTTCTGCGGTTACAACATGGGCGACTACTTCCGGCACTGGTTGCGCATGCAGCGCTCGCTCTCCTCCACACCGCGCATCTTCCACGTCAACTGGTTCCGGAAAGATGTCAATGGTCAATTCCTCTGGCCCGGTTACTCCGAAAACATGCGCGTTCTGAAATGGGTCGTTGACCGCGTTCGCGGCCGGGTTCGTGGAAAAGAATCTCCCATAGGCTGGACGCCCCACTTCGAAGATATCAACTGGACAGGGCTCGATCTTCCCCGTGCCACCTTCGACACCCTCCAGGCGGTTGACCGTGAGCAGTGGAAGCACGAGGTCATGGGCCACGAAGAGCTCTTTCTGCTTCTTCATGACCATCTTCCCCCCGAGATGGTCTACGAGCGGGAACTCCTCATATGCCGACTCTAGGGCGGGGGCTGGCAGCTCTGCGCTGCCCGTTCCGAGTGGCGCAAATGTCGCTCTAAATGCCTTCATTGGACAGAAGGGCCTTCTGTGGATGAGTTCACCCCTCTCGATTAGCTCAAAAGTGACGCTCCAGCGGACTGCTTCTTAGGATTTGGAGGTGCGGAAACGTACTTGGGTGCTGCCGTTCGAGATAGCAATGTCTACTTGACATCAAGCCGCACCCGCATTACATTCAAAGAGTGGCATGACTCCCTTCGGGTTGAGTCGGTCATAACGAAGTCCACCCACTTCGTTGCTTTACTGGAATACCCACGCATCAGCCCCCACCGCGCTGCGTGGGTTTCCTTTTTAACTGACCCTTCCTGGGAATACGCAACCGTGCCACGCAAGACCTCGCCACCCTCCTTCAGCAGAACCTTGCACCCATCGAAAATGAGTCCGCAAACACCCGCTGCCAGACGTAAGAACGGCCCGGATCGCTCCGGGCCGTGGCATTTGGCAGGATTCTCAAGCGATACGACGTCGCCACACCGACCCGGCGATCCCAGCCGCGCCCGTGACCAGCAGTAGGATGCTGCTTGGCTCCGGCACCGGTGAAGCCGGAGGAATCACAGGAGCTACCGGCCCAACCGGCGGGTTGATGAACCCTCCACCGACCGGAACTGAGCCATAGACAGGCCAGAATGGCTGATTAACAGGGGAGTCGGTCGCCACTCCGGAGGGCGTGTATGGGGGAAGGTCTTCGCTCGCGATCAACGTGTCATTCGGGCCGAGGATCTCCGAATCGACCGGCCCGCCCATCGACATCTCCGAAATGAACTCATCGGGTGCCATCCGGCCGTCGAGTACCTGGTTGGTCGCTTCCACCGGTAGATCTCCGCAGAGCAGGTCAAAACGCTTCAGCATCTGCGCGGGCGTAAGATGTGGTCTCGTACTCGAGAGACGCACAGGGTGGGGAGACGGGGCACCTGCAGGCGCAATCAGGTGAGCCACCTTGCGTTTTGCGTAGTTCCGGGCCCGCTGCTTCGCGTCCAGAGCGCGCTGCACGCTGACCTTGTGGGCAAGTTCCTTCTTGTACTCGGACAGCCACTTTTCACAGTCCGTGGAAGCAGGCCCTTGGAGGCAGAGGCGATAATGATCAAACCTAACAAAAGAAACAGTATGCGACGCATCGATTCACCGGCAGGATATATGCCTTTCTATCCTGTACCTCTGCAGTTGATTGGCCAAACACCTTGCAAACTCTTGCGAGGTCACATGCACGAAATCTAAAGGCAAAACTTCACACATACAACGCTAAATATTGCATAGTGGGTTCCCGCTCTGCACATTTTGGTGCTAAATTCCCGGGTGTGTGGAAATATTTTCCCTCAGACAACATCACCTTAGTCGCAGCTGGTTGCGAAAGCAATGAAGAAACACAGAGTCTCTGCTTTTGTTTGATATGGGAAGTTGCACCCTCGCTACGGTATGGGGCGGTAGCATGAAGGCTTGATGCCCTCCACACCCCCAAGCGCGGCACCGGAATCTGCCACGCAGCACGCTACCTCTGGATTCGCTCCGCTGAAGATATCTCTCTTTCGAGACAGGTGGATTGCTTCCACGATCTCCTCTATCGGTACGTGGATGCAGGACACCGCCGGCACCTGGCTGATGACTGCGTTGACTGGATCGCCGCTGCTGATTGCGTTGATGCAGACGGCGGCGAGCCTCCCTGTCCTTCTGCTGGGTCTGCTGGCAGGAGCGACTGCCGACATCTTTGACCGGCGCCGGCTTCTGATTATCTGGCAGGTGTGGATGTTGTCGAGTGTCGGGATTCTTGCCGTCCTCACCTTCCTGGGGCACCTTTCACCCTGGACGCTTCTAGCTTTCACCTTCCTCTTGAACATCGGGTCGGCGATGAACAATCCCGCTTGGCAGGCAATCGTGCCGGAGCTCGTGCCGCGAGACCTGATTCCCGATACCGTCTCGCTGAATGCCGCAAGCAACAACCTTGCTCGGGCGGTGGGTCCGGCGCTGGGTGGGTTAATGGTCGCGGCCTTTAAACGAACCGGGACGGGTGCGGGATCAGTGTTTCTACTGAACGCGATCTCGTTCGCGGGAGTGATCTGGGTCCTTTTCAATTGGAGGCGGACGCCCCTGTTCAAGAGCGCGCTTCCGGCCGAGCGGATCGCGGGGTGGATCCGCTCGGGGCTGCGCTATGTGCGCTACTCGCCCACGCTGCAATCATCGCTGCTGCGAGCCTTCCTTTTTACCTTTTTCGTGTCTGCGATCTGGTCTTTGCTGGCGGTGGTGGCGCAGCGCGACCTGCACCAGGGGGCGCTGGGGTACGGCATACTCAACGGGTCGCTCGGGATCGGCGCCGTGATCGCGGCGACCCAGCTGCCGCGTATCCGAGCGAGGTTGACGGCCGATCGGATTATCGCGATCTCGACCATCTGCGAGAGCGGCGTCCTGCTGATCCTGGCCTTTGTGCGCACGCCGTACGTCATCATCCCGGCCCTGGTGTTTTCGGGGTTCGTGTGGACCAGCACGATGTCGAGCCTGAACGTGTCGGTGCAACTGGCCGTCCCGGCGTGGGTGCAGGCGCGCGCCCTGGGGACTTACCTGATGACGTTCCAGGGGGGCCTGGCCCTGGGATCGATCCTCTGGGGATTTCTGGCCGAGCATACCTCGACGCCAATCGCGCTGACCTGTGCCGGAACGGGTCTGCTGGTGTCGCTGCCGCTCTCCTACCGGTTTCACATCCTGCAGGGGCCGATGCCCGACCATACGCCGTACGAGTGGAAGCGGCCTGCGCCTGAGCTGGCGCCGTTGCCGGGTACGGAGGCGGACCTGACGGAGGGACCGGTAAGGATCTCGGTCGGGTACCATGTCCCGCTGGAGCGTTATGCCGAGTTCACCCATGTCATCCACGAGCTTCGCGGGGTGCGTCTCCGCGATGGTGCGATTCGCTGGGGCATCTACCGGGACGCGCGCGATCCCGAGGTTCTGAACGAGACGTTTCTGATGGAGTCCTGGATCGACTACCTCCGATCCCGTGAACGGGTGACCGAGGCCGACCGGTTAATTCGCGACCGCGTCCAAGCACTGCACGACGGCCGGGAGCCGCCGACGGTGTCGTACCAGATTTATGCGAAGGAGATCACGCCGGATCTGGCAGGGCAGGCAACCGGGGCTGCCGAAACTTCATAGGTGGGGGGTACCCCCCCGGTGACCCTGCATAAGTTCTTGCCGCTCATGGACATAGCGTGACAAGTGTCCCTTTGACACAGGAGGATTTCGGAAATGGGTTCTGGCAGGTCCGGACTCCCGGATTCCGGGAGTTCTGCAATGTATGAGGAAATGAAACTTTGCATTATTCGTTGGGTAATTGCAAATTTGCTGGTATCGTCTTGTTAGTAGATTGTTAGCAAGTGGAGCGGAGGGCGGAGGAATCAAACCCCAATGCCTTGCGAGCGTTTTCACGGGATACAAATCCGTAAGGCACCCAGTGCCACGCCCTCCGTTTGAAGGAGTTGGGGTTCGGAGGTTTGATCGAAGGTGTGTCACCACCTCAGACCTCTTGCGAACCCCGCATCCGTGTGTGCTAGCCCCAACCGACCGAGACCGAGCTTGGAATATTGTACCCAAGTTCTTTGGAACTAAACACCCCCTTCACCCTACAAACGCGGGTGAAGGGGTAGGATTGTCTTATGAAGGTAGACAGAAAAGTATTCGAAGGGATCGTCGGCAATCTGCTCAAGACCCCGCCGAAAGCTCAGTCAGGCGAAAAGACGGGCCAGCCAAAGGTTGGGAAGATCATACCCGCTAAGCCCCAGCAGCAGTGAGTTCCTTGAACTGCATGGGGGCGGTGACGACCATCTCGCCTACCGTCATCCCAAACCTGTCAGCAGCATTACGTGCGTTGAAGCGATACTCGAACTCCGTTAGATAACGGTGTAGGTGCTTGATCGAGACGCGGTGGAAGCTCCCTATCAGACCACGGGTAAATATCCCTTGAAGTAAGGTAAATGTTCAGGCATACTAGATTCACCATGAAGATTCCTCAGCCCATTCCCGTTGCACGTCGCTTTACTATCAACGACTTCAACGCGAAGTTTACTGATGATACAGCTTGTCTGGATTGGCTGATGGAGCAACGCTACCCCGGATCGGTGGCCATGTGCTCCTTTTGTAAAGTGGAGCGCAAACATTACCGCATCGTTAGCAAAAAAGCGTGGGCCTGTGACCACTGCGGAACCTACATCTCGCCAATGGCAGGGACGATCTTTGAGAAGTCCCGCACCCCCTTGCGTCTTTGGTTCTATGCCATGTACCTGATGTCCGCCACGCGCTGCGGCATCTCTGCAAAGCAGATTCAGCGTGAGTGTGGCGTTACATACAAAACCGCGTGGCGCATGTTCAAGCAGATTCGTACCCTGATGTCGGAGGACATCAGACTGGAGGGTTCCTCAGTAGAAGTCGATGAGGCCTTTCTCGGTGGGGCACTGAAGAATAAGCACCGCAACAAATTGAAGGAGGGAACGCATAAGGACAAGCAGCCCGTGTTCGGCATGGTCGAGCGTGGCGGTCGCGTGGTCGCGCGTGTAGTGCCTGATGTGAAAGAAAAGACGATCTTCCCAATCATGGCGGAGCGTATTTTACCCAAGTCCACTGTCTTCTCCGACTGCTACACAACGTACGACCGGGTAGCCGGTATGCCCGAGCAGTACACTCACGAGCGCATCAATCACAGCGCAAAGATTTACGTGATGGGAGATGTCCATACGAACACGATTGAGGGCTTCTGGAGTCTCCTGAAGCGTGGAATCGGTGGAGTGTACCACTCCGTAAGCGCGAAGTACTTGCAGACCTATTGCGACGAATACGCATTCCGCTATAACCGCCGCGCCGGAAACGAGCCGATGTTTACTTCGTTGCTTGGTCAGGTTGTGGCGAAGGCGGAATAGCCTTCTTTACCAACCGCGTGAACTCATCGCGCGTGATGGGCTTCATTAACTCCTGAATCTCCTGAGAGGGGACCAGGATTTTCCGCTGGCCATTCTGCTTCTCTTCGTCTGTAAGTTTCGAGGATTGACTCATATATGGCCTGCTAGGATGTTACCTCTCCAGCGTTTCCTTTAGGAGGATGCCTAAAGCATACAAGAATGCTGCAAAACTGATAACAATCACCGCGATCAGTTGAATTTTGGCTGCCCTAATCGAGTTGCAATGGAATCTATCGATGAATGAGTCTGCACTCCGGTCATTGATCGGCGGCTTGGAACAGCAACTCTCCAGGCTGGAATGGTGGCTGTATGCTTGGACCGTATTGGTCATAGTGGGCTGCGCAGGAGAGCTGTACTTTGTACAGCATGCATATCTGGATGAAAGGAGGCTTTGGAAGCGAGCGAGAACCCTAGGGGGTGTAGCACCTAAAAAACCTTCTGCTCTAGTGTTGATATTTGAAATCCTAAGTGTTGCCGCCGTTGTGGTGGGCATCTCGGGAGAGTTACAAGTTGATCGAAAGTCGGGCGACATCCAAACGCAGTTGCGCGATGCCAATAGCCAACTCGTGCTCTTGCTAGAAGAGGAGACCGGAGCGGCAAAGGATTCAGCGGAAGCGGCGGCTAAAGCTGCGGGGATAGCAAAAGAGGCCTCTGGAAATGCGGTCGTTACCTCCAGCAATGCGAAGGTCGCCGCTGGGAACGCCTTGGACCTCGCAAATAGTGCCCACAAGGAAGCGGATTCCTTAGAGAAAGATCTCGTCTCAGCTGAAGAAGAGACCGCCAAGATCGCACAGAAGGCGGCTAATGCCAGCATAGCCGCTGACCGCGAACGTATTGAGCGCCTCAAGTTGGAAGGCCCCTGTTGTTTACGGAACGCCCACTGCAAGCGCCAATACGGTGCTGGCTTCCTCCGCCGACCCTACGTGGCCATTGAACGACCATATTTTTACGATGGTGATTACTCCAACCGCGAACATCGCCGCCGGTTCCATCGCCGCTACGATCACGTTTGGCAAGCCGTGGTACAAAGCGGGCGGAGCCGTACAGCAGCAGCCGGTCTGCGTTTCACAGCAGGTCGGTAGTGGAGCTAGCGGCATAACTCCACTGACCGTAAGCGCGGTCACGTCAACTTCGGTTACATGGAACGCGGCGGCGGCGATGACCGCTGGCGTTGGCTACCCTTATGCGGTCAACTGCTCCGGCGATTTGGAGAAGTGATTTATGAAAAGGCTCTATGCTCTACTCTTCCTTCTGGCAACTGGTGCCGTAGCGCAGGTCCCCACGCTTGTCAGATCGACGTCGTTCAACTACTCCTCCGCGGGCACGAACAATCCAACGGTGACGATCCCTGCCAGCGCTGCGGGTAATTCGCTGGTGGTGGAGGTCTTCGGAACGGCTCTAGCGACGGGCATCACAGACAACGCCGGAAACACGTATGCGACCTGCGGAGCCAGCTGCGTCGGTAGCAACGCCTATGATTTCTATGTGGCCGGGACGTTCCGTACTGCCTCTTCCGTCACCGCTGTAACCATCAACGCCAATAACGGACCTAGCGGAAGGATTCTGGAGATCAGTAGTGGAGGCGTAGGCTTTGCCGCGAGCGCGAGTTCCTATAACCCCGGCTATGTCAACGCAAGCTCGGCAAGCCTCTCCATTAGCCTAACCAAACAGTCGCTCGTCTTCTGCACCGGTGACTACCTAAATGGGACGCCCGCCGTCACGGGCAGTGTCTTTACCAACATCACACCACGAAACATGAGCCTTGAGACGACCGCAAACGTGACCGCAGCCGGCCCAATTGCCTGCAATGTGACCTGGGACGGAAGCGCGTACGATAAGCCTGCCATCGTTGAGTTCGCCATTGAATCAGCCAATCCAGGCACGGCTTCCGGAACACCAGCCAATCCAGGCACGGCTTCCGGAACACCAACCGGCATCGACATCTCCCCGCACGGCGCGGCTCTTCGTGCTGGCGGAACGCAGCAACTTACGGCAACCGTCCACTACTCCGACCATGCCGATGACAATGGAGCGGCTTCAGGTCTAACGGTCGGCTGGACCTCTGGCGACACGGGCATCATCACAGTTGATGCTTCAGGGCTTGTCACTGAGGTTGGTGATTGCGGGTCTGGCTACCATGGGGGAAATAGTAACGCGGCGGATAAGTGCGTTTCAAACGTGACTGCCAGGCTGGGCTCGACTCGAATCGCGGACTACGTTGGCATAATGCCACAGAATACAAACGACACTTGGCAGTTGACCTTGAGCCCCGCGATTTTCAAGGACACCGACGGCAGCGGAAACATTATCCCTTCGACCTTCGTCGTCGGGTCGCAAGTCCAGATCGGGGCAGGGTACGGCAACAACGGCTCACTCCCTAATGGTGGAGCTAACCCGTACTGGTCATGCACGTGGACAAGCTCCGCGCCTGGCGTTGCCTCCGTTGACAATCACGGTACTGTGACGGCGAACTCTGTCGGAAGTGCTGCAATTGGTTGCAACGTGAACGGTAATGCTAACTATGTTGGTGGCACAGCGATCTCCTACCCGCTTACCGTTATTGCTGGAGGCACGAGTAATCGAACCTTTTACATTCGCCCGAGCGGCGGAACAAGAGCACAATGCACGGGTCTTTCTGATACCGATTATGCAGCTGGCGGAACTAACGCCTGCGCCTTCGGACAGTTCCAATATCTGTACTTCGATGGCACCTCTCACCTCCAGCATCCATGGGCAATTGTGGGCGGAGACACAGTAATTGTTCGCGGCAAATCGACCGGCTATCCAATCGCAGTCATAGACGGTCCAAGTTATAACCCTACCAACTGCCCTGATACGCAGAACTGCCTCGTCCCTTCGATCCCTTCCGGCACGGCGGCACGCCACACTAGAATTCTGGGGGAGAACTTCGCAAGCTGCCACAACGACGCCTCAAAGACGTGGCTAACGCTTGAGGGCCGCATCGGAATAAACGTTAGCCTGTCTCAGTTTGTCGATGTCCAGTGCTTTGAAATCACAAAGCAGTCTACGGGAGGGCGAGACAACTTCGGCGTTCAGCAATCCGCGATGACGAGCAACGTTCTATTGAAAGACATCTTTGTACATGGACTCTCCAACGCCGGACTCTTTGGCGCATCCGGCGTCGGTATTACAGCCGACTACTTCCACATCCGTTCAGTCGGTCAGACCGGTGCGGATTTTGACGACTATCCGAACGGCGCTTCGAACTACTCTGTATCGGGTGGGTACACAATGACAAACTCCATCACGGAGTTTTCAGGATGCACCGAAGCGTCATCCGCTCGCGGGATCGTCCCTATCCCCGCAAACTCCTGCCACGACCAAAACACAGGAGGATCAGGCGATGGTCTAGGCACCGGCAGCACTATTGGTACTTGGCTTTTTGATAACGACATCTGGCGGTGGAATTATCAGGATGGGCTCGATCTACTCCACTCCGGCCTGCAAAACGTAACGGTTCGCAACTCACAGAGCTACGGCAACGACGGTCAGACCTACAAACTAGGCGCGGCTGACAATGTGACCTTTACGAATAATGTCTCCATCGGAAACTGCAACCGTATTGACCTGCCATTCGGAGGTGTCGATATCGCGGCTCGTCCGAACGCTCGTTGCCGCGCTGGTGGATCGGCCATGAATATCGAGCTGGGAAGCACCGGCGAGTTCATCGTAACTCACAATACTTTCATCGAACCCGGCTGGCCGTCCATCCTCTACAGTTGCGCGGATGGCTGGTACAGCAACTGCACTACCGCAGTCACGGTTCTCAAAGACAACGCCTTTCTGGGTTATATCGGGGTTGGCACGGTGGACGCCGACAATCAGCACTATAACGCTCCTCGCCAAGCCACCGACTTTTATGCTAATTCTGGCGACCCACAACTGCCTCCCGGCACATGGACGACGCGAGCTAATAATGCGTTCTACAACATGCGTACTGTTCTTACGAACGCGTCCACTGACATCGTAAATACACGTGACTTCGCCTTCATCAACGAGCCCTCGACAGCGACTCCGATTTCAGACTCGAATGACGCCAGCACCTTCGATAACTACAACGTGACTCTTGCGGCTGGAAGCCCACTTATCAACGCGGCCAGCGACGGGACGAATATCGGCGCGACGCTAGTTGGAGATGATATAGCCCCCAGAATCTTGGAGCAGGCTAGCTCGTCGAAGAAGTTGAATGCCTTCAAGGGAACACAATATGCATTAAAAGTGGTCGACGGTGCCGACCTGGAGACACGTCGAACAGCAGGCCAACTTCGATTAATGCTGAGCATGGCCGGATGGAAAGAAGATCGCTCCCTTGCCTCCCTGTCCAATTCTCTTCCGGTAGAAGAGGGGCTTGAGGTCGAATACAACTCAAGCATGGGCGTGCTTCGGGGAATGCCACCTGAGAATTCGACAGATGAAGTCGGGATAGTGCTTATGGATGTTTTGCGCCAGAACAAAATTTCATCGCGAAGGCGGCCGAGAGGTCTAAGCACCACGATGCCACTTCTCCCCGGTCACACAATCATCATCCATGTGGGATTGAAGCCCATTGGGACTTACTTTATGCAGAAGCGCATTGACGCAGGAGCGAAAGACCAGAATGGGAATAGCATTCTGGGCAACACTCAACAACCCTAGATTGGGGTATTGCACTGCCCTGTCACGGCCAAAACAGTGTACCTTATCTGAAGGGATACTTACCCTTGCAAAGTATTCAATCTAAATACCTTATAGCTAAATGTTAGATTCTAAAGGGAAAGGCCCGGATCGGCGGCCGGGCCTGCTTAGAGGTCTGTATCCAGTATAGCTGGGGCTGCCAGAGGTTACGCCAAATGGTATGCGAGGTGGCTGATCCAGAGGCAAGCGGTAACCCGGGCCTTCAGCCCCAACCTTTCGGTCTGCTTGGAGACCTGGGACTTTCCCCCAGGCTGGTATGGAGGCGGGCCGTTGGACCAGAATCCTTACCTCTACCGAGACGAGACCTGAGCTTCGCACCCAGGCTGGTTGGAGGCTCCCGCTCTGCTCAGAATGACAGCAGGGGCGGGTAGGCGAGTGCTCCTACGGGATTTTCCGCTGCGCTCAGAATGACATCTGGATTGCCAGGGCTGTCCGCTGCTTAGCGGGGACCTCCCAGAGCGAGGTCGATGAGGGCTTTCTCTTCGAGTTCGTGGGCTTTGGCGGAGCCGGTGGCGGGGCTGGCGGCGGGGCTGCGCTTGATGCTGAGGACGGCCCGGTCGCCGACCATGCGACGGAGCTGCGGCATGACGTAGAAGAGGGCTCCCATGTTGGCGGGCTCTTCCTGGACCCAGACGATTTCGTGAGCTTCGGGATGCTGATCGAGAGCGGCCTGCAGCTCGGCCTCGGGCCAGGGGTAGAGCTGCTCGAGGAAGATGATGCCGACGCTTTTGTCTTTTCGCTTTTCGCGCTCGACGCGGAGGTTGTGGCCAATCTTGCCGCTGCAGACGAGCAGGCGGCGGGGGGCTTTGACGTCGTTGTCGGGAAGGACATTCTGAAAGCCGTCGCGGGCGAAGTCAGAGAGTGGGGAGGAGGCGTCGGGGTGGCGCAGCATGCTCTTCGGGGTGAAGACGACGAGCGGCTTCTTCCAGGGGCGAAGGGCCTGGCGGCGGAGCAGGTGGAAGTACTGCGCGGCATTGGAGGGCTGACAGATCTGCATGTTGTCGTTGGCGCAAAGTTGGAGGTAGCGTTCCAGGCGGGCGCTGGAGTGCTCGGGGCCCTGGCCCTCGTAGCCATGCGGTAGGAGCATGGTGACGCCGGAGAGGAGGCCCCATTTCGCCTCGCCGGCGGAGATGAACTGATCGATGATGATCTGCGCGCCGTTGGCGAAGTCCCCGAACTGCGCCTCCCAGAGCACGAGGGCTTCGGGGTAGTCGCGGGCGAAGCCGTACTCGAAGCCGAGGACGGCTGCCTCTGAAAGGAGAGAGTTGAAGACCTCGAACTTTGCCTGACCCTCGCGGAGGTTGGAGAGCGGCACGTACTTCTGCTCGGTCTCGATGTCGGTGATGACGGAGTGGCGCTGGTTGAAAGTGCCGCGTTCGGAGTCCTGGCCGGTGAGGCGGACGAGCGTTCCCGATTCAACGAGAGAGGCAAAGGCGACGAGCTCGGCCATGCCGTAGTCGAAGGGGCGCTTGCCCTGCCCCATCTCGGCGCGCTGCTCGAAGAGCTTGCTGACCTTGGGGTGGATGTGGAAGCCGTTGGGAACGCGGACGAGAGCCTGGACGAGCTCGGCGATCTCCTCCGCGTGAAGGCCGGTTGAGACCTCATCGGACGGTTGGAGCTCTCCGCCGTGGTACTTGCCCCAGTAGCCGGGAAGCTGGGAGAAGTGCGGGATGTGCTCGGCGCGGGTGGCTTGTTTCTGGGCTTCGAGGAACTCCGCCTGAACGGTTGCGATCTCCGCCGCGGGGTCGACGCCGATCTCTTTGGCGTAGCTTTGGAAGAGAGGGGCGCGATCTTTGATGATGGCGTAGCGCCGGGGCTGAGTGACAGTGGGGTCGTCGACCTCGCTGTGGCCATGGCGACGGTAGCCGACGAGATCCACGACGACGTCTGCGTGGAATCGCTGGCGGAACTGGGCGGCGATGCGGGCCACGCGGACCACGGCGTCGGGATCTTCCGCGTTGACATGAAAGATGGGGATGGGAAGGCGTTTCGCGAGGTCGGTCGAGAAGCGTGAGGAATTCGACTCTTCCGGGACGGCGGTGAAGCCGAGGAGGTTGTTGACGATGATGTGCACGGTTCCGCCGACGTCGTAGCCGCGGAGGGTGGCCATGTTGAGGGTTTCGGCGACGATGCCCTGCCCGGCGAAGGCTGCGTCTCCGTGGATGAGCAGGGGCAGGACCTGATCCTTGCCGGACTGGTTCGATTGCATGGCTTGGCCAATGCGTTCCTGCTTGGCGCGGGCGCGGCCGAGGACGACGGGATCGACGGCCTCGAGGTGGCTGGGATTGGAGGCGAGGTGGAGAGCGACGGTCTTGCCGCCGGTGGACTGGAAGTTACCGGTGGCCCCGATGTGGTATTTGACGTCTCCGCCGCCGAGGGTGGAGCGGGGGTCGACGTCCTCGAACTTGGTGAAGATCTCGGCGGCCGAGCGGCCGATGATGTTGGCCATGACGCTGAGGCGGCCGCGGTGGCTCATACCGAAGACGCAGGTGGTGACGCCTGCTTCCGCGCTGGTGGAGAGGAGCTGATCGAGAAAGGGGATGAGGGCGGTGAGGCCTTCGAGCGAGAAGCGTTTGGTGCCGAGATAGCGGGACTGGATGACCTGCTCGAAGACGTCAGCGCGAAGGAGGCCGGTGAGGATGTGGCGCTGATCGAGCGATTGCGGCTCCGGCTGCTCCATCTGCTGCTCGATCCATTGGCGCTGCTCGGGGTTGGCGATGTGCATGAACTCGGCGGCGACGGTGGAGCAGTAGAAGCCGCGGGCTTCGCGGGCGAGGTCGCCCTCGGGCGCGGGAGTGGGAAAGGGCTCGGGGGCGAGGTACTGGCCGAGGGGATCGAGGGTCGCCTGGAGGTATCCCCAGCGGCGAAAGATATCGAAGACCTGATCGCGAGTGGGCTGCGCTCCAGTTGGACTGGAGGCTGGTGCGCCGGCGGATGCGGTGTTGTCTGGGGAGTTGTTGATTGGGGAGTGGTTAAGTTGGGGGCTGGCGGATGCTGGCCGGGAGTTCGTCCCTACCTTGGTGGGCATGGTGATCCTCGCAAAGTTTCCGCGCAATGGCGCGTACCTAACTATGCTAGACCTTTCGGCGGGGTGTCGCACGGGGCGCTGCGAGGGAGTGTGGGAGGTGGATCAAGGTAGGGACCGGGTTTGCGCGGGTGGGGTTTGGGTGAATGGAGGTCACTTCGCTTGGCTCTTGGCTATAGTTGGGCTATGGACCTGCTGCGAATGGGTGGCGTTTGGCGATCTTGTCGGTTGGGTCTGCTTTTGGCTATGGCGGGGTTTGCCGTGAGTTTGCCGGGGTCGGTGGGTCTGGCGCAGGCTCCCGGGGCAGGCGCCGCGCAGGAGGCAGTGCCGGCGGAGAGCGATGCGAAGCCGCCGCTGCCGGATGTGGGTGTGCTGATGCACGAGGTGGAGGCGCAGCAGCGGAGGGATGAGGCGGCGTTGAAAGACTACCTCTACCGATCGGTCGAGACGGAGGAGGAGAGTGATGGGCGGGGAGGGGTGAAGAGGCGAACGGTCAAGGTGTACGACGTCTTCCGGCTGCAGGGCGTGCCGGTGCGGAAGCTGTTGAGCAAGGATGGGAAGGCGCTGAGTGCGGAGGAGTTGAAGAAGGAGGACGAGCGGATCGATAAGGAGGTGGCGAAGGCCAGGGAGCGGCGGGAGAAGAACGAGGCGAAGGGGATGCAGACGAGCCCGCGCGGGGACGAGGAGGTGACTGTCTCGCGGTTTCTGGAGCTGGGGGTGTTTACGAACGAGCGGCGCGTGGAGGTGAATGGGCGGCGGACGATTGCGGTCGACTATGCCGGGGATCCAAAGGCGAAGACGCGGAACCGGATGGAGGAGATGGTCCGGGACCTGGTGGGAACGGTGTGGGTGGATGAGGAGGACAAGAAGCTGGTGAAGCTCGAAGGACACTTTCTGAATGCGTTCAAGATCGGCGGGGGCTTGCTGGTGAACATTCGCAAGGACACGAGTTTTGCGATGGAGCAGAGAAAGGTGAATGAGGAGGTCTGGCTGCCGGTGCGGTTTGAGGGACGCGGGGCTGCGCGGGCGATGCTGTTTTTCAACTTCGATGGGCGCGTGCGGGTGGAGGACTCGGAGTTCCGGAAGTTCAAGGGCTCTGCGACAATGCTGCCGGGTGTGGGGGTAGTGGAGGAGAGTCCGAAGGAGTAGGTACTTTGAGCGAAGACAGGGGTGGAGCGGTTAGAACCAGGGCTAGAACCAGAAGTTGGGGGCGATTTTGCGGAGAATGGCGCGGGTGGTGCGGGCGAGGGCTTTGGTTGGGGAGTTGTAGCTGCGGGAGGTGAAGCCGGAGACGCCGACAGGCTCGACGTTGCAGGGGAAGCGGAGGTGGATTCCGGGCCGGCCTCGGAAGGGAATGAGTTTGCGGGCGATGAGGTGTTCGAGGAGGCGGATGTCGGTCGAGTTCATGCCGTGGCGGGAGTCGCGGAGGACGCGGTCGTAGAAGGTGTGGGAGACGACGAAGAGTTGGGTTTGGGCGTCGAAGCCGCGGCGGGGGAAGCCGAGTTTGCGGAAGTCGGCGAGGACGTCGAAGGGTTTGGGGGTGAGGTCGAGGGCGCGGCCCAGGGTGGGGAAGGTGAGGCGGCCGGTGACCTTGATCATGTGGGTGGTGGCGAGGCGGAGGCGGCTCTGGGCGAGGCCGGTGTCGAGCAGCTGCATTTCGGTGTAGCCGTAGTTCAGGCCGGGGGGGATGGTGTTGCCGGAGATGGAGAGGAGCTCGACGTCTTTGGCGAGCGGGTTCTCGTGGGCGACGATGTGGTGGAGATGGGAGAGGTCGGCGCCGGAGTTTTCGAGCAGGAGGATGCGGGCGGCGGCGGGGTGAGGGTAACGGAGCCAGAAGCGGAGGGCTTGTTTGTAGTCTTCGAGGCGGAGTTGCGGGTCGGAACGCTTTACGCCGGCGTTGGCGGCGGGGATGATGGTTGCGGTCATGGTGAGGAGGTACTGCTGCGGGGGTGGGTGATCGGGCGGAGGCACGGGGATGGAGGGATTATAGGGGGTGGCGGTCCGGGGAAGGTTCAGGGTTGGTCAGCCGCGATGTACGTGCGAGGGAGCGGTCGCGGGGTGAATTAAGAGCGTTTGAAGCTGAGGACATCGGGGCATCGGGCCCGGTGCGGGGCGTAGCATAAGTGAGTTGATCAGCTCGCTCCTACGTCGCTCCCGGAGGTCTGTTTATGAAACGTCGTGCGTTCCTTCGTCAAGCCGCTAGTGCCGCAGTCCTCGCCGGCTGTGATCCCCTTCACGCGATGGCGCCCACGCCTGCTCGCGTCATCCCACGCCGAGCGCTTGGCAGGACCGGCGAGAAACTTTCCATCATCGGCTTCGGTGGGATTGTTGTGATGAACGAGGAGACGGGCGCGGCCAGCAACATCGTCGCTGAAGCCGTGGACCGTGGCGTGAACTACTTCGATGTCGCGCCCAGCTACGGCAATGCCCAGGAGCGGCTGGGACCCGCGCTCGCGCCTTATCGCAAGAACTGCTTCCTTGCCTGCAAGACGGAGGGTCGAACGCGGGACGAATCGCGCTCTCAGCTCGAACAATCGTTGAAGCTGCTGAAGACCGACCACGTCGATCTCTACCAGTTTCATGCGCTGACGAAGATGACGGATCTGGACGCGGTGCTGGCGCCCGGGGGCGCAATGGAGACCATGGAGGCTGCGAAGAAGGAGGGCAAGATCCGATACATCGGCTTCTCTGTCCATTCGGCCGAGACGGCACTTGCGGCGATGGAGCGCTACCCGTTCGACACGATTCTGTTCCCGGTGAACTGGGTCCTCTTCAGCCAGGCGAACTTTGGCCCGCAGATTCTGAAGCGCGCGCAGGAGAAGAAGATGGGTATTCTCGCCCTCAAGGGAATGGCCAAGACTATCTGGGCCGACGATCAGAAGCACGATCATCCGGAGCCCAAGTGCTGGTATCAGCCGGCGGCGTTTCCGGACGAGGCCTCGCTTGGCCTGCGCTGGACGCTGGGACACCCGGTTACAGCGGCGCTGCCTCCTGGCGACGAGCGTTACTTCCGGCTCGCGATGGAGGTAGCCCAGAACTTCCAGCCGCTCGACGCGGGAGAAGAACAGGCGCTGCTGGGTCGCGCGGAGGGCGTGAAGCCGATCTTTCATCTTGGCAACGACGTCTAGAGGACTTTCGTAAAAGAGAGCACAGGCTGTAAATCGCTGAACTCTTGGCGCCTCCGCCGCACCGTGAGACTGCTTTTAGCGGACGAAGAGCATGATGCAGAGGCCGAGGCTGGCGGTGCCTACCGTCATCCAGAGGACGTAATCGCCGGGGTGGCCGCTGTGGAGTTCGCGGAGAGGGGTGAGTGGACCTTCGAGGAAGGCGCCCAGGCGAAGGGGCCGGGGGAGGCGTTTGCGGAAGACTGAGGTGAAGGCAAGGGCGAGCGCAAGGAGGCCGGCGGCGGAGCCTCGAAGGGCGGCGGAAGCTATGTGGGGATGGAGAGCCGGAGTTGCGGGTGGATAGGCTGAGCCTTTGAAGACGGTGGTGATGTAGGTGGACTGCGAGAGGAGGCGGGTGGCGCTTTCCACCATGGCGAGGCGGACGTTGGGAAGGAAGGTGAGCGCGATGGCGGCGAGGATGCATAGCACTGGCGGGGTGATGAGGTACCACGGCGTCCGGTGATTACCCTCGGGGGTCTCGGGGAGTTCGTCGACGTCGGCGGAGCGGTCGGTGAGGGGAGAGGTGCCGAGACCGAGGAAGGTGTGCATGCCGAAGCGGAGGACAGCCGCTCCGGTGAGAGCGCCGGCGAGGAGGAAGATCCAGGAGATCCAGCGGACGTGAAGGTCTTCGGCGGCGGTTGAGGTGAGGGCTTCTGCCTGCATGGTGGCGAAGAGGGGGACGCCGGCAAGGCCGAGGGCTCCGAGGAACCAGAGGGCGGCGGTGAAGGGGAGAGCGCGGCCCTTGCCAAAGAGTTTGGGTTCGGACATGGAGCGGAGGCGGTGGAGGAGAATGCCGGCTACGAAGAAAAGGGCGGACTTCACGAAGGCATGGGCGAGGAGGTAGAGGAGAAAGCCGGCGATTGAAGCGGGCGTCATGAGGGCGAGAGCGAGGAGCATGAGGCCGGAGTGGCTGATGGTGGAGAAGGCGAGCAGACGCTTAAGGTGGTGTTCGGCGTAGCACATGATGCCGCCGAGGAGCGCGGTCAGGGTGCCGAGGGCGAGCAGGATGAGGCGCAAGTGTCCGGCGTGCGCGGCGAAGGAGCCTTGGAAGACGACGGCATGGAGGCGGAGGACGGCGTAGAGACCGAGCTCGACCATGAGGCCGGAGAAGAGGACACAGACGGGTGTGGGAGAGACGGCGTGGGCGTCGGCGAGCCAGAAGTGGAAGGGGACGAGGGCGGCCTTGGTGAGGAAGCCGCAGAGCAGGAGGGTGTAGGCGAAGAGCACGAGCGGGTCGTGCCGCGATCCGATCTGTAACCCAATCTGTGCCATGTTGAGGGCGCCGGTGACGGCGTAGAGGAGAGCGATGCCGGTGAGGGAGAGGAAGGCGGCGATGGTATTTGTGACGGCGAAGTTGAAGGCTCCCTGAAGAGGCGCGGGTTCGCGCTGGTTGAGGCCGCAGAGGGCGAAAGCGGCGGTGCTCATGAGTTCGAAGAAGACGAAGAGGTTGAAGAGGTCTCCGGTGAGCGAGAAGCCGGACATGCCGGCGAGGAAGATGAGCATGAGGGGATGGAGATGGCTGTCGCCGGAGTCGACGAAGCGCCAGGAGAAGAGCAGGGCCAGGGTGGTGAGGAGGGCGGCGAGCGTGGCCAGGCCGGCGGAGACGGGGTCGATGACGAAGGTGATGCCGAGGACGACCGGACCGCGCGGGTACCAGTTGCCGAACCAGTAGACGATGGTCTGGTGCAGGGAGAGGGAGAGGAGGAGGGAGCAGAAGACGAGATTGGTGGCGGCAACCGCGATGCTGATGGTATCGTGCGCGGCACGCGGGAGGAGCTTGCGCAGACCGGCTAGCAGCGCCGCCCCGAGCAGAGGGACGACGACGGGAAGAGCGGGGAGGGCATACGCGAGATTCGGTACCGCCGCGAGCGAGATGCGAGAGAGCTTCGCGGCGCTGAGCATGACAGCTATCGGCTGCGTGATCACGTTGCTCCTCAGCCGCGCAAGGTGCGGAGGTCGGCGGGATCGATGCAGCCGGACTTCTCGAAGGCTTTGACGACCATGGCGAGGAGGAGAGCGACGACGACGGCTTCGACGACGACATCGGTCAGCATGAGGGCCTGGACGACGGGGTCTACGGTGAGGCGGTCAGGGCCGATATCGGCGAAGACAGGCGCGGTGCCGCCGATGCGGTAGCCGATGCCGAGGAGCAGCATGTAGGTGGAGCTCTGTAGGATGGCGAGGCACACGACCGCATGAACCAGATGGCGGCTGGTGACGAGACCGTAGAGCCCGCAGCAGAAGAGCCAGGCGGAGACGATGTAGGGAAGCATGGAGAGGATGTGGGGCATGGCTATTTTTCGGGTACCTCGCGGGTGATGATCTCCTCGAGGTAGGTGTAGCTGACGAGGAGGAAGGCGGCTGTGACCTCGACACCAACGCAGGCGCTGATGAGCGCGATGGTTCCCGAAGAGAAGACGTCGCCCGTGGTTCCGAGCGGAAGGATGTTGGTGAGGAGAGGAAGCCCAGCGAGGAGAGGGGCTACGCCGATGAGCGCGTAGGAGCCTGCACCGACGGCTTCGATGGCCTCGATGGCGGCGTGTGACGTGATGCTTTTGAAAGCTGCCGTGTTTTCGGCGAGATAGATGAGCAGCGGGGCCGTGGCGAGGATGACTCCGGCCTGGAAGCCCCCGCCGGGAGTGAGTTGGCCATGGAGCCCGATGTAGAAGCCGAAGACCACGGTGAGGAGAACGGCGGGCTGGGCGACGGCGCGTACGGTGGCGCTTAGGACCGGGCGGTCGGAGACTTTTGCGCGATCGATGTCTTTCGTGTGTTCCGGATCGGCATCGGAGTCGCGGCGAAGAAGGAGCATGACACCGAGGACGGCGGTGAAGAGGATGAACTCTTCGCCGAGGGTATCGAAGCCGCGGTAGTCGTAGTTGATGGCGTTGACGGCGTCGGTGGCATGGCGCTCGTAGACGGCGAGATGGGAGATCCGGTCGCCGTAGGGGCCGCGGTACTCGCCCCATGGGGGGAGATTGTGGGCGGCATAGACGGAGAGGCCGAAGAAGACAGCGGCGGCGGGAAGGAAGATACGGAGACGGGTGCGTTCAGTCATGCCCCGCGTCTCCGGTGGGATCCTGGGCTGTCCCGGGTTCGGCGGCGGTCTCGCTTGCAGCCAGGCGGAACTTCATCCGGGAGATGGCGAGCATGACCATCAACGGAAGGGCTACCGCGCCGACGGTGATCTGAGAGAGGGCAACATCCGGCGCCTGGAAGTAGAAGAACATCAGGGCGGTGACGACGCCGTAGAAGCCAAGCGCGATGATCTGCGAGGTGACATCACGGGTGCGGACGACGGCGAAACCGCTGACGGCAATCAGGAGAAGAATGGCTGCGCCGAACCAGGTCATGGGCGAGGATCTCCCAAGGCGCGGGAGATTTCTGGGCCGGGAACGAACTCCATGGGATCGCCATCCCGGGGCTGCCAATGACCGAGCTCGCGAGTGCGGAAGGCACGTGCGCTGGCGTGGGTGACGACGGAGCTGATGGCGAAGAGTACGACGCCGATGAGCAGGGTTTTCCAGGCCTGCGGGCTGCTCCCAGTCTCAAGGAAGACGGCAACCGTAAGCGCGATGACGCCGATGGAGGCGGGCACGGAGAGATAGTGCAGGGCCTGCATCGGCGTGCGCATGCGGACCATGCCGATGACGCCGATCCAGGTAGAGACGACGATGACGGCAAGGAGGGCATCGAGCGGAACAGCGTGCGCGGTCATAGGTGTTTCTCGAGAAAGCGAGCGAAGACCAGACCGCCACCGAAGGACATGATGGCCAGGGCGAGAGGAAGATCGATAAAGAGCGCGCGTCCGAAGGCGATGGTGAAGAGGACCATGGCCAGGATAACGACGATGCTGGTCATCTCCAGGCCGACGAGGCGCCGCTCGGGGGAGCCGCGCAGGGACATATGCGCGCAAGGGATGAGAGCGGACGATACGAGAACGGCAGAGAGGAGCCAGGGGTTCACGGATGTGCTCCGAGGGCTTTCGTCATGAGGGGAAGGTCACTGCGCTCGATCTGATGGAAGAGCATCCGGCGCTGCTCGCCATCGATGCCGATGACGATGATGCTTGGCGTCGCGGAGGTGTATGCGGTGGCGAGGACCCGGCGTCCGAGGTGGGTGGGATCCTCGTTGACCGGAGCGAAGGGAGAGACGCGGAAGAGTGATTTCGCAGGCGCAATGCCGAGCAGATCCTTGGCTAGGACGAGGGTGATCTCGCAGATATCGCTAACGATGTACCACGGGATCCGCCATGCCTGGAGGAGATCCTTGAGGGGAAGAGAGATGCGATGGGGGCTACGGCTCTGGACGAATGCAGCGAACAGGACAGTGAGAGCTGCCGCGACGGCTCCGACCTCGAGTTCGTGCGCGGCTCTGGTGCCGACGAAGGCGAACCAGAGGATGGCCGCGACGATAAAGGCCGTGAGAAACGACGACGGGCTGCCGCGGGGTGACGTCCTGGCGTCGGCGCTGTGCGGGCTCGGATCCATACTCGCTATGAGGCAGCAAGTAGGAGCGGGGATGTCTGCGGAATGCGGAGCCGTGGGGCCTGTCGGCTTAAATGGCGAAGGGGAGTGGCCGGCACCAGTCCCCTTCGCAAATTTTGGGTGTATTGCCGGGTTCAGCCGTTCGGTCTAGAGGGGCTGGACGTCGGATGCCTGCCAACCCTTAGGTCCCTTGACCACATTGAACTGGACGGCCTGGCCTTCCTGGAGGCTCTTGAAGCCGTTCGAGTTGATGGCGGAGTAGTGAACGAAGACGTCCTCGCCATTCTGACGGCTGATGAAACCAAAACCCTTTGCATCGTTAAACCACTTCACTGTTCCCTGTTCCATGTTGATGAATTCCTTATTACTTTGAATTTGCCGCTTGATTCAAATCGGGGTTTCAACAGGCGGTGCTTGCGGAAAACCAATCTGTTTCTAACGATGTGCAGAGGTTAGCACAGCTGGCAAATTTTCCAGTGGAAAAGTTGGGATTTCTCTGGTTTGCACCGGTTCTTGTGCGTCGACACGCTGCGTCGCTCAGAAGTGCTTCGGGAAGGCAGCGATGTACCGCTCCGGTGATTGAGGAACTGCTGGAGAGGCGAGGCTCAGGCTGGGATATGCTCGCGAACGATCTCTTCCGCCCTGGCGAGGACTTGATCGAGGGTCAGCAGGGTGGAGTCGATGAGGGTCGCGTCCGGGGCGGGGCGGAGTGGAGAGTCGGGCCGATTGCGGTCACGGGCGTCGCGCTCCTGGAGATCGCGGAGGATAGCCGCCTCGGTCTGGAGGTCAGGCGGCGCGGTGCTGATGGGTTCCATGGAGTTCTGCTGGAAGCGGCGGGTTCCACGAACTTCAGGAGCGGCGTCGAGGAAGATCTTGACCTCGGCGTCGGGGAAGACCTCCGTGCCGATGTCGCGGCCCTCCATCACGACCCCGCCGGCCTGGCCGAGGGTGCGCTGCTGGGCGACCATCCAGGCCCGGAGATGGGGGTGAACGGAGACGCGGGAGGCGGCGGCGGTGACGTCGGGCTCACGCACGCGGCGACTGACGTCCATCTTGTCGAGCAGGACGCGGTTGCCGTCGCGATTGGGCTCCAGGGTGATTCTGGTCTGGCTCGCGAGGGTGAGCAGAGGCGCTTCGTCGTCGAAGTCAAGATCGTTTTCGATAGCTTTGAGGGCGAGCGCCCGGTACATCGCGCCGGTTTCGAGATTGAGGAAGCCGAAGCGACGGGCGAGATGAGCGGCGAGGGTGGACTTGCCGGCACCGGCGGGACCGTCTATGGCGATGATGGGGCGCTCCCGTCCGGGCGTTTGCGCTTTGGATGCGGGCGGCGGTTCGGTCTGGCCGGATGGCGGGGTCTCGGGCGAAGTAGGCACGAGATATTATGCCTCGCCTTTGTCGGGCTTGGGTTTGCGTCCCGGGGGACGCTTGCCCCAGGGCTTGTTGCCGCCCTTGAATTTATCGAAGGTGCTGGCGCCGGGGGCGTCTGCGCCACGGCCACCCGCGGGCTTGCCGGTGAAGGGCTTCTTGCCGCCAAAGCTTCCCGGCTTTGCGCCGAAGGGCTTTTTGCCGGCGTAGCTGCCAGCCTCGTGTTTGTCGGCGTAGCCACTGCCTTCTCGTTTGGCGGGGAAGCCGCCGCCCTCGCGTTTTCCGGCGTAGCCGCCTTCTCGCCTGGGGGGAAAGCCAGCGTCATGGCCAGGGGCTCCGGGACCTGATCGGTCGAAGGGTTTACTGAAGGTCTTTCTGGGGCCGAAGGATGGTTTGCCGGGGCCGGAGAAATCTCGCCGAGGTGGGCGTGAGTCGCCACCTTCACGCGGCGGGAACGGCTTCCCGGAGCCGCGTGGAGCGTCGAACTTACGGAAGGTAGGACGGTCCGGACCTCCGGTTCTGCCCTGCGCTTCACCGGTCTGACGATCGGGAGAGGGCCGAGGCCTGCTGAAGCCCTCACGGGGTGGACGGGCAGGACCGCCGGGGCGTGGAGCGAACTCGCGGCGAGGTGGACGGCCAGCGCCATCTTCCCGTGGGGTGAACTCGCGGCGGGGCGGGCGGCCTTCACCGGTGGAATCGTCACGACGGAACGGACGCGGCTCCTTATCAGCAAAGGCCGGCCGGCCGGCCGGAGACGGACGATCTCGGAAGGGCGGGCGATCACTCGAGGGGCGGCCCGCGAAGCCTTCGCGTTTGCGGTCGCCGAAGGCGGGTTTGCCGAACGGCTTTCTTTCCCCTAACGGGGGCTTGCCGGGACCGGAGAAATCCCGGCGTGGCGGTCGCGTCTCGCCTCCCTCGCGCGGGGGGAGCTCGCGCCGGGGAGGACGTCCGCCGGGGGTATCCTCGCGATTGCGCGAGAAGCCCGGGCGGTCGCCGCCGAAGCCGGGCTTTCGGGGAGGTGCCGGGCGGTCGCCGGCAAAACGGGTCTTGCCGGTGAAGGGGCGCTGGGGAGCGAGGGAGGGGGATGGCGAGGCCGAGGTCGCGTCGAGGTCGACATCCTGGGACTGCCGTTCGACTTCTCGGAGTTGCTGGTCGCGGGAACCGGCGGCCGCCTGGGCTGCGTCGCGGTCCGCACGCTGTTGCTTCTCCTCATCCCAGGGCTTATTGAAGGCGGGACGAGCGGAGTAGCTCCCGGCAGACCTGCCAGCGGATTTCCCGGCTGACTTGTCGAAGGGACGGCTAGGACGGTCTCCGGAGGGTGGACCTTTGCGATCAAAGGTCCGGGCCTCGCGTGGGGGGCGGCCCATGCTGCTGAAGGGCTTCGCGCGTTCGACGTAGTCGGTGCCGATCTTGCGTGGCCGGGCGACGAACTTCTTGATGCGGGTGCCGTCCTCGGCGAGTTCGATGGCGGGGGCTGCGGGATCGGCCTGCTGTTCCGAGCCGGTCTGCTGCGCGGAGTCGCTCGAATCGGCGGCGAAGCTGGGGAGTTCGCCGTGAATGTGGAGGTGGGTCTTGCCGTCGATCGCGACCGTCTCAATCTGGCGAGCGCCGGTAAGCGCATGGAGGACGTCACGGACGCGGGAGCGAGGGGCGAGTGGGGAAAGAAAGGTCTCGATCTCGGTCTCGGTGGCCAGGAGGGATTGTGAGAGGTAGAGGCTGATCAGCGCGGAGAGGGCGGTAGGCTGGCCGGCGTTGGCGCCGGATTTCAGCTGCTTGGTGAAGCGATTGGCAACCGTCTCCCAAAGGGTGACGCCACCCTCCGTTTGCGGAACGGGAAGAACGCGGAGGTGCTGCCAGAGCTCGTTGAGAGAGCGAAGGACAGCGGGCTCCGTGACCTCTTTACCAAGCTGGGTTACGAGATCGTAGGCGCTGGTGGGGCCACGATCAAGGAGCAGGTTGTAGGTGTTGAGGGCGAGCGGGCTGACCTTGGACGCGCCGCTCGTGGCGGGTGGCTGCTTCCATGCCTTGTCTCCGCGAAGGGTGAACACGTACGAGAAGGTGGCGGCCGAGGCGATGAAATCGGGGGCATCGGGCATGGTGGATGGAACGCCGAGGAGATTGAGGGGAACGGCGCTTCCCTCGGCGATGAGACGTCCGAGCAGGGTGCGGGCGACGGCCGACTCGGCGAGCGTCGGGGCGGAGTTGGAGGCGCCAAGGGTGGCTTCGACGAAGGTGGGGGCAGGTGAAGCGATGTGCTGGGGCCGTGGGGCGAAGAGAACGAGGCCGAAGGAGGCGACGAACTGACGGGCGGATTCGATGGTCAGGAGAGCGATAGCCGGCGTGTCGTCGCCTTCTGCGATGTTCTGTCGCCAGAGGGCGAAGCGGGCGGCGGCGAGCTGGTCGGCCGAGGGAGATTGCAGGGTACTCAAGGTGGTGTTGCCTTTCGGTAGCGAAGCAAGTGAGAGATCGGCGACGAAGTAAGGGCGCCAGAGAAAACGATAACGAAATTGTGTCGCGGTAACGGATTGCCTGGCCGCAAGGAGGCTGATCGTGGCGCAATCCCCGGGAATGCTAAGGATACAGGATTCGCCGGGCCGGATGCTGGACGCGGTGGAAGAGAGCGAGAGTGGAGCTGGACTGAGCGGGCTCGTGTGTTGTTGGATATTGCGTCAAGGCTGTTGCGACTAAAGGAATTTGCGGAGCTGCCGATGAGGGACCCATGTGGACATTGGACAAAGGCGCAAAGTTGTCGGTAAAGGTTCAGCAAGATCTAACAGAGCGATCGAAGCAGGGAGTTTGGGCGCACCCAGTATTCATGGCCCTCGTCGCGACAACGACAGGGTTGCTGCACAGAGTTCCCCTGCTGATGTCGTTCGGATCGTGTCGACCCTGCTGCAGTCGGCGGTTCGGACGTGGATCTTGAGACGCTTTCGGGCCTCGCCGCTTTCGAGGCCGCGTGTGCGAAGCGCATCATGAGCGTGGCGCGGGAGCCGGTGGTCATCGATGGCACCTGCTGAGCTACTCGACGAGCATCGGGATAAGCCTGTTTCCTCAGATGGGCGAGCAGCGCGGAGTTGCTGGTGCGTTCGGCGGATGAGGCGATGTATGCCGCCAAGATGTCGGGAAAGGACCGGCTATGCATCGCTCCGCCGGACGGGATCGGCCAGAGAATGAATGAGGCTTACGCGATGCCACTGCTGACATTCTGCTCCATGTGCGGGATGGCCCCGGCCCGGATGGCTCCGGGAACGTATGCGTGCTGACCCAGGGGCGGCTAACCAGGATGGGCGTTTGGTGTGGCACACATCGGGATTTGCCGATCCGCCTGCCGGAACATAGGATCGATCTGCGTTGCGCAGTATGGAGGATGTGTGGGAACGGATTTCTTGCAGATGGATACGCTACTGACGGCGGATGAGAGGCTGGTTCGGGATTCGACCCGTGAGTTCATCGATGCGGAGCTGAAACCGGTCATCGAAGGCTGCTTCCGTGAGGGACGGTTCCCGCGAGAGCTGGTGAAGCCGATGGGGGGCATGGGGTTCTTTGGGGCGAACTTGCAGGGGTATGGATGCGCGGGGATGAACAACGTCGAGTATGGGCTGATGACGCAGGAGTTGGAGCGAGGGGACTCGGGGGTGCGGAGCTTTGTGAGTGTGCAGAGTGCGCTGGTGATGTATCCGATCTACACATTTGGGTCGGAGGCGCAGAAGGAGCGGTGGCTGCCGGGGATGGCGAAGGGGGAGTTGCTGGGGTGCTTTGGGTTGACGGAGCCGGACTTCGGGTCGAACCCTGGGGGGATGCGGTCGCGGGCTCGCAGGAACGGGGACGAGTATGTGCTGAATGGGGAGAAGATGTGGATCACGTCGGGGTCGATCGCGGATGTGGCGGTGATCTGGGCGAGGGATGAGGGGGATGGGGGGAGGATGCGGGGGTTTCTGGTGGAGACGGACCGGCCGGGGTTCAAGGCGACCGATGTGCATGGCAAGTGGTCGCTGCGGGCGTCGGTGACGTCGGGGTTGTCGATGCAGGATGTGCGGGTTCCGGCGGAGAATGTGCTGCCGGGGACGGGGGGGTTGACGTCACCGCTGATGTGTCTGAATCAGGCGCGGTATGGGATTGGGTGGGGGGCGATCGGGGCGGCGATGGACTGTTACGAGACTGCCTTGAACTATGCGAAAGACCGGAAGCAGTTCCGGGAGGCTCCGATTGCGAGTCACCAGCTGGTGCAGGAGAAGCTGGTGTGGATGGTGACAGAGATCACGAAGGCGCAGCTGCTGTCGTTGCAGGTCGGGCGCCTGAAGGATGCGGGCAAGGTGTCGACGGAGCAGATTTCAATGGCGAAGCGGAACAACGTCTGGATGGCGCTTGAGACGGCGCGGATGGCGCGAGATGTGATGGGGGCGGCGGGGGTGGTGGACGACTATCCGATCATGCGGCACATGATGAATCTGGAGTCGGTGAAGACGTATGAGGGGACGCACGACATCCACACGCTGATTATCGGGCAGGCGATTACGGGGATTGCGGCTTTTTAGGGGTACCCTCCCCCTCCCCTACTTGTGTGTCAAAGTCTTCGATTTAGATACTTTAGGTCCGGACTTCGGTGCGTACTTTCTGTCTTTGCGTGGCAGGCTTGGATCGGGTTTGCTTTCCGTTGGGGTTCCCTATGGCTTTTGCTCCTCCTCATTTTAAGGATAGCTGTTCCGGTGGGGAGTTGCGCCAATTCTGGCTATTCTGAGTGGTCGTTTTGTGGCGGCGCGGTGGCGATGTGTCGCCTACGATGTTCCTAACTTGCGGAGCCTTGGACGCGCAGTCGAGGTGCGGGCGGCGATCTTTTTCAAACTGCGCAGAGCTTCGTTGACCGCTTCGGAATCGGGAAAGGTGTCGAGGAGATCGGGGGCGAGGAGGATGATGTTGGTTCCGGCTTGCATGCGGTCGTAGTATTTGCCGCGAACCGCTGTGCTCAGGTCGAGAGGCCTTGGAGCTAGGTCGTCATTGAGTTCAGGAACGGGGAGTTCAGGAGCGGGCTTTGAGTTCTTCATAGGCTTTTCTCTCGGTTCCGTTCGCGCGTCGTGCTCCGATGAGGCGAATGCGACTGTTTCGTTCGCCATGGACAACAAACAGAAGTTGTTGTCTGGATGATAAGCCAATCGTAATCGAGCGGTCTTCCTCTTCGGAGTGGAGATCGTCTGGGAAGGTCTCTGCGAGCGGATTGTTGAAGACGGTCATGGCTTCGCGGAAGGAGACCCTATGCTTTTCGAGATTGGAGGCGGCTTTGGCAGGGTCGAACTCGAAGAGCAGGCCTATTAAGGTCATGTGTCTGTTGTACGGCTATCGATTCCGTATGCAAAGTGTGTGTTAAGGCGAGGAGAGCGGAGTGCGGACTGGGTTCGCTCAGCAGCAGGTGTCCGTGCTCGGGCACGATGGCGTAGCCGTAGATGTGGAGGCCGTAGCGGACACGGGTCCGTTCGAGGGCGTCTTCGAAGGAGTATTTTGCGGTGCGGGTTGGAAGTATGGGGACCGTTTGTAACAGCTTAAGGTGAGGAAGTGTGGGCCTTGGGTTTGGTATCGGACGAGGCCTTGCGTCCTGGGCTCAGGGTAAACCCACGTCCGAGAGTCCGGATCGTTCGGCAGGCTGAGGACAGGCTGTGGGGCACCCGATGATTCACCCGTGACCTAGGTCACCGCTACCAATCTTGGCGCTTCGCCCGGGGAACTTGGGCCCCCCCCAAGACCCGGCCAATTACAGGTGAGAAGCTAGCTTTGCGATCTCCTTCCGACTGTTATTTAGGTATTCTTGCTTTACCTGTACACGATGTCCATTGATGGTCTGCTTACCCGCCTGAAGCATTGAGAAGGGTAGGCCCTTTGCGAAAGCGACGACTCCTGTAGTTTGGAAATCGCGAATTTCTACAAATGCTTCCGATATCTTAGTGAACGAAAAGATGTCAGGGTTCTTACTCAGTAAACTTTGTATGTCGTTCTCAATTGCAGCTAATACTGCCGCATAAGCAGAGGCAGAACCCATGTATTGGGTAATTCGGTTCTTCGCAATTAAGTGTACCTTTGGCAGGACACGTCCAGCATCGCGAAGCTTTGTCGCAAAAGCGTAGGAGGCATATATCTCTGAAGGAAGCTTCAGTCCATAAATTAACGAGAATGCATTTTGAATGGCTCTTCGTGACGAATCATCCGCCATCACTGGCAGAATGATGCGATCGGTGGCTGCCAATCCTATCTGGGTGTAGAGAGAAAAACTGGGATTGCAATCCATAAAGATCGCCTTATAGTTAGGGGCGATCTGTTTGAGAAATGAATCCAGCCAGTCAATTACTGCGATCCATGCGTTTGTACCGGGTATATTTTGATTAGCCAAAGTACTTACAGCATTAGCTTGCAATTCAAGTAGAGGATCTCCGCAAACTAGATCTATGTTCTCCGGAATACCTGGGTTAAATTCGTAAGGGACTGTAATGAAATCATTTGCAGTAAAATTTGGCACTGTGTAAGGTGAGGGCAGTCTAAGTTGAAAGTAACCTCCTATACTGCACCTAGGACTGAGCCCATGGCGGGCTAGCAATTTGTCGCTACCCCTATTGTTCAAACCACCTAAGAGAAGCTCAGACAGATTTGCCTGCGGGCAGAGATCGATCGCAAGCACTCTCCCTTTGGGATGAAGCTGGGCGTACTTCGTTATGGCCTGGAACGCCAAGCTTGTCTTGCCCGTTCCACCCTTGTTGTTCCAAAATGTGTATCGCAAAGCTCCTCCAAAGACGCGTTAGTGTCCATTATGGACGTGTTATAGTACAAATATGACACGACGATGGCTATCGGGTCAATTTGGAGGCCAAATGGCACACAGCATTACATTGCAATTCAGCAAGGAAATAGAGGTTCGCAACAGCGATACCGTGATTGTCGTCAAGAAGAACAACGAGAAGCTCGGCACTATCACATTGAGCAAAGGCTCCATCGACTGGCGCCCAAAGAACGCGCGGGTGGGCTCTAAGGATGAAACACAGCTCACGTGGACGCAGTTCGCAGAGCTGATGCAGGGGGCAAAGGACGCCAGATAGTCGTGGTGATGAAGAGCGTTGCTGAACTGTAACGCTCTTCACTAGCTCTGGACTCCGTCGTCGCGGCAACTGGCGAGCAGCCGCGCTTCAGGTGCGCTGGAAGGCTCGGGCTATGTCTCGGTGGGAGTAGCGGAGGGCTATGGGGCGGCCGTGGGGGCAGGAGGTGGGGTGTTCGGTTTGGGAGAGGGCTTCGAGGAGCCAGATGATCTTGGCGGGGTCGAGCGGGGTGTTGATCTTGATGGCGGCGTGGCAGGCGATGGAGGCGGCGATGCGGCGGGCGCGGGTGCCGGCGTTTTCGGTCTGCTGGTCGGGGGAGGGGGCGGAGAGGAGGTCTTCGAGGGTGAGCTCGAGTTCCCTGCCCTCGAGGCCGACGGGGGCGGCTTTGATGGCGAGGGTGCGGGGGCCGAAGGGTTCGGCCTCGAAGCCGTTGCGGTCGAGCTCTTCAGCGAGCGAGGCGAAGCGGATCATCTGGGCGGGGAGGAGGTCGACGAGGACGGGGAGGAGGAGGCGCTGGCGCTGGGCGGACTCCGTGGTGCGCTCGCGGAGGACTTTTTCGAAGAGGATGCGCTCGTGGGCGACGTGCTGGTCGATGATCCAGAGGCCTTCGTCGTTGGCGGCGAGGATGAAGGAGTCGCGGATCTGGCCGAGGGGCTTGAGGGTGGAGAGGGCGTTGAGGGTGTCCTGTACCTGAGGGCTGCCGGCGCCGATGTGGGGGCTGCCGGTGTTGGTTGGGAGTACGGGTGGGTAGGCCTGGGCGTGGGGATCGTAGCCGATGGCGAGTGGATCTGCGTTGAACTGGAGGCGGCCGGGGATGGGTGGGAGCTGGGGATTGGCGAGGGTGAAGGGGGCGGTGTCGTGCGGGTTGGGGTCGGGCTCGGAGAAGGGGCCGTTGAAGGTGTTGGGTGCGCGATTGGGGTGGAAGCGGGGTTGGTCCAGGCCTTCGAGGGGTGCGGCGCCTGGCCGGTAGAGGGTTCCGGAGACGTTGCCGGGCGAACCCAAATACAGAGGTCCTTCGCTTTGCTCAGGATGACGGCGTGAAGAAGCCTGATCGGCGGGGTTGTAGGTATTGAGGGCGTGGAGGGCTGGGGCGGGCTCGCGTTGGGGGCGGTTGGGGCTGGGTTCGCCGGGGAGGGGGCTGATGTCGATGTTGAGGGAGGAGGCGTGGTCGTGGGGGCCGCCGGCGAGGGCGGCGACGAAGCTGGCGGCGGGGCGGGCGGCGATGAGGGCGGCGCGGACGGTGTCGCGGAGGAAGTCGTGGACGAAGGAGGGCTGGCGGAAGCGGACCTCGGTCTTGGCTGGGTGGACGTTGACGTCGACCTCCTCGGGGGGCATGTCGAGGAAGAGGAGGACGACGGGGAAGGAGGTGGGCGGGATGATGTTGCGGTAGCTCTCGGTGAGGGCGTGGAGGACGAGGCGGTCGCGGATGAGGCGGTGGTTGACGAAGACATAGATGGAGTTGCGGTTGAGCTTTTGGAGCTCGGGCTTGGAGACGAAGCCGGAGATGCGGAGGTATCCGGGGTCGGGGGGCTGGTAGTGTTCGTCGCGCTTCCAGGGCGGGGGCTCGGGGAGGCCGGCGCGGCGGAAGTCGAGCTCGGCGGCGAGCGGGAGCATGAGGGCGGAGGTGTCGCGGCCGAAGATCTGGAAGAGGCGGTCTGACGAGGTGCGGACCGCGGGCGCGATCAACAGAGCTTGCGTGCTGGAGTGGAGCTCGAAGTGGCGGGTGGGATGGGCGAGGGCGTAGTGGGTGACGAGGGCGGCGATGTGGGAGAGCTCGGTCTGCTCGGATTTGAGGAATTTGCGGCGGGCGGGGGTGTTGAAGAAGAGGTCGCGGATGGTGAGGGTGGTGCCCACGGGGAGGCCGGCGGGGTCGACGCGGAGGATGTTGCCGCCGGCGATCTCGATGAGGGTGCCGGCGTCGTCGACGGGGGAACCATCTTGGTTGGCGGCGCGGGTTTCGAGGGTGACGCGGGCGACGGAGGCGATGGAGGGGAGAGCTTCGCCGCGGAAGCCGAGGGTGGCGATGGAGAGGAGGTCGTCGGAGGCGCGGAGTTTGGAGGTGGCGTGGCGTTCAAAGGCGAGGAGCGCGTCGTCGCGGACCATGCCGTCCCCGTTGTCGGCGATGCGGATGAGCTTGCGGCCGCCGGCTTCGACGTCGACGCGGATGCGGGTGGCGTTGGCGTCGAGGGAGTTTTCGAGGAGTTCCTTGACGACGGAGGCTGGGCGTTCGACGACCTCGCCGGCGGCAATCTGGTTGGCCACCTGATCGGAGAGGATGTGGATTCGGCCCATGAACCCTGATTGTACGGCGGCCGGGAGCGGGCTTCGGGCGAGATCTGGACGGGCGGTCTTGAGCGGGAGGGGGTGCCGCGGCCCGGCTTTTTGGACGGTGGCTCCCGCGCGCTGTAAAGGCGGATGCGGCGATTGCCGTGCGGCTGAATAGCTGGCAGGTCTTGCTTTGTGCCGCATCCAAGTAAAGGAGAGAGCAGGCAAAGGAGAGAGGGTATCCAATGGCGTGGCTTTGGTTGGTCATTGCAGTCGTTGCCGGCGTGGCGAATCCATTTCAGTCCGGAACGAATGCCGAGTTGAACAAGCAGTTGGGGACACCGATATGGGCTGGGGTGGTGGTCTACGCGACGGGGTTGGGCGGGTTGCTGCTGATGCAGTTATTTGTGCGGCAGGCGTTTCCGGAGAGCGGCCGGATGCTGATGGTGAGCCCATGGGCATGGATGGGCGGCCTGATCAGCATTGCGTCGACGATGGCGGGATTGATGCTGGCGCAGAGGATGGGATCGGGTGTGTTCACGGGAATCACGATCACGGCGGCCCTGGTGAGTTCGGTGATGCTGGACCAGATGGGGGCGATCGGGTTTCGGCAGCATACGGCGTCGCCGGCGCGTCTGGCGGGGTGTGTAGTGATGATCGCGGGGGTCTGGATGATCTCGCGCTTCTGATCGAAGCGCCGGTTTTGCGCCGGGATGGGTTGCTCGTGCATCCTTAAGAGGTGTCCCTCCTGTGGATCGCGAGTGCGTTTAGGCTCCGAGTTACCCAGGAGGGTAGAAAGAAGGATTCAGGATGAGTGTTCGATCCATGCTTCGAGCTGTGGCTGCGGCGTTGCTGGCGCTGGCCACGACCGTGGTTTCGGCGCCGATTGCCGGAGGGCAGATGGCACCGCCTTCCGCCCACAAGCATTTGTACTCCGAGACGGCGGACCCCCAGGCGGAGATTGCCGGGGCTCTAAAAAAGGCTCGCGTGGAGCATAAGCGCGTGATTCTGGACTTCGGCGGGGACTGGTGTGGCGATTGCCAGGTGCTGGACATCTACTTCCACGAGCAGCCGAATCTCCAGATGCTGGAGAAGAACTTCGTGCTGGTGCATGTTTGGATCGGCCACATGGACAGAAATATCGAGATCGCGCAGAGGTATGGGGTGCCGATCAACCGGGGGGTGCCGGCCTTGTCGGTTCTCGACGCGCGAGGCAAGGTGCTGTTCGCGCAATCGACTGGGGATTTTTCGAATATGCGCGGGATGAATGTGCAGTCCGTGACGGATTTTCTAAACAGGTGGAAGGCTTGAATGATTCCGGCTCGATTTTGGTCGATACGTAGAGAACAGGCAACGGCGGTGCCAATACAGGGGTCTCTCCGCTCCCTTCGGTCGGTCGAGATGACGGCGTAAATATGGTTCGTTAGGTGTTAGGCGGTGGGTGGCCGGGAGGTAGCTGGAGCAGTTTGCCCCTTCCGGGTCGAAGGTCCCACTTATCGCGGTGAGGCTGCGATGAATGGGGCCACCCGCCTTTGGCTTGACTGGGCAATAACTTATGGCTGGGCCGCTCGGCTTCCAGGTGGTTCGTTGGGGCGAGGCGGTCCATGGAGCTCCTGGGCGTAGGCGGGGCGAAACTCGCAGGGCGCAGGCGCTCGCGGTAGTCTGACAAGGTGCATCGTGCGCTGCGGATTCCGGTGCTGTTCCAGCGGGCGATGTTTCGCGCGATGGATCATGATGCTCTGAACATTGCGCAATCGGCGGCGTATTCGGGGATGGTTGCGTTGTTTCCGGCGCTGATCGTGGCCTCGGCGGTGGTCGGCCTGCTGCCGACTACGGCGCCGGTCCGGTATGAGCTGGCGGTGTTTTTCGACCGGGTTCTGCCATCGGATGTGAGCCCCCTGCTGGCGAGCTATTTTTCGGTGACGCAGCATACGGCCACCTCCGGGCGGGCCCTGGTGTTGTCGGTGCTGGTGTCGGTGAGTGGAGCTTCGGGCGTGATCGCAACCTTTATGGAAGGGGTACGCAGGGCGTATGATCTGCCGGCCGATTGCTGGAGCTTTTGGCAGAGGCGCAGGCGGGCGATTGCGCTGGTGCCGATGTCGCTGATCCCGATGGGTCTCGCCAGCATCCTGGTGGTCTTCGGCCACTACCTGAGCCTGTGGCTGGCGATGCATGCGATGCCGCAGGTGCGAACGCTGGTGTACGGGATGGCGCTGCTGATCCGGTGGACGGTCTCGCTGACGGGAAGTGTCGGTCTGATTGCGCTGCTGTACCACCTGGGAACGCCGATGCGGCAGACGTGGAGGCGGACGCTTCCGGGAGCGGTGCTGGCGACGTTGATGTGGTTTGCGGCGACGCTGGTGTTTGGCTGGTATGTGACGCGCTTCGCGAACTACTCCCGGGTATACGGATCGCTGGGCGCGGGGATTGCGCTTCTGTTCTGGCTGTACCTTATCTCGCTGAGTGTCTTGTATGGGGCTGAGTTCAATGCGCAGATCGCGGGTTTCCGGGAGATAGGAAGTGAAGGAGGCGGGGCGGTTTGCGAGGTGAGCCCAGAGAAGGGACTCCCCTGAGAAGGGCGGGAGCGCGCTGCTTCCGGGCAGAGACGGCTTCTGCCGTGCATGTAAGCGGTATCGCGTAGAATTGCTTCGGCACGCTGAAGGCGCCACGGCGCAGTTTCAGAGCTCTCACTCTATCTGCTTGAAGGGCTACGCAATATCCATGATCTCGACTCCGACTGGTTCCATGTCCACGCAGGCTGACGGCCAAAGCGCTGAGACTGCATCTCCTACGACGGGCCGGCTTCGTCGAGCCAAGATCGTCGCCACGCTGGGGCCCACTTCGAGTTCGATCGAGGTTTTTCGCGAGCTGGTGCGGGCGGGGCTGGATGTGGCCCGCCTGAACTTTTCGCATGGCTCGCATGAGCAGAAGGCGGAGTTGATTCGCATCGTTCGGGCGGTTGCGAAGGAGTTCGGCAAACCCATCTGCATTCTTGCCGATCTCCAGGGCCCCAAGATTCGCACGGGACGGCTGAAGGACCATCAGCCGGTACAGCTGGTGGCCGGGAGGCGCATTACGATTACTCCCGAGGATATCGACGGGACGGCGGAGCGTGTGGGGACGGTGTTTGCCACACTGGCGGAGAACCTGGTGCCGGGCTCTCGAATCCTGCTTTCGGACGGGCTGATCGAACTGCGGGTGGAGCGGATCGAGGGCGCCGATGTGATCTGCGAGATTGTGAACGGAGGGACGCTGGGAGAGAAGAAGGGCATCAACCTGCCCGGCATCCCGGTGAAGGTGCCGTCGCTGACCGAGAAGGACGAAGAGGATCTGGAGTTTGCGGTTGCGCAGGGGGTGGATACGGTGGCTGTCTCCTTTGTGCAGACCGCCGATGATGTGCGCTATGTGAAGCACCGGCTGGCGCAGCTGAAGTCCGATGCGTGGGTGATCGCGAAGCTGGAGAAGCCGCAGGCGATCGAACATCTGGACTCAATTCTGGAGGTGGCGGACGGTATTATGGTGGCTCGCGGCGACCTGGGGGTGGAGGTGCCGCCGGAGAAGGTGCCGGCGATCCAGAAGCATATTATCCGGCGCGCCTCGGACTACCGGAAGCCGGTAATTACGGCGACGCAGATGCTTGAGAGCATGATTGAGAACCCGCGACCGACGCGCGCCGAGGCCTCGGACGTGGCGAATGCGGTGTACGACGGGACCGACGCGGTGATGTTGTCGGGGGAGTCGGCCGCAGGCAAGTACCCGGTGGCGGCGGTGCAGATGATGGCGATGATTGTGGCGGAGACGGAGCATCAGATCCGGCTGGACCCGCCGCCGCGGGCGCAGCGGAGACGGGGAACGCGGCTGAGCGTGGCGGAGACGATCTGCGAATGCATGGCGCACTCGACCGAAGACCTGGATCTGGCGGCGATTGCAATCTTTACGGAGACGGGATCGACGGCGCGGCTGCTCTCAAAATACCGTCCGGATCCGCCGATCTATGCGATGAGCCCCTTTGAGCCGGTGATCAACAGGGCGATGCTGCTGTGGGGGACGTATCCGCTGTTGTGCGATCGATTTCGGGATACGGACAAACTGGTGGGGATGGCGGAGGAGATGCTGGAGCGGCTGGGCTATGTCCAGAAGCGGCAGATTGTGGGAATTGTTGCGGGCACGCGGACGCTGACGGGCGCGACGAACTTTATGCGGCTGCACATGGTGGGCGACCGGGACGTGGAGTTGTAGGGGAGTTGTGGGGGAGTGAGTGAGTGCGGGGCAAAAAGAGAGGCCGTCCCAGGTTGGGTCGGCCTCCGCTGCGTTGCGGTGAGCGGGTTAGACGCCGAACTTGCGGCGAAGCAGGCCGAAGACACCGAGTGCACCGGTACCCAGAAGAGCAAGCGAAGCGGGCTCAGGGGTGACGGCTGGGGGCGTTGAGGAGATGGTGATGGGCGAGCTTTCGTCGGCGGCAAGGCGCAGACCGTTCGCGAAGACACCCAGGACTTCGAAGTCGATCACGTTGGTTGTGGAGCCAGGAGCAAGTGCGGAGTAGAGGTTGATGGCGTCGCCGTTGCTAAGTTTGAAAGCGAAGCCGTCGAAGTCGAACGGACGACCGCCAGTGGCTGCGGCAGCCCCGGTGAAGAAGAGGTTATCGTTTCCGGCGAAGCCGTTAACGGGAGCGATGCCGGTGATGGTGACGGGAACGTTTCGGTCTACTGCGGTACCTGTGACTCCGGTTGCAAGGAACTGTCCGGGAGTGGCGGTAGAGACATAGGTGAAGTTTCCGGACGCCGAGAAGACCGGTCCGGTGAAGCTGAAGCTCATGTCAGCGGCGAGCGCAGAGGTGCAAGGCAAAACGGAGAGCGCTAGGCCGCCGAGGAAGATAGACAACTTTTTCATAGTTACTCCTTGAATCTGGAAAAGGGAAGAACGTTTGCATCGTGGAAGGCGGGTTTCCTTCCCTGTAAGTGCATGTTGTGGGCCAACTTGCCCAATTTGGGAACGCTGATAATAAATGGCTTTGAATTGCTCGCATTGCAAACAGGAAAGGATATGCAGAATATTGCGATGTTTAGAGGAACTTCTTTCGCTACATAGAGGTATGCCAGTGATGAGGTATGCCAGTGATACAGAGGGAAGATTCTGTCCGTAAGACGAGAAAGGCAAGGCCGGGAGTTGGCCGGAAGTTGCAGGAGATGGCTGGAGGGAGTGTCGTATGCTGGCGGGACGATGCGAGTTTGGCAGTGGGTGACTATGCTGTTGGTGCTGGGGTGTGCCCGGGTTGAGGCTCGGCAGCTCTTGCCGGTGGGCAAGCGGGACCCAGACGGGTACGCAATGGTGGTAGTGCTGTGGCCGGAGGGCGCTCCGGGGGAGCTCGGGACCACGGATATCGACATCCCGAAGTTGTTTTGCTATCCCGTGCGAGAGACGGAGCGGCAGCGAGGCGGGGAGAGACCGGAGCGGCGGGGGGAGCGGGCGGCGGTGATCGTGATGCCGGGAGGGGCGTATCGGACGCTGGTGATGCAAAAGGAGGGGGCGGCCGAGGCGCGATGGCTGAATGACCACGGGGTAGAGGCGTTTGTGCTGCAGTACCGGCTGGGGCCGAAGTATCACTTCCCCGCCCCGATGCTGGATGGCGCGCGCGCGATCCGGTATGTCAGGAGCCATGCGGCCGAGATGGGCATCTCCGCGGACAAGGTGGGGGTGTGGGGATTTTCGGCGGGGGGGCACCTGGCCGGGTATCTCGCTTCGGTGCACGACGCCGGGGATCCTAATGCGACGGATCCGGAGGAGCGGGTGAGCGATCGTCCGGATTTCGCGATTCTTTCGTACGCGCGCCTGAGTATGGACGCGTCGATACCGAGGCCGACGAACCTCGAGGCGCTGATCGGGGAGCACCCGACGCAGGCGATGATCAATGAGATTTCGATCGACCGCCGGGTGACTGGATCGAGTTCACCGAGCTTTATCTTTTCAACCAGCGAGGATCAGCAGGTGAACTCGCTGAATGCAACGGCCTTCTATGACGCGTTGAAGCGCGCGGGCGTGCGGGCGGAGTTACACATCTTTGAGCGTGGCCCGCATGGCGTGGGGCTGGGCCAAGGCCTGAAGGCCCTGCCGGAGCTGAACGTGCTTGAGAGCTTGATTGAGAGCTGGATGGAGATGCACGGGTGGATGGCGTCGGGACGATAGGGAGCACGCTGACCCGATTTGGGGATGGCGATGGGGCGGGGGAGACTCAATCCTATCAATGCTGGAGAGAGACAGGGTTGGGCTGGAGAAAGACAGGTTGGCAAATGGCATGCTTTGGTGGATGCTATGGAGGGACATCAGACGCAATGTCCCGACCTGCACCATTTCCGCTCCTGTCTGTCGCTATGACGATGTCTAGTTTGAGGTGATTGTGAGGAGCAGAAGGAGGGAGAGGCCGCCATCAGGTCCGGGCGTGCGTGTGATCTCGCGTTGGATGGGTATGTCCGCCGTGATCGGGTGGGTACTCTGGAGCCTGTCTGCGGGGCGTCGCCAGGGTCTGGCTGCGGGAACGATGTTGGCGATGACCTGGCCGTGGATCCTTGGACGCAGGGGCAAGAGGACGATCGAGAAGCGCCGAAACAATGAGGAGCGAACGCGGTTTCTGGCGGCGTCGGATACGAGCCTGGACGCGTTCGCCACCTTGGACGCGGTGCGGGACGACACCGGGAAGATCACGGATTTCCGGATCAGCTATGCGAATGCGAACGCGGATGGGTTGATCGACAGCCGCTCCGAGGGGCTTACCGGGAAGATGTTGAGCACCTTTACGACCCGGTTCGAGAGCCGCCTTGTGGAGACGCTGGCAGCGGTGGTGAATGAGGGGGTTCCTGCCAGGGCGGAGGTGGAGGTTGCCGACAATCCACTGGTTCGGGCATCGTGGATCCGGTATCAGATCATACGGTTGGACGATGGCGTTGCCATCACCTTCAGCAACATCAGCGAGGCGAAGGCGGCGGAGCAGAGGTTCAAGCAGCTTGCGGAGTTTACGTCCTCCATCTTCGAGAACGCTCCCTTCAGCATGTTTGCCGCGGATGTGGACGGCGTGGTTACGGCTATGAATCGCGCTGCGGAGAAGATGAGCGGATACAGCCGGGAGGAGCTTGTGGGGAAAGCTCCGCTGACGCTGTTGCACGATCGCAAAGAGCTGGTCGCGCGGGCGAAGGAGCTGGGGCTGCCGTCGGCGATGCCGATGGACGGCTTCGAGGTGCTGACGGCCAAGGCAGCGAAAGGCGGCATGGGAGAGCAGGAGTGGACGCTGGTGCGGAGCGACGGGGTACGGATACCCGTGAATGCCGCGGTTCGAGCTCTGACCAACGATGCAGGGGATGTGACGGGCTTTGTGAGTATCGAGTTCGACGTAACGGAACGCCGCGCCATGATGGACTATGTGACGCACCTGGCGACGCACGATCAGCTAACGGGGCTGGTGGGGCGGGCGGTGCTGCAGGACAGGATCGTGCAAGCGGTTGAACGGGCCCGGCGGTATGGGACCAAGGTAGCGATCTTTGTCCTGGACCTCGACCAGTTCAAGCGCATTAACGATCTGCTGGGGCACTGGGCGGGCGATCAGGTGCTGCTGGAGACGGCATCCCGCCTGCGGCAGGCGGTGCGCAGCTCCGATACGGTGGCGCGGATGGGGGGCGACGAGTTTGTGGTGGTGATGGAAGACATTACCACGGTGGCCGATGTGGAGCATTGCGCGACGACGCTGGTGACGCGGTTTGCGCCCGAGATGTCGGTGGAAGAGCACATGCTGCACGTTTCGGCGAGTGTGGGCGTGTGTATTTACCCGGATTTCGCGGGCGATGCCCGATCGCTGCTGAAGTGGGCGGATGCGGCGATGTATGCGGCGAAGGAAGGCGGACGCGACCAGTTTCAGGTCTTCAGCCAGGACATGTTGAAGGACAAGTCGGACCGCCTTTCGATGGAGCGTTCGCTGCGGCAGGCGATCGCGAGAGACGAGCTGCGCCTCCACTATCAGCCGTACGTTTCGCTGATTACGGGCGAGGTGGTGGGGATGGAGGCGCTGCTGAGGTGGGAGCACCCGGAGCTTGGGCTGCTGATGCCGGCGCACTTCATCAATCTGGCCGAGGAGACGGGCTTGATCATGCCGCTGGGGGAGTGGGCGATCACGCGGGCGTGCGCGGGTGCCAAGGCGATGTGCGACGAGTTGGAGATGGATCTGACCCTGTCGGTGAACCTGTCTCCAAGGCAGTTCCAGCAGAAGAACCTGCTGGAGGTGATGGAGAACGCTTTGAGAGAGAGCCGATTTCCGGCGAAACGCCTGGAAGTGGAGATCACCGAGAATACGTTGATGGTGAACTCCGTGGCGACGCTGGCGAAGTTGGCGAAGATGCGCGAACTGGGGGTCCGGATCGCGATCGACGACTTCGGGACGGGATTCTGCAACTTCAACTACCTGCTGGAATATGCGGTGGATCGTCTGAAGATCGACCAGCATTTCGTGAAGCTGGCGGCGACGGATGCGAACGCCGCCGCGGTGGTCAGGGCGATCATCGCCATGTCCCACGGTCTGAATATCAAGGTGGTCGCGGAGGGCGTCGAGACCGAGGAGCAGCTGCGGTTTCTGATGCGAAAGCGCTGCGATGAGGCGCAGGGCTACCTGCTCGCGCGACCGGTTCCCGCCAATGAATTCTGCGACACGGTGAGGGCTTGCAGTGCGGTGGCAATGCTGCGAACGGCCTAGACCGAAGGTCTCCGCGAGCGGCGTGGGGTGGAACCGGGTTCGAACTGATGCAGCGGATCGGCGACTCGAGATGACGGAGGCTACGGCTTAAGAAGCTACGGCGGCCTTTGGAGTTGCGGCGGGCATGGCGGGTAGAAGCATGGACTGGGACGGCACGGCTTTCGTCCGGACCGGAACCATCCTCTGGGCCCTGCCCCGGACGATGAGGACTGCTGCGCAGAGCAAAAGGACAATGGTGATGGCCGAGGCTATTACGATTCCCAAGAAGTTTGGCCCCTTGGGCCAATTCTTATCGACGGGAGATGTAGGAAGAGTCATACGGTGTCGGATGCGGATGGAGGCGTGGAGGGGTGTCCAGGCTGCTGCTGCGGCTGCCGGAGGGGGTTTGCCGTTCAGGCTGTGCGGCGGCGGATCAGGTGGTAGATCCCGAGCAGGATTATGGCTCCGAGCAGCGACATGAGAAAGCCGGCGGACTGATCCGGGCCGTAGTGGCCGATGAAGCGTCCAAGGAAGGTCCCCAGGAAGGCACCGGCGATGCCCAGGAGCATGGTGATGAAGATGCCGCCGGGATCCCTTCCGGGCATGATGAGCTTGGCGATGGCTCCGACAACCAGACCGATGATGGCAACCCAGATCAGATGAAACATGTGTTTTTCCTCGATACGGAGCGTTCCGGTCTTCCCGGTGCAGGAGCTGTTGAACAAGCCCGACCATCGGAAATGAGGGGGGCAGATCTAGTGAGAGATAAGAGGCAAATCCTGTGGGCCGGGTTTGCTGGCGTTCGAGCCAACCACTGTTTCGAAACGTTGGGCAAGGCCTGGCCTCTTCAGGGGCGTCGCTGGCCGCTGCGGTCGTTCTTTCGTTTTTTTTCAGCCTTCGCCGATAGCTTGTCTTTCTTTTTGGTTTTGGTTGGGGAATCGATCGGCTGGGCGGCTTCGTTGAGGGGAGCTGGCCGTGGTGTCGAGTTTGCGGGCTGCTGCCACAAGGCGATGCCGCCGGCGATGGCGTTCGAGTTCGCGCCGAGCAGAACGCCATCCGGCAGTTTCTTCATGAGCTTGGCGTTGCCGCCGCCGAGGACGACATAGTCCGCGACAAAGGCGGCGCGAAGGCGGGCGACCACGTCGAGAACAGATGCGCGCCATTGTTTTTTGCCTCGGCGCTGGAGACCTGCGAGGCCGATGTACTGCTCGTAGGTGCGGCCATTCTTGTAGGGCAGGTGGGCCAATTCAAGCGGAACGACGACGTTGTCGACGATGAGTGCGGAGCCGAGACCGGTGCCGATGCCGAGGAAGAGCATTTTTCCGCCGGTGTATCCCCCTAACGCCTGCATGGCCGCGTCGTTGATGAAACGGACGGGCTTGGGAAAGGCGGTCTGGTACGGGAAGCCCACCCATCCGGAGGCCAGGTTGTGCGGCTCGGCGAGTGGCCGGTCGTGGGAGACGGGGCCGGGGTAGCCGATGGATATGGCGTCGTACTGCCAGTCTTTGGTGGCGCCGAGGACGTCTTCGACCATGCGCTTGGGGGTCAGGGACGGACCGGAGATGATCTTGATGGGGACGAGGTTATCGGGAGAGGCAATCTTGATGTGAGTGCCGCCGATATCGATGACGAGAACTTTCATTCGTTTGTTGAGGCTCCGAGGTGTGCTACATGGAACACCTTAGCAGAGAGCGGTGGAGGGCGATCCGCCCCGTTCACAGCGCGGGAAAGGTAGCCAGAAAAACCTGGAGGCCGGAGAGGACGCCATCGATCGCTGCCACCACCTTGGCCGCATCCGCGATGGCATCCGCGATCTGAGCGATCTGCTGCCGTAGGGCCTTCAGGCTCTCGATGCCAGCACCGAGTTGCTGCGAGGCGGCCTGCAACGAGAGGGTACGGTCTCGCATGTCCTCCTGGTTGAGGGCTGTGAGCTCGTTCGAGATCGTATCGAGGAGGGCGTTGAGCGTCTTTCGCTGCTGCTTGTCCCTGGTCTGGTCGAGGCTGCGATTGCCCTGCTCGAGAGCCAGCTCGAGCGCGTCGTGGGCTTGCTGCCAGGCGGCGTTATCGTCAAGGTTGGATGCTGCGAGGACGCGGGATGGAGCGGCTGCGAAGGCCGGCTTGCGGACAGGCAGCTCGGCTGGGGGATTAGCGGGTTTCCCGGAGATGGCTGGTGGACGGCTGGTCTTCTTTGCGCGCATGGAACTTCCCCTTCATGGGCGGGATGGCAGCGGGGTGTAGAAGCTCTGGAGTTGCTGCGCGCTGGCGGCGAGTTGCGCCATCTGCAGATGGAAGGCGGGGGCGTTCTTCTGGCTGGCTGTCGCCGCTAGCGCGGTGTGGGTGCGGGCAAGCTGGGCCAGGGCCTTCTGGGTTGCAGCGAGAGCGCGGTCCGCATTGAGCTCCGAGGTGGCAAGGCGAGGCAGAAGGCGGATCTCTTCGCGCCTCTCCGAGGGCGTGAGTTTGCCTTCGTTGTCGGCGATGTAGTTCTTCTGCTCGCGGAGGAGGTCGAGATAGCTGATGTGGAGCTCGTTGCGGAGACCGGACTGTGCGGGATCGCCGATGTCCTGTTGAAGCAGAGTGCAGATGGTCTCGACCGGCTGCTGCATCTGGCGAAGGATGCCAGGGAGCTCGCGGCGGCGGGTTTGTTCGATCAGGGCCCGGCCGAGCGCGCCGATCGCTGCGGTGGCGAGGTTGGCGTCGCTGGAGGTAAACCTGGCTTTGACGAGATCGTTGGCGGAGAGGGTTTGGAGGGAGGCGCCGAGAGACTTTGCGCTGGCGTCGACGTCCGTGAGCGGCTGATCGCCACTGACGGCCGCGAGCAGCTCGGCGTAGGAGCGCAGGCCATCGAGCAGATCGATGCGGACTTTGAGGTCGGGTGGGGAGAGGAAGGGCTGCAGCTTTGCCGTGTCGAAGCCGGCGTTGTCGTAGTTGGCGACGAGGCGGGCTATTTGTGCGTCGCGATAGGTCTGTTCCACAAGCTGGTAGGCGAGTTCGGTGTGGCTGGTCGCGGCGACCGCGGCGGTTGCAAAGCTCGACGTGCGGCGGGCAAGCGGGGAGAGGGCGCAGCCGCACAGGGCTAGACAGAGCGCGGCGGGGAGCGGCACTGCCGTGATACTCCGGAGGAGGCGTCGCGTCATGTCGCCAGAGGGCATGGCCACAAAGCTAGTCAGGGCTGGGAGCGGTGGCAAGGATTTATTGCACGGAGACCCTGTACGGGGTGTTGCGGAGTAGACCGGGGCGAGCTTGTACTCCTGGCGGCAGCAATCAGGGATGTAGCAGCCTGGATGCAGGGTGCCGGACTCGAGATACAGAACCTCGTTCGCAAGTAGCTGCCCAGGTGGGAAGGGCTCAGGCTGAGTGGCGCAAAATACCTGCACTCGGGATTGGAGCAGCCAGGCTCGACTTGGGTTTCGTATCCCGCTGGGGTGTGATGGCGGTGCTGGACCTATGCACAAAGACGATGATGACGAGTAGGAGCACGACCACGGCGACGATGACCGCGATCAGGAACGGTCGCGTCCTCAGTCCCTTGTTCGGATCTGTTCCGGAGTTATCGATGGTGTTGCGCGGGTCGATCGAGCTCATGGTATTGAGATGCGTCGCGGGATGAGAGGGGAAGGAATTTCGACGGCATACGGCCAGAGCCGGACACATGACCTTCCATTCTTTCAGTTCTATGGAAGGTTGACGCTCGAAGTTTACTTCCGGAAAGTGGACTGATGCCGAGGAGGTCTGCCGGTTTTGCTGGAAGGGTTATGGCCGTGGGCTGGTGGTGGCCTGGTAGACGCGAACGTAGTCGACGAGCATCTCGGAGGGGCTGGGGGTCGAGGCGGCGGGCGGCCCGGGCCAGTCTCCGCCCATGGCGAGGTTGAGTAGGAAGAAGAAGCGCCGCCCATCAAAGGGCCAGGTGGCCCCGGCGGGGAGATCGGCGGGGGTGAAGGTGGCGTAAGGGTTCGCGGGGTCGTCAACGTAGTACTGGATCTTGCCGGGCGACCAGATGAGGCCGTAGGTGTGGAAGGCGGCGGCGAAGGTCTGGCCGACGGGGAGCTGGAAGGGCTTGCCGAGCGACAGGCCGGTGAAGCCAGTGCCGTGGATGGAGCCGTGGATCTGGTTGGGCTCCTTGCCGATGTTCTCCATGATGTCGAGTTCGCCGCTGGCGGGCCAGGGGTTGGTATCGATGTCGGCGCCAAGCATCCAGAAGGCGGGCCAGACACCAGGGCCGGCGGGGATGCGGATGCGGGCCTCGATGCGGCCGTACCCGAAGCTCTGGAGGCCCTTGGAGGTGAGGCGGGCGGAGGTCCACTGTCCAGTGGCGGGGTCTCGACGGGCGGTGAGGTGGAGGTAGCCGTCGGGTGCGACGGAGGCGTTAGGGTGGCGGGCGTCGCAGGGTGGTGCGATGGAGGTGGGGGCGCAGTAGTGTTCCAGCTCGTGGTTGCCCCAGCCGCCGCCGCCGGTCTCGTAATGCCAGTTGACGGGGTTGGGGAGGGGATTGGCGGAGTTGAACTCGTCGGACCAGACGAGGTAGTCGGAGGGAGAAGGTGTGGCCGGGGCGGCCCAGGGGCTGACGGGGCCGGAGCAGGCGAGGAAGAGGGTAAGGAGAGTCTTGGATGGCATGCTGGGCGGCCTCGGTTGAGCGCTTCCACTGTAGCTCAGGTTGCCTGCGTGTGGCCTCCCGGTGGAGCTTGCCGGGGCGCGGCGGGGGCGGTCTGATTGGCTTCTGCTCCTTCTGCGCTTCGAGACCGCCTGATCTGACAGGTATGCTTCTTGCGAGGTGAGAGGATGCGGCGATCTGGATTGTGGTGCGGTGCGGGGTTAGTGCTGGTCGCGGGCATTGGCCTGAATGGGTGGGCGAAGGATAAGCGGGTGTTGCCGCCCTATGTTCTGAACGCGCACACGGTCGCGGTGGTGGTGGATCCGAGTGCGGGCATCTCTGCCGATGACCCGCGGGCGAACCAGGTGGCGCAGAAGGATGTGGAGACAGCTTTGATGGCGTGGGGGCGGTGGGTGCCGGTGATCGGGACGGAGGGGGCTGACCTGCTGATCGTAGTGAAGCGCGGACATGGGAGGATGGCGGAGGCGACGATCAGCGATCCGCGGCAGAATGACCGGGCGGGGGTGATCAACCCGAGGGATGGTGAGATTGGGGTGGGAGTGCAGCATGGGCAGCAGCCGCCGCTGACGGGCGGGAGTGCACCGCTGGGGTCACAGGACGGGTCGGGGCGAGGGGCGCATCCGCAGGCGGAGATCGGGGGGGTGGAGGACGAGTTTACGGTCTACCAGGGTGGTGGGCAGCATCCGCTCGATGGGGCTACGGCGTGGCGATGGGTGCGCAAGGATGGTCTGCATCCGCATGATGTTCCGGCGGTGGCGGAGTTCCGGAAGGCGGTGGCGGAGACGGAGAAGGCCTTGGCTGCGGCGCAGGCGAAGAAGCCTTAGGCGATGCCCCGGATGGCGAGAGGGTTTGAACCTCCGGGGGAACCAAGGGCGGTTCTGCCCGAAATGTGTGATGGGCGTTTGCGAGGCTTTGCCGTATACCGATGAGTAGACGGGACTCCCCGGTGGCCTAACCCTTTTGGCCGCGAGGTGATGACCGGGAGGATGCACGATGGCAGCGGACCAAGAGAACGGAACGGAACGGGCGACACGGTTGATTACGTCGTATCTCGTGGCGGCGGATGACGGATTGAACTGCGATGCGGTGATGCTGTGCGAGGTCATCGGCGACGAGATTCAGAGTGTGTCGCTGCGAGTGGCGGCTGACCCGATGAAGCGGATGTTCGTGGAGTAGGTTGGGGGGGTACCCCCCCGTACTTCCAGGTCAAAGTCTTCGATTGATGGAGGATAGACTTGGACTTCGGATGCTGGGATCGGGCTTCAGTGAGCCGGATTCCTCTTTTGTTGTGTTTGGGTGCCTTGGCTGAGGTGAGGATCAGCTCCTTTCCTTAAGGATAGTCGTTCGACGGGGGCAGTTGCGCCAAACCGACTCTGAGAGCTACCAGGCTGTTGGCGTGATGGACGTTGACTTCCATGCGCTTATCCTAGCTAAGCGTATTAGCTAAGGCAAAGAGACTGCTAGCGAGTGGCTGCTTTGCGAGGGCGGCCACCGAGGGCGCCGTTGGCTCGGGCGGCGGCGGTTTTGGGAGCGGTGCGGGCCTTGCCTCCCTCGGCGCCGAGGCGGGCGGCCATCCATTTGCGCGAACCGAGTACGCCTTCGAGAAGGGTGGGTAGGTAGAGGTCGGCATCGAGCTTGGGGAAGTGGAGGCCGTACCCGGACGGCGAGATTTCGATCTCGCTTAGCTGCGCGGCTGTTCCGTCGCCAAGGCCTTGGGCATCCTGAGGGGAGAAGAAGACACCGATTCCGGTTGAGAGCTTCACGACGATGTTTTTGGATTTGCGGTCGTAGTAGGCCGCGGTAGCCGAGGGTGTGCTTGCCTGAAGCGCCTTCATGCGTGCATTCGCTTCGCGGAATTCCTGTTTAGTAGTTGCCATGAATCACCTTCCATGCCTTGCAGAGTTCGTAGAGGTCCGGTGCGAGCGTCTCTTGAAGCCGATTGACTTCCTTCAGCGTAAAACGGAAGTAGCCGCGGAGCGTGGGCGGACCAGCAGGGCAGTTCAAGTAGAAGAGGGCTTCTTTACCCGCGCCGAGGACGTGAACGTGTGCCGGCCGATGATCGTTGGGGTAGATGATCACCCGAAGACCGGACCTGCGGAGTACGGTCGGCATGGAAAGAGGCTACCAGATTCCAAAGCGGTTGGGTTATTTATCACCGAAGGATCTGAGGAAGCCGGCGGAGCGCCAGAGCGTTCGCGCATGGCGCGAAAACACACCCATGGCGTGATGCTGCCATGAATGGGGCACCCGCCTTCGGCTACTGGGCTTGAACCTTGGCAGTCGGATCCGAGTGCTTGGCGAGAAGAATGCCTGGGCCACCAGCCGGTGCCCGACGGCATTTCGCGCTCTAAAATGGCAAGCCACTCATGGGCCAATTGAATTGCATGAGCTGCCGAGGTTAACGTTCCACCCCTTTCTTCCTTCCTCCCAAGTTGCAGTATCGTATGGACCACCAACGAAGCAATGGCCCTTCCGCTTATCAATTTCCTGTAACTGCATCTGATAAAGCGACAATATGTATGTCATTCCTGAAATGGATTCATTCGATGTTTTTAAGTGGCCGATTCTCTTGATGGCTTCTTGCTCGTCGGCTGTTGGGGGATCGGCTATTGCTCCATTTACTTCAACATTGCTTCTGCAACTCCCCGCGAAGAAGAATTGGGGAATATCCCCGTACAGTATCAAGTTACTCTCCAACATCTGTAACTTTCCGTTGAAATTAACGGCAACTCTAGCAGCGTACGGAACTCCGTTGACTCGCGTAAGAACTAGGACATCTAGAAGGGTCCTTTATGTGTTCGGAGAACGCTGGCACCATGCTCGCGTTCCACGGCCTCGTCATGCTCGAAGATCCTGTGCGCGAGTTTTGAGGCATACCCATCTATCAACTCTAGACTAAGCTTCTCGGGAAGATCCTTAGTTAAGGCAGCTGCCTCGGCTCTGCTATTCCAACTCGGACCGTCTTGATACAAGCCACCCACCGCAATAAGAATATCCTTCCTAGGTAACGCCACTTTGCATCCATGAAGCGGGTCCGAGCCACATGGATGAGCATCTCCAATCCTTGTCAGTTTCGTGTCTATCATGAAAGCTACGTTATGTTGATTGGCAAGAACGATTCCGCATGTGCCATGTGTCGCAGGACCAGCCTTCCTCGGGGTAGAAGCCCAAACAAAAGGGGCGGCGTGAGCGCACATCAAAACTGTTACTAACCATCGCAATCGTGGGTCCTTTATCTTGGTCGCACTATATGCGACCCGCTTAGATATCCGTAGTTTTTGCCAGGGTAAGTGGGTACCTTTGACGATGAGAACGGAGTAGAACTCGGCTCTAGGCGTAATCGTGAAAAGCAACGGGCGGACTCTATCGAGTCCGCCCGTCTTGGTTTACGCCTGAGCGCGTCTGCTGCATGCAATGCTCACTCGCTGGCGGCTAGCTCTTCCTGTTCGCCTTCCATGCGCATCTGTTCGAGTTCGCGCTCTTCGGCTTCGATGGCTGCGGAGACTTCCTGCTGGACCTGGGCTGCCGCTTCTTCGAGCTCGGGGGAGAGTTCGACGTTGCGGTAGTACTCCATGCCGGTTCCGGCGGGGATGAGGCGGCCTACGATGACGTTTTCTTTCAGGCCACGCAGCGTGTCGATGGAGCCGTTGATGCTGGCTTCGGTGAGGACGCGGGTGGTCTCCTGGAAGGATGCGGCCGAGATGAAGCTGTCGGTCGAGAGCGAGGCCTTGGTGATGCCGAGGAGCAGAGAACGACCGGTTGCGGGGCGTCCACCTTCCATCAGCGTCTTCTGGTTTTCGGCGTTGAAGCGGAAGCGATCGGTTTGCTGATCGACGAGGAAGCCGGTATCGCCGACCTCTTCGATCTTGACCCAGCGCAGCATCTGCCGAACGATGGTTTCGATGTGCTTATCGGAGATGGTGACGCCCTGGAGGCGGTAGACCTCCTGGATCTCGTTGACGAGGTACTGCTGGAGAGCGCGCTCGCCGAGGACTTCGAGAATGTCATGCGGATTTCTCGGGCCGTCGATGAGAGCGTCGCCGGCGCGGAGCCGCTCGCCTTCCTGCACGTTGACGTAGACGCCGCGGGGAACGGAGTACTCCTCTTCCTGTCCGTTATCTCCGGTGACGTAGACCTTGCGCTGACCCTTGGAGACCTCGCCGAAGCGAACGACGCCGTCGATCTTGCTGATGATGGCGGGATCGCGTGGCTTGCGCGCCTCGAAGAGCTCGACGACGCGGGGCAGACCGCCGGTGATGTCCTTGGTGCGCGTGGTTTCGCGCGGGATCTTGGCAAGGATGTCTCCGGGGGAGAGCTCGTCGCCGTCGGCGATCATGAGGTGGGCGCGTGAGGGCATGAGGTAGCGCTTGTTGCCCTGAGCGGACTTGATGATGATGGCGGGTTGGCGCTTCTCATCGCTTGAATCCGCGACGACGAGACGGGAGAGGCCGGTGACCTCGTCCACCTCTTCGTTGAGGGTGACGCCTTCCTGGAGGTCCTTGAACTGGACGGTTCCGGCGATCTCGGTGAGAAGCGAGAAGGTGTAGGGGTCCCACTCGCCGAGGGTATCGCCGAGCTTGACCTGAGCGCCGTCTTCGACCTTGAGCTTGGCGCCGTAGACGATGGCGTAGCGCTCCTTTTCGCGGCCCTTCTCATCGACGATGGCGATGGAGCCGTTGCGGTTCATGGCGACCAGGTTGCCATCCTTGTTGCGGACGGTGACGAGGTTGATGAAGCGGACGGAGCCGGCGTTCTTGACCTCGAGGTGCGAGGCGTCGTGGACGCGCGAAGCGGTGCCGCCGATGTGGAAGGTACGCATGGTGAGCTGGGTGCCGGGCTCGCCGATGGACTGTGCCGCGATGACGCCGACGGCCTCGCCCATCTCGACCATCTTGCCGGAGCCGAGGTTTCGGCCGTAGCAGAGGATGCAGACGCCGCGCTTGGACTCGCAGGTGAGGACGGAGCGAATCTTGACGCGCTCGATACCGGCGGCCTGGACCGCGGAGGCCTTATCCTCATCGATCTCCTGATTGATTTCGACGATGGTCTTGCCTTCGAAGTCCTTGAGCTTCTCGAGTGAGACGCGGCCGATGATGCGGTCGCGCAGGGGCTCGATGGTCTCTCCGGCTTCGATGATGGGCATGACGTAGATGCCTTCTACGGTTCCGCAGTCGGCGTGCGAGATGATGACGTCCTGGGCGACGTCGACGAGCCGGCGGGTGAGATAGCCGGAGTCGGCGGTCTTGAGCGCGGTGTCGGCGAGACCCTTGCGGGCGCCGTGGGTGGAGATGAAGTACTGCAGGACGGTGAGGCCTTCACGGAAGTTGGCCGTGATGGGGGTCTCGATGATCTCGCCGGAGGGCTTGGCCATGAGGCCGCGCATGCCGGAGAGCTGGCGAATCTGCTGTTTGGAGCCGCGGGCGCCGGAGTCGGCCATGAGATAGATCGGGTTCATGGCTCCTTCCTTGTCCGCGCGCTTCATGTTGTTGAACATCTCGTCGGCGACGCGCTCGGTGACGCCGGACCACATCTGGATGACCTTGTTGTTGCGCTCGCCGTTGGTGATGGCGCCGTCGAGATACTGCTGCTGGACGGCGATGACCTGCTTCTCAGCCTCGTGGACGACGGTGTACTTGGAGTCGGGAATGACCATGTCATCGAGACCGACCGAGAGGCCGGAGCGAGTGGCATAGGCGAAGCCGAGGTCTTTGATGCGGTCGAGAGTTTTGACCGTGACTTCGAGGCCGAGGTTCAGGTAGCAGTAGTTGATGAGCTGCCCCATGCCCTTCTTCTTGAGCAGGCCATTGACGTACGGCATGCCTTCGGGGAGGGCGTCGTTGAGGATGGCGCGGCCGACGGTGGTGTTGATGAACTGCTTATTGAACTCGACCGGCTCGGTGTGGGTGAGATCCTGATCGTCGTACGCTGTGGTCATATCGAGGACGGGACCGGTGTAGCGCAGACGGATGGGGGTGAGGGTCTCAACCTGCTTGGCCTCGAGAGCCATGAGGACCTCTTCGATATTGGCGAAGACGCGGCCTTCACCCTTGGCGCCGACCTTGGCTTTGGTGAGGTAGTAGATGCCGAGGACGAGATCCTGTGTGGGGACGGTGATCGGCTGGCCGCTGGCGGGCGAGAGGATGTTGTGCGAGGCGAGCATGAGGACTGAGGCCTCAATCTGCGCTTCGGGGCTGAGGGGGATGTGCACAGCCATCTGATCGCCGTCGAAGTCCGCGTTGAAGGCGGTGCAGACGAGCGGGTGGATCTTGATGGCTTTGCCTTCGACGAGCACGGGCTCAAAGGCCTGGATGCCGAGGCGGTGGAGGGTGGGTGCACGATTGAGAAGGACCGGGTGATCCTTGATGACCTCTTCGAGGATGTCCCAGACCACGGGCTCCTGCATCTCGACGAGCTCTTTCGCCTGCTTGATGGTGGTGCAGTGGCCGGTCTGCTCGAGGCGGTGGTAGATGAAGGGCTTGAAGAGTTCAAGCGCCATCTTCTTGGGCAGGCCGCACTGGTGCAGCTTGAGCTCGGGACCCACAACAATCACAGACCGGCCGGAGTAGTCGACCCGCTTGCCGAGGAGGTTCTGCCGGAAGCGGCCCTGCTTGCCCTTGAGGGTATCGGAGAGCGACTTGAGGGGACGGTTGTTGGCGCCACGGAGAACGCGGCCACGGCGGCCGTTGTCGAACAGCGCGTCGACGGCCTCTTGCAGCATGCGTTTCTCGTTGCGGACGATGACCTCAGGCGCATGGAGGTCCATGAGCTTCTTGAGGCGATTGTTGCGATTGATGACGCGACGGTAGAGGTCGTTGAGATCGGAGGTGGCGAAGCGGCCGCCATCGAGCGGAACGAGCGGACGGAGCTCGGGCGGGATGACGGGGATCACGTCGAGGATCATCCACTGCGGGAGATTGTCGGACTTGCGAAAGGCCTCGACGATCTTGAGGCGCTTGGAGTATTTGAGCTTCTTCTGGAGCGAGGTCTCGGTCTTCATGCGCTCGCGCAGTTCGATCGAGAGCTCGGTGATCTCGACGCGCTTGAGCAGCTCCTTGATGGCCTCGGCGCCCATCATGGCCTTGAAGCCGGAGACGCGGTACTGGGCGTCGAGCTCGCGGAAGCGGTTCTCGTCCTTGATGACCTCGCGCTCTTTGACCGGCGCGTCGCCTGGATCGACGACGACGTAGGACTCGAAGTAGAGGACGGCTTCGAGCTCACGCAGTGAGATGTCGAGCAGATGGCCGATACGCGACGGCAGGCCCTTGAAGAACCAGACGTGCGAGCAGGGGCTGGCGAGCTCGATGTGACCGAGGCGCTCGCGGCGGACTTTGGACAGGGTGACTTCGACGCCGCATTTATCGCAGATGACGCCGCGGTGCTTCATACGCTTGTACTTGCCGCAGAGGCACTCCCAGTCGGTGATAGGTCCGAAGATGCGGGCGCAGAAGAGGCCGTCGCGTTCGGGCTTGAAGGTGCGGTAGTTGATGGTTTCGGGCTTGGTGACCTCGCCGTGGGACCAGGAGCGGATCTTTTCGGGGCTGGCGAGCTGGATCTTGATCGCGTCAAAGTCTGCGATAGGGCCGGTGAGTTCGAAGGGGCTGGAGCGGAACATAGTCGCTGTGTCTCCGTGTTTGCCGCGGGCGGCGGCGGTTGGTGCATCTGTCTCGCGGTGACTTGTCGGCGCATCGCGATGCCGTTGGTTCTGTTGCCAGGTGCTGGTCTTCAGTTGTGGGCGGTTGGTCTTCTGGGTGGAGAAGCGGGTTCTTCGCTTCGCTCAGAATGACAACCAGAAAAGCTTGGGCCTCAGGCCTGGTTGCCACTCCGGAGAAGCAGATTCCTCCACTTCGTTGCGGAATGACAACCAGAAAGGCGTATTTCTAGTCGGCGGCGGCGATCTCTGGCAGCGGCACCTTTTTGCCGTCGGCCTGTTTGATCAGCTCGACGTCAAGGCAGAGCGACTGCAGCTCGCGGATGAGGACGTTGAAGGACTCGGGAACGCCGGGTTCGATGGCGGCCTCGCCCTTGACGATGGCTTCGTAGATCTTGGTGCGGCCGAAGACGTCGTCGGACTTGGCGGTCAGGAGCTCCTGCAGGATATAGGCGGCGCCGTAGGCTTCGAGGGCCCAGACTTCCATCTCGCCGAAGCGCTGTCCGCCGAACTGGGCCTTGCCACCGAGCGGCTGCTGGGTGATGAGGGAGTACGGTCCGATGGAGCGAGCGTGGATCTTGTCGTCGACAAGATGCGAGAGTTTCAGCATGTAGATGTAGCCGACGGTGGCGGGCTGCTCGAAGGCTTCGCCGAGCATGCCATCGTAGAGCTGCGTCTTGCCCGAGGTGGGGAGACCGGCGGCTGCGAGCAGCGCTTTGATCTCCGTCTCGCGGGCACCGTCGAAGACAGCCGTGCCGAACCAGATGCCGCGCTTCATGCCGGCGGCGACGCGCATGGTCTGCTCGTCGTCGAGATCAAGAAGGTGGCTGAGGGCGGCGGTTTTGGCGAAGCGGGCGCGGAAGAGTTCGCGGACTTCACTGGCGTCGGTGTGGGTAGCGGCGATCTCGGCGATCTGTTTACCGAGCTCGTGCGCTGCCCAGCCGAGGTGCGTCTCGAGAATCTGACCGACGTTCATACGAGACGGGACGCCGAGCGGGTTGAGGACGATCTCGACCGGAGTTCCGTCGGGGAGGTAGGGCATATCCTCCTCGGGCAGGATCCGGGCGATGACGCCCTTGTTGCCGTGGCGGCCGGCCATCTTGTCGCCGACCGAGAGCTTGCGCTTCATGGCGATGTAGACCTTGACCATCTTGATGACGCCGGGCGAGAGCTCGTCGCCTTTTTGCATCTTGCCGATCTTCTCGTTGGTGATCTTGCGGAGAACATCGATCTGACGCGAGGTCATCTCCTCGATCTCATCGATCTGCTCGTTGACGCGGGGATCCTTGTCGGCGTAGCGGATGCGCTTGAGGTTTCGGGTGGAGATGAGCTCGATGGTGTCGCGGTCGAGGAGGTCGCCCTTGGTGAGCAGCTTCTTGTTGGTGCGCTCGTCGTGCAGATCAGCCTGCACTTCCTTCGCTCCCAGGATGGCTTCGAGACGTTTGAGCCGCTCGTCGGTGAGAATGCGGATCTCATCGGCGAGGTTGCGCTCGAGCTTCTCGATCTGCTCCTGCTCGATCTGCTTGGCGCGTTCGTCCTTCTCCTGTCCTTTGCGGGAGAAGATGCGAACGTCGACCACGGTGCCTTCGATTCCCGGAGGGCAGGTGAGCGAGGCGTCCCGAACATCGCCGGCCTTTTCGCCGAAGATGGCGCGGAGGAGCTTCTCTTCGGGCGTGAGCTGGGTTTCACCCTTGGGTGTGACCTTGCCGACGAGGATGTCGTTATGACCGATCTTGGCGCCGATGCGGATGATTCCCGACTCGTCCAGGTCACGCAGGGCGTGCTCGGAGACGTTGGGGATATCGCGCGTGATCTCTTCCGGTCCAAGCTTGGTGTCGCGGGCTTCGATCTCGAACTCCTCGATGTGGATGGAGGTGTAGTAGTCGTCGCGGACCAGTTTTTCGGAGATCAGGATCGCATCCTCGAAGTTATATCCGCGCCAGGGCATGAAGGCGACCAAGACGTTGCGGCCGAGACCGAGCTCGCCCTGCTCGGTGCATGGACCGTCGGCGATGACCTGCCCCTTGAGGACGCGGTCGCCCTTGCGGACGATCGGCTTCTGGTTGATGCAGGTGTTCTGGTTGGAGCGCTTGAACTTGGTGAGCTGGTAGATGTCGGAGCCGACCTCACGCGAGAGCTGCGTGGGGTGATGCTCGCCTTCGACACGGACGATAATGCGCTCGGAGTCGACCGAATCGATGATGCCGTTGCGCTTGGCGAGGATGACGGCGCCGGAGTCGCGGGCGGTGACGCCCTCCATGCCGGTGCCGACGAAGGGGGCTTCGGCCACGAGCAACGGAACGGACTGCCGTTGCATGTTGGCGCCCATGAGCGCGCGGTTGGCGTCGTCGTGCTCGAGGAAGGGAACGAGCGAGGCAGCGACCGAGACTAGCTGCTTGGGGCTGACGTCGACGTAATCCACCTCGGACCTGTTGACGAGGACGAAGTTGCCTTGGCGGCGCGCGTTGACGAGCTCCTCGGTGATGTTGAGGTTCTCATCGAGGTCGATGTTGGCCTGCGCAATGGTGTGCCGATCCTCTTCCCAGGCGGAGAGATAGAAGGAGAACGGAACGAGCTCCATGGAGCGCTTCTTATCTTTTTTGAGCTGCTCGTTCAGCTTGCGCGCCTCCTTGACCTCGAGGTAGTCCCCCTGACGCAGGCCGGACTCGCCAGCGTTTACGACCGACACGAAGTCGAGCACGACCCCGTCTTTCACGCGGCGATACGGGCTCTCGATGAAGCCGTACTCGTTGATACGCGCGAAGCAGGAGAGCGAGCTGATGAGACCGATGTTTGGGCCTTCCGGCGTCTCGATCGGGCAGATGCGGCCGTAGTGGGTGGGATGGACGTCGCGGACTTCAAAGCCTGCGCGTTCGCGCGAGAGACCACCAGGCCCGAGGGCGGACAGGCGGCGCTTGTGCGTGATTTCGGACAAGGGATTCGTCTGATCCATGAACTGCGAGAGCTGGGACGAGCCGAAGAACTCGCGGATCGCGGCCATAACGGGCTTGGCGTTGATGAGGTCGTGCGGCATGGCCGTCGACATCTCCTGGTAGACCGACATCTTCTCCTTGATGGCGCGCTCCATGCGAACCAGGCCGATGCGGAACTGGTTCTCCATGAGCTCACCGACGGCGCGGACGCGACGGTTGCCAAGGTGATCGATGTCATCGACCATGCCGATGTTTTTGCGGAGCTTCAGGAGATAACGGATCGTCCCGTAGAAGTCCTCGGGGGTGAGGGTGCGGCGATCGAGGTGATCGGGGCTCTGATCCTCATAGAGCTTGATGTTGAACTTGAGGCGGCCGACGCGGGAGAAGTCGTACTTGCGCGGATCGAAGAACATGCCTTCAAAGAGCGCGGTGGCGGTATCGAGGGTTGGCGGGTCGCCGGGACGGAGCTTGCGGTAGATCTCGATGAGCGCTTCCTCGGGCTTGCGGACGGAGTCGCGGCGAAGGGTGTTGGTGATGATGTTGCCGACATCGTCGCGCTCGGGGAAGAAGACTTCGAAGGAGGAGACGCCGGTCTGGAGGATCTTGTGGAGCTTGTCAGCGGAGAGCTCCTGGTTGGCCTCGTAGAGGAGTTCGCCGGTGGTGAGATCGACGACGTCGGCGGCGGTCATGGCACCGTCGAACTCGCCCGTCTCAACCTCGACCGACGAGATCTTGTGGGTGCGGAAGGCCTTCAGGGTGTTGGGCGAGATTTTGCGGGTTGCGGGGGCGATCTCCTCGCCCTTGGCGGTGACGGCAACCGCGGGGCGCGTGCCCTGGAGGTGCGTGAGAGTGTTCTCCGCCGCGACGTTCCAATGCAGCTTTCCGTCGCGAACCTGGATGGTGTCGACGGTGTAGAAGGTCTTGAGGATCTCCTCGTCGGTGCGGAGGCCGAGGGCGCGCAAAAAGATGGTTCCGAGGAATTTGCGCTTGCGATCGATGCGGACGTAGAGGGTGTTTTTCTGGTCGTACTCGAACTCGACCCAGGAGCCGCGGTAAGGGATGATCTTGCCGAGGAAGTAGGTGCGATTGTTGGCGGTCTCGAAGAAGACGCCAGGGGAGCGGTGGAGCTGCGAGACGATGACGCGCTCGGTTCCGTTGACAATAAAGGTGCCGTTCTCGGTCATCAGCGGGATGTCGCCGAAGAAGACCTCCTGCTCCTTCATGTCGCGGAGGGTTTTGACGCCGGTTTCGGGATCCTTATCGTAGATTTTGAGGCGGATGGTGACTTTGAGCGGAGCGGAGTAGGTCATGCCGCGCTCTTCGCACTCGGCCTGGTCGTACTTCAGCTGGAGGCCGACGGGGTCGCCGCACTTGGTGCAGAAGTCGGGGGTGTTCTTGTTATAGGTGCCGCAGAAATTGCAAAGGACGTCGCCCGGGTGGAAGGGGTCGGTGATGACCATGTGGCCGCAGTTGGTGCAGGCGGTGCGGAGGTGGTTGAGACCCTTGAGGTAGCCGCACTTGCACTCCCAGTTGCCGATCGAAAAATCGACGAACTCGAGCTCCGAGACATTGCGGAAGTCGGTGATCGGGAAGACGGAGGTAAAGACGGACTGGAGGCCGTTATCCTCGCGCTCCTGGGGAAGCTTGTCCATCTGCAGGAAGCGCTCGTACGACCGGCGCTGAACCTCGATGAGGTTGGGGATCTGAATGGATGTGGGGATCTTCGAGAAATCAAGACGGCTGCGGATCGCGCGCATTTCAGTGGACATGCTGTCTCCTGAGACATTGGACCTTCGAGGCCTCCCGACCCGCGCAGCCTGCATCTGAATGCTGGTTGCGGTGATCGATGAGGGCGGGACTGGTGAGGGGTACCCGCTTGATTTCTGTTGCGCATTAGAGCTTGAGCCGGTAGCCTACCCTCGTTGCAGGAGACCGATGCGCAGAGTTGTACTGCCGGGAGGGCCTCCGGGCAGGGAAACGTTTCGATTCAGATGGATCTGGGCACCCGCGAAGCATTCTGCGTGGCTATCTCAGGAGCCCCGAGGGTCCGGGGCGAGACCGTATGATTCTTAAGACGGAGAAGCGCTCACCAGGACAGCGCGTCCCATGAGCGCAAAGCTCGACTTGTGCACTGTTTCAATGATGTTAGTGGAGATACCTGCCGCCGTTTGGGACACACCGCATCCCAAAGTTGCTGCCGCTGGTTAAGCCTTGTGACACCGTGTGACCTGCTGCCGGGTCCGCATGGTGGCCGACTCCATAACCTGCCACTCGCAGGATGAGCCGGGTTGCTGCCGATTGTGCCTGAAGCTTCCGCTGGCGAAGAAACACGGGGAGGCGGAACGTGCACCTCGTATACCGAGGATAACGCGTTCCGCCCAGCCATGCAAGCGACGGGGTAACTACTTGATCTCTACGGTCGCGACGCCTTCAAACTTTTTGGCGATGGCGGCCGCATCTTCCTTGGAGATGTTCTCTTTCAGGGGCTTGGGAGCGCCGTCGACCAGATCCTTGGCTTCTTTCAGGCCAAGAGCGGTCACTTCACGGACAGCTTTGATGGTGTTGATCTTGTTTGCGCCGGCATCCTTGAGGATAACGGTAAACTCGGTCTTCTCCTCGACCGGTGCGGCGGCGGCGGCCCCACCGCCGGCTGGAGCAGCGGCAACTGCTGCCGCTGCCGAAACGCCGAGGCGCTCTTCAAGCTTCTTGACCAGAGCCGATGCTTCGAGCAGGCTGAGGCTAACGATCTGATCTTCCAACTGCTGAATGTCTGCCATTTCAATTCTCCGATAAAAATCTGAACATCATGATGGATGGTGCTTGAGGCCCGACCTGGGCCTCGACTGCTCCAAGCTCCCCGGGTTTCCGCTGCGCCCAGACTGGCGCACCCACAGGAGAATAGAGCGAAAGCTGGGTTACCCCTCGACGGGGTCGGTGGTCGCTGCCTCTCCGGCCTGGGACGCGGTTCCGTTCTCGGGCTGGGCTGGATCCTGGCTGGAACTCGGTTGCGGGATCGCGATCGGGTCGGCCTCCGATGCCGGGTTTTCGGCGATTTGCTGCTCGGGGGTGGGTGCTTCGAGGGCGTGAGCCTCGGCAATGAGGTGACCATCGGCGGCGGGAGGGGTGGACTCAGGCGCGGCGCTCGGGGCGCTCTCCTGGGATTGTTGGGGCTGTTCGGGCTGTTCGGTTGCGGCGGAAGCCTCGAACTTCTCCTTCTCGACGCCCTGGTTGATGACGATGGCGAGGTCGCGGCCAGTGGCGTTGATGACGGTGGCAAGACGCTGTGCAGGGGAGTTGATCAGAAAGAGCAGCTTGGAGAAGAGCTCTTCCTTTCCGGGCATGGTGGCCAGCTCGCCGATCTCTTCGACCGAGATGACCTTGCCGTCGATGATGCCCAGCTTGAAGGTAAACTCCGCGTTGTCCTTGACCCAGGCTGCAAGCGCCTTGGCGAGCGCGACGGGATCGCCGGAGGTGTAGGCCACCGACGAGACCCCCTTCAGCCCCTGAAGCGCGGCTTCGATGTTGCTGCCCTGGGCGGCTCGTGCTGCGAGTTTATTCTTGACGACGTGGTAGCTGGCGCCGGCGCCGCGGATGACCTTGCGGAGGCTGATGTCCTTGGAGGCGGTGAGTCCGGTAAAGGTCCCCACGATTGCCGAAGTTGAACTTTCGAGCTCGCCGGCGAGCTTCTTGACGCTCTCCGTCTTTCTGCTTCTGCTGATTGCCATAAACCTAACCTTTAGCTACTTTGTTCTCGCCAGGGAGCACTCGGCGCGAGGCCGCGAGGGAAATCTTTTCAAGTCGACCGACCAAACAGACTGGCGGGTGCCCAACACCATCGGCGCTTAGGCCTTGCCGGCCAGCTCCGCGCCCGCGAAGTCCAGCTGAATGCCTGGGCCCATGGTCGAGCTGAGCGTAATACCCTTGATGTACTTACCCTTGGCCGCGGACGGCTTGGCTTTGACCACCGACGAGATAATCGTCATGGCGTTGTCGACCAGCTTTTGCGGATCAAAGGACAGCTTCCCGACCGGAACATGGACCAGCGCCGTCTTGTCGGTGCGGAACTCGACTTTACCGGCCTTGATCTCCCGGATGGCGGAGACGACGTCAGTGGTCACGGTCCCGGTCTTCGGATTCGGCATCAGACCGCGTGGACCGAGGACCTTGCCCAGACGTCCGACCGACTTCATCATGTCGGGCGTCGCGATCAGAGCGTCGAATGCGGTCCAACCCTCCTTTTGAATCTTCTCGACCAACTCTTCGCCACCGAAGAACTCGGCGCCTGCTGCCTGGGCTTCGCGAACCTTGTCACCCGAGGCGATGACCGCAACGACCTTCGATTTGCCCAGCCCGTGGGGGAGGACGACGGTGCCGCGAACCATCTGATCCGCATGCTTCGGATCGACTCCGAGACGCATGGTGAGATCGACGGTCTCGTCGAACTTGGCGTATTTGGCCCTTTGGAGGAGAGGAACAGCGTCAGCGAGCACATACGTTCGCGGTTCGACGAGTGCGCGAGCCTGCGTGAGGTTCTTTGAAATTTTTCTTGGCATTGGTTTCCTGTCTCCCACCCCAGTTCACGCGATGCGCTGCGTAGGCGTGGTTGCGACATGGCTCTCAATCGGCTTGAGGCAACCCTTTCAGTATGCCAAACTCTGCGTCGAACTGCAAGCGCGATCTCGCTCCAATGGGTCGTAGAGACAAGATGGAAGACACTCGTTGAACAAAGGCTGTTCCTCAAATAAGTGTTGACGTGCTCCCAAGGGAGATGTACTGTCCGTTCATGGGCGAAGATAAGGCGAATACGGCAAGATCGAATGATGCGGCTGAACTCTTTCCCATCCTAGCTTCCGTCAGTCGCGGCCTGCCACGGCTTGCAAGTGAGGCGAAGCATGCCGGGAACGGGCATCTGGTGGAGTTTCGGACGATGGAGTCGCGCAGCATTCTGAACCGGACGATGTCGAAGCGGAGGCTCTCGCTGGCCTACAGCATCAACCCGTATCGGGGCTGCGAGTTTGGATGCAAGTACTGTTATGCCCGCTACACCCACGAGTTCCTTGCTCCCGGGGCCTCGGCTTCACCGGCTAAGGGCGGAGATCCGGGACACGGCAGTGAGGAGGCGAAGGCTGCGAGCGTAGGCTCGCTCGCCGCAAATTTCAGGGATCCAGAGGTCTTTGAGCGGCTCATCTTCTTGAAGAAGAACGCAGCCTGGCTGCTGGAGCAGGAGTTGCGCAGGATCGATCCGGCGGACGAGGTCGCGCTGGGGACGGCAACCGATCCGTACCAGCCGATCGAGCGGCAGGCGATGGTGACCCGAAGTATTTTGGAGGTATTCGCCCGCAAGCAGGGGTACCGATTGGGTATTGTGACCAAATCAGCGCTCATTGAGCGAGACATCGATCTGCTAGTCGAGATTGCGCGCAAAAATACGCTGGTGGTGCACCTGACGATTACGACACCGGATGCGGCACTCGCGAGAAAGCTGGAGCCAAGAGCGCCCCGACCGGACCTGCGATTCGCGGCTGTGCGGCGACTGCGGGATGCGGGCGTTCGCACGGGAATCCTATGCTCCCCCCTGCTGCCGGGGATCACGGATACGGAGGATGCGATGGACGGGATGGCTCAGCTTGCCTCGGAGGCGGGAGCCAGCTTCCTTGCCGCAGAGCCGCTGTTTCTGAAATCGTGCTCACGTCCTACGTTCCTGAGTTTCGTTCGTGAGCACTTCCCTGCCCTGGAGGCGGAGTATGCCAGCCGGTTTGCGACAGCCGACTTCGCCGGCCGGCCTTATCGGCAGCGCATGGCGGGAATGGTCGAGCGCGCCTGCCGGAAGTACCGGATTGGAGAACGATCGACGGATGCGCTGCTGACGCGAGACGCCGGGGCGGGCCGCAAGAGGGCTGGGCGTGCTGGGACGCCGGGGAGACAGCAGCGGCTGTTTGCCTGAGGGTTCAGGCTGTTGTTACCGCTAAAGAAGGGCTTGTTTCAGCGAAGTTTAGGGAGTTGAGGGGCGAGGCTTCCAGATCTCGAAACCCTGCAACTCCGTGGGGAAACCAGAGGGCTGATAGTGCTGGTGAATATACCGGCAAAGAGGCTCCAAAATCTCGGTACCATTCCTGGACGGAGGGACGTACAGGGTGGAGAGCGTTTTGCGCAATGCTTTCCGGTCCAACCTGATTGCACATGAGAACGAGTTGGGAAGGAGGAGATCTCGCGCGGGCGTGGAGCGAAGTTCCTGAATTTTCTGCTGGATCTGTGAGGGAGCAGTGACTAGTTCAATTCCGTGATAGAAGCCTGTTTGAGCGGAGATGGAAGGCAGCTTAGGCGAGTTTGCAAGAGGCAGCCCGAAGGGAGCAAAAAGCGACGCGGGAGCGGCACTCAAGGAAGGGCTGACTGGTGAACCGGTTTTCGTAGCCAGTATGTCAGGACGGAGAAGCACGGTGGAGACATTGTTCCTCCAGGCGCGTTCGGCCCTATAGAGGATTCGGGGTGCTGGGAGGAAGAGCACTAGGAGAGCGTAGGACCACACGGCATACCGCCAAAGGTGTGGGTAGAACGACAGAATGGTCCAGGCAGCCATTAGCATGCCAGTGCTGTTGATGATGAAATGACCGATGTCGGATCGGCCGAAGGCGGCCGGAAGCATGAAGAGGCCGAGCAGGGTGAGGTACTCGACGGGCCCGAAGGAGTGCCGGGTTCGGAGTGTGTTGACGAAGACGCAAGAAGCTACGAGTAGAAGGCCGATCACGGGGATGTGCTGCATGACGGGCAGGAGGGGAAAGTTGTATCCACCATGGCTCATGGAGTGAAGAGTCAGCAGAAGGCCGGTTTCTGCAGCTCCCCAGAAGAGAGGTGCAGACCCGAGAACAAAGAGTCCAAGAACCCGCAGATGGCGAGCAGCACGCGAAGAGAGATACCGGAGCAGAACGTAGAGTATAGTCGCCCCGCCAAAGGCGACTGCTAGCTCTGGGGAGACGAGAAGAATCACTGCTTCCCCGACGAGCAACTCCAGAGCGGTTCGTGTGGCAGCGATGGAGAGGAGATTCGGCGGCATGCCAGCAAGCAGAGAAAAGGCGGAAGAAAGAAACGGAAGGGTGTGTAGTTCTCGCCGAATGAGAGCGGGCCAGCCCACCAACTGAAGGTAAGCAGGAGAAACATGATGTTCTTCCGCGTCGGCTGCGCGGGAAGAAGAGAGACACATCCATAGATGAGAAGGATCCCGAGCGCGAACTCGGCGATCCAGGAGATGTAATAGCCATCCGCAAGGGAGAGGCGGAAGAGATAAGCGGTTGCGAGCGGCAGGTACAGGAGAAAAGTGCCGTAGGCGAACTCGAACTGCTTATACGGGAGCTCGCCAGCTGCGAGATGCTGCAGGCGATCCAAGAAGTAAATCGACTCGCCGATTGCGGGGTGTGACCGCATCAGCGCCCATGCGCCTGCTGTAACGAGAAAAAAGAAGACGAGGGCTGCGTAGAGCAAGCGGCGGGAGGGCAAGGCGAGAGAGGCTTGAGGTTCCGGATCGGTTGTGGTTAGGCCGAACCCGCCAGTCCACCAGGCGAAGGCGGACGCGAAGCTGACGAAGAGAAGGAGGCAGGCGTGGTTATTGAAGCCGACGAGATACGACTCTGAGATGGTGGGCGCAACGGGGAAGAAGTAGGGTAGGACAAAGGTCGCGCTGAGCCCGGCCAGGAGAGCCAGGGCGACGGCAAGGGGAGATCGCCTCGGCCTGGAGCCACGGTCCGAACTGCGTGGGGCTGCGCTCAAGTTCGGGCGGCCAGAGCGAGGGACGAGAGGAGGTGGAGCGTGCTCAGGTAGATGTCTGCTCACCTCTGTGGATATACCCTCAACTGTAACTGGAGGCGATCCTGAGCCGACGGCAAAAGAGCGGATGAGCCCCGTTGTTCCAAAAGACGAAGGTTCGGACCAGGGCTGAACCTCTTGGGCGACGATAAGGCCTGGGCGACGACTTCTCGATCAGGCTACGACGTCGAGGGCTAGACTTCGTGGGCTACGCGATGCTGAGGCCTACGCGACGACTTCGATCCCCATGGAGCGCGCCGTGCCACGGATGGTTTTTGCGGCTGCCTCGACGGTTGCCGCATTCATGTCGGGCATCTTCTGGGTGGCAATCTCGACGATCTGCTTTTCGGTGACCTTGCCGAGCTTCTCCTTGTTCGGGGTGCCCGAGCCTTTGGCGATCCCGGCAGCTTTGAGCAGGAGTACCGGCGCGGGCGGGGTTTTGGTGATGAAGGAAAAGGTGCGGTCGGCGAAGACCGTGATGACGACCGGTATGGTGAGGCCGGCGATATCCGGACCCTTGGTCCGCTCATTGAACTGCTTGCAGAACTCCATGATGTTGACCTGCGCCTGACCGAGGGCTGGGCCGACCGGAGGCGCGGGGGTGGCCTTGCCGGCCATGATCTGCAGTTTGACGTAGCCGTTGATCTTCTTCGGTGCCATGGATGTTTCCTCTTTTATGCTTCGAGCCGCTCAGGCACTCTGGCCGGCGGCAGCGGGATTTTATGGTGCGGGTGGGTCAAAAACCTTGGCGCGACAGGCGAGGCGGGCGCGTTTGGCGCTGCTACTCGACGAGCTTATCAACCTTCGAGAACTCGATCTCGACGGGTGTGGAACGGCCGAAGATCGAGACCATGACCTTGAGGGTCTCGCGATCTTCATTGACATCGTCGACGGTGCCGGTGAAATTGGCGAACGGGCCTTCGTTGATGCGGACCTGCTCGCCTTTGGCGAACTTGATCTTGAGGGAAGGCTTGTCCTTGTTCGCCTCGGAGCGGAAGAGGATGGAGCTGACCTCCTGCTCGGAGAGCGCGACGGGATTGTCGCCGGTGCCAAGGAAGCCGGTGACCCTGGGCGTATTTTTGATCACGTGCCAGAGATCGTTGTCGAGCTCCATCTCGACGAGGACGTAGCCCGGGAGGAAGACGCGCTCGGTAGTGTACTTCTTTCCATTACGCAGCTCGGTAACCGGCTCGGTCGGGATCATAATGCGGCCGATACGATTCTCGAGGCCGAAGGCGCGGATGCGGCTTTCGAGAGACTCCCGCACCTTGCGCTCGAAGCCGGAGTAGGCGTGGATGATGTACCACTTGAAGTTTTCGTTGACCGGCGGCGCGAGCTGTTCTTCGCCGTCCGCGGCTGGTCCGCCGCTCGATGCCCCAGTCTCTGCGTTTCGGATACCGGGATTCTGCTCTTCCGGATTTTGTGCTTCTTCCGCCATGGTTGCGCCTTCTTCGTGCTTTGTTACTTCTTTTCCGCTGCTGAATTGCGAGTTGCTTACGAGTGCCGGCCCAGGCGATCGAGAACCAGCTTGATGAGGCCATCCATCACCGAGTCGACGATCCAGAAGTAGGCCGCGAAGATGAAGACTGTGACAATAACGACTGTCGTGGTGGCCTGCACCTCTTCCCTGGAGGGCGTAATAACCTTGCGCATTTCACTGCGGACATCTTTGAGGAAGCTGTTGAGCCGAGCTGGTTGGGACTTCCAGGCTGGGGCCTCATTCGGAGTTGTTGCGACGATTGCTTTTGCCATGACGCTCTTCTTACCTTCCGACCTGGACTGACTTGAAGCAACTTCCGGGGGTGCTGGCAGGGGCGCTCGGATTCGAACCGAGAAGTTCGGTTTTGGAGACCGACAGTTTAACCGTTGAGCTTACGCCCCTGTTTTGAGGCTGGATTACGCCAGCCCCGGGCGACCGAGATTACTTGGTCTCTTTGTGATCGGTGTGCTTGCGGCAGGTGTTGCAGAACTTCGAAAACTCGAGCCGGCCGGTGGTGGTCTTTTTATTTTTGGTGGTCGAGTAGTTCCGATTCTTACAGGTCGGGCACTGGAGTGTGATGATTTCGCGCATAGGTCTATTCTAAACGATTTTACCCCGACCACTTGAGCCTCCGGTTTGCCTGGTCTGTTGACCAGGCTCCGGAGGATAGGTGGCCTCTTCTCCGGAGCCCTTTTGTTTCGGTCGAGCATTGGTTTACTTCAAGATGTCGGAGATGGTTCCCGCGCCGACGGTTCGGCCGCCTTCGCGGATGGCGAAGCGCAGACCTTTTTCCATGGCGACCGGCGTTCCCAGCGTGATCTCGAGCGAGATATTG